>ERZ1026796.1835-NODE-1835-length-13288-cov-2.149077_pt1 | contig 13288 bp, 12 predicted proteins | sample MGYA00520874_ERZ1026796 | MGnify/ENA primary metagenome ERZ1026796 (study PRJEB33270, sample SAMEA104284474) | anaerobic digester metagenome | biome: Anaerobic digester microbiome; feature: mesophilic sludge digester; material: Anaerobic digester biomass...
ATCGAGGACGTGGAAAAAGTCATTAAGTGGCTGGGCCGCCCTGAATTCGTCCTCGCGGGGCACAGCCTCGGCGCGATCGTCGCCCAGAAAACAGCAGAGAACAATCCCCACATTGAGGCTCTCGTCACCATCGCCGGCGCCCCGCCTTTTGGCGTAGTCCCGTCTCCGGAAGAGCTCAATGTGGAGCTGCCCTATTCCGGGACTCTTGTTAGGACGATGTGGGGCATGATGAACCAAAAGCCGGTCAAACCGACATTTGCGATGGCGGAAAAGGCCTTTCTCAACAACATAGAGCCGGAAGAGCGGAAAGAAGTATTCAGTATGTTTGCCGCCGAATCACTCGTGGCACTGTACCAGGTGGCACAGGGCTATCCGGTTTACCCGTCATGGATAAAATGCCCCCAGCTGGTTATCGGCTGCGCCAAAGACGCTCTGGCTCCTGCGTCTTTGCAAAGACGGCTGGCGGAGTATCTGGGGGCTGATTATATTGAATATGAACAGTTCGCGCATCTGCCGATGCTGGAAAGAGGATGGGAAAAATCAGCGCGCGATATAAGCGCATGGCTGCAGGAAAAAGGCCACAGGCCCCAATGAGTTCTCCGGTTTGCGTGAAACGGCATGCGGACCGTAAACTTTATTTTAAAACAAGGAAGGGTGGAAAATGAAATACGGCGATGATATCTACGTTTATGAGTGGGCAAACTACTTCGACAACAACTGCAACAGCTACTATATCGGCGGCGGAGTTAAAGCTCTGATCGATCCGGGTCTCACGCGCTATCTTCCCGATCTTCTCAACAGGATGGCCAACGATGGGATTAAAAAAAAGGACATCAAATATGTGATCAACACGCACTCTCATCCCGATCACTTTCAGGGCTCGGAACTTTTTGATCCCGACAAGGTGGGAATCGCTCTCCATCGCAAGGAGGTGGAGTTTCTCAAAGACATCGGCGGTGAACTCTACGGCTTGTTCGGCATTACCGTACCGCAGATGCAGATCAATATGGAACTGGAAGACGGCAGGCTGGAACTGGGCGATGAAGTTTTTAAAGTAATGTGTATTCCCGGCCACACGCCCGGCTCTATCGGCCTTTACTGGCCGGCAAGAAAAGCCCTCTTTTCCGGAGACGTCATTTTTCAGCAAAACGTCGGACGCTCTGATTTTCCGGGAGGCAATGGTCAGCAGCTCAAAAAAAGTATCGTCGCCTTGTCGGAACTCGACACAGAGTTGCTTTTGCCCGGACATATGGGCATCATCGAGGGACATGACAATGTGCAGGACAATTTTAACATTGTTATTCAGAACATATTTCCTTACATTTAGACAAATAAACCGGGGGTGATGGACGGCGATGGCCGGTGAGGGAAACAAAGTAATCTACTCCATGATCGGCGTGGGCAAGATCGTCCCGCCCAATCGCGTCATCCTGCGCGACATTTCCCTGTCCTACTTCTACGGGGCCAAGATCGGCGTGCTGGGCCTCAACGGCTCCGGCAAGAGCTCGCTTTTGAAAATCCTGGCCGGCGTTGACCAGGATTTTTTGGGGAAAACCATCCTCTCGCCCGGCTATACGGTGGGCTATCTGGAGCAGGAGCCGCAACTGGACGAAACTAAAACCGTCGGGGAAATTGTCGCCCAGGGCGTTAAGGAAATCATGGATGTCGTCAATGAGTATAACACCGTCAACGAGAAGTTTGCCGAAGAAATGTCCGATGAGGAAATGACCAGACTGTGCGACAGACAGGCCATGCTTCAGGAAAAGATGGACGCCTTCGACGCCTGGGACATCGACTCACGTCTGGAAATGGCCATGGACGCGCTACGCTGTCCGCCCGCGGATACGCCCGTGCAGGTGCTCTCCGGCGGCGAGTGCCGGCGAGTCGCCCTGTGCCGCCTGCTTTTGCAAAAACCGGACATTCTCCTGCTGGACGAGCCGACCAACCATCTGGACGCAGAGTCCGTCGCATGGCTGGAACACCATCTGCAAAAATACGCGGGAACCGTTATCGCCGTCACGCACGATCGCTATTTCCTGGACAATGTCGCAGGCTGGATCCTCGAGCTGGACCGCGGACAGGGCATACCGTGGCAAGGTAATTATTCCTCATGGCTGGAGCAGAAGCAAAACCGCCTGAAAAACGAAGACAAGGCGGAAAGCCATCGCCTCAAGACGCTGGAGAGGGAGCTGGAGTGGATTCGCATGTCGCCCAAAGGAAGGCATGCCAAATCCAAAGCGCGTATCAGAGCATATGAAGAGTTGCTGGGTAAGGATTATGAGCGCGAATCCGGCACACGAGAAATTTTCATCGCGCCCGGCCCGCGCCTGGGCGAGCTGGTCATTGAGGCGCAGGACGTCGTCAAGGGGTACGGCGACAAACTTCTTATGGACGCGATGAGTTTTTCCCTGCCGCCCGGCGGCATCATCGGCGTGATCGGCCCCAACGGTGCCGGCAAGACGACGTTGTTTCGCATGATCACGGGACAGGAAAAACCGGATGGGGGAACAATCCGCATCGGCGAGACGGTGAAGCTTGCCTACGTCGATCAGAGCCGTGACTCGCTCGATCCGGACAAAAGCATCTGGGAGATGATCTCCGACGGCCAGGACACGATCAATCTCGGTGGACGGCAGATCAATTCGCGCGCCTACGTCTCTCGATTTAACTTCTCCGGCACAGATCAGCAAAAGAAGGTCGGTACACTCTCCGGCGGCGAGCGCAACCGCGTCCATCTGGCGAGGATGCTCAAGGAGGGAGGCAACGTTATTTTACTTGACGAGCCGACCAACGATCTGGATGTCAACACATTGCGCGCGCTGGAAGACTCGCTGGAGAGCTTTGCCGGATGCGTCGTCGTCATCAGCCACGACCGCTGGTTTCTGGACCGCATCTGCACGCACATCCTGGCCTTTGAGGGAGACAGCAAGGTCTTGTTCTTTGACGGTAATTACACGGAATACGAGGAAGACTACAAAAGGAGATTCGCCTCCGCCGCCGGTCACCCGCGCCGGATTAAGTATCGGCAGTTGACAAGAAGGTAAACAGCGGCGAATAGAGCGGCCGCTTCCGAAAGCAGCAAGGCCGGACAATGCTTTTGAGCCTTCTGTGATTTCAATCAGGAAAACTAAATTTTCGTTTTCCCGGCTCCGGATGGGGTCGGTAAAGAATGGCCACGTTGCCGATCAAACCTATCTGCTCGCTCTTTGTGGCGTCGGCGATCTCCTGAGAGATTTCTTTTTTCGCCTCTTTGAACTCACCAAATTTCACCTTGATCAGTTCATGATCGCCAAGCGCGAGGTCAACCGAGCCCAGCAACTGTTTCGTCACCCCTTTCGCGCCGATAATGACCAGCGGCTTCAAATGATGCGCCTGCCCGCGCAGGTATTTACGTTGTGCCCCCGTCAGTTTGTCCATCTGCCCTTTCCCGCCTGCTGGAGTTTCATCAAACATACAATACGCGCAGCATCCGGGCAATATATTTTTGCCGGTGCCGGCCATCCTGCACATTTTAGGGGTAACAGGCCAACAAACAGGAAATGCCGGGCGCGGATGTACGCGCCCCACGAAAAACCTGTGGCAATAGACGTCAAAGAGTGCCATCATGCCGTATCCACAGGAAAGGAGCCTCCCCGGATGAAAAGGACAATCGCCAAAGCTTCGAGAGGTATGAAATTCGATCCTGACTTCGGCTCTGCCCGTCAAGCCGGCAAAGCTATCAGGGCGGGCGTCATCTCGTCAGGAGAACTCGTCAGACATGTCTTTGGGCGCATTAAAAAGCACAATGAAAAAATCAACGCCTTTGTGACGCTAAACGAACGCCAGGCCCTCAGACTTGCCCGCAGAGCGGACGAAGCGCTGGCCAGGGGAGAAACTCATGGGCCACTTCACGGGCTGCCCATCGTCATCAAGGATCAGTTCAGAACGGCCGGATTGTGCACCACCTGTGGCTTTCGTGAGTTGGAAAATTACATCCCCGGGGAAAACGCGGTGGCGGTGCAGAGGCTTCTCGATGCAGGGGCGATTATTGTGGGCAAGACCAACACACCCGTCGGAGCAAGTGATATCCAGACCTACAATAGGCTCGCGGGAACGACCGGTAATCCGTGGGACACGGCCAGGACAGCAGGCGGCTCCACCGGCGGCGGGGCGGCCGCACTCGCGGCTGGGCTGGGCTTTCTCGAGCTGGGCTCGGACCTGGCCGGGTCAATCCGTACACCATCTAATTTCTGCGGTACTTGCGGCCACAAGCCTTCTCTTCACCTTGTGCCATTTCAGGGGGCCATTCCTCCTCTGCCTTCAGCGGTCGATCAGCGTATAGATCAGGAAGAGCTCAATGATCTGGCTGTGGTCGGTCCCATGTCCCGCTGGGCGGAAGATCTGATGCTGGAACTTTCCATTATTGCCGGTCCCGCGCCGGCGAAGGCCGCCGCTTATCGCCTGCGTCTGCCGGGGCCACGTAAAACTTCGCTCGCCGAGTATAAAGTCGGCTTTGTCACGGACGATCCTTTCTCGCCGGTCCAGCCGGAAATAAAATCCATCATCGGCGATGCAATCGGTCTCTTGCGGAGCGAGGGTGTGAAAGTAAAAGAAGGCTGGCCCGCAGGTATCGTTTTTTCGGATATTTTTGACACATACTTCAGTCTTTTGGCCGCCTATGTTTCACAAGATCCCGTTTTCACCGATTCCGTCATTGAGATGATGAAACTGCTTTTTTTCATGCCTTACGGCGACACCCAACGCCGCTTCGTGGAGGGCCTGACCATGACACACAGTAACTGGACGAAATTAAGTATACAAAGACTAAAGTCGCGCCTTGTCTGGCAGGAGTATTTCAAAACTTTTGACGCATTTTTGATGCCCGCCAACTGCGTGACGGCTTTTGCCCATAACCATGAGCGTAACATGTGGGGCCGCATCATCGAAGCACCGGATAAGCTGCGCTACTATGTCGAGGCGTTCAAATGGATATCGCCCGCCACACTGGCCGGTCTGCCCGCGACAGTCATACCGGCAGGCAAAACACAGGCCAATCTGCCCGTGGGTATTCAGATTATGGGTCCCTACATGGAAGATGCCACAACACTTGATCTGGCGGTCAAAATGGAAAAAATACTGGGCGGCTTCACGCCCCCGCCTGGCTTTTAAGTGAAAGTCGGATTGCATCGCAGATGGTTGAAGTTTTCTCGACATATAATCCGGGTGAAATCGCCGTTATCAAATCCATACTGGATGGGGAAGGTATCCGTTATTACTTTCAGGGCGAAAATATCAACCTCCTCATTGCAGCCGGCGCCCGCCCGCGCCTGCTGGTGGATGAGAAAGACGCGAAGCAGGTCCGCGACATTCTGCGGGAACTGGATTTTCTGTGAGAGCAGATACCGATAGTCATCAAAGGCTTTTTAATAGGCAAGCCTGATTTTCTCCCATCCTTCGGCTCTGCAAATATCTGGTATGGGGACTGACTCCTCATTAGTTACGTGCAACGCCTGGCACACACGAAAAGCTGAGCTGGAGCAGCGCCGTAGGCGCTGCGATCGGGTGCTGCGGCTTGTTATGCTTCAGCGATAAATATCTTTGCGATGACCAACTTTTACCACCCATACGGTAAACTCTTGATCCTGAATGGAATATATAATTCTGTAAGGGCCTTGCCGGACACGATATTTTTCTTGGCCGGACAGTTTCTCGCAGCCTTGCTGCCTTGGTTCTTTAGCAAGCGCCTCTATGCGCAAGAGAATTCTTTTTAAATCTTTTTTGGGGATTGAAAGAAGGTCTTTTTCAACGGATTGTTTAAAGAAGATTTTATATTCGCCCATCTTTTTTTAGCCTCTTGATCATAGCTTCATAGCTGATTAGCGGCTCTTTTGCCCTTTCTTCAAATACCGCCAGATCTTCCGCGTCTTCTGCAAGAGACTCCTTAACAGCATCATTGACTAACTTTGATAAAGTCTGTTCTGTTTCAACAGCCTTTAGCTTGAGCGCTTTATGTAACTCTGGATCTAAATATAAAGTGGCTCTTATTGCTGCTGTTTTCATAGCTATACCTCCATAACGTTATGGAACTATAACATCATAACGCTATAACTGCAATATTTTTTATAGCGAATCGGGATAGGGAGCGTATAGGGTCAAAGGGAGCGTATAGGCGTATAGGCGTATAGGGTCATATCTTCATAGCGTATAGATAGCGTATAGCGTAGGCGCGTATAGGGTCAAATCTTTACTCTTGACATTTGCCCCAGTTTGCCCAGTTTGTCCTGTATCTCGCTGAATCTTTTGGCCCATGCCGGCTCATGTTGCATCTTGAATAGTAATCTCTTGCGCGCCTGGCTTACAGCGCTGTAGTCGATGTCACCCATCATTCGTCCTATTTCCGGCTGGGTGATATTGCAGTTTCGGTAAAGAAGCTCCATCAGCATCGCCCGCTCGGTTGATTGCCTCCCCTTCTTTGTCAACTCTTCACGCTTAATATTTGACAGCTTTGCATACTTTTCTATCAAATCATCCGGTTTTATTTTCTTGCTCAATTCTCTGAGCGCCGGCTGTTCGCGGGGAGACTTTTTCTCTCTGGCGACCAATTGCTTAACTTTCTCGATAAAGTTTTCACCGCCGATAATGCCGGTTCCCTTGCCCCTGTCTAGTGGGCTGGGGATTTCCTCCCGAAACCCTGCCTCTATAAATTTTCTATATTCATTTCTGGCTTTTTGCGTGTCGCCGCCCAGATAGTCCATAATCATTTTATAACAAACAAATTCTTTTCTTTTTTTCACGTTCAAATATCCGGCCAGGCTCGTTGTTTCATCGTTTAACAAATTATTCCATCTTTTCCCTACAGGGTCTTTTGATCTCATGCGCAGTGGATTCAGGTGAATATAGCGGGATACTTCCAAAAGATAATTATCCGCCTGGATCAAAAAAGCCTTATACCGACCCTGATACAGGTGTCCGGAACGCCTGTATTTGCGATTGAATGCTCCGGTATAGCTGATATTGAAATGGCGCATGAATTCAGAAAGATTACCTTTCGGCGTGCGAACCAGAAAATGAAAGTGGTTAGGCATCAGCGCGTAGGCACCGAGCTCGACTGTATAAATATCAAGAGAGCGAGCTAAAAGCTCTAAGAAAACATTGTGATCATCATTATTACGGAAGATTTCCCGCCGCTCATTGCCGCGGCAGGTGACATGATAATAAGCATCGGGATATTGAATTCTTAAAGGGCGTGCCATGTCTCAATATCTACATCAAGCAAAACGAAATGTCAAGATTAAAGAATCGACCCCACCCCCCACGTGTAAATAAATTTATTCATTTTTCAAATTCAACAAGAGGTTTTGAATATTTCCAATTTCATTATCAGAACCATCGTCAGACGATTCTAATGCCACCATTACTGGATAGTCATCATAGGTTAAATTATATTTTTGATTGTTTATGCTAACTTCCCATATTCTAACATCAGCAGCATCTATTTTAGATAATAATTTGCCATTTAATATCTTAATTAATTTGTTTGCATATTCAGGAAAATCATCCCAATCAACTTTTTCAGTAATGTTCAAACATGAGTGACCTGATGCCATTTTACTAATATTTAATATTTCTGCATTAAGAATCTTGTTCATATCAAAAACCAAGGTCCTTTCCGCCAGTGCGTGTTGCGCTGTCTATTATGTCGCTCCAGGACTTCCCACTTTCTTTTAACTGGTCAACGGATGGTCCAATCTTATCCCCATACTTTTGAATATTACGAGTTTCTATTTTTTTGAGCACGTTAGAAGGTGTTAATTCGCGGTATTGAACTTTTAAGGCATTTCTTTCATCATGTAATATCCGAGCAATTTCTTCATCCGAATATCCTTCTTTCTTCATAGTATTGGCTTTATCTTTTAGTTTTGCAACGTCATCGACATATTTCTGTCTTAAGGGCGGTAGTTCTTTTTTAGTCTGTCCCGGTCTAGGCTGCTCCTGCATCGTGGCATGGTCGGTAAGTACTCTTGCCGGTTGGTCCTTGGCCGTGCCCGTTCCGACTCGTCTGGTCAGCTTCGGATTGCTGAGCATTTGCTCGTAATTCTGTTCCACCCATACTGCAAAAGTCTCTCCAAATTTGCTCCGCTTTAGATTGGCGATAAGTTCCGGAAGCCTGGAGACACCTTTGACTGTCAAATACAGAACGATACCTTCAAGAATACAACGGATGACAATAGCAGCGCCCAGCGCAATTTCTTCCGATGCCCCGAATACATCACCATCATATGGATAATAAGGGTACTTTTCCGTGGGGCCCCAGGCACGGCGCACCCCCGCCTCAATGTGCCGGGTCGCTTCCCATAAACTGCCCCTCATGTATTCTATCAAAAAAGCAAGGCCGACGATATTTAAAATCCAAAGGCCTGCCTTGAACCCGATACTGCCGCCTGCAACGCCCAACGGCACGGCGCCAACTCCCGCGCCAAGACTTCCGACAGCTGCGCCGGCACTCGCGCCGACGACAGTGGTTAACGTGACAAATGCAAGCGATACCAGCAAGGCGGGAATAATGGCCTTTACCGCGTCATAGACGGCCATGCCTGTTTCCTGCATCACATAACGCGGAACCTTACGTTGAGCAAACCACAAGGCGCTTTTTACATTACTGATACGCTCCGACGTCTTCATCATTCTCTTCATGAAAATGATCCTTCCGGGAAGCCCCGATAGTTTTTAAAACCCTGGCGCTACAAACAAATAATAGGAGAATAATATTTTGAACGCCTCTCTCTTAGGAGACTTTATTCATTTTGTCAAATGTTTTTTGGGGAGGATCGGAGGGGTACGGATCTATGAAATTCGAACCGAAATGCACCAGAATTTTTCACGAAATTCATAACACGATTTCATGCCGCCATTTTTATGCATACATTCACCAAAGCGAACATGACTCCGGTAGCCAATATTGGGGTACGAGCAACGCGGGTACAAACAGAGGCACCCTTAAATCCTTAAAGGGCGTGCTATGCCTCAATATCCATATTAAGGAAAACAAAATGTCAAGGATAAAGATTCGACCCCAACTCCCACAACTCCCAACAAGATTCGACCCCAACTCCCAACCCCAACTCCCAAGTTGAAATATGGGCATCAACTAAGCCTTTTATGATCTGCTCAGCAGTCAGTACATATTTTGCTTTAAATAAATATGGATTCTTTCGTTTAAGAACGTTTGCCAACTTTAAGCCGTCAAGGCTTTGGATTCGCTTTTGGTGAAAATTGCCGATGTTTTGTTCAACGTACAGAAGAACGTCTTTTATGTTTAGTTTTTTCATATACCGCCTTTGGTTCAAATAGATATAATTCAACGGGTTTCAGTTTTTCTTGCGCCATTTCACAATACGCACGGACATTATCAATGCCGATTGAATTGCGTTTCATTCGGTTTGCAACAATTAAGGTTGTGCCTGAACCCATAAAAGGATCAAGAACCGTGTCATATTCGCGTGTGAAAAGTTTAATGAACCATTCAGGAAGTTCTTCAGGAAAAGTAGCACTGTGATTTTTATTGTTACATTCCGTTGCCAAGTGAAGAACATTTGTTGGATATGCCTTGTCTCTGTTAAGCCAATTAGAAATATTTTTACCAAAGCCACTTCCGACTTTTGAATTATCTCGTGTCTTATCTGTTTCAGAAAGCTTCTTCAATCTTGACTTTGCCCAGTCACCCATTGGCACCATTACTTCTTCTTGATACATATTAAATTTTCTACTTTTGTTAAACTGAAGAAGTCTTTCCCATGCATCTCGAAAGCGATTAGGCCATTTTCCAGGATAGCAATTTTTCTTATGCCAAATAAACTCTTCCGTCCATAGCCAACCCTGCTTACGCATTTCTAGTATAAGCTCCATAACGTAAGTACTGCGCTCACCATCTACCACTTTCTCCTTGATATTGAGAATAAAGGAACCTGTCGGCTTGAGCACACGTAAAAGTTGTGCCGAAATAGGCAAAAACCATTTTACATATTGATCAGGGTGAATGCCTCCATATATGTTTTTTCGTTGGTCTGCGTAAGGTGGTGATGTTACTATGAGGTCAACAGAATTAGACGGAACATCCCTTAAGACCTCTTTGCTATCGCCATGATATACGTTTGAAGTTACTTCCATTTTCTTCACACGACTTTTTTTCAATTACATATACTTAAAAAAACCCATTAGCAAATATTTTATCTCATTAGTGTCCCAATGTGTTGTAAAATGCCCGTTTGCGACGCCTAAGTGCTTGATTATTCATGGCTCGAATTTTATAAAATAATTGAAATCGATAAATTGTCGCATGCCTTGAAACCCTTGTCAGATATGGCTTTTCAATGCCTATGTCTTCTAACGTGGGACACTAATGATTTTATCTATACTGTTTATATGCAACCCAACAGTGTAATAGACGGAAAACGTTCCATCATATCAACCCATACAGATGGAACTATTCTCCGTTTAATAAGTTATAAAATACGGAAGAATGGCCAGGATATTTTCCATTTATTACAAAATCGCTTGCCATATTCCACTTATTATTACGTTGTTGAATGACAAACATGGAAAACAAATCGAAGTTCTACCCAAATCCAAACTCAAATTAATGGGCCAAGTTCGAGGAGTCCTTCGATATCATCGCTATGCCTATGACTATAGCACAGAGAAGACCTATTGTCAATGGATTCTCCATAATATCAGATACTTCGAATTATAGATTCATTCAGGGGATTTCGCCAGTCAAAATGCGAAACCTTCTAAAACTGCTTGGCCCGCGATATCCGCAACCCGTAAAGCCCGCAGATAATTTATTTACTCCAAAAGCCGTCTGAAACGGGTTGGAAAAGGCGCAGAAAAATAAATTTATTTTATATCCGCGTGGTAGCTCTGCAGTGATTTGGCGCGGCCGTGGCCCTGGCGGGCGGCGGCGATGCCTTTCACGGCGGCAACGGCGGCGGCCACCGTGGTGATGTAGGAAATTTTGTATCTGATCGCGTCTTTGCGGATATATGAGTCGTCATATTTGCTGGTGCGCCCCGCCGGCGTGTTGATCACCAATTGGATCTCGCCGTTTTTAATCGCGTCCACGATATTAGGCCGTCCCTCATGCATTTTCAAAATATGTTCGGAGGCGATGCCCTGAGCGGCAAAGAATTTGTGCGTGCCTTCGGTAGCCATGATTTTGAAGCCTATATCGGCAAATGTCCGGGCCACTTCCAGAATGCCGCCCTTGTCTTTTTCCCCCACGGTAATGAGTACCGTTCCCTCAGACGGCAGGCCCTGGCCGGTTCCCTCCTGCGATTTGTAGAACGCCAGCCCAAATGAATCAGCCAGCCCCAGCACTTCTCCAGTGGAACGCATTTCGGGACCAAGCACCGGGTCAACTTCCTGGTACATGTTGAAGGGGAAAACCGCTTCTTTCACGCCGAAATGGCGAAAAACATGATGCTTCAGATTCAGATCCTTTAGTTTCTTCCCCAGCATGATCTGCGTGGCCAGCCTGGCCATCGAAACATTGCATACTTTGGAGACCAGCGGCACGGTACGCGAGGCGCGGGGGTTGGCCTCGAGAATATAGACCATGTCGTCAGCGATGGCGTACTGGATGTTCATCAGTCCCACAACGCCGAATTCCATGGCAATTTTACGAGTGTAGTCGTTAATCGTATCGATATGGCGTGCCGGGATGCTTATCGGGGGTATGACGCAGGCTGAGTCGCCGGAATGAACGCCCGCAAGCTCGATATGCTCCATGACGGCCGGAACGAATGCATCATTCCCGTCGGAAATCGCGTCCGCTTCCGCTTCGATCGCGTTTTCCAGAAACTTGTCGATGAGAATCGGCATTTCCGGCGTAACTCCAACGGCCGCACGAACATATCGTTTGAGCATTGATTCGTCGTGGACGATTTCCATGCCGCGGCCTCCCAGCACGTAGGAGGGACGCACCATCAGCGGATAGCCGATACCATCAGCCACGGCAAGCGCTTCTTCGAGGTTGGACGCCATGCCTGATTTGGGCATGGGGATGCCCAGCTTGTCCATCATCTGGCGGAACAGATCGCGGTCTTCGGCAAGATCAATTGTGGCTGGCGAGGTGCCGATGATTTTCACGCCTGCTTTGGCCAGCTCCGCCGCAATATTCAACGGGGTCTGGCCACCGAACTGGACGATCACACCTTCCGGCTTTTCTTTTTCATAGATGCTAAGCACATCTTCTACTGTGAGCGGCTCGAAATACAGTCTGTCGGATGTGTCATAGTCTGTGGAAACTGTTTCCGGGTTGCAGTTGACCATTATCGTTTCGATGCCTTCGTCGCGCAGGGCAAAAGCCGCGTGTACGCAGCAGTAGTCAAATTCAATGCCCTGACCGATACGGTTCGGTCCGCCGCCCAGCACCATGATTTTACGCCTGTCGCTGACCGGCACTTTATCGGGTGCATTGTAGGTGGAATAATAATAGGCGGCGTTTTCCACACCGCTTACCGGAACCGCGTCCCAGGCTTCGGCAAGACCTGAGGCGAGGCGCTGCGAGCGAATCTGCTCTTCTTTCACATCCAGAATGATCGCCAGATATTTATCCGCAAAACCGTCTTTTTTCGCGCGGATGAGCAATTTATCGGGAAGTTGCCTGCCTTTGTACGTCAGAATTTCCTCTTCGAGCTCCACAAGCTCCTTCATCTGCTCGATGAACCATTTTTTGATAAAGGTCCTTTTGTGCAGCTCTTCCACGGTCGCGCCCTTGCGCAGGGCCTCGTACATGATGAACTGGCGCTCGCTGGACGGCTCGTTGAGGCGTTCCATGAGTTCTTCCAGTGACAGGGAGTGAAAATTTTCGGCAAAGCCCAGGCCGTAGCGTTTTTTCTCCAGCGAACGGATGGCCTTTTGGAAGGCTTCCTTGTAGGTCTTGCCGATACTCATCACTTCGCCCACCGCCCGCATCTGTGTGCCCAGTTTGTCGGCCACGCCCGGAAACTTTTCGAAATCCCAGCGGGCGAATTTGACGACAATGTGGTCACCCGAGGGGGTGTATTTATCCAAAGACCCGTCCCGCCAGTAGGGGATCTCATCGAGCGTGACACCTGCGGCCAGCACCGACGAGATAAGCGCGATCGGAAAACCTGTGGCTTTGGAGGCCAGCGCCGACGAGCGCGAAGTGCGCGGGTTGATTTCAATGACGACAACACGGCCCGTCTCCGGGTTATGGGCAAGCTGCACATTTGTCCCGCCGATGACTTCGATGGCTTCGACTATTTTGTAGGCGTATCCCTGGAGG
>ERZ1026796.1837-NODE-1837-length-13286-cov-3.053196_pt1 | contig 13286 bp, 8 predicted proteins | sample MGYA00520874_ERZ1026796 | MGnify/ENA primary metagenome ERZ1026796 (study PRJEB33270, sample SAMEA104284474) | anaerobic digester metagenome | biome: Anaerobic digester microbiome; feature: mesophilic sludge digester; material: Anaerobic digester biomass | place...
GGCCTGAACCCCTCGTAGCCTTCAAAGCCCAGCAGCGTAATCAGCAACTGCGTGCCGGACGGATCGTCGTCGACAATGAGAATCCTGATTGGTTGGTTCATTCCGAATCGATCTCGGCACCGTCGTGCAGAGCGGCGGCGAAAACGTCGTCCACGCGCTCCGCAAACACAAAGTGCAGATCCTCTCGAATCTCCTCGGGGATGTCGTCCAGGTCCACCTCGTTGCGGGCGGGAAGGATGACGTTCTTGATGCCCACCCGTGCCGCAGCCAGGACCTTTTGCTTGATGCCGCCCACCGGCAGCACCTGGCCACGCAGCGTGATCTCGCCTGTCATGGCCACGTCGGAGCGCACGTTCCGCCCCGTCAGGAGCGAGACGAGCGCCGTGGCAATGGTCACGCCCGCGGAGGGTCCGTCTTTGGGCACGGCCCCCGCCGGGACGTGGATGTGGATGTCACTCTTGGTAAAGGACTCCTCGTCAATCCCCAGGTCGCCGGCCTTGGAGCGGACGTAGCTGACCGCTGCCTGCGCCGACTCTTTCATGACGTCGCCCAGCTTGCCCGTGAGGGTCAGGCGCCGGTTGCCCTTCATCCTCGTCGCTTCGATAAAGGTAATGTCCCCGCCCGTCGGCGTCCAGACCAGCCCCGTGGCCACGCCCGGGACCTCGGTTCGCTCTGCGGGCTCGAAGTAGAACCGGGGCTTGCCCAGATACTCGGCTACGTCCTCCGCATCGACGGTGACCGACACGCCCTCCCTCTCGGCGACCCTGGTGGCCACCTTGCGGCAGATGGTGCCAATCTCGCGCTCCAGGTTGCGCACGCCCGCCTCGCGCGTGTAATCACGCGCGATAACGCGCATGGCGTCGTCGGATATAGAGACCTCATCCGCCCGCAAAGAGTTCTCCCGGATCTGCCGTGGGAGCAGGTACTCCTGGGCAATGCGCACCTTTTCGTCCTCGGTGTAGCCGTCCAGCTCCAGGATCTCCATGCGGTCGCGCAGGGGCGCCGGAATGGTAGATAATACGTTGGCTGTGGTGACAAACATCACCTGGCTGAGATCGAAGGGCACATCCAGGTAGTGATCCCGAAAGTCGCGGTTCTGCTCCGGGTCCAGGACCTCCAGCAGCGCCGAGGAAGGATCTCCCCGCCAGTCGGAGCCCACCTTGTCGATCTCGTCGAGCATAAAGACCGGGTTGCGGGTGCCCACCCGCTTGAGCCCCTGGATGATGCGGCCTGGCATGGCCCCGATGTAGGTCCTCCGGTGGCCGCGGATCTCGGCCTCGTCACGCATGCCGCCCAGGCTCATGCGGATGAACTTGCGTCCCATGGCCCGGGCAATGGATTGCCCCAGACTGGTCTTGCCTGTTCCCGGCGGCCCGACGAAGCAGAGGATAACGCCCTCGCGCTCCTGCCGGATGACGTCCTGCACCTCTCGCTCCTCGCGCTCGGCGCGGCGCTCCTGGCGCAGTTTGCGCACGGCCAGGTATTCCAGGATGCGGTCCTTGATGTCCTCCAGGTCGTAGTGATCCTCGTTCAGCACCTGGCGCGCGTGCTCGATGTCCAACTGGTCCTCGGTGCTCAACTGCCACGGCATGTCCGTCAGCCAGTCCAGGTAGGTCTTGATAACCGAGTACTCGGCCGCCTGGGGAGGCATCTTTTCCATGCGGTTGAGCTCGCGCAAGGCCTCTTTTTCGGCCTCTTCGGGCATGCCGGCCTCGGCGATCTTCTGGCGATACTCCTCGATCTCGACCGCCTGCTCGTCCTCCTCGCCCAGCTCCTTCCTGATGGCCTTCATCTGCTCGCGCAGGAAGTAATCCCGCTGCATCCGCTCCATCTCGGACTGGGCCTCGGATTGGATCTTGTGGCCCAGCTCCAGGACCTCCAGCTCCTTGGTCATGATGGTCGTCAGGCGCAGCAGCTTCTCGCGCACGCTGTCCAGCTCCAGGATGGCCTGCGCGTCCGTGGGCTCCATGCGAATGTTGGTGGCGATGAAATAGACCAGTTGCCGGGGGTCTTCGAGGTTGATGGCTGCCATCAGCAGCTCGTCGGGCAACTGCGAGACGAGGGAGACGAGGCGGCGCAGCAGATCGACGGCGTTGCGCATCAGGGCCTCGACCTCCAGGCTCTCCTCGACGATGTCGGGCGCGACGTCGACGCGTGCCCGCAGGTAGGGTTGCTCCTCAAGCCACTCGGCGATGCGGATGCGTTCTACGCCCTGCACCAGCAGGCGAATGGTCCCGTCCGGGGCCTTGATCATGCGGTGGATCACGGCCGCGACGCCGACTTCATGGATCTCGCTCGGGCTCGGCTCTTCTACATCCGGGTCCCGCGACGATACCAGGCCGATCATCTGCTTGTTGACCGTGGCATCGTCCACGAGACGGACGGAGCGCGGCTGCCCGACGTTCAACGCCTGGAAGGTAAGGGGAAAGACGACGACGCCCCTCAGGGGCAAAATGGCCAGCTCTTCCGGTATGGGGTTGTCTTGCTGATTATCCTGATCCTGGATCTCGATGATTTCTTCCTGGGTCATGGCCAATGTCCTTTGTTGTAAGGCTACACCGACTCTTCTGCGTCGATGACGGGCACCCTTCGGGCCGGCGCTTTCGGCAAGCGCACACTCAGGAACCCTTCCTGGTACGTTGCCTCGACCCCCTCCTCTTCGATGGCACGCGGCACAAGCACCTCTGTCTCAAAGTAGCCGTATTGAATCTCCATCTGCTGGTAGCCTAACTTGCCAGCGGAATCGCGGCGCATGCCGCGGATGGTCAGTTTTCGTCCCTCAAGCGAGACCGTCAGATCCTCGCGGGCCATGCCCGCGATCTCGACCTTGACGACGACGGCGCCTTCGGTCTCGTAAACGTCAGTCGGTGGGCGCCAGACCTTGTGCTGGCGAAGCGAGCTCTTTCGCCAGCCAGGTTCGGACTCACCCCAGATGCCCATCTTGTCCACATACATCTGAGCCAAGACTCCGGGGGTTTCCCCTTCTTGCGCTATCATCGTACTCCTTCCAGTGCCTCCAATCTGTAGGCCATCACACAAACCCCACCTGGGTACCGGCATTCCTCCCCTATTGTATCACACTTGCCCCGCGAACTCAAACCGCTTGACTGTTACGTTTCAACCGCGCCGCTGGCGGGCAGGCTCACCTCGTTGCCGGCGTGGGCTCGGGCAAAGGCCAGGAAGTGGGTCACGAGGGGGTCGCCGGCGCGCTGCGGCAGATAAGCCAGGTAGAGCGAGCGCCGCAGGTCGATCCCCTTGAGTCCCAGGCTCGCCAGGCGCCCGTCCCGCACAGACTGGGCCGCCGCCCGGGCGGAGACAAAGCCGATGCCCAGGCCTTCGGCGACAGCCTGGAGCACCGCTTGTGTACTCCCCAGGATCAGGGCCCGGCTCTGGAGTGACAGGGGCTGTCCGGCGCGCTCCAGGGCCACTTCCACGCTGCGCCGGGTCCCCGATCCCTCTTCGCGCAACACCAGGGACTGATCCGACAGATCTTTGACCTCCACCTCTTTTCTTCCGGCAAAGGGGTGATCGGGCGGTACGACCAGGACGACCTCGTCGTCCAGCAGTCGCTCCAACCGCAGCCCCGGCCGCCGCAGGTCGGAACCGACGATCCCGATGTCGGCTTCGCTGGCGAGCAGCCGCTCGACCACGGTCGTCGTATCCGAGATGGTCATCTCCACGCTCACCTCCGGGTACTCGCGCCGAAAGGCGGCCAGGAGCCGGGGCAGGAGATACTCGCCCGGGATGGTGCTCGCCGCCAGCGATAGGGTGCCGCTTCCGACCGCCTTCATGGCGGCCAGATCCCTTTCCAGCGCATCGTATTCGCCGAGTATGCGCCGGGCAAAGGCGACCACGCGCTCGCCGGCGGGTGTCAGCTCGATCTGGCGCCGCGGACCGCGGATGAGGAGGGCCAGGCCCAGGTCAGCCTCCATGCGCTGCAACTGCTTGGTCACTGCCGGCTGGCTGATGCGGCGAATACGTGCCGCGGCGGAAAGGCTGCCCTGCTCCACGACGCTGACCAGGGTACGCAAATGGTCCAGGTTCATTCGGAAGGTCTCCCTCTGCTTGCCTACCACCTCCGGGGAGATGGTCCCGACGAAGCCGGGTAGAATCCCGGGCTCCCGTCACCCTGCTCGAGTCTTATTGTGGAGAGCAACATGAGAAGGGCCGCCGTCTTGCAACGCACAAAGGGGGTGCTACCCTTGTGCTCACGGGCGACCCCCTGTGTGTTTTGTTCACTTGTGGTGCCCAGTCCTGCTGGGCCATGAATCTTGGCAGGTACCGACTAGAAGCCAAACTGCACGGGTGTGCGGGGCTCCAGGGGCTCCACGTCGACTGCCTGCAGGCCCTTGCGGCCCTCTTCGACAGAGAACTCGACGCGCTCGCCCTCTTGCAGGGTCTTGAAACCGGGGGTCCGGATAGCTGTGTAATGGACAAAAACGTCGTCGGCGCCATTACGCTGGATGAAACCATAGCCCTTCGACTCGTTGAACCACTTCACAGTCCCGACTTCTCGCTCGCTCATCTTTCTTTTGGATCCTTTCCTTCTTTCTTGCTGGTGCGAGGCAACGAGGTGTCAATATGAGAAAAATGCCCAGACCAGTAGGTCCGGGCACTACACTCCTTTTTGCGCTAACTCGAACCTCACTCCACGAACAGTGGCAGTATACCACGCCGCAGAAGAACTGTCAAATCGGCAACAGCACTCGCCTATGGGCCGCCGTCCTCGACCCACGAGGTTCTCTCTGCCGTCTGTGCTTGTGTTTTTCGCCGCCTTAAGGTAGAATCCAGGGCCGAGGCGCTTTCTATGAACAGAGGCTATGCATTTGGTTTTTTGATCGTTCTCATGGTGGTCATCCTGGGCATCTACGTGGCCTATACCGGATTCCAGGCCAGCCGGGAGGCTTTGGAGGCACAGGCCACTGTGCCCGTCGCATCGCAAGGCATGGCGACCCGGCCACCCACCCGGGCGCCGGCCACGGCCACGCCGACGCCTATGACGGGCATCACCGTCACCCTGACAGCCATCGGGCCCCTGAACCCGCCCGCGACCGAGGAGCCGGCGGCTCCTGCCGAGCCCACCCTCGCCGCGCCCACAGAGCCGGCGCTCCCTGCGGCCACTGACCCGCCGCCGCCCACGGAAACGCCGCCGTCACCGGCAGCCACGCCCATCTCGTCGCCCGCCTACCAGTTCCGGGTCGCCGGCCCGCCCGGGCCCAATCCCAACGACTCCAACTGCTGCTATATCGTGGGCACCGTACGCGACGCCGCGGGCAATGGGCTCGAGGGCCTGCTGGTCAAGATCTTGAACGACTGGAACCGCGACATACCGCCGGCCGTGACCAAGGGAGGTGGCGAGGCGGGCCGCTACGACCTCCCCGTCGGCCGCGAAACGGTCACCTGGTACATCATGCTCGTCGACGCTTCCGGCAATCAGATCAGCTCCCAGGTGCAGATCCAGTTCAACGCCAACGTCGCGGGCATCTATCGGGTCGATTGGGTGCGCACCTATTAGCGCAGAGGCTACCCCAGCCTCCCCCACACGCTCCGCGCCCCCACGCGCTCCGCGCCCCCACGCGCTCTGCACCCCCACGCGCTCTGCGCGGATAACAATCCGCGCCCTTGTGGCACTGAACGCTCCGTTGGTTTCTAAATCCGTTGTTGTCTTGTGTGAAGAACAGAACAACGGATTTTGAATAGAACGGATGGAGAGAGCCGCGCTGGAGAAGGGAAGAGCAGTGCAGTCTGAACGCTCCGTTGGTTTCTAAATCCGTTGTTGTCTTGTGGGAAGAATAGAACAACGGATTTTGAATAGAACGGATGGAGAGAGCCGCGCTGGAGAAGGGAAGAGCAGTGCAGTCTGAACGCTCCGTTGGTTTCTAAATCCGTTGTTGTCTTGTGTGAAGAACAGAACAACGGATTTTGAATAGAACGGATGGAGAGAGCGGCGCTGGAGAAGGGAAGAGCAATACACCAAACACGGGCCACAGCGAGAACGCTGTGGCCCGTCGGATTGGCGCAGGGTTGTCCCGCTCCAGGCTCGTTACTCCGGGGCGTAGGGACAGCGGCCCAGCCCTCGCTCTTCCCGAATGTAGGAGCAGAGCATGACGTACGGCGCCTTGAGGAGGAGCTGGTCGACGGTGCTGGGCTCGATAACCGACCACCAGAACTGCTCGTCGTCGGCCGTCCACTGCACGTCGGGCATGTAGATGAGGCTCATCACGCCGATCCAGGGCTGCCAGTTGGCCTTGGCATACTTGTAGGCGCGCACCATATAGTCGCCCTGCATGAACTGATCGTCCACGCGGTGCCAGTAGTACGGGCTGTTCGTCCGCTCGTCGCGCGTCCAGCCGAACTCGAGAACCACGACCTTCTTGTTCGCGTCGCCGTTGTTGACCATGATCTGGCGCAGGTCCTCGACGTGGCGGAAGCAGTAGATGCGACAGGCCGGGCCCGGGCAATTGACGTCGCCAACGTTATAGTAGTTGGGATCGTTGGCCACCGCACCCGGGTCCATCTCGGGCGGCGCCTTGTAGCCGGCCCCATGGGCGCCCAACATATCAAAGTATGGCTTTGCCCCCGCGTCGTACATCGACTGGATAAAGCGGGTGTCGGGCACAGCCCGCTGGCTCAGCTCCGTGGTGGGCGCCATCCCGGCGGTGACAACCATGGCGTTGGGATCGGCGGCCTTGATGACCTGGTAGGCCTTTTTCAGCATCTGGGTGTATTCGCCGGCGTTGGGCGCCTTGTTGCCCCACTCCCGGGCCAGGTTGGGCTCGTTCCAGATCTGATAGGCGTGAATCCGTCCCTTGTAGCGGGTGGCCATGGTCGAGAGGAAGGTGGTGAAATGGTCGATGTTGCCCGGCGGCGCGCCTGCCCACTCGGGCCCGTGATCCACGCGCACGATGAGCTTCAGGCCAAACTCTTCCACCTGGCTCACGATGCGATCGGCGGTGGACCAGTCGTACTGGCCCTTGCCCCGACCTTCGATGTCGCGCCAGGCGAACCACTGCTTGACCCACGTGAAGCCCGCGTCGCGCACCAGGCTCAGGTCGCGGTGCGCAACCTCCGTCCGCCACCAGAGAAAGGCCTGAATGCCATAATCGGGCGAGGCCATCGTAACCGGCCCCGAGGGCGGCCGTGCCGTGGGCGGCGCCGACGTCGCCGTCGGCTGTGCTGTGGTCTCCTCCGAGGTGGGCGCCTGGGCCGGCGGCGTCTCGGCCGTGGGGACCTCCAGGGTGGGAGTCACCGTTTCCGGCGTCTCGACCACCACCGGGCTGGGCTCCACGGTGTCGGTGGGCGGCAGGGGCGTGTCGCTCGGCGCCACGGCAACGGACGTAAACGTCGGCCGCGCCGTCGGCAAGGACGTCGGCGTAGGCTCGGCGCGATCCATCAAGCGCAGGATGGCGGCGCCAGCGACAAACAGCAGGGCCAGAACGATGGCTCCGCCGAGCACGGCGACGAGGGCCATCATGCCCCGTCCAGGGCCGTTTCCTCTTGACTCTCTATGGGAATCCGTGTCACTTCTCTGTGTCATTCGCTTCACCTGTACATAGTTGTAGGAACCCGGTCCTCAACGGCGACCGGGTTCCTGTTTGACACACACATCGGGCTCGCGGCCCGAGATCCTTTCGGCCTGTCCGGTTACTTGGGCATGGCCTTGAGGGCGTTATAGGTAGCAGTCGCGCTCCAGTCGCCGTGCACGATGGCCCACTGGGCCTTTTCCGTGCCGGGAGCCACCACGTCAAAGTTCAGGTTCCAGAGAAAGGCCACCCCGACAAAACCCCACGACTTCATCAGCTTGTAGGCCTCTACCGTCCACTTGGCCTGCTCGTCCCGCGTATTGTCGGCGGCATAGCCGTAGCTGGCATCGCCGATCCAGTTCGTGGCCCAGCCAAACTCCGTGGGCCAGATCTTCTTGGAGCCATCGCCATATTTCTTCATGACCGCATAGTACTGGTTCAGCGTGGCGTTAAAGCTCCAGGAACGGTGGAGTGTGTTGCACGGGCCGCGGAAAGAGGAGCCCTGCTGGGTGATAAAGTCGCAGGCCGCTTGACCGCCCTTGATCGACGGCGCCACGTTGTAACCACTGGGGTGGGCGCCGATGGCGTCGCTGTAGCTCTTGAGGCCATTCTGGTACATGCCCTCCAGGTACTTGACGTCGTCCATGGCCTTGGGCGGCGGAGCACCGGTGGGCGTCAGGGCGCCGCTGATCACGATCATGCCGGGGCAGGCGGCCTTGATCTTGTTGTAGGAGGGCTTGAGGAGGTTCATGTAGGCCGCAGGGTCAATCTTCATGTTGCCCCACTCGTAGTGCAGGTTCTGCTCGTTCCAGACCTCGATGGCCTTGACACTGGAGCCGCAGTAGCGCCCGGCCATGGCCCCCAGAAAGTCGGCCAGGTCCCCATAGTTGTTGGGTGGCCCGCCGACGCCCAGGTCCTGACCGCCGCGTGCCCAGGCCGGCGCATTCACCACGCTCCACATCACCTTGACGCCGGCTCCATCGGCCGCGGCGACAATTTCGTCCAGCGCTCCCCACTCGTAAGCGCCCTTGGCAGTCTCAAAGTGCTTCCACTCTACCTGCTGCTTGACCCAGCCAAAGCCGATGTCCTTGATCTTGCTCATAACCATGCCGGCCTGGCCGTTGTGCACCATGTGCGCTTGCAGGCCATAACCAAAGCCGGGATTCCGCGCCGAGCTGCTGGCGGCCGGAGGAGAGGACGAGGAGGAAGAGGACGAGCTCGAAGAGCTGCTCGCCGCAGGCTTGGGCGCCGGCCGGGGCGTGGCCGTCGGCTCGGGCGTAGCGGTCGGCGTGGGCACCGGCGTGTCGGTGGGCTGCGGTGTAGGGCTCGGGGTGGGGGTTGGGGTAGGCGTCGGTTCCTCTACCAACAAGGCCACGCGACTGCTGCCCGCGACCGTCTGCCCATCGTTGGCGACGATGGCGGCGCCGATCTCGTACTCGCCCGGCTGGTCGGGCGCCGACCAGGTATAGTCCTTCTGCTCCAGGCCAGCGGTTTGCTCCTGCAAGTAGCCGGCCTGCCCTTCCACGCTCCACACGACGGCGAATTTGCTGTCGACGGGCGATACGGCCGCCTGGGCCGACGACTGGTACTCGCGCACCAGGTCCCAGATGCGGGGGTCGTTGCCCTCATCCCACATTGCCCTGACGGCGACGCCGCCCAGGCTAAAGCGCGACAGAAGCTCGAGCTTGCGGCTCAGGCTGCTGGCATCTTCCAGGTAGACTGTGCACTGCTGGCCGCTGGCATGATCCACGTAGGTGAACCAGTAGCGCCCCGTGGCCGGGTCGAGCTGCACGCCGGCCGAGTCCAGCCCGACGGTGACCTCCTCGCCCGGGACGAGCATCTCGTCCCCTTGCTTGAGGGCGACCTTGCTCAGCTCGGCCAGGGCGTCGCGGTAGGTGCGCTCCATGAGGACACCGCCCGAGTTCTCGACGCTCCGTGCCGTGAACACCGGCTGGAGCTTGTAGCGCTCCACCTGGCTCGCGGCCCACCACAGCAGGGCCTCCATCTGCCCGCCGAGGGCATAGGCGGCAGGGTCCTGCATGGCCGGGAACTTGAACCCATCCACGATGCTGCCCAGCGCCTTCCAATCGTAGGCGCCCGTTTCCCACCGATCTTCGGCGATCTGCGCCGGCGCTTCGACGTGGATCGTGAGGCGCTTGCCGTTGGCGCGAAGCCCTTCGGCCAGTTGCCGCACAAAGGCGGTATAGTCGGCACGGAGATCGGGGTTAATGCCCCTGTAGTCGAGGTCGATGCCGGCATACATCTCGCGCACGACGAGATCGACGATGGCCTGTGTGTGGGCTACCTGGTTCTCGGGGAGGACGAGCATGTTGTCCACCAGGTCGCTCCGCACCACGCCGTCGTCGGTCCAGTTGCGCAACGTGGGCAGGACCCGGTACGACTCCTGTCCCTCGGGCGCCGGCAGGCTCGGCAGTTGGCCTGTGATGTCGTTCTCCGGGCCGAGGTAGTAGCCCAGGGGATTCAGCTCGGTCAGGGCCTGGCCGCCAAGATCGGGCAAAGACACGTATTCGGGCAGCTCGGCACTGACCTGGGGAGGATGGCCAGTGCTCTGAAACGCGGCCAGGGTCTGGGGCACATAGTCCAACCGCGCCTCGAGAAGGTCATCCTCGCTGATGATCGTGCTCGGGACAAACCGCCATTCTTCTCCGGTCCACTCGTAGAGAGACAGCGTCTCGTACGGCTCGGCCTCGTTGGGGATAGGCACCGAGATCAGGACCTCGGAGGGCATGTCGCCCTTGATCCCCAGTTGATAGATGGGGCTCTTGATGTACAGATGCGAGGGAACGATCTGCGCCGCCTCTTTTAGCTCCTTGCCCGCGTAGCCATCGACAAAGCTGGCTCTGGGCACCGACTCTTCCTTGAGCTTGACGTCGTCCGTCATGCCCTCCGGCAGCAGGCTGACCTGCATGCCATCCGCATCCGAGACGGAACCACCCTCGTCACGATCGATGGGCACGTAGCCCGCCTCAAAGATCCGCTCCTGGGCGGAAACCGGCGGCAAAACCAGGGCGACGATCATTAACACGGCGATGAGGACGTTCAGTACCACGCCCCCTGTCCTGCCTTCCAGCAGGCCATCGAGCACTCCGGCCAGTGGATTCTGCTTCTCTCCCATGAGATGCGCTCCTTTCTGTCCCACAGCTCCAAGTTTTCAGAATGTCGCAACGAGCAATGAAAATACCCCGCGGCCGGGCCTGCCTCTGGCCGGTCCAACCCGGGGCCGTTTGTCAGATTATTTCGACAAGTTTCACAGAAATTATCATTGCTCTTTACGGGTGAGCATGGGGCGAATTGTAGCACAAGGCCCCCGTTTTGGCAAATCGCGCCCGTTATGCAGTGTTTGAGCCCGCGCCGGTTGGAACGTGACCTGCAAGCTGCGACGTGCAACAAGGGCGCTTTCGTGATATACTGCGGCCGGGAGGTAGACGGGAGGATGGGTAGCGAGGTATGACATCCATTCAGGTGCGAGCGGCAGGTCCCGGGGACGCCCGGGCCATCTCCGAGCTGCTCTTCGAATTCAACGGCGAGGCACTGGAGCCCGAGGATCTGGAACGGCGCATGGCCGAGGTCGGCGAGCTGGAAACCGCCCTCCTGGGCCTGTGGCAGGGCCGGGCAGCGGGCATCCTCGTGCTGCGCGTGGTGCCGACCCTGTCCGGGGCGGCAGACTGGGCCGAGATCACCGAGCTGTACGTACACCCCGCTGCGCGGCGCAAGGGCCTCGGCAGCCTCCTGGTCCGGGAGGCCGTGGAGCGCGCGCGGGCCCGCGGCTGCGCCGAGGTGCACCTCCTCGTGGACCCGGAAAATGCAGGGGCCATCGCCTTTTACGATTCGGCCGGCTTTGTACGCGATTCCTACGACATGATGCTGGCCCTGTAGGATGTGGCAGTCTCTCGACTGCCGCTGGGGCCGCCGAGCGCCAGCTCGGCAAGTTGCCTGTAGACAGAAACGCCGGGCCGGCGCTCGGCGGTCCGGGCAACAGGACCGACTCTGCATCAACCTTCGCGACGAGAATGCGTCAAATTGCCCGGCGTGGCGACTGCTGGTATAATACGCTGGTTTGCCGGGCATGGAAGCCCGGTTATTCCTGAGGAGTGCGGCAAAAACAATGGTTTCCCTAAAGCAAGACTGGCATGCGATGAGCGCTGCGGACGTGGCGGCCGCCCTCGAAACGGACCTCGAGACGGGCCTGTCCGAGGATCAGGTCCGCCAGCGGCGGGCCGAGTTCGGCCGCAACGAGCTCCAGGAAGCGCCACGAAGGGGCTTCTGGCGGAGGCTGCTGGATCAGTTCAACCAGTTTCTCGTTCTGATCCTCCTCGCTGCCGCCATCGTTTCGGCCCTGGTGGGCTGGCGCGAATTCAGCCGCACGGGCAGCACCACCGAGTTTGTCGATGCCGGGGCCATCATGGCCATCGTCATCCTCAACGCCGTCCTGGGTGTGGTCCAGGAGGGACGGGCAGAAGAGGCACTGGCGGCCCTCAAGAAGATGTCGGCCCCCAATGCCCGTGTGCTGCGCGGCGGTCACCTGATCACCGTGACATCGCCCGAGCTGGTGCCCGGCGACGTGGTGATCCTGGAGACGGGCAACTTTGTGCCCGCCGACGTGCGCCTCGTGGAAAGTGTCAACCTGCGGATCGAGGAGGCGTCGCTGACGGGCGAATCGGTGCCCGTGGGCAAGGATGCCGGCGAGGTGCTGTCCCTCCAGGCCGGCCTGGGCGATCGCGACAACATGGCCTTCATGAGCACGCTGCTCACCTACGGCCGCGGTACCGGGGTAGTCGTCGCCACGGGGATGGGCACCGAGATCGGCAAGATTGCCGAGATGCTGCAAACCTACGAAGAGGAGCAGACGCCCCTCCAGGTCAAGCTGGACCAGTTGGGCAAGACCCTGGGCATCGCCACCCTGGTCATCTGCGCCCTGGTGGGCATCATCGGCGTCGTGCGGGATACGCAACTGGGCGTCCTCTTTGCCCAGGGCGCGGGCTCCTACTTTGGCATGGAAGAGACCGTGCCCACCCTCGTCGAGATGTTCATGGTGGCGGTCAGCCTGGCCATTGCCGCCGTGCCCGAGGGATTGCCGGCAGTGGTCACCATCTCTTTGGCCCTGGGCATGCAGGAGATGATCCGGCGCCACGCCCTCATCCGCAAGCTGCCCGCCGTGGAGACGCTGGGCTCGGCCACGGCCATCTGCTCCGACAAGACAGGCACCCTGACACAGAACGAGATGACCGCCGTCCAGATGTACGTGGACCGCACTCTGCTGACCATCAGCGGCGAGGGCTACAAGCCCGAGGGCGAGTTCCTGGAAGAATCCGACCAGGTGGGACTGGAGGGTTACCCCGGCATGCGCCTGCTGCTGCGCGCCGGGCTGCTGTGCAACGACGCCCGCCTGGAGCGGATCGAAGAGAACGGCACGGGGCAATGGCGCATCGCCGGCGATCCGACGGAAGGCTCCTTTGTCGTGGCCGCCGCCAAGGCAGGCTACTGGAAGGACGCCCTGTCGAAAGAGTACCCGCGCCTGGCCGAGATTCCTTTTGACTCCGAGCGCAAGCGCATGACCACTGTCCACCGCGTAGACCCGAACGATCTGCCGGAACCGCTGCTGGGGCTGAAGGCGTGTGGTCTGCGGCCCGACGAGCAGTACGTGGCCTTCACCAAGGGCGCGGTGGATGGCATGATCGACATCAGCCGCGCCATCTGGGTTGGCGGCGAACCGCAACCGCTGGATGATGTCTGGCGCGAGCG
>ERZ1026796.1839-NODE-1839-length-13268-cov-4.502245_pt1 | contig 13268 bp, 12 predicted proteins | sample MGYA00520874_ERZ1026796 | MGnify/ENA primary metagenome ERZ1026796 (study PRJEB33270, sample SAMEA104284474) | anaerobic digester metagenome | biome: Anaerobic digester microbiome; feature: mesophilic sludge digester; material: Anaerobic digester biomass...
GGTATTGGATGGTCGGCAGCGCCGCGGTGACGCGGGTGTCGTCTTTGATTTTGCCTTCCTTGATCGGGACGTTGAAGTCTACGCGCACTAAAACCTTCTTGCCGGTGACGTCCAGGTCAGTTACCATTTTCTTTTCAGACATTTCTTATCCTTTCATGAAAAATGCGCATCACTGCTCTTTTGAAACAATGCTGCGCATCCATTTGTTCAATAAACCCGCAGGTTTAGAGTTTCGCGGCGACCATCTTGCCCAGATCAACAGCGCGGCAGCTATAGCCCCATTCGTTGTCGTACCAGGTCACAACCTTAACCAGGTTGCCGCCCATCACCATGTTCTTTTCAATGTCAACAATGGATGAACGATCGTCACCCTTGAAGTCGCTCGAAACCAAGGGCTGATTGTAAGCGCCGGTGGTCACACCCAAAATGCCCTTCAGCGGTCCCTCAGCTGCTTCGATAAAGGCAGCATTGAGTTCTTCCTTGCTGGTTGGTTTTTCAACCAGGGCAACAAAGTCCACAATCGAGACGGTTGGGGTCGGAACGCGCAGAGCGTAGCCGTCGAACTTGCCCTTGAGCTCGGGGATAACCAGGGCGACAGCCTTGGCAGTACCAGTGCTGGTGGGGATAATGTTCAGACCGGCGGCGCGGGAGCGGCGCATTTCTTTCTTGTGACCCTGATCCAGAATGACCTGGTCGTTGGTGTAAGAGTGAATTGTGGTCATGACGCCGCTGATGATGCCGTAGCGATCGTTGACGATCTTGGCAGCAGGAGCAAGGCAGTTGGTGGTGCAGGAAGCGTTCGAAATGATGTGATGGATAGCATTGTCGTACTTTTCTTCATTGACGCCCAAAACGATCGTCAGATCCTCACCCTTGGCTGGCGCGGAGATGATGACTTTCTTGGCGCCAGCGCGTGCGATATGCGCATCCGCACCAATCTTTCCATCTTCGCTCTTGGCGTTGGTAAAAATACCGGTGCACTCAAAAACGATATCGACACCGAGATCTTTCCAGGGCAAATTGCCCGGATCTTTTTCGGCAAAGACTCTGATCTCTTTGCCATCGATCACCAGATTGCCTGCTTCATTAACGACAACCTCACCCTTGAAGATTCCGTAAGTGGAGTCGTACTTAAAAAGGTGGGCGTTTGTTTTTGGATCAAAGAGATCATTGATCGCAACGATTTCCAATGTGTCCGATGCGTCTTCAAGGATGCGCTTTAATACCTGCCGTCCGATACGGCCAAAACCATTAATTGCTACTTGTGTTTTCATGTTTCCTCCAATAGAGTTGTTGTTTATTCCTAACTAACAGGATTGCTAGATTAAATGAGTTAACCTTTCAAATTATATCCGATTGAGCGTTTCCAAACATTAATTTTATGTAAAATTCACATATTCTCATAACAAAACAGGATCTTTCTGCCTCTAAAACCTGCCTCAATTATCCTATAGATGGAAATTAATTCAAAGGTCCTGTACGTTCTTCGAACAAATTCATGATCACCCGGGCGAGCTTCCGGGAACTGTGGCGCCAGGGATACAAGTCATCCACCAGGTCTGCTTCATAAACCCGATAGTTTTGCCGCATTTCGTCATCCAGCTTCACCCATTGGGCTTTCCCACCAAGGTCACCATGATAATTACGGTTGCAGATCGCCAGGCTGAACAAATTCTTGCAGATATGCCGGTCGATCTCCCGCGCGTGGTCAGCGGCGCTGAAGCCATCCGTTTCGCCCATCTCAGTAGCAATGTTGCAAATGTAAAAGGTCTCCGCGCGGCTTGCAAGGATAGCATCTGATAGCCCCTTCACCAGCAAATTGGGCAACAAGCTGGTATACAAGCTGCCAGGACCGATCAAAATCAGGTCTGCGTTCAGGATTGCTGAGATAGTCGGCGGATAGGTTGGGGCTTCCGGAGGGTCAAGCCAAACCTTCAGAATTTTGCCCGGATAACTTGTCAGCTCCGCTTCCCCCCATACCTCCACAATCTCCCGGGTCGCCTCATCCCGCACCTGCCCCACAAGCTGCACATTGCTTAAAGTGGAAGGCAGCACCTGCCCGTAAATCGCCAGGACTCTGCCTGATTCCGCTACTGCTTCTTCAAAACTTCCAGTGATTTCACTGAGCGCGGTGATGAACAGGTTCCCGAGGGAGTGTCCTTCCAGCCCAGCCCCCGAGGTAAACCGGTACTGAAAAACCTGCGAAAGCAGCGCTTCATCGCTGCTGAGGGCGGAGAGACAATTGCGGACATCTCCCGGAGGCAATACCCCCAGGTCGCGCCGCAATTCGCCGGAGGACCCGCCGTCATCCGCAACGGTAACGATTGCTGTAATATTGTGGGTATACTCCTTCAAACCGCGCAGCAGAGCAGCCAGTCCATGCCCGCCGCCGATCACGACGACCTTGATGCCCTTTTCACGCTGACGGTAATTCTTGAGCGTGTCCCAAATCGGCTTGCCGCTCCGCTCGAAGGGACGCAGAAGCGAACGATTCGCTCCCCAAATCCCGATCAGAATCATCGCCATGCCCAACCCGCCGAATAGCAGAAAACGGATCGGTCTGTCAAGGAAGCGTAATGAAAGCACAGCCAGGATCGGCACGATCGCTTTATTCATCGCCGTGCGGTAAAATTCCAACACCAATACTGCCGCGCCAAGCCCGAGCAGCATCGAGCCGATGATCGTCAACACCAGCCAGCGCTTATAACCCATCCCCGGGGCGAGCCATTTAAAATCCTGCCGAAAGCGTTTCAACAGCCTTCGCGCCCAATTGTCAGCGTTTCTGGGTTTGTTCATTTTTTGATAATAGCAGGATTTTTCCTTAGCGTCAATACATCCTCCTCCTTTTGTTGTGAGGAGACCAGCACATGGTATACACTTTTTAGGAAAGTCATATGAGTTGTATCGGGATCGATGTCTGGAGTTATGGGGGATAAGATATCAAGACCTCGAGGTGTATATTGATCAAAGCTATAACCCATTTAGATTATCAAGAGTTGAGACAGATAAGTCCGGAGGCAGCCAGGCGAGCAATCCTGCAGGTATTGAAAGCACACAAGGGGAATGTGACAGCCGCAGCCAGGATCCTGAGTGTCAGCAGGGCGACGATCTACAAGGCAATTCGCAAGAATGAAGCTGGGGATTTGAAAGACGGTTCAAAAGCGCCGCACCGGGTTCACAACAAAACAAGCGCAGAGATTGAAGCCAGGATACTTGAGTTGAGAGATAAAACCCGCTATGGACCTGTCAGGCTGAAAGAGGAACTGGAAGAATTGGATGGGTTGATGATATCAGAATACACCATTCGCAATATTCTCAGACGCAACAAAGCCAAGTTGAAACCGAAACCTCATAAGCCTCACAAAAAGGGCTCCCGTCCTTATGTGGATTGGTATCAGGCCAAAGCCTTTGAAATCGTCCAAATTGACCTCAAATATGTCATAGACCAAAAAGCGTTGTCCCTCGAACAAATCCGCCACTTCCACTCGAAACAATTCCCCCTCTATCAGTGGAGCGCTGTCGATGTCAACTCCCGCTTCAAACTGATGGCTTATTCTGATCAGAAAAGCTGGACCAATGGACTGACCTTCTTTCTGTGGGTGCTTTCCTGGCTCAGAAGTCACGGTGTCTCGGTGCCTATTGTCTTTACAGTGGATCGGGGTGAAGAGTTTGGCGGCAAATCCTGGCTCAAGCTCATTGAACTTAGAAAACTCCTTTCCGGTTTTGGCTGTTCAATCATCCAGAACCATGCCGCCAGTCCCCAGGAGAACGCTCATGTTGAACGTTCCCATCGTACCGATGACGAGGAGTTTTATATCCCCAGATTGCTTTCCATTCCTTACAAAAAGGACTTCTTCCTTGAAGCTATGAATTATCTCTATTACTACAACGTCGTTAGAAAACATTCTTCCCTTCAAAGACGTTCCCCCTGGGAGCATCTTGTCACTGTTTCTCCTGATTTAGATGCTAAAATCAGGTTCGTACCTCCTATCCTTCTGGATAATATCGCTGTACAGCTCGGTGATTGGAGTGGTTACTATCTGCTGGCTTCTCACCTCCGCGCGAAAACAGTTACGACCCATCGAGAGAGTTTCATACTAAATAGAAGGAAAACTGCGATCCGGTCAGGGGGTAACCATCATAGTTCTGATTTAGTATTTCAGCGCCTTATTCGCCGATTGTTTTGTCCCGGTCCTCACGCCAGCGCTTGAGCCGCTCCGCCACCTGGGCTTCGTAACCTTGACCGGAAGGGCGGTAGAACTGCCTGCCAACCAAGCCATCAGGCATGTATTGCTGCGCTACCCAGTGTTCCTCAAAGGCATGGGGATATTTGTATCCTTCGCTGTGCCCAAAGCCTTTGGCGTCGCGACTTGGATCCATCAGATGCACCGGAACAGTGCCCGCGCCGTGCTGTCGAATTTCCTCCTGGATCTCCCAAAACGCGCCAACCGAGTTGGACTTCGGCGCGGTCGCCAGGTAGATAACCGCCTCAGCAATCGGGTACCAGCCTTCAGGCATGCCGACATACTCAAAGTTCTGCGCGGCGGCGTTGGCAACCAAGATTGCATTGGGATCTGCCATGCCGATATCCTCACTGGCGAGGATAATCAGGCGCCTAAGAATGAAGCGCGGGTCCTCACCTGCTAAGAGCATCTTGGTCATCCAATACAGCGCCGCGTCCGGATCGCTGCCCCGGACGGATTTGATAAAGGCTGAGATCGTATCGTAATGCTGATCATCGGTTTTATCGTAGAGGATCGCGCGACGCTGAATGGACTCCTGCGCGACTTCGAGGGTGACATGGGTGACTCCGTCTTCGGGCGGGGTGGTTTCGACTGCCAGTTCCAAAGCGTTCAACGCGTTGCGGGCGTCCCCGCCGGCTACTTCCGCCAGATGCAGCAAGGCTTGTTCCTCCACTTCCAGACAGCGCTTGCCGTAGCCGACCAGGGGGTCAGCGAGCGCCCTTCGTAGGAGCTTGAGGATATCCTCCTGGGAGAGGGGCTTGAGCTCAAAGATGCGCGAACGGCTGACCAGCGCCTTGATCACGTCAAAGTAGGGGTTTTGGGTAGTCGCGCCGATGAGGGTGATGAGACCACTCTCGACGTGCGGCAGCAGAGCGTCTTGCTGAGCTTTGTTCCAGCGGTGGACCTCGTCGATGAAGAGGATGGTGCGGGTGCGGTATAGCCGGCGCCTCTCAACGGCAGCCTCGATGGCTTTGCGCAGGTCGGCTACGCCTGCCAGCACGGCGCTCAGGTTTTCAAAATGCGCCTGGGTGGTGTTGGCGATCACGCGGGCGAGGGTGGTCTTGCCAGTACCCGGAGGTCCATAAAGGATGATGGAGCTGAAGAGTCTGTCCGCCTGGATTGCCCGCCTTAGCAGGCTGCCTTCGCCAAGGATATGCCCCTGCCCAACGATGTCATTCAGCGTCTGAGGGCGCATGCGCGCCGCGAGCGGCGCTTGCTGTTTTAGCTGCTCCTCGAGAGAGTGGTCAAACAAATCCATACGTCTATTTTACCATAAGGATTAGAACTCTTGTTCTATTAGTTAGCAACGAACCATCAATGTCAAGAGATCCTTCTTACTCGTTCAATATCCCAGCTCGGGATCGATCAGATTGTACAGTTCCAGACCCTTCAGGTAGCGGTTGATGTTCACAGTGAAGAGGTCCAACAGAGTATCTTTGCTGCGCTTGCTCACTCCGGCAATGTGAGGCGTGATTATCACATTCGGCAGTTCCCATAGAGGGCTTCCCGCGGGGAGCGGCTCTTCTTCGAACACATCCAACACCGCTCCACCCAGCCTGCCCGATTTGGCAGCCTCGACCAGCGCGTCAGTATCCAGCACTTGTCCGCGGGAAACGTTCACCAGGTAGGCTCCCGGTTTCATCGCCGCGAACTGCGCGCTTGAGATCATTTTTTGAGTTTCCGCGGTGAGGGGAGGAGACACGACCACAAAGTCACATTCCTTCAACATGGCGTTGAGGGCTTCATTGGGATAAAGCCGCTGGAAGTAATTGCCCATCGGATCACCCAAGCCCTCCGGGATGTAGCCTTTGTCTTCCGGGTGCATCACGTCGCGTTTGGTCGCAAGCACTTTGGCGCCGAAGGCATATAAAAGCCGCGCCACCTCGCGCCCGATCGAACCATAGCCAACGATCCCGACCGTGCTTCCGCGCAATTCCACCGGTTCCAGTTTATCCGCACGCGGCTCAAGCCAGGCTTTTCGCTCCTGCGCGCGCAGCATTTCGGGTGCTTTGTGCCCAAGCATCAGCAGCGCCATCAGAACATACTCACCCATCTGGCTTATCATGGTCCCGCTGGCTCCGGTAAGCCGCACCCCTCTCCGCAGGAAGACCTGCTGCTGGAATTCCTTTTCGATGCCCGCGAAATAGTACTGCACCCACTTCAGTGCTGGCGTTTGATCCGGAGGAGGCAGCGGCGACCCGCTGGTCAGCAGGATTTCCGCATCCCGCCACACTTCTGCAGGGATGCGGTCAGCATCTTTGCGTCCATACCAATGGACTTCAATGTGTTCATCCACCGCCTTGATCCGTTCTACCTGCTGCTCAGTCAGTGAAATCGCGCTGAGGATCTTGATTTTGCTTTCCTTTTTCATAACATTCACCTTTTAGACGCCCCTGCTCACTCCCGAGATCCAGGAATGATGTTTGTCCCGGCTTTTCCGTTGAGAGGGCTGGTTGATCCCTGTTCCGGGCAAAGAGGGTCCTTTGTCCTTGAAGAGCGCTCCAAGGAGGAAAAGCAGCACCCCGATGATCACAAAATTGGGAATCGGTTCACCGCTGATCAAGCCGTACGCCAACCAAATCAGGCTGACTGTGCCTGCCAGCATTAATAATCTGCTAAGCAATCGCAACATGAAGGGTTCCTCCTAAGAAGGACCAGGCTGTGTCTCTGTCCTGGTTCTTCTTAGGAGTTTTGTAGCAAGGATTATGCCCGCTTTACCCTGGTTTGGGATTGTTCATGCATGTAGAGGGGCAGGTAATAGGCTCCGCCGCCATTCTTACCTGCCGAACCGGAACCTTTCCATCCGCCAAAGGGCTGATAGCCTGGCCAGGCGCCCGTGGTGCTGCCCTGAGGACGGTTGGCGTAGACCACGCCGGCTTCAATGTTTTCAAAGAACCATTCCGATTCTTCTTTGTTGCCGTAGAAACCTGCCGTCAGTCCATAATCTACGTCATTGGCGATGCGCATACCTTGCTGAAGGTCCGCAATTGGGGCAATCATCACGATTGGGAGGAACATTTCCGTTTTCCAGAGATAGTGATCCAGCGGCACATCGACCGCGATGGTTGGGGCGCAGAAGTATCCTTTTTCCATGCCGTTTTCCAGAATGTGCCTGCCGCCAGTGAGGATCGTGCCGGATTTTTCGAGCTCAGCAGAATACTTCAGATAATCTTCGTAAGCCCTTTTGTTGACAACCGGTCCGAACCAGTTGGCTTGCTGGGTTGGGTCGCCAATGGCGAGTTCCCGAGTCAACGCGACCAGGCGCGTTACAAAAGGTTCGTAGAGTTCCTGCTCCACAAAAATCCGGGAATTCGCGGAGCATTTCTGCCCTTGCAAACCAAACGCGCTCCGCAAACAGCCAATCGCGGCATCTTCGAGGTCAGCATTTTTGGAGATAATGGTGGGATTCTTTCCGCCCATTTCGAGGATGACCGGATGCGGGTGCTTGCGGTTGGCGAACTTGCGGTAGATTTCCATACCGACTTCCATGGAGCCAGTAAAAGTGACCCCGGCGACGTCGAGATTGTTGGTCAGTGCATCGCCAAGAGTGGAGCCGGGTCCGGTGACCAGATTTAGCGCCCCCGCGGGGATGCCCGCTTCCCGGGCGCATTCAACCATCAGTGTATCTCCCAGGCAAACTCCCGACGCGGGCTTGAGCACCACCGTGTTGCCCGCAATCAGCGCGTTGCCAACTGGACCCGCAGCCAGGGCAGTCGGAAAATTGAACGGGGAGATAACCAGCCAAACGCCATAAGGCTTAAGAACAGATTGATTGGTGGAGACAAATCCTTCGAGGGGGTCATTTCCCATGGCTTTGACGAAGCCGTAATTGTCTTCCATCAATTGCGCTCCATAGAGAATCAAATCCGCGGCTTCCTGGACCTCACCAAGCGCTTCCATGCGGTTTTTCCCGACCTCCAGCGCGACGGCGGCACTGATTTCGTATATACGCTCCTCAATCCGATGGGCAAACTTCCGCACCAAGGCAACTCTTTCCTGCCAGGGGGTCATTTTCCAAGCGTGAAAGGCTGCCTTCGCGGCGGCAACCGCGTTATCCGCGTCATGGGCGCTCCCTTTCTGAAAGGTAGCCAGATGCCAGGATGTATTGATGGGGGAAAACGCATTTAACTTTTCCTGCGTAAAGTGTTCCTCACCATTGATGAACATAGGGTATTCCCTGCCCGGATTTGCCTTAAGATGTTCAAGCGCCGCGTCGAATTTATCATGCAACTCCTGTGGTGGGTTGAACATGGTAGCATAAGTTAGTTTGAATGACATCTTGCCTAAATCTCCTATACTTTTTATGAAATTATAACAAATGATAATACAAAGACTTGCATTATATTGACTTGATCTAGACAGAGTATTCCAATCCAGTCATATTCAACCATTCCTTAGCGGCAATAGCGGCATAATTTCCGCTTTACAGGTTCAAACGACGATTATAGAAGGGAGATGGATTAGGTGAGGCGAAGGCGGGTGGAAGAGGCGTTCAGCAGGTCCAGTATCAGCAGTTCACCCTGCAGTCCCTGCCTGCCTAGGAGCAGTTTGACAACTTCCGAAGCTTGCAGCGCGCCAAGCGCCGCAGCAGTAAAGCTGAGCGTACCGGTGCTGATTTCTTCGCCCTGTTCCTGGCGAGAATTATTGTACAAAAGGCTGAGCAAGTCTTCGCCCGGCTGAACGACAGCCACCTGTCCGCGCCAGCCGGCGATCGCGGCATGCACCAGCGGAATGCCTGCTTCTTTGGCTGCCTGCTGCAGCAACAACCGCGAGGGGATATCATCCAGGCAATCTACCGCAATGTCATAATTCCCCAGCAGTTCCGGCGCGTTATCAGACGTAAGCTCTGCCTGCACCGCTTCAACCTCAACAAGAGGATTCACCGCCATCACGCGCTGTTGGGCTGCCAGGGTCTTGGGTCTGCCGAGGTTCATCCTGGAGCTGAGCAACTGACGGTTGAGATTGCTCTCATCAAAGACATCCCCGTCCACCACCCGCATATGACCCACGCCGATCCTGGCGAGGCATTCGATTACCACACCCCCCAAGCCGCCACAGCCAACGATGAGCACGCGTTTTGATGCGAGCTTTTCCTGCTCATCCAAACTGAGCGCGTCGTGATTGCGAAGGTAGCGTTCCACCTTTCTCACCCTCCAGCCATTAAATGGAGCACAAGAACATCATCGCCATCCAGGATGGGATGATGTTCATAGTCTTCTTCAGGCACAAATTCGCCATTGACGCGGACGATAATGTGCCTGAAGGTAAACCGCTTTTCATCCAGCAGGACTCTCACGGTCATGCCGGGATGCCAGGGGTAGTCTTCGGTATTGACCTTGATCACAGTTTCGGCTCGATCACTTCCAGCAGTTCCGGGATGTCCATGCCAATCTCCTTCAGCCTCTCGGGTGTTGGGATGCCATTGGAAGTCCATCCGCGGCGTCGGTAGACCGCGTCCATCAGTTGTTCGTACTGGTCTTCGCGGTAGCGGCGGGTGACAGCGATTTTTTCATCCAGATCCATTTTTTCCGGATCAAGGTTTTGGAGTTCCCTCAACTGGCGGTCATACAGCTCCTGACGGGAGAGGTATTCTTCGCGGCTGACGGGACCAAGCGAGCGATAGGGAGCATAGTCGTCCTTGCGTTCGCCCTTGCCCATGCGCACGCTGAACACGCGCTGGAATTGGTAGACCCGTTCGGATTGGATGATCAGCTCTTCTTTGTCGATGCTCTTGCCTGTCACGGCGTTGAAGATGTCCACATAGTTCTGGACGTGCTCGGGAACCTTTGCCGGGGCATCCGTTTTGTGGTTGTCTGCCGGCACAATGTCATTCCAGGGCAGCTTGCAAAGCCCCACCAAGCCAAACCAGGTGCGGAACATGGGGAAGTAATAGAGCGCGTTGGCTTTATCCTCGAAGGTCGGTAGTTGTTTGTTGACCATGTCCATGAATATCAGCCAGGCTTCGTCGTGTTGGGGACCCTTGGTCGCCATGGCGAAACCGCCCTGCTGGGCAAGGCTCTCTTTGTGGGCATATTCGGAATACTCCAAGCCCTTGGTTTCCATGCCGATGTCCTGCAGCAGTTTTGGATCCGCGCCGAATTCTTCTGTAAATATTTTTTTCAGTTTGCGGATGCCCAAACCGGCTATCCTGCCAAAGCCTTCACCGCGGGAGATCTGGTGCAGCAGTTCGAGTACCGCCTTGCTGTTGCCGAAGCAGAGGTCCAAACCGCCCATTTGCTCCTGAGTTATCTGCCCGCGCTGGTAGCATTCCATAATGAAGGCGGTGCATGTGCCGAAGGAGATCAGGTCAATGCCATAGGTGTCGCAGTAGAAGTTTTCCTCCAGAATCGCCTGTGGGTCAAAGACACCCAAGTTGGCGCCCAAACCAGCGGCGCATTCATATTCCGGTCCGTCCACGGTCACGCGCTGACCGGCATAGGGTCCGGTTGTGATCAGGAAATGGTCGGCGCATTTCGCGCAAGACATCGTGCAGCCGTACCAGCAGCCATCGTGCAAGCCCTGCGTGAGCCATTCGTTGATGAAAACCTGCGGTGAGATTTTGTAGGTTTCCGGATCGCCGCCGGTTTGAAAGTTGCGGGTGGGGAGCAGGTCGTATTGGCTCATGATCATGACGGTGTTTGCCGTGCCAATCTGACGCATTTTGTTCTGCTTGTGATCGAGGTCGTGCATTTCTTTGTGGTACTTCACGCCCACCTTGTTGATGGTGGAAATGTCCGCCACATCGTTCAGGTTGGGGGTTATTCCGCGATATCTCACCACCAGGGCTTTGATTTTCTTATCGTGCATGATGGTGCCCAACCCGCCGCGGGCAGCCTGCTTGAAGCGGCAGACCTTGCGGCGCGGATCGTAGAACGAAAAGTTGACCATAGCCATGTAGCTGTGCTTCGCGCCGCTGCCAGTGCAGGCTACAGAAACGTTGACCATGTCATCTTCGTCTTCCGCGTACTTTTTGGTCAGTTCTTCCGCCAAAAGGTGTGTGTCTTCCGGATATTCCGAGGCATCTTCAACCTGGATGAGTCCGTTGTTGCCGTCAATAAAGATCAGGATTTCCTTTTCAGACTTGCCCTGAATTTCAAAAGCATCCCAGCCTGAGAACTTAAGCAGGGGACCAAAATATCCGCCGACGTTGCTGTCGATCGGGATATCGGTCAGCGGTGAGATCGAACAAATAACAGTCTTCCCTGTACCAGAGTATTGGGTGATGCCGCCCAAGGGACCGACGCTCATCACAATTTCGTTTTCAGGCGAGTCCCAGCGGGTTTCCGGCGTGATGGCATGCCAGAGATACCAAAGGTCAAAGCCTTTGCCGCCGGTGAGCTTCTCTTTCATAAAATCGGTGATCTCTTTTTGTTCAAACCTCAGGTCGGTCAGGTTGAGATAGAGTGATTTACCTGAGTATCCGCGTTTGATCTTGGCGGGGGTGTAGCGATATTCTTTCAGGATAGTTCCCATTAATTCTCCTTTATCTGGCTAACCAGGACCTCGAGTGCGCCTTCGGGGCACGCTTTTGCGCAGATGTTGCAGGCGATACACTTGAAGGGCACTTCAAGATCATCCGCGTAAAACATAACCAGCTCTGTACAGAAACCGACACAGCCAAGGCAGCCGACGCATTTTTTCTTATCAATGCGCACGACTCCGTTCCGATCGCGGTAGATGGCATTGGCAGTGCACATATTGATGCATTCGCCGCACTGCGTGCATTTGCGCGCCCGGTAAGTCCGGTTGTTTTCGACGATTCGGATGGCTGAGTAGTTGGGGTCATCAGTTTTAAAGTAAGCTCGTGAGCACGCGAGCTGGCATTCCAGGCAACCCGTACAAAGCTCCTGCTTGTGGGTGAGTACTTTCATATGGGCATCCTTTCCTTGTTAATCGTAACTATTGTAAGAAAGGAGTTGGCTTAAGTCAACTCAACCATCGATCCAGGATTTCTTTTCGATGTTTTCTGGCAGAATGTAAATGCCATTTGATCATACCTGGGGGTCTGTTAAGAGTATTAGCTTTTTTTTCGCTCATCCCCTCATCATGTTGCAAGACAATCGCCGCTCGTTCTCTAACCGGAAGCTTTCCCAATGACGCCCAGACAAATCTTTTTGTTTCTTCCGTAATAGCAAAGGCTTCTGGTAAAGGAGTTGGGTCAGTTAAAAAGAAAGGTTTTTTTACCACCAGGTCGTCATAAGAGTGAAAGCGGGAGGAGCGTTTTGAAACCCGGATAGAACCGTTCACAACGATTTTGTAAAACCAAGGTTTAAATGCTAGTTGTTCATCAAATTGGTGAATCTTTTCAGCGACTTTAAGGAATGCACCCTGGACAATATCTTCAGCCATCAACACATCGCTGATGATAAAGGTACTCATTCGGACAGCTCCATGCTGATAGCTTCTTATCAGATGTTCGAGCCCTTCAAGATTTCCGGTTTTTAATACGAGGATGGCTTGTTTGTCGTCGATTTCCATTAATTCAGTCCTATATAGTTAATATCCTTTAGGATAGGAAAAAGTTTGAAAATAGTGGAAAACGACTAATTTAATGAATCTGCCTGGTTATAACTATTACTCCAGGCAGATATATATCCTTGATTTATTTCCGTTTTATTTGAGCTTAATTAAACCTAATCATGAGATTTGTAGCTCCTGATTGTTTTGCTTCTCACTTTATTTGATCACATCATTTTTATTCTTTTATACAACTTTTCCCGAACAGATTGTTTTTCAGCAACCCCATCTCTTTTGTCCAGATGATGGGTGAGCTGCACATGGCTATCCTGATCATCGATATCCACCCGCTCCGGTGAGCCATCCAGGTCCAGATCGCGCTCCTTCAGATTTGCGTTCAGATACTGATCCAGTTGTGGAATATCAAGGGTCTGTGGGTTCTGGCTGAGGTTCATCTGCTGTCTGCTTTCCTGCACATAAGCAGCCACATCCGCATAGTAAGCGGATAACGCCTCGCGTTTCTCCTCCGCAACATTGGGAAGCCCTGCCTGGCAGCCTTCCTGATAG
>ERZ1026796.1844-NODE-1844-length-13245-cov-2.951669_pt1 | contig 13245 bp, 6 predicted proteins | sample MGYA00520874_ERZ1026796 | MGnify/ENA primary metagenome ERZ1026796 (study PRJEB33270, sample SAMEA104284474) | anaerobic digester metagenome | biome: Anaerobic digester microbiome; feature: mesophilic sludge digester; material: Anaerobic digester biomass | place...
AAGGAAGGAACGCGACCTGTAGAACCATTTTCCTATTGACTCTTACCGCGCCCTGGATTACAATAGGGCCCGCTGTCAGGCTGCACAAGGAAGCACTGCCAGGCAATAACTGACAAATCGTAGGAATGTGCTGCGGCAATCCCAGCACAGCGGCCAGATTCTGAAGCGATTCAGGGGCAGCCCGGAGAGGGAAATTGAAGCGATGGTCTATTATCGCCGTCTTGATGGTGTTGGGCCTTGTACTGCCACCCTGCGAGGCGCAGCAGGAGCCATCCTGGTCTATGGCAGGCGCCAACTCTCAGCGGACGTCGTGGACGGCCGAAGAGGTCAGAGGTTCTCTCAATCCACTGTGGTACCGGCCGTTCGAGCCCTACATTCAGCCAAAAGTCCAGCTCATTGCAGCCCACGGGCTCATCTATGTCTCCACAGCCAAAGGCTTGTACGCCCTCGATGCCGAGAATGGAAACGTCGCCTGGGTTTATCCCACGGAATTGCCTTTGGGCCATAGCCCCACGGTCTATGGCAATCGGCTATATGTGGGTGGCTTTGACAGAAAGATACACTGCGTTGAGGCCCTGACCGGGCGGCTCGTGTGGACATTTGAGGCGAGCGGGCTGGCGGGTGGTTTTCACACCAATCCCCTCGTTCTGGAGCTGGATGGTAGCCCAACGGTTTTTGCAGGCAACCGCGATGGGCGAATGTTTGCCCTACGCGATGACGGCTCGAAGGCCAGCCAGTTGTGGGAGTTTGGAACGGGCGGGCCCATTCTTCTGTCGGCGGCAGCCAGCCGCAACGGCGACACCATCTACTTTGCTTCCAACGACATGTACGCTTATGCGCTGAATGCGCGGACTGGCAATCTGGTGTGGAAGTCGGCCAAGCTGCCGGCAGGCGGCTTTCATTCCTGGTGGCCGGTCGTCGCCGGCGACGCCGTCATATTCCCCGGCAGCCGGCCGTACCGTTACATGGTTCGGCCTCAAGTTAATCAGCAGACTGAGCTTCTCACCAATGAGGATCCAGGCTACTCCACACCCATGGGAAATACCTTGCCAGATGGCACCGTAGATGCTGAGCAGGCGTTTCAATACTTTGAATCCAAACCGTGGAGACGTGTCTATTTTGTGTTGGACGCCACGACCGGAAAGGAGATCACTTTTGATTTCGATCAAGACGGGCGCCCCGAGTATGCACCGTTTATGAAGGTGGGCACCCACAGTGGCACCGTTTACCCGGCCGTAGTCGACGCGGCCGGTACCATCTATACTTTTAATAACTACGGGCCAGACAAGTATGATCAGGGGCCTGCGGGCTGGCAGTTCGGCGCTCGGTCGATTATTCCGACCACGAGCCTGACGGCACCTGATGAGCCACTTGCTCTTTCCATGGGTGGCGACGTTATCTACTGGACGCAGTGCTGCGATCGAACGGCCGGGGCGTACGCCGCAGATACTGGCGCCAGGTGGACGTATTTTTCATACGACCTGCAGAATCGCTGTCCCGGCTACGATCAGATGATGATGGGCACCTACGAGGCCAATGCTGTCCAGGTGTATGGCGGGTTGAATGGCGTTTACGGGAGCCATGGGGACCAGAACCCGCCTATTCCCTATCGCGACAAGGTGTATCTCCATCGCGGAAACACCGTCATTGCCTGGTCTGCCAATGGCAGGACCAGCGCTCCGTTGTCGTTGGCCCAGTCGAGCCCGGTTGAGACTCCAACCCGCTCGGTAAGCGGGAGCCAACTCGAAGAACGGCTGCGGCAGGAGGTGGAAAAGATCATCGGTCCCTGCCGTGCGCAACAGAACTGGGGCGACTGTCATCTTCGACCCGGGTTCGGCATGCACGGAGCGTTCGCCATGCACGCCATGTGCCGGGCCGGCGATTACCTGGCCGATTATTTTCACAGCCCGGTAGACACGCTCTATGCCTTGAGTATTGCAGCGGCCTACCTTCCCTCCGACCTGCGGCAGGACCTCATCGCCTATCTTCAGTACGAGTATGAAACCTACGTTGATTTTGTGCACGTGGGTTGGAACGATGGTGCACCACGCGACGCGTTCGACTTGCCGCCGGAGGTAGAGGCCGACAATCTGGGACCCTTGTTGTGGCGACAATGCGAGTTCCCAGGTTGGACGGGGAGCGATATCCGGTGGGTACCCCACCTTTTCTATGCCTTGTGGAAGTATGCCGAGCTGCTGGAGGAACCTCAGGCGGCTCGGGCTATCTTTGACGACAACAAATCCAAGCTGTCGCCGCCGCCAGACGATGCTACCCTGCTGGCGCTGCCCCATGCCCATAACGCCTGGATCGCCGGCCTATGGGGTTACCTGGAGCTGGAGCGACTAGCGGGTTATCCAGAGTCCCAGGCACGCCGGGCCCAGCTTGAGCGACTACTTGCACTCCGGGCCTCGGACTTTGAGAAGGACGTCTGGTGGGGAGGTCCTGATTCCCACGATTGGCAGCAAGCCTTGGCAGTTGCCAGGAACTGGATGTACTTGACCCCGGAGCTGGGCGCCTACTTGCGAGACCGTGCCTGGGCCGACGTGTCCGAGGCCTTTGCGGAATACGAGGCCATAGCTCCCTACTGGTTCGTGAACTGGTTCGAGGCGAGCTACAACGAGAACGTGATCCAGCCCCTCTACGATGTCCAGGGCATGTTCAGCGCCAAAGCCTTTGTCTTTGCCGAGCCACGCGATCGGCTGGCAGCCTATCTCGACGTGCCTGCCTTTGCCCGAGGCGACCTGTTCTACATCCAGAACCTCGTGGCTACCATCGAGGCGGGGACGGATCTGGACTTCCAGGCCAGTCCATTCTCAGGCAAACAGGGCTCCAAGATCACGTACACCGTGCAGTTTGCCAGCGACGGACAGACCCTAACCTTGAATGTTGTCTTGCCCACCGGTGTCAGCGCCCCCACGAGCTTTGACGCCAGGGGAACAGACGCTGTACCAGCCTACAATGAGAATCTCCACCGGATTACGTGGAGCGACGCTCCCCCGGCTGGCCAGCAGATCACCATCCAGTATGAGGTAATCATTACCACCGCCGAGCCCCAGCTTCTGGTGCACAACGCCGAGCTGGTCACGTCAGGCGGTGCTCGCATTCGGGCGACGGCTGCGGTTGTGGCCAACCCGCGCCACCTTGCACTGCCGCTCATGTTCAAGTATCACTAAGGACTCGGATCCGAACAAGCAAAACTAGCACCTGGCAACCTTGCGGGTTGCGGCACGTGACATGCCGCAACCCGCCATGTTGTGCTTGGAACGCGCTCAGTCCGGTGGATTGTGGCGCTTGGCGTGACATCATCCACCTCTGTCTGGCTGTCGGTACCCAAGTTGGCGCACCAGGCAGGGCATATTGGTGGATCTTGTTGCTTTGTGATAAAATGTGGTATAGTGTTGGGAAGGGCATCCCTCACATCGGTCTTGGGTTGCAGTTGCCGAGCCACGTACTTGCCAAGGGGAACCTCTATGGAGTTACAGCAATACATTCTGGCGCTCAAGAAATGGTGGTGGCTGCTGGTCGCTGCAACGCTGCTCGCGACGGTGTCTGGTTACGTTGGCGTCTCACGTGTGCCGCGCGTATACCAGGCCACCACCACGGTCATCGTCGGGCAGGGATTGCAGAGTGCAAATCCCAACAGCCAGGATCTGTACATCAGCCAACAGCTGGCCCAGACCTACCGCGAGATGGTAGCCCGGCAGCCGATCGTCAGCCGCGCTGCAGAGATGATCGGCTTGCCCTACGTGCCGCGTGCCGAAGATATATCGGCCTGGCTGGTGCCCGGCACGCAGTTGATGGGCATCGCCGTGCGCGACACGGATCCTGAGCGCGCCCGTGCCCTGGCTGATGCCATCGTGCAGCAACTGATCCTGCAAACGCCCAATGCGGTCACAGAGGACCAGGCTCGCCGGTCCTTTGTCCAGAGCCAGCTTGCGAGCCTGGAGCAGAGCATCCAGTCAACGGAGGCCGAGATTGCAGCCGAACAGGCCAAATTGGATGCGGCTACCAGCGCCCGGGCGATCCAGGAATATATGGCAAACATTACCGCCCCGCAGGAAAGGCTATCTACATACCGGGCAACCTACAGCTCGCTTCTGGGCAGTGTGGAAGGGCGGACAAACTACATTTCGGTTTTTGAGCCAGCCAGCACGCCCACCTGGCCCATCAGCCCCAATGTTGCGATGACAGTCCTGATGGCGGCCGCCATTGGTTTGATCCTGGCGGTGGGCGGGGCCCTCTTGATCGAGTTCCTCGACGATACGGTCAAGTCACCGGACGAGTTGCAGCGCACGGCTTCGTTGACCACCCTGGGCGTCATTTCCCGTGTTACAGATGGTGACGGCAAGAACAAGCTCGTCGCTGTCCAAGAACCCCAGTCACACGTGACCGAGGCTTATCGTGCGCTGCGCACCAACATCCGCATCTCGTCGGTTGATGAACCAATCCGCACCTTGATTGTGACCAGCCCGAATTCCCGCGAGGGCAAGAGCACCACGGCGGCCAACCTGGGCGTTGTCGTGGCACAGGCCGGGAATTCGGTGATCCTGGTGGACGCGGACCTGCGGCGGGCAGCACTGCACAGATTCTTTTCGCTGCCCAGCAAGGAGGGCCTGACCAACGCCCTGGTGCAGGATGAATTGTGCGTGAATGGTTGGTTGCAGGAAACAGAGGTCGAGAACCTGCGGGTGATGACCAGTGGCCCATTACCACCCGATCCAGCGGACCTGCTTAGTTCGAAAAAAATGCGTCATCTCATCGAGTGCCTGGAGCAGGAGGCGGACCTGGTCATCTTCGACACGCCACCAACTCTGCCGGTCAGCGATGCCGCCGTTTTGGCCCTCGAGGCCGATGCAGTGCTACTTGTGGTCGAGGCGGGACGGACGCGGCGAGGGGCGGTCCGGCGAAGCATGGAAAGCCTGAATCGTGCCGGGGCACATATGCTGGGAGCTGTGCTCAACCGCGTGCATTCCAAGCCGCCCAAGGGCTACTATTACTACGAGTAGAGTCAGAAGCAAAGAGCTGGTGAGCGTCATCCCAGAATCGTGGCTATGCTTGAAGGACGTGGGACAGGGACAGCTTGACCGGGCAGCAGTAGGACCTTTCTCATCGATGTCCTGGTTGGCGGGCATACGCGACCTGTGGTATAATGCGGCATGCGGAATGGTCGAAAACCGGGACATCGCAGCTGCAAACCGTGGTAGAGCCCGAAGCGCGTCGACTAGCGTATCAGACAAAAGGATCTGAACCTACTATGAGCGCTATTGGCAGTCAAGCTTGTCCCTACCTGGGCCGTTGTGAGGATGCGGCGAACTATTATTTTTTCCCCACCGCCGACAATTGCTGTCACTCCGAGTCGAGGGCCTTTGCCGTCGAGCCCGCGTACCAGGCGCAAGTCTGCCTTCCCGGGGGTTGGGCTATGTGTACGCGTTACAAGATCGCGACAGGCGCCGCGGTAGACGAAGAGCAGACCGACGTCTCACCCCCGGCCCTTGTGAAGCACGGCCTGGTACCCAGGACCTTGCTGATGATCGGGGGAGCTGCCCTCGTCCTGCTCGTGGCCCTTTTCTTGATTCTTCGCCCCGGATCCGAGGCGCCGCAGGCGCAGTACGCGACCTCGAGTCCCACCCCTACTCGAAGTAGGGTGACCTCTCGCCTCGGGCTGACGCCCGGGCCGAGTCCCATCCTCGTCGCGGGGGGGACCGGTGAACCGACACCGACGGTGACCGAGCCGAGTCCGAGCTCAACCCCTACCCCCAGCGCCACCTGGACGCCGACCAGCACACCGACCCCAACGGCCACCAGGAGGCCGACAGTGACTGCCACGCGTACCACAAGGCCGACGGCGAGCCCTACGTTGACCCAGACGCCGACACCTACCTGGACGCCAACGGAGAGTCCGACCCCGGCGCCGACAGTGACGAGCACTCCCCTACCGGCTCCGGTGCCAGTGGCCCCACTCGATGGCCATGCCTATTCGCGGGATGCCCAGATTGACCTGGTCTGGGAGTTCAGTGCCGAACTGCCCGCAGACGCCTACTATGTGCTTTGGGTGGCTTACACCCACGCCGGAGAAACCTGGTACGACGACGTGCCCTGGACACGGGACACGAGTTGGCAGCTCAGCGAACATCGTTACCTCCTTGACCTGTCCGACGATGGTTGGTTCTGGTGGTCCGTGCAGGTATATCGCCAAACCGGCGTCGATACCCATGATAGACCGGTTGGCGAGCCGATCAGTCCAGCGAGCCAGGAGCGGGCCGTGCGCTGGGCAAGCACCGACGGCGGGCCGAGTGTGACGCCCGGAAGAACCCCATTCGTGCCGCCAACACCGGAGCCACCACCACCGTAGCCCACCACGAAACACACCGATGCAGCAGCGGCGAGTAGCCCGTGGCATCAAGCAATATTGCTGGTGCAAGACTAGACTGCAGGGATACCGCGGCTCAGGAATCTGAACTCGCCGCCAGGGGGCGGGACTGCCCCCCTGGCCGGCGAGTTACTGATGCTTCGGCCAGATGTAGTACGCCTATAGATTCGGGATCAATCACGGCCAGGGGAGCCGTGAACTCTGAAGGACCGAGAGGATGAGCAGGTGCAGAGGGGGTTGGGGGTTTACAGGAGTAACACGGGGCTGGCTACTGCTGTTGGGAGTCTTGCTCCTGTTTAGTGGTCAGCAAGCGCTCTCAAGCGCCGACATTCGGGCAGGAGAAGCAGTTATCGAGCTGGCGGCATGGTCGCCGGGTGGGGCCTTTGGCCGCCTGGGTGAGGCAGTCGTTGTGAGTCCGACCACCCTTACCGTCGGTGAGCCCAATGGGTCTGGCACGTTTCGTCTCTCCCTGACCAGCGAGCCGACGGCCATGGTCTCGCTCTCCCTTACTGCGACCACGGGCCAGTGCTCAGTCGGGCCTGCTACGGTTCTCCTGGACTCTGGCAACTGGAGTGCCGGTGCAGAAGCCACGGTGACGGCCGTGGACGATGCCATCGTTGACGGCGACATGGATTGCACGATCCAGACTGGCACTACGACCAGCGCCGATGGGAACTACGATGGCCTTGAGGTCGATGACGTGAGGGTGACCGTGGAGGACGATGACGAGGCGGGCGTTACCGTGGACCCGACCGATCTTACGGTCAGCGAGCTATCGGGCTCGGGCACCTTTGTCGTCAAGCTCACTAGCAAGCCGGAGGCCCAAGTATCCATTTCGCTGCTTGCCTCCAACAACCAGTGCTCGGTCTCGCCTGCCGAGCTTGCCCTGGATGCGGGCAATTGGAACATGGGCGTGACGGCCACGGTGACCGCCGTGGACGATGATATCGCCGACGGCGATGTGAAGTGCCTGGTCCAGACCGGCCTCACAACCAGCACCGACGACAACTACGAGGGCCTGCCAGTGGCGGATGTGACCGTCACCGTGCATGACGATGACCAGGCAGGCTTTGTCGTGGCCCCAGCCAATCTCACGGTCAGCGAGCCGTCGGGCTCGGACACCTTTGTCGTCAGGCTCACGAGCCAACCGGAGGCCGAGGTGACTGTGCCGCTCACTCCCTCCAACAACCAGTGCACGGTCTCGCCCGGCCAGCTTGCCCTGAATGCCGGCAACTGGGAGGCGGGCGCAACAGCCACGGTGACGGCCGTGGACGATGCCATCGCCGACGGGGACATGGACTGCACGATCTTGACTGGCACCACCACCAGCGCCGATGACAACTACCATGGCCGCAACCCTGACGACGTGACCGTGACCGTGGAGGACAATGATGAGGTGGGGATCCTCGTAAATCCAACGGATCTGACCATCAGCGAGCCAGATGGCTCCGATACCTTTCGCATCCGGCTCACGAGCCAACCGAGATCCTCGGTCTATATGTTCCTGGCCGCTACGGGCGGTGAATGTAGAATCTCGCAGTCTTATGTGTGGCTCACCTTCTCCAACTGGTCTTCGGGTGTTAGCATCACCGTGACGGCCAACGACGATCTCCTGGCCGACGGCAGCAAGTTGTGCATGGTGGTGATTGGGCCTCCCAATAGCGACGATGAGGACTACCGGGATATCGATCCCCCGGATGTGATCGTCACGGTGGAAGACAACGATGTCGCGGGCGTTGTCGTTGCACCTACCAGCCTGGCGGTCAGTGAGCCGTCGGGCTCTGCAAACTTTAACGTCAGGCTAACCAGCCAGCCGCAGGCCCAGGTATCCATTCCGTTGAGCGCATCCAACAGCCAGTGTTCGGTCTCACCAGCGACGGCCATTCTGCATCCCAGTAACTGGGGCCCGGGCGTGACGGCCACGGTGAGGGCCGTGGACGATGCCGTCGCCGACGGCGATATGGAGTGCACGATCCAGACCGGCCCCATCAGCAGCACCGACCTGGATTACCGGGACCTCGACCCGGAAAACGTGAGGGTCGTGGTCAGTGACGATGACGAGGCCAGTATTATCGTCGCCCCCACAACGTTGACCGTGAGTGAGCCGTCGGGCTCGGACACCTTTGTCGTCAGGCTTGCCAGCCAACCGGAGGCCCAGGTGTTCGTACCGCTGGCCACCTCCAACGACCAATGCTCGGTCTCACCTGCCGAACTTGTCCTGAATGCCGGCAACTGGAACGCGGGTGCAACGGCGACCGTGACGGCTGTTGACGATGCCATCGCCGACGGCGTCTTGGATTGCCTGGTCCAAACCGGCCTAACGACTAGCACCGACGACAACTATGCGGGGCGCAATCCCGCAGATGTGACCGTGACCGTTCAGGACGACGACCAGGTGGGCATCGTCGTTAGCCCCCCCAGCCTGACGATCAGCGAGCCGGATGGGTCCGGGACCTTTCGCGTCAGACTCAGCAGCCAACCGAAACACTCGGTCTATGTGCCCCTGTCCACCACTGGAGGCGAGTGCTCGATCTCGCGAGCCTACTTGTGGCTCACCAGCCTCAATTGGTCATCGGGTTTGGTCATCACTGTGACAGCTATCGACGATTCCGTGGTCGACGGCGATAGGATTTGCCTGGTGGAGGTCGGACCTTTGAGCAGTGACGATGGCAACTACAATGGACTAGAGGTTGATGCCGTGACTGTGACTGTGCAAGACGATGACCAGGTAGGCATCTTTGTCGCGCCTACGAGTCTGGTGGTGAGCGAGCCGTCGGGCTCTGCCACCTTTAATCTCAGGCTCGCCAGCCAACCCACGGCCGACGTCTCTGTGCCGTTGGCAGCCTCCAACAACCAGTGCTCCGTCACGCCCGCCACGGCTGTCCTGAACGCCGCTAACTGGGATCGCGGCGCAAGGGCCACGGTGGCGGCCGTGAATGAAGCAATAGCCGACGGCGACAGGATCTGCAAAATCGAGACCGGCCCCACCAGCAGCGCCGACGGCAACCATAACGGCCTTGACCTGGCGGACGTGTTCGTCACTGTGGAAGACGATGACCGGGTAGGCGTCCTCGTTGCCCCCACCAACCTCACCGTGCGCGAGCCTGATGGCCGCGGGAGTGCCATCATTTCCCTGACCAGCGAGCCGACAGCGACGGTGTCCATTGGCCTGGCCCCTTCGAACAGCGAGTGTGACGCATGGCCCAGGACTGTGATCCTCGGGGCGGCCAACTGGCAGGCCGGGGTGACAGTGTCGATCGTGGCCCAGGACGACGACCTCGTGGATGGCAGCCAGATCTGTATCGTGCAATCCAGCCTCACCAGCAGCATTGCCTCCCAGTACGACGACCTGGAGGTCGATAATATCGCCGTGACGGTGCACGACGATGACCGGATATGGCAGAGTTATCTGCCACTGACCATAGGAGGGTGGCCGCTGCTGCCTGGGGTGCCCACCCTGTATCCCATCACGAATCCCTCCGGCCTCGGGACCTATACCGTGGCGTGGAGTGCCGCGGAGAGGGCCAAGACGTATGTCCTGGAAGAGGCTACGGGGGGTACCTTTGCCACGGCTCGTCAGATCTATAGCGGCCCGGCGACCAGCTCCTTTATCTCGGGTCGCGGTGCGGCGCGGTATTACTACCGGGTCAAGGCAATGACGGAATGGGCTTACGGTGGCTGGTCCAACGTGCAGCAGGTGGACGTGCTGTGGGAGGCCGAACCCAACGACGAAGCCTTGACCGAGGCCAACGGTCCCATTGTCTCCGGCTTGACCTACCACGGCACCTTCCCCGGCGTGAACGACGTCAAGGACTATTTCTACTTTGATCTGCTCACCGCCCGTTCCGTGGTGGTCGATCTTACCAACATCCCCTCTGGACGAGATTATAACCTGATCGTGAGGGATGCCGGTCTCGGCGAGGTTGGCTATGCGGGCACGCCCGGCAATGTCAGCGAGCGCATCACGACCGCTATCCTGGCGCCCGGTCGTTACTACATCCAGGTCTATCGTTACAGCGGGGCCGGCAGCAACGAGCCGTACAATCTGCGCGTCACTTATTAGTGGCAATATAAGGAAACGGACAACCGAGTACCTTTGTAGGCTGACTATCAACTGCCGTCAAGTCCCTTTTGTTTCCGGCTGCACAAACAAGAACGCGCGCGGCGCCTGCTGAGCGCGTTCTTGCTTGTGTAGGTGCTTGAGTGTCAAGGCACCAGGATTGGACATAGAGCCTTTCATTATTTGACAAGTCACAGGTAGGACCCTGGTCCTATTGACTTGGTCTGCGCTCTCGTGTATGCTTCGGGACACTGGCTGGTTGTAAATAGAACCCAACGGGCGGCACGCAACGGAGTGAGCGCATCGCTTTGGCGCGTTTGCCTCCAGACGCAGGGATGCTTTCGACAGGCCGCCAGGTTGAACCATACAAACGGAAATGGGGGGCTGTCAGACGTGCGAGCACGCTCTTGCTGGCGTTCCACAATCGGTTTGCTGTTGTTCAGTTTTTGGCTCATTGTATCACCCAGCCTTTCGCCTCAACTTCTCGCTCGAGCAGGGGATAATACGTGCGTGGCTCAGGACGCAGTCGCGCCCCGGGTGAACGTTCCTTACGACGTGCCTGTAGAAGAAGCTGCAATCTTCTGGTTCGGACGGGTGGGCCCGACGGAGAATGACTCGGACGTTCGTGTAGGATACGATGAGGCCGGTCTCTTCCTGCGGATAACGACGTTCGACCGCCGGCTGTGGTACGATCAGGACGCTGCTGGGGACGATCTCACAAACTGGGATGCAGTTACGGTGTATCTCGACCGGGGCAGTAAGACGAACGACGAGTTGGACGCGAGTACCTATCGCTTCGATGCCCAGCTCGTGTGGTGGGAAAGGCGCGACGCCTATCAAGACGCCTACCAGGGAGATGGCGGCACCTGGGAGCAGGCAGCCATCGGTTTCAGGACGGTGTCCGATTGGCGTGGTGACCAACCCAACAACGATGTGGACGACCGGGGCTGGTGGCTGCAGTACATGATCCCTTTCGAAAGCCTGGGACTGGACGGCCCGCCGCCGCAAGGCACCGTCTGGGGCTTGGCTGTGGCCGTCCATGACCGGGACGATGCCACGAACACGCCCATCAGTGACACGCTGTGGCCCGAAAACATGGTAGTCGATCAGCCTGCCACATGGGGACAACTAGCCTTTGGCCTGCCGGTCTACTCCCCACCGCCCGTGACGTCGCAAGGCACGACGACCATCCGCCATGGCCTGCAAGGGGCGACGGTCGTAGATGCAGACGTGGGAGGTAGCAGTGTCTGTGGTGCGGCTGCGGCTCCGGAATTCTTTCCCACGTGGGGGACACTGAATTATGCCGGCAAGGGTTTTTTGAACATCCAGAACCAGGGTGACGTGTCCGACTGGCCCTGTTTCTCCAAGTATTATGTGACCTTTCCCCTGGATGGCATCCCGGCCCACGCGACCATCGTGTCGGCAACCTTGACCCTGTTCCTCTGGGGGAACGCCGGAGAAGGTTGGGATCCGGGCCCACAACCATCGGTGATCCAGGCGCTTACGATCGCTTCAGATTGGGACGAGGCGACAATCACCTGGAACAACGCGCCGCTCGCCCGGGAAAATGTGGCGTCTACGCTCGTCGAGCCCGTCAGTTCTTATCCAGGTCGGCCGGGCATTCCCTACCACTGGGACGTTAGCCGGGCCGTAGCCCAGGCACATACCTCTGGCGGTCCGCTGCGATTGGCGATGTACGAATCCGACTTGGCTTATCACAGCGGCAAGTACTTTGACACATGCGAAACCGACGAGTGGGGAGCGGAAGGCCGACCGACCCTCAAGGTTACCTGGGGACTGCGCCTCGACACTCCCCACTCGATCTATTTGCCCTTGGTGCCTGCGAGGGAGAGTAATTAGCATGGATTCTAAATTGGTCTCTTCGTAGCTCAAGTTCTTACCACAATTTACGATGTTTTCCCCCTAAGAGGGGCCGACCGTAAAGAGTACGGTCGCGACCATATCGTAACCGAAACGTAACCGTAAACGAGTCGATTTGGGCAAGGCGTAATCGTTTCTTTTGCGATTACGATCCTGCCTTCTGCTTTGGATTGAGGTTACGATACGATTACCCCCTCTCGTAATCGTATTTCTTACGATTACGCTTGGGCAAACTCGTCAGGTCTTCTCTCCTGCGGTAAAATGGACGCTGAGCAACGCCATTCGATACCAACAGGAGAGAAAACCATGACGAGTATCCCTATTGTATCACGGCTACCCCGTTTTACACAAGTGGACCGCGTGCGACTACTCACCATTACCTGGTTTCGCCGCTGCCCCAATCGTCCGTGCTGGCAAGAAATCGTTCACAATCCAGCTTGCCTGCCCACTTTTGTGCGTGAATCACCGGTCGCGATGCGCTATCTCCAGATGCTCGCCCCACTCGACTGGGACGGATTTCCCGAGCGCGACCTGCACCACTATCGAGCGATTCCGCCAGTTCCGTACACACCCTTCACGGCCGCCTGTTTGATCAAGCTGGATCAAGGACTCGCCTATGTCTCCAGATTGCGCGACTACCTCGTCGACCACCCGCCCCTGATCTGGCTGCTGGGATTCCCACTGGTCCCATCCCGTCAGTTCTCCTGGGGCTTTGACCCCGACGCCAGCCTACCTACCGCACGGCACTTTACCCGCATGCTGCGCGAGATACCCAACCCTTGCCTGCAGTTCTTGCTCGATGACACCGTGTTTTTGATAAACTAAAAGAGGGCCAGTAGGCCGGATTTTGATCACTGAAAACAGGGCCACCTGAGCAAAATCTCTGCTATTATAGGGACCAGGGAATGGATCTCATAGTAGCGGAGGGGGAGAT
>ERZ1026796.1853-NODE-1853-length-13202-cov-3.293461_pt1 | contig 13202 bp, 10 predicted proteins | sample MGYA00520874_ERZ1026796 | MGnify/ENA primary metagenome ERZ1026796 (study PRJEB33270, sample SAMEA104284474) | anaerobic digester metagenome | biome: Anaerobic digester microbiome; feature: mesophilic sludge digester; material: Anaerobic digester biomass...
CTTTGCAGCCATCGTCATCGCCGTGATCATCTATTTGCTGGTCGGCGTCACCGCCATCGGTGCCACGGTCGCGCCCCCGGGCATGGAGGCCTACGAATACCTGGGCCAGGCGAAAGAGGTGGCCATCGTCGAAGTAGCCCGGCAGGTGTTCCCCCTGGGCATCGGTGCGGTGGTGCTGCTCATCAGCGGGCTGGTGTCCACCATGTCGGCCCTCAACGCCGCCACCTACTCTTCCTCCCGCGTCTCGTTCGCCATGGGCCGCGACCGCAACCTGCCGGCCTTTTTCGCCCGCGTCCACCCGCGGCGGCACACGCCCCACCTGGCCGTCCTGGCTTCGGGCGGCTTGATGCTCATCATCGCCTGGTCGCTGCCGCTGGAGGACGTCGCCGCCTCGGCCGACATCATGTTCTTGCTGCTCTTCCTGCAGGTCAACGTGGCACTCCTGCTGCTTCGGCGCAAGTTGCCCAACCTCGACCGCGGCTTTCGAGTTCCCTGGGTGCCGGCCATCCCGATGGCTGCCATCGTCTGCAACGCCGCTTTGGCCGGGCTGCTGTTCACCTTCAGCCCCCGGGCCTGGTACCTGGCCGCCGGCTGGCTGGTGGTGGGCATGCTTTCGTACTATACCTATTTCTCTCGCGTTGAGGCCATGGAAAGGCCCAAGGAGATTCTCCTGGAGGAGGTGTTGGTCAGCCGCGATTATTCCGTGTTGGTGCCGGTGGCGACGGAGGAGCAGGCACGCATCCTGGGGCGTATCGGTGCGGTTCTGGCCCAGGCGAACCAGGGCGAGGTGCTGGCCTTGCACGTCGTCCGGGTGCCGGTCCAACTGAGCCTGGCCGACGGCCGACTGATGCTCAAGGAGGGGCGTTCCTACCTGGAAACAGTCATCGGGCAGGCCAAGGATCGCGACGTGCCCGTGCACACCATGATCCGCCTGGGCCGCGACGTGGCTCAAGCGGTGCGCAAGACCGTGATCGAGAACGCGTCCGACCTGATCGTCCTGGGATGGCCCGGCTACACGAACACCGCCGGCCGCCTCTTTGGCTCGGTGATCGACCCAATCCTCGATGACCCGCCCACCGACATGGCCATCGTGCGCTACCGGGCCTACCGGCCGCTCCGCTCGATTCTCGTGCCGGTGGCGGGCGGCCCCAATAGCCGGCGGGCAGCGCGCATGGCAGTGAACATGGCCCATGGCGAATCGGACGGCCCAGTGCGTGTGACGCTGCTGCACGTCCTGCCTCCGGGATCCCGCCCGGCGGACCAGGTGCGTGCCCGGCAGGTGATGGACTATGCCCTGGAGGGCCTGAGCTACGACGCCGTGCATCGCCAGACGGTGGAGGGGACCAACGTGGTGGATGCCGTTCTGGAGGCCGCGGAGGGCCACGACCTGATCGTCATCGGCGCCACGGAAGAGCCCCTGTTCAAGAACCTGCTGGCGGGCAACATCTCGCGGGAGGTGGCCCGCCGGGCTGAGGTCTCGGTGGTGGTCGTCAAACGGCGCAGCAGCGCCCTGCACTCGCTGCTGCGGCAGACGGTGCTGGAGCCGACCACGAGCGACGCCGGCCCCGACGACGCATCCTAAGGACTTCTCAGGGTCGCGGCAGTTTCGGGCGTGGCCCAGATGGCCGCGCCGGTTGTGTCGACGGTCAGATCGCAGAGCTGCATCTGGGGCACGTAGCACTTTTGGGCCATGAGGAACTGGTTGCGAAAGTACCGGTTGCGAAAGTAGGTGGGCTCGTACTTCTTGCGATAGTCGATATCGCGCCGCCATTTGCGCTTCAGCCGGATGGCGTCGTCGGTGAGGTAGACGACCTTGATGCCGATGAGGTGCGCGACCTCGTCCAGCAGGAACGGAAAGTTGCCCTCGATAAAGATGACGTCGGCCGGCTCGATCTCGACGGGCACCCCGCCCGGCTTTAGCGTGCCGTCCAGGTCGTGGCTGGACGTGGCAAAGATGAAATCGTAGCGCGGGATCGAGATCGCCCGTCCCCGGCAAATGTCCTCCAGGCTCTGCCGGAAAAGCTCAAAATGAATGGCTTCTTTGCCCAGGGTGTGGATGCCCTTCTCCTCGCGCTGCTCGCGGTCGGTCAAGAAGTTGTCCATCTCGATGGAGGTGACCTGCCTTCCTGCCTCCTCGAAGCGGCAGCGCAGGCGCTCGACGATCTCGGTCTTGCCAGCCGCCGTCGGCCCGGCGATGGCCAGGACAATGGGGGTACCCTTGACGGCGATGAGCCTCTCAACGTCGTCCATGAACGCGGCGTCCACCTCGGCGTTGGCCTCTTTGAAGGCCTTGTAGCCGATGGATTGGCAGCGATCGAGGCATCGCTGCCGTCGTTCGAAGGCCTGGAACGGCGCGCCGCCCAGGTGGGCCACCACGGCCTCGGTGAAATAGTGCGTCCGCGTCAAGAAGTAAAAGCCGCGGATGTCAAAGTAGAAGTGGGCCAGAATCCACTCCGCCGGGTATTCCCCGGTCACCAGCCCGACCAGGAGCATGGTGGTCAGCCGCTCGATGGTCTCGTCCAGCACGATCCGGTCGCCGGCACGGGGCTTGATCTGGATGCCCCGATAAAAGTCGGCGTCCCGGATCCACGCCTCGATCTCTTGCCTCGGCGCGGGCGCGACGGCGGGCCAGCCGCCCTCCCCGGGGTTCAGGTTGTTCAGGCAGTAACGGAACTCGTACAGCTCCAGGTCTTCGATGCCGGGATTGATGGCTCCCATCCTCTCGTACAGAGCCTGGGAAAAGCGCGCATAACTCAGGTCGGGCGGCAGCATGGTCTCACCTTTCGCTCTGTGTCGATCCCCGGGCGGCGCACGGCCTCCCGGTGCCAAACACCAGCACGTCGTAGGCGCGCCGGGTCCTGGCATAGTCGCCATCGCGGTCCAGGGCGATCCCCCTCCCCATCCCGGAGACGATCCGCCCCACTCCGATCTCGTCTATCTGGCGGTCCAGCTTCTCGAGCATCGCCGGGGCGCTGCCCGGCTCCGTGCTGCGCCCGTCCAGGATCAGGTGCAGGTAGACGCGGCCGAGGCCTCTGGCCCTGGCCATGCGCAGCAGGGCCAGGGGATAGTCGATGGAGCCGTGGGAGCTTTTTTCGGTGAGGAGGCCGATGAGGTGCAGGCTCGTGTCGCGGGCCTTGGCCTCCTCTATGGCGCGGCCAAGGACCTCGTTCTCGTAGAACGAGCCATCGCGCATCGCCAGGTCGAGCCGGACGTCGTCCTGGAGCACGACCCGGCCGGCGCCGGCGTTCATGTGGCCGGCCTCGGAGTTGCCCGGCTTTCCCGGCCGCAGGCCCACTGCCTCGCCCGCGGCCTGCAACAGGGAACACGGGAAGCGCTGCAACAGCTCGTCCCACACAGGCGTCCTGGCGATAAAGATGGGGTTCGTGTCGTCGCTCTTGCCCAGGCCCCAGCCATCGAGGATCAAGAGCAGCAGGCGGCGGCGGCCGCCCCAGCGGCAGCCGGGCGCCAGGGTTTCTCCGGTCATGGACCCGGGCGTGTCCAGGGCGAGGGCGTCCAGCACGGTCGGCGCCACGTCCGCCAGCTTGCCGTCGCGCAGCGTGACAGGCTGCGGCCCGCGGGGATCGACGAGGATGAACGGCACGGGGTTGGCCGTGTGCGAGACGTGGGGCCTGCCGTCGGGATGGACCATCACTTCCAGGTTCCCGTGATCGGCCGTCACCAGCGTCACATAGTCCAGGGCCCGGGCGGCATCGATGACCTGTCCCAGCCGGGCATCGATCAGCCCGGCGCACGCGACCTTGCTCTCGGCATTCTGGGTGTGTCCCAGCACGTCGCCGTTGGCAAAATTGGCCACGACGAGATCGTAGCCCGCCTGCATGCCGCGCAGCACTTCCTCGGCCACCCGGGGCAGGCTCAGCTCTGGTACCTGCTCGAAGGGGATGCCGTGGGGAGAGGGAACGCGCGTCCCGTCCTGGCCGGGGAACGGCTGAACCCGGCCCCCGTTCAAGAAATAGGTGACGTGTGCATACTTTTCCGACTCGGCAACGCGCAGTTGCCGCAGTCCGGCGCGGCTGACGACCTGCCCCAGGGTATCCTCGATGCTGGTGGGGGCAAAGGCCACGGGCACGTCTACAAACTTCTGGTGGTAGAGGGTCAGGATCACAAAGTGCAGGTCCTGAAACTCGTGCCGGGGAAAGCGGTCCAGGCCGGGATCGACAAAGGCCTCCGTCAGTTGGATCTCGCGCTCGCCGCGGCGGCAGCAAAAGACGACGGCGTCGCCGTCCTGGATCCGGCCGGCCGGCCTGTTCTGGCCGTCGAGCAGGACCAGCGGCTCGATCCAGTAGTCGGTCTGTCCCTGGCGATACAGGTCCCGGACGGCCTCGGCGAGGATGGCTCCGCCACGCGGGAGGGAATCATCCGGCATCGATTCTCCGCGTTCCGGCTGCTGCTGCCGCGCCCGTTGCGCCCGATAGAGGGCCGGGAAAGAGGTCGAGGAGATCGCTCATTTCGTGGATCACATAGTCGGGCTTGTGATCCTCGGTGGGGGGTTCCTTGGCCAGCGTGGCCGGCTCCATCAAGATAATGGCCAGCCCGTAGCCGGCCAGGCGCGCCCCCAGGATGTCGCGGGAAGGATTGTCGCCCACGTACACCGAGCGGGCCGGTTCCACGCCAATGCGGCGCGCCGCCTCGATATAGATCTCCGGGCCGGGCTTGCGCAGGCCGGTCTTGGAGGAAAGGACCACGGTCTCAAAGTAGCCGGTCAGGCCGTCCGCTTCCAGCCAGTCGGGGATCTCGGTCTCGGTGATCGTGTTGGCAATGATCCCCAGGTGATAGCCCCGCCGGGTCAGCTCCAGCACCACGTCTTTGACGTCCGGCCGCGCGACCCGCCGCCCGTCGCGATCGCGCCACAGGCGGGTGAGCCTTCCGGACAGCGGCCCGATCCTGTCGGCCGGAAAGTCGGGCAGCATCCACTGGGTCCACAGATCTCTTTCGCAGGCTTCGGTTAAGGACTGCTTGGCATGCTTCCGGTAGACCCGGTACCTTGCTTCCAGCAAGTCGCAGAAGGCATCGGGCGTCTCGTTCGCCCCGACCAACGTCACGAGCTGCTGCCTGGCCTGGCTCTGAAACTCGTCGTCCTTGACCACAATGCGCATCGTGTTGCCCACGTCGATGAAAATGGCTTCCATGTCCCTGTTGTCCTTCATTCGCTGCCCCCTTGCTCGTCTGTGTCCCGAAGGATGGGCACGTTGAGTAGATCTGTGAGCAAGCCCAGGTAATAGTCCGCCCTGGCGCCAGGATCATGGTTCACGGCGATGGTCGCCAGCCCAACCGCGCGGGCGCCGTCCAGCTCCTCGGCGTCGTGGCCCACGAAAGCGGCCTCGTCCGCCTGCAGCCCTGCCTGTCGCAGCGCGTCCAGGTAGATGGCAGGGTCGGGTTTATGGACGCCCAGGACCGTCGAACAGGCCACGAAATCGATCCACGGGGCGATGCCGGCCTTCACCAACCACTGCATCTTATGCTCGAGGGAGTGCATCGTGTCGGTGACGATACACAGGATCAGGCCGCGCTGCTTCAGCCCTGCCAGGGTTTCCTGGCAGCCGGGCATCGGCCTGACGTCGTCCGAGTGGCGGTCGATGGCGGCCATCAGCCTCTGGCGCTCCTCCGGGTCGTCGAGGCCGTGCATCTGGAGCACCCGATCCCAGTATTCCTCGGGGCTGATGCGCCCCCGGCTTCCTTCCGACTTGAGCGCCTTCTGCCGCAGGCGATCCTCCTCCGTCAGCTCGGTCGGGAGACCCCTCTCCCGCAAACGGTCGGCCACGAACTGGCCCGTGGATTGCGGGCGTTGATACAGCACGCCCGCCGCATCGAACAGGACTCCTTTAAGCATGGGCAGAGGCCTCCCCCACGGGCGAGACGAGCCCCAGGACGTCCATCAGGTCCTGGATGGCCGCGTCAGGCTCCACATCCACGATGCCCTGGTCCGACCGGGCCGTGAGAAAGGACCGGATCTGGATCGCCAGGCCGTAGCCGGCGCGCCGGGCCCCGACGACGTCGCGCGAAAGAGTGTCGCCCACGTAGGCGCAGGCCGCAGCCGGCACCCCCATCAAGCGGACCGCCTCGTCAAAGATGCGTCGATTCGGCTTGCGCCAGCCGAAATCAGCGCTGGTCAGGACGTGCTCGAAGTAGTGGGCGATGCCGTACTCTGAGAGGCAGGCCGGCACCAGCCTGCGGCTGAGGACATTGGAGATCATGCCCAGGCGAAGTCCGCGGCTGCGCAACGCCTCGAGAAGGGCCGGCGCCTCGGGGCGCAAGCTCCGCGCCTGAAACCGGGTGGCGTGCAGATAGGTCAGTTCTTCGGCGACGGCCGCCAACCGCTCCTTGCACAGACTGCCATCGGTCAGGATGTGCTCTGTCCACACCTGCTCGGGCGACAGCTCCACCTCGCTTCCTTCTCGCCACGCCTGGTACGCCTCCATCCCGGAGACGACGGCGGCCTGTAACTCGGACACCCCCAGGCCGGGGTCCAGGTCGTGGCTGCGCAAGAACTCGAGCATCGCGCACGCACCCGCGTGGCGGGTGGTATCGTCATAGTAAACAGTCTCCAGCGTGCCGCCCATGTCAAAGATGACGGCGCGGATGCGATTGGTCGCCATGGATGAATCGCTTTCCTTCCCGCGTGAGGTTGCCGGGCCTTTGGACACGAACACGGCGTGTTCGTGTCCAAAGAGCCCGAGTTCCTGTCAGCCCGTTTTATCCCTAGGGAGCCAGTAGACTGATGGCCCAGAAGTCACGCACGGGGCTCAGGTTTTGATAGCCAAAGAGATCGTCGCTGGGCCAGAGCTTGATCTCGTCCCTGGCCGGCATGCCTTCGGCGAGGGGCATCCCCTCCACGCCAGAGTAGGCACCCATCTGGTTCCACGGCTTAAAGCCCTCTTCCGAGAGGGCGAACTTGATGAACAGCTTGGCGGCGTTGGGATGCGGAGCCTTGTTCGCAATCGCCAGGTAAGACGCCTTCAGAATGCCAACTGTCGGTTCGAGGCCGTAGCACGGCGCCATGGCCAGCTCCCCTTCCATGGTGCTCTCGTAGCTCGACAGGCCGGTCCAGCCATACCCCGGCTCGACCGACGGATCCATGCCCAGGGTCGCAAAGGCCGCGTCGACCTCATCGCCGCCGGGTTGGATGCCGGGCTCATTGCGGGCCAGCTTCTTGAGGAACAGGTAGCCCGAGTTGGGGGTATCGTCGCCGTAGGCCTCATCCTCGGTCCACTCTTTGCCGAAATACGCCTGGTAGGCCGCGGCCATCTCGTCAGCGTGTTGGATGATGAGCGTGATCTTGGCCGTGGTGCTGCTGTCAGAGATGGGGTCCTCCATGTAGAACTTGCCCTTCAGCTCGGGCTCGGTAAAGGTCCACCAGTTGTTGACGGGGCAGCCGTCGGGGTAGATTTCCTGGTTGTAGCCGATGACGTCCACCGAGCGGCGAGCGATGGCATACGGCCGGTCGGGGGTCACTTCCGGCTCCACCACGTCCGGGGGAAGGTACCACCACAGCCATTGGTTGGGCATGAACTCGCCATACAGCAGGTGCCCATCGCTGTTGAACCAGATGTCGCCCACGACGTTGCCGGCTTCCTGCTCCGCCGACATTTTCACGGCAATGTCGTCGGTGTCTCCGCCGGCCAGCTTGATGTCGGGGTACAGCTCGCTCCAGGGCTCGATGAGCTTCTCGATCTTGCTCGAGTTGGAGTATACGACGACACTGCCTTCCTTCTTGGCAGCCTCTTCGATGGCCGCCCAGTCTTCCTCTTCCGGCGTCCACGGGCCGAGGGCGTTCGCCTTGGCCCACTGTTCCGCCTCGGTAAGCTCTTCCTCCGGCTCGGGAGCCGCTTCCTCGACCGTCGCCTGGGCCGGCGGCGCCTCTGATTGCGGTACCGCCGTCGGTTCTGCTGCGCCGCAGCCTGCCAGCATCGTCACCAACAGGCTAACCATGATCCATTTAGCCAACGTCTTCATTGCCTCCTCCTTACGGTTTCACGAGCTTTTTTCCATCGACGCCCACGCCCTTGTCCTTTGTACGGTCCAGCCTCCTTTCCCATCCTGAAGGGTACGCAGGGATGCAAGCAGACCAGCCCTTCCCTCCCTCAACCTGCAAGCAGGTCGCCACTTTCCTTGGAGTAGAGGTTGATCATGTCCGGGTTAAATTGCAGCCAGACCGTGTCGTCCATCGACACGCTGCTGCTGCCCGGTTCCTTGATGGTGATCTCTAACTTGCCTGCCTTGGCCACGACCGTGGTATCCGCTCCGGCCGGGAGAACGGAATAGACCGTGCACTCCAGGGCGCCGGGCACCGGTTCGGGGGAAATGGTGATGTCTTCCGGGCGGATGGCGACGATGACGGGTCCTGAAGCCTGTGGCCGGTTTGCAGATACGGCAAAGGTGCCGATCTCCACCACGTTGTCCCGGGCAACCCCCTCCAACAGGTTGACCTTGGGGTTGCCGATGAAATCCGCCACGAACAGGTTGGCCGGGTAGCGGTAGATGGTGTCGGGGCTGCCCAGTTGCTGCAGGACCCCTTCTTTCATCACGGCGATGGCCGTGGACATGGTCAGGGCTTCCACCTGATCGTGGGTGACATAGATGGTGGTCGCTCCTGCTACGTGATGCAGGTGTTTTAGCTCCGAGCGCATGTCCATGCGCAACCGGGCATCCAGGTTCGATAGCGGCTCGTCCATCAAAAAGACCTTGGGCCGGTAGGCGAGCATGCGCGCCAGGGCGATCCGCTGCTGCTGGCCGCCACTCATCTCGCGCGGATAGCGGTCCTCGTAGCCCTCCATCTGCACCTCGGCCAGCGAGGCCTTGACCCGCTGATCCATCTCTTCCTTGGGCAGCTTCTGGACCTCCAGGGCAAAGGTCATGTTCTTGTAGACGGTCATATGCGGCCACAGCGCATAGTTCTGAAATACAAGGCCGAGCTGCCTGTGGCCCGGGGAAAGCGAGATTCCCTGGGAGTGCGAGAACACGAGCTTGTCCCCGATATAGATTTCGCCGCCGTCGGGATCTTCCAACCCGGCAACGCAGCGCAACAGGGTCGTCTTGCCGCAGCCCGAAGGGCCCAACAGGGTCAGGAATGAGCCGCCCTCGATTTCGAGGCTGACGTCATCGACGGCGCGCACGTCGCCGAACCGCTTGGTGAGATTGTTGATGATGATTCTTGTTCCCATGGTCTCCCCCTCTTACATTCCCAGGCCCTTCTTGAGACTTCCACCCCGGAAGCGGCTGATGATGAAATTGCCGATGGCGACGATGGATATCAAGATCAGGATGACGATGTTCGCCATCTGCCCGTCTCCATTCTCGATGTAGAACATGGTCTGGCTGGCCAGCACCTGGGTCTCGGGCGTGACCAGCAGGATGATCAGCGATAGCTCGCGCATCACGGTGATAAAGGTCAGCAGGAAACCCGAGACAAACCCCGCGCTGGTCAGGGGAAATATGATGGCCTTGAACCGCCGGAGGGCACTGGCGCCGGCGATCTGGCCGGCCTCCTCCAGCTCGCGGCCGACCTGCATCATGGCCGAGACCCCCGACCGCGAGGAATATGGTATCTTGTCGGCCACCGACACCACGACCAGCAGCGTAAAAGTCCCGTATAACGCCGGGATCGGGCCCAGAGGCTTGACAAACATGGCGATATAGACCGCGCCAAAGGCGATGCCCGGTATGACGTAGGGAATAAACGCCAACTGCTCGACCAGCTTGCTCAACCGGGTGCCGCGTCCTTTGACCACCGCGTAGCCGATAAAGATGCCGAACAGCGCCGTAAAGAAGGCTGTCGACAGGGCGAGCCGGATCGAGTTCCAGGCCGTCCTCCAGATCTTTGGGTTGAGCAGAACGCCTGGCTCGCCGTGGTTATAGATCGTGCCGCGCGGGCCGATCCAGTGTTGCAAGGATAGGTTGCTCAGGGCATAGTTGCCGTCCTGCAGCATCAGGGACGACCAGATGAGCAGGCCAAGGGGCACGACGATCACGAGGATCTGGAAAATGATCACGGCGACGAGAAAGACCTGTTTCAACCCGCCCAGCTTGCTCACCTGGGCCACAAAGCCCCTTCCGCCAATCGTTTCGTAGCTCTTGCGCGTGCCGACGACTTTTTGGTTGAGGTTGATGATGACCAGGGAGAACAGGATCAGGACGATGGCCAGCACAAAGGCATCGGCCCTATCGCCTACGCCGATGCTGCCCCGGATCATGGTAGAGACCACGTAGTACCGGATTGGGGTTCCCAGGATGTTTGGCCCGCCAAAGGTGCCGACGACCTTGGAAAAGGTCATGATGACGCCCGACAGGATGGCGGGCATGACGAGGGGGAAGGTGATCTTGCGCAGGATCCGCCGGCGGCTGGCGCCCGCCAGTTCGCCGGCCTCCTCCAGGTTAGAGTCGATGGACATCAGCGCCGCGGACACGAACAGGAAAAAGAAGGTATAGTAGTGCAGGGCGCTGCAGATCATGATGGGTACCGGCCCGTAGGCCAGCCAGTTTGGGGGGCTTTGCCCCGTCAGGAATTCGAACACGCCGGGCGTCCCCCCCGATAGCCTGTTCTTGAAGAACACCAGCCAGGCCTGTGCCAGGGTCCAGGACGGCATGATGTAGGGGACCAGCGCCAGTTGGTTGACCAGCTTTCGGCCCGGCATGTCGGTGCGGATCACCAACCAGGCCAGCGATCCGCCGATGATCAGCGCCAGGAAGGTGGCCCCCGTGGCAATGGTCAGCGAGTTGCGCAGGGGGGTGTACATGTAGATCTTGCCCAACTGGCCGGTGAGCATCCTGGCATAGTGGTACAATGTGAGGCCGCCCACCTCGGCGTCCGGCACGCTCATCAGGTCGCGGGGCTGCCAGGTGACTGTCGTCATGACCATGCGGTACAGGGGGATGATGATCATGTAGAACATCAGGAACAACATGATCAATGACAGGAGGACGTGCGTCCGCGTCAGCCACCGAAAGAACCTTCGGGAGCCGGCGATCAGGCGCATAGAAACGGGCTGCGATGCGAGTGCGGGAGCTGCCATGCTTGGTCCTCCTGTCTACCGGGAGCCCATTCGGCTGAACAGCTCGGCATTCGCCACGTGGGACAAGTCTGCCATAGACCCTCCTCCTTTGTGAACGACCGGCAGAAAGCTAGATGGTGGTGTCCAGGCGAGACTTGGCGCGCAATTGATCGAGCCGGGTGAGGGCGGCCAGGCTCTCTTCCGGCCGGGCCAACGCCACCGCGAGGATGAGCGCGTTCAGTATCGCCATTGGCACCGTCAACGAATGAAACGTCGAAACAGGCCCTCTCCGGGCAGCAAGGATGACATCGGCCTTGTCTCGCAGGGTGATTCCCAATGTGTCGGTAAGGAGAATGGAGCGACAGCCGGTTGCGCGGGCGTGCTCCAGGACGGCGACCAGCTCGGGCCTCGCGTAGTGAAAGCCGGCGACGAGGACGGCGTCCCCCGGCTGGAGGAGCTGGAGCTTTTCCAGGAGATGGCGGCCCGACTCGGTCATGCCAACTGTGAGAATGCCAAGCCGCCTGAAGCGCAGCTCGGCCAGGCGGGCCAGGACATCAGAAGGCCCGCTGGCGTAGGCAAAGATCCTCCGGCCGCCCAACAGGACATCCACGGCGCGATCAAAGTCCGCCCGGTCGACGGTCTGCGACGCTTCGGTGAGGTACTGGACTTCCATGGCCAACACGTTGGTCAAGACGTGGCCCTCGCTCCGCGCCAGGTCGCCCAGGGTGTGTTGCAGGCGGCTGGCTGGCGTTGCCTCCGCGCGAAAGAGCCCTTGCAGGCAGCGGCGCAGATCGCGAAAGCCGGTGTAGCCAATGGCCTTGGCAAAGCGCACGAGGGTGGCTTCACTTACGTCCAGGCGTTGGGCCAGGTCGGCCGCGGGCAAAAAGGCGGCTTCGTCGTAGCTGGCCAGGAGATAGGAGGCGATGCGCTGCTGACTCTTGGTCAGCTCGGGCAAATGGTTTTCCAACCTCTGCTGAAAGTCGCTCAGATTCTGTTCCATGCAACTCCTCGAGCCTTCTGCACCTTGCAGCTACCATTTTCCATGAGGCGCGTGAAAGATTATACATCAGAATTCTGCAATTGTCAAGTAGAGTTTCATGCCGGCCAGGAGATATTTCATGCACAAACGCAAATTGCCTCTTGACAAATGTGAATTGTGGTGGTATAATGTGCATGCACAGATGATACGACATTATGCACAAAGGTGAGCCCGTGAAAGAAAGAGTACCCAGTCCCTTGGGAGAGGTGCGCGAGATGCTTGAGGCCCTGGATGTGGAACCCGCAACCAACCTGATCGATGGTCTCTCTCCGCAGTTTCTTGGCGAGATCTATTACAAGATGCTCCTCACCCGTGCCTTTGAGGAGGCCGCCTGGCAGCAATACGGCCTGGGCAAGGTCCACGGCACGATGCATCTGTGCGTCGGCCAGGAAGGGGTCGGCATCGGCGCCATCAGTACGCTCCACCCCGACGATTATATCGTGTCAACCCATCGCGGCCACGCCCACGCCATCGGCAAGGGGCAGGACGTGCGTGAGATGATGGCCGAGCTGCTGGGCAAGGAAACCGGCGTTTGCCGGGGCCGGGGCGGCTCGATGCACATGGCTGATGTGGAAAAGAACTTTTGGGGCGGGCATGCGATTGTCGGCGCTCACATCCCGATCGCTGCAGGGATGGCTCTGGGGGATGTTTACTTGGGCAAGGATGATGCGGTCACGATCTGTGTGTTTGGGGATGGCGCTAGCAATATTGGCTTTTTCCACGAAGGATTAAACCTGAGCAAGGTGTGGAACCTGCCCGTGCTGTGGGTTTGTGAGAACAACCAATATGGCATGGGGACCGCCGTTGATCGTGCTTCGGCAGTTTCGGAAATCCGTCTGAAAGCAGAGAGTTATGGCATGCGCAATGAACGCATCGATGGCATGGACGTGATGACGGTAAGGAAGGAAGCCGCAAAAATATTAGAGTCCATCCGCAAAGGAGACGGGCCGTATTTACTGGAAATCATGACCTACCGTTATCGTGGGCACTCCATGGGCGATCCCGAACGCTACCGTGAAAAAGATGAGGTCAGGAAATGGGAAGAGGAAGATCCTATTGGCATCTTCCGCAAGTACCTGATAGAAAAAGGCTTCCGTTTCATCAAGTTCATAGTATGATTTCAACAAAATAACCCTGGCATCAAGTTGATAGAATAC
>ERZ1026796.1854-NODE-1854-length-13200-cov-3.169051_pt1 | contig 13200 bp, 10 predicted proteins | sample MGYA00520874_ERZ1026796 | MGnify/ENA primary metagenome ERZ1026796 (study PRJEB33270, sample SAMEA104284474) | anaerobic digester metagenome | biome: Anaerobic digester microbiome; feature: mesophilic sludge digester; material: Anaerobic digester biomass...
GGTGCAGGACATCTCCCTTGAATCATTGCTGCGGAAGATTGTGCAGCTTGCCAAAGATCTTTCCGGCGCACAATATGGAGCGTTGGGGGTGTTGGGCGCAGAAGGCGAGCTGGATCAATTCATTACCGTTGGCATGACCTCAAAGGAGACCGGTCGGATTGCACATCTGCCGCGCGGGCTGGGTTTGATCGGTGCGCTCATGCATTCGCCCAAGCCCATCCGCATTCCCAATATCGGAACGGATCCCCGCCGGATTGGATTTCCACAGCACCATCCTGCAATGACCTCTTTCCTGGGGGTGCCCATTCACAAGGGGAACCATCAACTTGGGCAAATCTACCTGACCAATAAAAAGAATGCCCTCGAATTTACCGAACAGGATGAGCAATTAATTGAAATGCTGGCGGCATATGCCGGTGTGGCTATCACCAATGCGAATCTGTACAATGAACTGATTCAACGAGACCTTGTTTTGACCCGCCGCAACGATAACCTGGCATTGCTGAATGATTTGGCTTCCACCCTGACCATTACCACTGACATCGACACCACACTGGAAAAAGCGCTTGAGCAGGTGATGGAGTACCTTCATATCGAGGTGGGTGAGGTGTTCATTCGCCAGGAGGAAAGCCGCTTGTTGAGCCTCTCCGTGCATCGCGGCGTGGAAGCTCCCTCGATATTCAAAAAATCGCAATTTTTAATGGGTGAAGGTCTGGTGGGCACCACCGCCCAGGAAAACCAGCCGCAGGTTCTGAATTTAAATCAAGCCGGGGCAGCCGGGGAACATCCGGAAATCATTAAAAACGGCTTCTGCCAGGTGGCGGGTTTTCCACTTTCCGGTTTCCAGGGTGTGTGGGGTGTTTTCACCGTGGCGACTTGCCACCCGGAGCCATTGGATGACCTGGAAATGCAGTTTCTCGCCAACATCAGCAGCTGGCTGGGAACAGCGATTGAAAATGCCCGTCTGGGACTGAATTCGCGCCGGCTTGCCATCCTGGAAGAGCGCGAGCGTTTTGGGATGGACCTGCATGACGGTGTCATTCAGTCCATCTATGCCGTGGGTTTAACCCTGGAACATGCCCGGCTGTTGTTAACTGAGGATGTCGGCGCCTCCCGCCACCGCATCGAGCAGGCAATTGCCGACCTGAACAGCACCATTCGTGATATCCGGGCTTACATCCTGGATTTGCGCCCCCGCCAGCTGCGGGATGAAAACCTCATGCAGGGTCTGCAGCGGCTGGTCAATGAATTTTATGTCAATACACTGGTGCCGGTTGATCTGCAGGGACCCAACGATGGCTTCCCTGGCTTGACCGATTTACAGGCGTTGACTCTTTTTCATATCTGCCAGGAAGCCCTGGCGAACATTGCCAAGCATGCCCATGCCGACCGGGTTTCGGTGGTGGTGTGGAAGACACAGGATCGCGTGGTCATCGAAGTACATGATACCGGCAGGGGCTTTAACCCGGAGGGGACAACCTTCAAGCTCGGGCATGGTCTATCCAACATGCAATCCCGCGCCCGCAATGTTGGTGGAGATGTGGACATCAGCTCGGAACCCGGCAATGGCACCACGGTGCTTGCCTGGGTGCCTTATATGCCCTCCTGAGTTTGCCTTTTCCGATTCGGGTGTTGCTGACAGACGCCCGCTGAATAAATCCCATATGATGATTAAATAAAGGAGCCAGTTTCACATGGATGCAATGGATGCCATTTTCACTCGCCGCAGTGTTCGTAATTTTACATACCAGCCAATTCCACTTGAAGAGTTGGAAATCCTGATACGCGCCGCCATGCAGGCACCTTCGGCGGGTAACAAACAGCCCCGCCAGTATGTGGTGATCACCGACCAGCGAAAACTGGAGGAAATTACCACCTTTCATCCCTACGCCCAAATGCTGCTGGAAGCTTCAGCGGCGGTTGTGATCTGCGGTGATGAGCGCATCCAGCCCAAAGCGGGCTACTGGGCGCAGGACTGCTCCGCTGCCATGGAAAATCTGCTGCTGGCGGTGCATGCCCGTGGATTGGGAGCCGTTTGGCTGGGGGTGTATCCCAACCCCGACCGTATGAATCCGCTGCACAGCATGTTGAATCTCCCGCTGGAGGTGCAGCCGCTGGGAATTGCCGCCATTGGTTTCCCCACCGAAGCAGTGGAGCCGGTGGATCGTTATGATACAAAAGTCGTTCATTGGAACGGCTGGCAGGAGGAGGAATGACACCCCCACCGACAGCCGTGCAACTCAAGCTGGCAGGCGGGGGCAGGGTGGAGGTCACCGCCCTCAGCCCGAGGATCATTCATGTCCGGCAGGGGGCTGGGAAACCAGCGCCGCTGCGATCCTGGCATGTCCCCCAGCAGGATGCCGATTTTCCACCAGTGCCGGTGGAGAAATTTGAAAATGAAACCGAAATTTGTCTTAAAACCGAACTGCTGTCCGTGACTCTGCAGCGGGCGGATGCGGCGGTCAGCTTCATGGATTCAGCAGGGCGGATTTTCTGTCAGGATGGATGTGCTCCCCGCGTCTCATCCAGCGGAGTGCATACCGCCAAGCTCGCCGCGCCCGGTGAACGCTTTTATGGCTTCGGTGAGCGCAGCGGTTTGCTGGAAAAATCCGGCAGGGTTCTGACCAACTGGACGACCGACCCGGTGGAGCCGCATGGTCCGGGTGTGGACCCGTTGTATATCGCCATCCCCGTGTACCTGGGCATTCAGCCGGGCTTGTGTCATGCCGTATATTTCAACAACACCTTCCGCTCGGAATTTGACCTTAGCAGGCTGGCAAACCGCAGCCAGGGAGAACCGGCTGTGATGGAATGGCGGGCGGATGGGGGTGAACTGGATTATTTTGTGATTTATGGTCCCACCCCAGCCGAGGTATTGCACGGAGTCTCGGAACTTCTGGGAAGGATGCCCATGCCGCCCCTCTGGGCGCTGGGTTATCATCAATCCCGCTGGAGTTACGGCTCGGCGGATGAGGTGCGCCATGTGGCAGGCGAATTTCGCTCCCGCGGGATTCCCTGCGATGCAATCCACCTGGATATTGACCACATGGAGGGTTACCGCAACCTGACCTGGAATCCGCAGACATTTAACGATCCGGCAGGTCTGATCCGTGACATGCAGGAACTGGGCATCCGCCTGGTGCCGATTGTGGATGCCGGGATCAAGACGGATCCCGGTTACCCGGTTTACGCCAGCGGCTTGGAAAAAGATGCATTCATCCGAAAGGCGGATGGTGAACTGGCGGAGTATTATGTCTGGCCGGATGAATCCGTCTTCGCAGACTACCTGCGACCGGATGTGCGTGACTGGTGGGCAAACCAGTTGACCGGACACATCCGCATGGGGATCGAGGGCATCTGGATCGACATGAACGAGCCGGTTGTGTTTGATAAGCCCTTCAGCCAGGGCGGCGGGGGAACGGGTACGCTGCCCTTGGATGCAATCCAGGGTGGGGAGGGGGAGCGCACCTGCCATGCCGAGGTGCACAACCTGTACGGCTTGAGCATGGCACAGGCTACGTATGAGGCGATGCAAAAAAACATGGAAGGCAGGCGTCCATTCCAATTGAGTCGTTCCGGATTTGCTGGAATCCAGCGCTGGACGGCTTCCTGGATGGGTGACAACAGCTCCTGGTGGGAGCACCTGGCGATGTCCCTGCCACAACTGATGAACATGGGGCTTTCAGGTGTGCCTTTTGTGGGCGTTGATATTGGAGGGTTTACCGGGGAAGCCTCACCGGAACTCTTTGCCCGCTGGATGCAAATCGGATCATTCATGCCGTTTTGCAGGGGGCATTCCTCCGCCGGGACGAAGCCGCACGAGCCATGGGGTTTTGGGAAGGAAGTTGAAGAAATCGCCCGCTCATACCTTACCCTGCGCTACCGGCTGCTGCCCTATCTCTACTCGCTGTTCTGGAAGGCTCATCAAAGCGGAGCTCCAATCTTCCGTCCGCTGTTCTATGATTACCCGGATGATCAGGCGCTGTGGGAACTCAACGACCAGGTGATGATCGGTCCGCTTTTGATGGCAGCGCCGGTCCTGGCGCCGGGTGTGCGGGCGCGGTCGGTTTACCTGCCCGCCGGGGAATGGTTCAACTGGTGGACGGGGGAAAGTCATCATGGCTCCGGCTGGGTTTGGGCTGAGGCTCACCTCGAGCGCATGCCGCTGTACATCCCTGCGGGTGCAATCCTGCCGTTGGGTCCGGCGATGAATCATACCGGCGGGCGCCCATGGGATGAACTGACCCTGGAAATCTTTCCGGGGGAGGGTGAATTTACGTTGTATGAGGACGATGGCTTGATGGATGCCTTTGAGCGCGGCGAATACTGCCAGACCCATTACCGGTTGCACCGCCGGGCGGGGCACCTTGAACTGGAGGTCTGGGCACGCGAGGGCAGGCACACACCGCCTGTGCGGCAGGTCCTGGTGCGTGTTCACGGACGGGTGGGGTTGAGTGAATTGAAATATCAGGATGACGGCTCCGCCCGCCGGCTGCGGCTGGAGGAATAGAATTGGAAAGAGGCTGCTCATGAATAACGGGGAACGCGAACTGGAAGTCAAGTTTTACCTTGCAAACCCCCCGGTGGTTTTGAAGCAAAAGCTGGAAAACCTGGGGGCGCAGCTCATCCAGCCGCGTGAGTACGAGGTGAATTATCGGTTTGATACACCCGAAGGCACCCTCAAGACGGCGCATCGCGTCCTGCGTCTGCGCCAGCCGGTGCCGGCGGTGATGCGCTCCAGGGCAGGTATGGTTATCGGTGAAAACGCCGCCGTGCTGACCTATAAGGGACCTGCTGATCTGGGTGAGGGGATCGCCGACCGGCAGGAGATCGAGGTGATCGTCCAGGAGCTGGACCAGGCGCGCGGCATTCTGGAGGCGCTGGGTTACAGGGTGTCGGTGATGTACGAGAAATATCGCACGGTTTACCTGCTGGACGGCATCGAAGTGACTCTGGATGAACTACCCTTCGGTTACTTTACCGAGATAGAAGGCGGCTCTGCGTTGGAAATAGCCGGGCTGGCAGCAAAGTTGGGTTTGCACTGGGAGGCGCGTATTGTGGACAGCTACAATACGCTTTTTGACCGCTTCTGTGCCCGCCGCCAGCTGGAGCTGGCGCATCTCAGTTTTGAAGAATTTAGCGGACTGCGTGTCACATCCGCTGACCTGGACTTGCTGCCGGGGGACGAACCGGGGGAAGGTGGGAAGCCATGAACCTGTTTAAACTCAGCCCGTCCGACCTGACCTTCCTGTGGGATGAATGCCCGCGCTGTTTTTACCTGAAGGTTGTGCATCACTTCAACCGCCCGGCGAGTCCCTTCCCATCCATCTTCAGCAAGATTGACAGCTTGATGAAGCGCTATTTTGAGGGGCGCTCCACGCTTGATCTCCATCCCGACCTACCGCCCGGTCAGGTGCGCTTTGGCGATCGCTGGGTCAAGTCCATGCCCATCATGCTGCCCGGGCATGGGGCGGGCTGCTACCTGCAGGGCAGGTTTGATTCCGTGGTTGAGTTCGAGGATGGTTCGTATGGGATTGTGGATTTTAAGACATCCACGCCGCGCAAATCACACCTGGCATTTTATGGGCGGCAGCTTCATTCCTATGCGTGGGCACTGGAGAACCCGGCTGCCGGGAAGCTGGGTCTGCATCCCATCAGCCGGCTGGGTCTGCTGGTTGTGGAGCCAATGGCGATGGAGCAGGTCAGCGGGCGGATTGCCTACCTGGGGGATGTCACCTGGCAGGAAATTCCGCGCGATGATGACACCTTCCTGGCATTCCTGGGGCAGGTGATGGCTGTGCTGGAAAATCCCGCTCCGCCGGACCCGGGGGATCAATGCGATTGGTGCCGGTACCGCGATCAAGCCCGCCAGCAGGGTACTTAACCATGTAGGATCGTAAAACTGGTGGTAATTTCTGCCACCCCGCGCAGGGTGGCTGCCACCGAGCAATATTTTCCCTGGGAGAGATCAATTGCCTGCCTGACGGCAGTTTCGGTCAGGTCGGCGCCGCGCAGAACGTAATGGAGTTGAATCCGACGGAAGGTCCATGGGGGATCGGTCTCCTGTTCACCATTGGCGGAGATTTCCAGCGATTGCAGATGCAGGCGTTTTTTGGCGAGGATTTCCACCACATCCACCGCGGTGCAGGATGCCAGTGCAACCAAAAGCAGGTCGGAGGGCTTCATCCCCACCCCTTCATCCGGGGTGGAAAGAACCACGGAATGGTTGGTGGAATCGATGCCGATAAATTGTTTTCCGTCAATCCATCGGACGAATGCGTTACTCATTTATTCCTCGTTTCTGATCATCAGACGGCTTTGTTCAGCAGGCTGAGCAGGTTTTGCATCAACTCCTCACGTTCAGCGGGTGATGCTTCACTGCTGCGGCGCAGGCAGGCAGCGGCGTATTCCTCCAGGAAGGCATTCATGGCTCCCTGGGTGGCTGAACGCACCGCGTTAAACTGCTGGATGATTTCAGTGCAGTCACGGTCAGCCAGGATCATTCCACTGATGCCGCGCACCTGACCCTCAATGCGATTGAGACGCTTGAGGATGGCTGATTTGGAGGTTTCGTTTTCCAGTTTCATGGGGTGTCATCCATTCGGATATCGTAAGCACCCGCAACGCGGGAGCAAGGTCAACCACCTCAGGTGAAGCGCCCGCGGCTGCCGGAGCTGCACGAGCTGTCGGAGGAGTTGGAGGAACCGCCGCTTGAGGTGAGCCGGGCGGCAATGGTGGAAATTCTGCGCCGGGTGATGTCGTGATGGCAGCGGGGGCATTCGGGCGAAGAATCCGCCTGGCTGAAAGGAACCATTTTCTCAAAGGTGTGCTGGCATTGATCGCACTGATATTCGTACAGAGGCATTGTCAATATTCTCCCGGATATATACCATACTGGGGTATAGTATAGTATATATCCTCTTTGATGTCAAGAATTTATTCTGGAAAATAGTAATAAATCAAATTAAAAACAAATTACCTTAATCCATTAATAATATATGAGATTGTGGGATGTGGAATTAATAGCATGTTTAATATGCTACGATAATTCTGACATATATTCCTCATTGAGTGGGAATTTGGCTATCTACCGTAACCAATAATGAGAGGAGTAATATCATGGATTCAGAAAATAATAAATTAATTATTTAATCCTGTTGGTTATTTTATTGTCTTGTGTAAAACTGGACACCCCTGGAATTCCTCTTATTTTCAGGAGTGCCCACCCAATACGAATTAATACAGAATGGATTGCCTGGATTGCTTATGATATATCATCTTCGACGTATTGTGGATTGGCTGTGGAATAAATCTGTGCGGGATATGGTCCGCCAGGAGCGGTTTTTAATCCAGATGGTCGGTTTGCTGGTCATCTGCACCGGTTTGGCAACCTTTTCCGCCTCCGCTCAATCCATGTCGGTGACAACCCAATTGGTTGTCTCGGAGCACTGGCGGGGGGCGTACGATTTGTTGGTCAGACCACCATCGGCAATTTCGCAGATTGAACAGGAAACCGGGTTGGTGGAGGGAAATTATCTGGGTACACCCCGCGGGGGAATCAGCCGGGAGCAACTTGACCTGATTCGCACCGTTTCCGGTGTTGAAGTTGCCGCGCCGGTATCGACAATCGGATATCTGCTGAATTCCACCGGAGGTATCAATTTATCCATTCCCGATCCACAACCGGGCATGATTTATAGAATGGAATATGCCCTGACTGATCAACTCGGAAACCTGGTGACGGAACGAACCGGTTTTGTTGCTGTGGGGGTGGAGTATGAATCCAGCCCCTGGATGTTTGCCACTCATGGTTCAAGCGGCGGCAGCCGGGGTCCCCGGGGGGAACTGTTTAATACCATGGGAAACCTGCCTGTCATGTGGACACTGGTTGTCGGTGTTGATCCGGCTGCAGAAGCAGCCTTGACCGGATTGGACCAGACCATATCCGGCGAATTTTTGCCGGATGATCATGACCTTGAGCAGACAATCCGCACTGCGTTCGATGATCAGAGAGCCTCAAAAATTCCCATCATTGTCAGTTCGCAATCCTTTTTGGATCAAACCTTTCAGGTGAAAGTTGAATCGCTTGATCTCTCCACGGTGGAGATGGACTGGGAGCAATTGTTCAACCCGGAATCCGAGTTGGCTTACCAGGATGCCTGGGGAAAAATATTTTCGAGTTTTACAACGGGACAACCAACCGTTCATCAAGAAGCCAGTTTGAATCTCAAGGATTGGGTGCAGCCGCTTTCCCAGCAAAACCTGATTTTCCAACCGGAACAAGGGATGGAAATATCTGATTCCGGATACTTGCACGTGACCAATACCAATGTACTGCTCTACCCGGCTCCTTATACCTACCAGCGAATTCAATCCCCTGATCCGCACAGGGAGGGTCTGGTATTGGCGCTGGAATCCAAGGGGATCTGGGGAGAGGTAATTTCCCCATCCATTCAGGCTGCCCAACCGGAAATCTTCCTGCAACAACCGGTGGATGTACCTCCCGGGTCGAATATCTACCGCCAGATGATGGTATATTCACCGCCACCTTTTGTCCTGGATGTAAAAGGCAGGTACGATTTTAAAGAATTGATTGTCCCGGACGATCCTCTCTCGTATGTTCCCATGGGAATCTATCAGCCGCCTTATGTTGAATTACTTTATGACGAATACTATAACCCTCTGGAGCCGGTTCAGTTGACCCCGGATTTAAACCCGGCGGGCTTTATCCCCAGACCACCCCTGGGTTTGACCAACCTGGAGGGTGCCCATTATTTATTGGAACGCGAGGATTATATTGATGCTGTTCGTGTGCGCCTTTCCGGGATTGAAGAATACACGCCGGAAAATCTGGCAAAAGTTGAAAAAATTGCCTCCGAAATTACCGAACGCACCCAGCTTCATGTGGATATCGTTGCCGGATCTTCTCCGCAAAAGGTGCTGGTGCTGGTGCCCGGGGTGGGGTATGTGGAGGAAAATTGGACAACCCTGGGAGCTGCCAAAGCCATTACCGGAGGTGTAAACGCAGCCAATATCCTGCTGTTGGCAATATTTTTCGTGGCAGCCATCCTTTTTATCACCAACAGCGTTCAACTCAACATGCAGGCTCGACGCGAGGAGTTTGGAATATTGAAAGCCTTTGGCTGGCAGCCGAAGGAAATGATCTGGAAATTAATGGGAGAGTTGTTGGTCTTCGGAGGGATTGGGATGGTGCTGTCCCTTGCGGCAGGCTGGGGTTTGACCCGGTCCTTGGGAATGATGCCGGATTGGAAAATTCTTGCATTGACCGCCACTCTGGCTCCCCTCCTGTATATTTTGGGAGGGATTTATCCGATTCAAGCGATGGTCGGCAGGCTGCCAATCGAAAATCTACGATCCGGAGGTCAGATTGAGGAAGCGCTTCATCATGGTAATCCGGTGGGGGGAATGAACATGATCCGCCTGGCGTTTCGCCAATTGTCACGCCGACGTATCCGGTTTGCCCTGACCCTTATCCTGATCGTGGCTGGTGCGACATTGTCCTCGCTGGTCATCAATGTTTTGGTCAATTTACAGGGAATATTGAAGGTCACTTTCCTGGGCAATTATGTCGCCCTGGTCATTGAACGATTTCATATTCTGATGGTTCTCGTTGCCATATTTATGAGCGGGCTGGTGGTTTTGGAGAACCTGTACCTCAGTGTATTGGAACGCAAACGCGAGATTGGTTTGTTGAAAGCCTTTGGCTGGAGCCGATTCCAAATTTTTATGGAAATCATCCTGGAAGGGGTGCTGCTGGGGATCATCGGTGGAGGGTTGGGTGCCCTGGTGGGGTTGAATGTGATTGGCGTCATCATGCATTCCCTCAACTGGACCGATGTGATGGTTGCGTTGGTTGTCTGGTTTGGAATGTGTCTTTGGGGTGGATTGTGCGCCTATTATCCGGCATGGCAAGCCAGCCGGTTTAACCCGCAGGAAATCATTTCCTATTCCGGGATGGGAATTCAAAAAGGTAAACCGGTTGCACTTTCCTGGAAAATCCTGGGATTGGGCGCTGTATTGGTTCTGATGCTTGGATCGATATTCCTGCTTGGCAGGCAATCGCCCGTTGTACAGGAAGGCACCAGTGGAGAGGAAATTAACAGGCAGGTGGTTGTACTTCCGGATTATGGGATTTCACTGGAAAACATGATTTTTCACATCCAGGAAATCACCGGGTCTGGTGAGCGGGTGGATCGAAACCAGGCTGAGATCCAGGCAGCTGCCTATTTGTTTTCCGCATTCCAAAAATTCGGTTTTTCGGTCCATACCGAAGCGGTGGCGACCAATTCGGTCACCATCCTCAGTGGGGAGTCATCCCTGGCAATGAAAGCGGATGGAGGTTTTTATCACGAGTCGCAGCTGGTGCCGGATGTGGTGATTGCTGGTGAATTTATTTTTCATGCGTCAGGTGAATCCCTGCCACCGGTTGATATTCTACGGGACAGGATCCTGCTGCTGGAGATGCCCCGGTCAGCTCCTGAATTTATCAGGAACACGGTGATTTCGATGGCGGAAAATAATTATCAGGATACAATTCGGGCGGTTGTTTTCATCAAGCCAAACCCGGATGAACGTGAGATGCTGATGGCTCATGCCGGGGGAGGCGCCATCGCTTCCATTGCAGTGGGTGAAACGATTGTGGCAACTCTCCCCGGAACCCGGCATCCTGAACGGGAGCTCTGGATCGCAACCCATTTTGACACCAATCCAGGCAGCCCGGGTGCCGATGATGGCGCCTCCGGTGCAGCGGTGGCATTGGAACTTGCCCGGCTGTTGGCGGATCATCAACCTGGGATGACTGTGCGCTTCATTATTTTTTCACAAACCACTGCCGGTTACGAAGGCGTAATCACCTATGTAAATTCCCATGCGGATGAAATCGAGCGGGTGGAAGGTGTCATCTACCTGGATGACCTGGGAGCCTGGTCAACCCTGGTAGTCTCCAACTCGCTGGCGTTGGGGGATGACCCAGCAGAGGTTAACCCTGAACTGCGGAGGCAATTGCAGGAGGAGGGTCGCTTTTACCTGAGGAATCACTGGTTTATCCGGACAAATCTCGATCAACCGGATTTGCCGGGCTGGTTGAGCACGATGCAAACCCGAAAAATGGGCATTGCTGAAACCCCCAATCCAATCATGAATACGCTGGTGGATGTTGCGGAACAATTGGGGATTCCCGTGAAAATGAGTGCCCACCCTTGCATGAATCAAAGCCCGCTGCTGGCGGGTGGTTTTCCAACCGCTGCCATCTGCGGGCGGGGTAATGACCTCGTGGGAACCCCCTTTGATGATCCTGCCAATATTGACAGGGATGCTTTATACAGGGCTGCCACCCTCGCCTATGCCAGCCTTCAAGCACTTCTGGGAGAAATCAAATGAGTATTTTAGTCCAGACCAAAAACCTGACCAAAATTTATTCCTCTGAAAAACCCGTGACAGCTGTCCATCAGGTCAATTTGAGTATTCACTCCGGTGAATTCATTGCCCTGCTGGGACCCTCAGGAAGTGGAAAAACCACCCTGCTTAATTTAATTGGCACTCTGGATGTTCCCACCGAAGGGGAGATAATTTTCAAGGGGAATAAATTAAGCGGTTTTTCTGAAAACGAACTGGCAAATTTCCGCCGGAATGAAATTGGTTTTATATTTCAATTGTTTTACCTCTTTCCGGCTCTGACAGCCCTGGAAAATGTGATCATGCCGCTGCTGCCAATCAAGAGGCGGTTAAATTTTAATGTGGAAAAACGTGCCAGGGATCTTCTGGCAACAGTGGGCTTGAAGGATCGTTTTGGTCATTTTCCAGCTCAACTTTCCGGCGGGGAATGTCAGCGGGTGGCTATTGCGCGGGCATTGATAAATACCCCGACCCTCCTGCTGGCGGATGAACCGACCGGGAACCTGGATTCTCAGAATGGGGCTGAAATTCTGACTTTGTTTGGGTTGTTGAATCAACGGTTGAACCAGACAATATTAATGATTACTCACGATGCGAAGATCGCCAGGAAGGCGCAGCGCCACCTGTATATCGAGGATGGGCGGATTTTGCAGATGTAGAAAGGTTGCTGCCAGGCAGCGGGGGCTTGGCTTCCGGCATGGGGTGTGGCTGTTCACAGGGAATACCATGATGGGTGTTTGACACTTACCTCCACCGCAGGCGGATTAATTTCTCAATCAGATCCGCCAGGGCTTTTAATGTGCGCCGGATGAGTTCCGGATCACTGGCGAACGGCTCACGTTCGACAGCGGTGGGCAGGCGGCGCACCACCCGCAGGTAGGCATTCAGCTCCAGCTGGGCAGCCCTGATATGCAGTTTTTCCGCCACAAAGCGTGTCACGGTTTCCTGCCCCTCCATGCCGATGCCGGGGAAGGTGTCATCCACATCCAGGCGGGAAAGCCAGGTGGTTTCCTCTCCAAATCCATGCGCCTGCAGGACCTCCAGGATGACAGCGGGTGGACAGGATTGACCATACAGGGTGCCAATGGCAATGCCGAAATCGCGGTAGGCGGCAGCGCCATGCAGGTCAAGGACAAACCGGATGTCGTATTGGCGGACCACCTTCGCCAGCTGGAGTTTGTACGGGGCAGCGGAGTACCAGTTGGGATCGGTGGGGGAGAGGGCAAATGAAGCCAGGACATGGCAGCCGGTCATTTCCGCCAGCAGCAATGCCATGCCGGTTGTATAATCCTCTTCATCCTTGAGCAGTCCATTGCGGGTATGCGCCGCGCCGTGGGGTGCCGAGATCAACAGCGGGCGTTTGCCTGGAAAATGACGGAATTCGGACTCACCGGACGGGGGCGGCGTGCGATACTGAACCTCCAGCTCCAGCTCTTCCAGGCGCTCCAGCCAATCCATCTCATCCCACCCCGGCAGCTTCCAGCAGGGCGCCGCTGAGCGGCGGCAGTGACATGCCGTTGAGGGTTCCATGCTCCACCCGCGCTGTACCGCTCCCCAACAGATCATGCAGAAGGGTGCCATCCGCCAGCGGACCGGCGGGAATTTCCAGGTGCAGGGTGCCTGCCGTATTGTTGATGACGATCATAAAACGAGTCCCATCCAGGCACCGCAGGTAGGCGGCGCTGCCATCTGTGGCGCCCAGCGGGATAAATTCTCCGGTGCGCAGGGCGGGGTGGGCAAGCCGCAGCTGGATGAGTGATTGGAAATAGGAGTGCAGGTCATGGT
>ERZ1026796.1855-NODE-1855-length-13199-cov-3.311506_pt1 | contig 13199 bp, 10 predicted proteins | sample MGYA00520874_ERZ1026796 | MGnify/ENA primary metagenome ERZ1026796 (study PRJEB33270, sample SAMEA104284474) | anaerobic digester metagenome | biome: Anaerobic digester microbiome; feature: mesophilic sludge digester; material: Anaerobic digester biomass...
GCTCAACGCCCTGCTGGGCGTGGCCACGGTGCTGCCGGCGCTGACCTCGGCCTGGCCGGTGGTGCTGGCCTCGGGGCTGCTGTTTGGCGGGGTGTTCCTGTCACTCGTCGCTTCGACCACCGCGCTGGTGCGCCACAACCTGCCGCCGTCGCAGTGGGCGGCCGGCATCAGCGCCTTCACCATCGTGTTTGCGGCTGGCCAGATCGTCGGGCCCACGGTGGTGGGCGCCATTGCCGATGCCGCCGGAGGCCTGGCACGCGGCCTGGTGTTCTCGGCCGTGGCGCTGTGGATGGGCGCGGTGCTGGCCTGGCGGCAGAAGCCGCTTTGATGGCCAGAGCTCAGGCCCTTACTTGATGAGGCCTTCGGCCTTCATGGTGGCAATGACCGCCGGGCGGGCTGCCACGCGTGCGCGGTAGGCCGTGAGGTTCTGCAGGTGCGACAGATCGAACCCGACCGGCTTGGCCCAGCCGCTCACGGTGAACAGGTAGGCGTCGGCCACGGTGAACTGCGCGCCCATCAGATAGTCCTTGCCGGCGAGCTGCTGGTCGACGAAAGCCAGGCGCGACATCAAACGCTCCTTGACGGACGCCTTGTATTCGTCGTTCGCGGGGCCGCCAAACAAGGGGCCAAAGCTTTTGTGCAGCTCGGTGCCGATGAAGGTCAGCCATTCCTGCAGTTTGTAGCGTTCGTAGGTGCCGTTGGCGGGGGCCAGATTCTTGTCAGGGGCCTGATCGGCAATGTATTGAACGATGGCCGGGCCTTCGTGCAGGCTGCGGCCGTCGTCCAGCGTCAGAAACGGTACATAACCCAGGGGGTTGATGGTGTAGTAGTCTGTGCCGTCGGGCAGTTTGTGCGTCTTGGTGGGTGCTGCAATGGCTTCAAACGTCAGACCAGCCTCCAACAAGGCGATGTGGGGAGACAAGGAGCAGGCGCCGGGAGAGTAGTAGAGTTTCATGGGAGTATCTTTACGGGTAAGGCATGCAATAGCGCAGCCTTTCATCCTAGCGACAAAGAACAACCATTGCAGGCGCGCGTCTATATGCATCATTAGTGTGCGTTGGCAAACGCTTAAGCTGGACTTCAGGTGAAGGCACTACAGTCAACCCATTGCATTGATTTACGCGGAGGAACCTTATGACGACCCGATCCAACAACGCGTGCTACAGCAGCGCCAGTATTACCATGCACTGGGCCATGGTATTGCTGTTCATTGTGGTCTATGTGCTGGTCAACCTGGCTGATGGTTTTGAGAAGGGCAGCGCCCAACGCCAATCTGCGCGGGACTGGCACGCCACCTTTGGTTTGCTGATTTTTGCGCTGGTATGGCTGCGCATTGTGCTGCGCGAGGGCAAGAAACGGCAGATCCGGCAGATGACCGGCGCGGTCGGCTATCCTACGCTGCTTCTGGTGCGGTGGGCCATTGGCCCGCTGCTGTTGGGGGATGTGGAGCTTGGGCAATGCAAAGCGCTGACGCCGACCGAGGTGCGCACCTTGCGCCATGCGGTCGGGCTGGAAACCGCGACGCCGCGTCCTAAACCGTCAAAGCCATCTCCATCTACGCGTACGAGTACGCGTTCCGCGTACGGCGCACGCTCACCACGCGCAAAAGCGCCGGCGCGTGGCTTCGATAAACGACGCCCGCCGCGCCCACGTAGAATGTGGTGGTCCAGTTGGCCGCGAAATGCGAATCCCACGGCCTCCCCGAGAGGAGGGACTCGATGAGGTGCCCGGCGGGGAGGGGGAAGATCACCGCATCCTCGAAGCTGAACGCCTTGTAGGAGACTTGCGCCTGGTACTCCCAGAGCGGGACGAGGAGCGCGGAGGCGAGGAGCGTCCCGCCGGCGACGGCCGCGGCTATCGAGGCGAGGCGGCGCGCCGCCGCCCATCCCCCCCTCCCCTCCCCGCCGCCCCCCGCGAACGCGTAGAGGACGGTGAATGGGGCGAGGAGGAAGAGCATGACGTATGTGCTCTGGATATAGGTGAACATCTGCATGCCCCAGACGAGCGCGAGCGCGCAGGCGGGCCTCCTCCCTCCCCGATCCAGGCATTCGACGGCGAGCAGCATGATGAGTGGAAGCCAGTGCCACGGCCAGGCGGCGTTTATGAGCAGGAAGCTGAAGACGACGGGGAAGGAGAAGCCGTAGGTCGCGGAGGCGACGAACGCCGCCGGTGGGGAGAGGCGGAGCCTGCGCGCCAGGAAATAGAGTGAAACGGCGCCGAGGGCCAGATGCGCGGCGATGACCGCGACGAAGTGAAACCTGGTGGAGAATAGATAACAGGCGAGGCCGACCGGGTAGGTGAAGGCGTATTGCGGGTCGGCGAAGAGCACGGTCCCCGCCTGCGAGAAGGGGGACCAGAGGGGAAGGGCGCCGCCGCCCAGCATCCCCCTGATGCATTGAAGGGCCGGGATGTAGGAGAGATAATCCTCGTAGAGGTGCCCGGGGTCGCGCACGATGGGGACCCGCGCGCAAAAGAGCATCCTCCCCCAGAAGGCGGCGAGCGCCGCGATCAGCGCCGCCACGGGGAGGAGGTCGCGCCTTTTGCCGGACGGGATCATGCTCAGACGCCGAGAGTGAAGCGAGCGATCATCCGCGCGTACTCTCTGATATTCCTGAGTATCTTCATCTTGCTCGGCCCCAGCTTGATGCCGTAGAGGAGGACGGTAGGGGTCTCGGAGAACCGTATCCTGGGCGGCGGCAGCCTGTGGAGCTTGATGAGCAGCTCCGCCATGCTGGTGAAACCGGGGGCCTCGAATATCCTCTCCCCGTAACGGTCAAAGGCCCGCCTGAGGGCGGAGGGGCGGTAGATCCGGTAGAAGATAGTGTAGTCGGTGATCCCGGGGATCCGGTAGAGGGCGGTGAGGATGAAGCGCGCCATCCAGCTCAGGCAGAGCCGCCCAGGGGGGACGTTCCTGACCACGCTGCCCTTCCGGTAGCGCGATGAGACGACCACGTCGTATCCCTTCCGTATCTCCGCGATCAACTCCTCGATATGGGCGGGCTGGTGGGTGTTGTCGGCGTCCATGGTGAGGATGAAGTCGTCCTCGCCGGCCTCCTCCAGGGCCCTCGTGAACCCTGTGTGGAAGGCCCTGTCGACGCCCCTGTTTACGCCGTGGCGCACCAGCTCGGCGGGGATCCGCTTCGTCGCCCCGATGACCTTCTCCCCGGTGCCGTCGCTGCTCCCGTCGTCCACGACGATGATCCGGTAACGCATGCCGTTCAGGGACGGGCGCGCCATGACCCCGGCGACGGCCTCCATCAGCTCGACGATGCAGTGCGCCTCGTTGTAGGCGGGGAGAACGATGAAGAGCATGGGCTCTTTCCTGCGCCGCGCGCCGCGCGCCTCGCTCAGCGGGATTTGGGGATGGCCGTGCACCGCGCTATACTATACAATAGCGCCCCGAGGAGTCAACCCGTGACCGAAATCGTCTTCATATACCCGCCCCTCAGGCGCGGCGAGGTGTACGGACCGTTCGAGAACGCGGAGAACGTCCTCCCCCCGCTCGGCATCGCCTCCCTCGCCGCCGTCTGCCGCGAGGCGGGGAAGACTGTCTCTATCGTCGACGCCGTGGCCGAGCGCCTCTCGCTCGAGGAGACGGCGCGTCGCGTCGCGGCCCTGCGCCCTGCGGCGGCCGGGATAAGCGCGGCGACCGTGGGCATAGAGAACGCCGGGCGCCTGGCGGGCCTCCTCAAGGAGGCCCGCCCGCGAACCGCCGTCATCGTCGGCGGCCCACACGTGACCGCCGTCCCCGGGAAGACCCTCTCCCTCTTCGGGGCGATCGACGTCGCCGTCATCGGGGAGGGCGAGCGGACGATCCTCGACCTCCTCGACACGCTCGGGCGCGGGGGGGACCTCTCGACGGTGCGGGGGATCGCATTCCGGGGGGCGGGGGGCGTGACCGCGACGCCGCCCCGGCCGTTCGTCGAGGATCTCGACTCCCTACCGATCCCCGCATACGATCTCCTTCCCGACCTGGCGCGCCTTTATCGTCCCGCCGCGCACAACTTCAAGCGCCTCCCCTCGACCTCCATGATCACCTCGCGGGGATGCCCGGGGAGGTGCATCTTCTGCGACCTGAAGACGTTCGGGAACCGGTGCCGTAGGAACAGCATCCCGTACACGATGCGGGTCGTGGAGCGCCTGATCTCCGACTTCGGCATCCGCGACGTGCGGATCCCCGACGACACCTTCGTCATCGACCGCGCGCACGTCCTCTCCTTCTGCGGCGAGATCGTAAGGCGCGGCCTGGACATAAGCTGGTCGTGCCAGGCCCGCGTCAACCTGGTGGACCCCGAACTGCTGCGCGCCATGAGGCGCGCGGGGTGCTGGCAGGTGGACTACGGCATCGAGAGCGGAAGCCGGAAGATCCTGGAGACGCTCCGGAAGGGGATCACGCCCGCGCAGACGCTCCGTGCGCTCCGCTGGACGAGGGACGCCGGCATTCAGGCCAAGGGCTACTTCATGATCGGAAGCCCGGGCGAGACTCCCGAGACGATCCGGGAGACGATCGCGTTCGCCCGCAAGGCGGCGCTCGACAGTTTCCAGGTCAGCTTCTTCACCCCATTCCCGGGGAGCCCCGTCTACGACGAGATAGCGCGGCACGGCGTCCTGGAGGAGAAGTGGGGGTCCATGAGCATCTGGAACCCGGTCTTCGTCCCGCACGGGATGACGAAGGGGCAGCTCGTGGACGCCTCCCGCCGAGCCCTGCGCTCTTTCTATCTGAGGCCGCGGACGATCCTCCGCTACCTCACCAGGATACGCACCATGGGGGGCTTGAGGGACGTGGCGAGGAGCGGCCTCCTCGTCATGCACTACATCTTCGCCAGGCGCGGGGGGGGCGCCGCCGGCCCGCGGCGCGAGGCCCCCCGCCCCCATGCCGGGCGCGGGAAATAGCTCTTGCCTCCGCCCCCGCGTGTGGTAGCATGAAGCCCTTTTCCGCGTCCGGAGGGCGGTGCCGATGAAGATCCTTGTCACAGGCGGCCTGGGAACGGTCGGCTCGCCGCTCGCCGACGAGCTCCGCCGGAGGGGGCACGAGGTGTGGGTGGCGGACCGCGCCCACCACCACGGCCTCGGCGGCCGCTACTACTTCCGCTGCGACATCGGCTACGCCCGCCAGGTCCAGGAGATCTTCGAGCGGCAGCCGTTCGACTGCGTCTATCATCTCGCGGCGGAGTTCGGGCGGCGCAACGGGGAGGATTTCAACGAGAACCTCTGGCAGACGAACGTCGTCGGCACGAAGAACATCATCCGGGCGCAGGAGAGGCACCGCTTCCGGATGATCATCACCTCGAGCTCGGAGGTGTACGGGGATTACAAGGGCCTCATGACGGAGGACGTCTGGCGGAAGGTGATGATCCGTCAACTGAACGACTACGCCATCACCAAGCACGTCAACGAGCTCCAGGTGCTCAACTCAGCCGACCGCGCCGGCACCGAGACGGTCCGGATACGCCTATTCAACACCTACGGCCCGGGGGAGTACTACTCCGAGTACCGGAGCGCCATCTGCCAGTTCATATACCGCGCCCTCTTCGGCCTCCCGATCCAGGTCTACCTCAACCACCACCGCCAATCAACCTATATCGACGACGCGGTGCGGACGCTCGCCAACATCTGCGAGCGGTTCAAGCCGGGCGAGGCGTACAACATCTGCGGGGACGAGTACCACGACATCAAGTGCCTCACGGACATGATCCTCTCCGAGCTCGAGATGGACGATTCCCTTGTGGAGTATATCGCGGTCGAGGAGCACAACACGCTGGACAAGAAGGGCGACAGCGCCAAGGCGCGCCGGGACCTCGACCACCGCTACACAGTCAAGCTCGCCGAGGGGATCCCGCTCACGATAGCGTGGCAGAAGAAGGTCTACGGCGTGAAATAGTCCCCGGTCAACGCCCGGGGACGGGCGGATCGGCGACGATCTCCATTATCCTGCCGGCGGCCCGCCCGTCCCAGAGCTCGGGCACGCTCCCCCGCTTGACCTCGCCCCGCAGGATCTTCCCCGCCTCGCGCACGATCCGCTCACGGGAGGTCCCCACCACGATGTTCGTGCCGACCTCGACCGTCACCGGCCGTTCCGTGTTCTCCCGCAGCGTCAGGCAGGGGACGCCGAAGACCGTCGTCTCCTCCTGGATCCCGCCCGAGTCGGTGAAGACGATGCGCGCCCCCTTCACCATGGCCGCGAACTCGAGGTACGGGAGCGGATCGAGCATCTGGAGACCGCGCTCGCGCGGCGCACCGCCCTCGCCTAGGGAATGCAGGCGGCCGCCGAGGCCGAACCCCGCGATCCGCTTCTGCGTCCGGGGATGGGCCGGGAAGAAGATCGGGATCCCCGCCGCTATCTCGCAGAGCGCCTCGATGATGCCGCGGAGGACGGAGGGCTCGTCGACGTTGCTCGGGCGGTGGAGCGTGAGGAGGCCGTAGCCGCCCCCCGCCCCCCCCAGGAAGCGCGGGGGCCTCGCCTCTGGGAGACGCGCGAGGAGGGTGTCGATCATCACGTTCCCCACGAAGCGGATCTTCTCCCGCGGCACCCCCTCCCGCAGCAGGTTCGCCTCCGCGCCGCGGCAGGAGGTGAAGAGGATGTCGGAGAGGGAGTCGGTGAGGGTGCGGTTGATCTCCTCGGGCATCCCGCGGTCGAAGCTCCGCAACCCCGACTCGACGTGCGCGATGAGCGGCCTCCTGAGCCCGGTGGAGACGGGAGCGGCATACGTCACCTTGGAGGCGGCGAGGGCGCAGGCGAGCGTGGAGTTCACGTCGCCGACCACGACGACGATCTCCGGCTCGATCTTCTCGACGACCTTCTCGAACCCCTCGATCACCTTGGCCGTCTGCTCCCCGTGAGTCCCGGAGCCCGCGCCGAGGAAGACGTCGGGCTCGCGTATGCCGAGCTGTTCGAAGAAGGAGTGCGACATCTCGTAGTCGTAATGCTGGCCGGTGTGCACCAGCGCGACGGCGAGGCCAGGGTGGGCCTTAGCGGCCTCGAGGAGAGGCGCCACCTTGACGAAGTTCGGCCGGGTCCCGGCTGCGATGACCGCTTTCATCTTCCCCCTCCCCCCGCGCCGGCCCCTATCCCGCCGCGAGGGCGAGCGCGCGCGTCTCCACCACGTCGTAGCGCCGCGTTATCGCCCCGAGGATCTTCCGATAGAGCGCGGTCCTCCTGCCGAGCGGGATGGCCCTGAACGGCAGCAGCCTCATCCACCCCCCGCCGTCGTCCGCCAGCTCCCGCGCGTGGAAGACGTACACGAGCGGCGTCCCCGCGGCCGCCGAGAGCCACCACCCCGCCCTGAAGAGCGGCATCCCGAGTTGGAAGACGTAGCTCGCGTGGAACGGCAGGCGGAGGAACGGCATGGTGCTGATGGGCACCTCCGCGATACGCATCCCCCCCCGCCTCCAGACGCGCGCCTCGTCCGGGTGGTAGGGGACGAGCGGGGCGGCCCAATGCCGTGGGTCCCCGTACGGGAAGGCCCTCCCGCCCGCGAGCCTGTTCGCCGCCCGGTAGAGCGGGGAGATGAACGTGGGGAGGATCGAGGAGTCGTACAGGTAGCCGAGCCCCTCCAGGCGGCGGAGCACGGCGCCGTTGACGTTGTACGTGGGGGCGCGGAAGCCGAGGCACCTCTCCCCCACCGCGTCCTCCACCGCCTTCGTGCTGTCGGCGATGTCTGCCTCGATCTCGCGCGCGGGGAGACCCGTGAAATTCGGCCGGTGGGCCATGCTGTGATTGGCGATCTCGTGCCCCGCGGAGCGCAGGGCGGCGATGAGCGGGGCGTTGCTCCTCCTCCCGGCGTCCCTTCCGGTGATGAAGAAGGTCGCCCTGACGCGGTGCTCCGCGAAGATGGAGATGAAGCGCCCGACGCTCGTCTGGAGGATCGGGTCCGGGTCCATATCCATCTCGACGCCGCAGCTCGCCGCCGTCGCCCAGACGCTGTCCAGGTCGACGTGAATGCACGCCGGCGCCCTTACGCCGGAATCTCCTTTGTCAGGCATCGGCTGTCGCGGGGTTCTTCGCCAGGAACGGTCCCATGGCCAGGTAGTCTATCTGCGACTTCACGAAGAAGCTGAGCGCGTCGCCCGGGGTGCACACGATCGGCTCCCCCTTGTCGTTGAACGAGGTGTTGAGGACGACCGGGACGCCAGTGATACGGCCGAACTCCTCGATGAGCCGGTGGTAGACCGGGTTCTGCCCCCTGCCCACCGTCTGGACCCGGCCGGTTCCGTCGACGTGCGTGACGGCCGGGATGACCCCCCGCTTTTCCGGCCTCACGTTGTAGACGAGCAGCATAAACGGCGACGGGTGCGCGCTGTCGAAATACTCCCCGCACCGCTCCTCCAGGATCGCCGGGGCGAACGGGCGGAACGGCTCCCGGTGCTTGACCTTGAGGTTCAGGATGTCCTTCATCTCGGCGCGGCGCGGGTCCACGAGGATGCTCCGGTTGCCTAGGGCGCGGGGGCCGAACTCGAGCCGGCCCTGGAACCAGGCGACGATCTTTCCGTCCGCGATGAATGTCGCGCACTCTCGGGCGATGTCGGCGGGGCGGGTGTACGCGCGGCCGAACTTGCGGAGCGCCTCCTCCATCTCCGCATCCGTGTAGGAGGGGCCGGTATAGGCGTCCGTCATCACGAACCCCCTCGGCTGTCCCAGCGTCTCGTGCCAGATCTCGAACGCCGCGCCGAGACCGGCGCCGTTGTCGCCGGAGGCGGGCTGGATGAATATCTCGTCGAAGAGGCCGTCCCGGAGTATCGCGCCGTTCATCACGCTGTTGAGCCCCACCCCGCCCGCTATGCAGAGCCGCTTCGAGCCGGCGGCCTTGCGGAGGTGACGGGAGATGTGCAGCGCCGCCTTCTCGAGGGCCGCCTGCAGCGCCGCGGAGATATCCTCGTGCCGCTTCTCGATCGCGTCGTGGGGGCGGCGCGGCGGCCCGAAGGCCCGCACGAACTTCCCCGAGACCCAGTCGAGGCCGGCGTCGTGGGGATTCACGCCGTTTCGCGGGTAGTCGAAGTAGCTCAGGTCGAGCGTGACGCGCCCCGCCTCCCCGAGGACGACTATCTTCTCGAACTCCTTCCCGTAGACGCCCGGATCGCCGTATGAGGTGAGGCCCATCACCTTCCCCTCGTCCTTCCCCGGCCTGAAGCCGAGGTAGTGGCTCATGGAGGCGTACAGGTACCCCATGGAGTGCGGGAAATCGACCTGGTCGAGCTTCCTGATCCTGTTCCCCTCGCCCTTGAAAAAGGAGGTGCAGGCGATCTCCCCGCTGCCGTCGAGGACGAGGATCGCCGCGTCGTCGAACGGGGAGACGAAAAAGGCGCTCGCCGCGTGCGCGAGGTGGTGGTTGACGTAGTGGAAGTTGAAGCGCGGCCTCCGCCCCATCCTCCGGAAGACGTTCCTCGTGTGGGCCGCCGCCTTAACCAGGTTGAACCAGGCGCCCCCGCGCGTGCCGTAGTAGTGGAGGGAATCGGGGAGCGCGCGGACGATCTGGGCGAGGCGCTTGTGCATCCCGACCCACGGCCTGAAGAAGAAGCCGACGTGGTCGACGTCCTCTATGGCGATCCCCCCCGCCTCGAGGCAGTAGAGCATCGCGTTGATGGGGAACTCCCCCGTGTAGCGGCGCCGGACGAACTTCTCCTCCTCCGCCGCCGCGACGAGCTTCCCGTCCTGGACGAGCGCCGCGCCCGAGTTGTCGATGAAGCTCGAGAAGCCGAGTATATTCATATATCTCTCCAGGCGAATATTCCGACGGATCCGCGAAGGCGCTATGATATCACATGCCGGGATTCAGGCAAGGGGAATGCCCGACGGGGCGGCGTACGCTGCTCTATGCGAAATCGGGAGCAACCGTCCCTGTGGAAGGGGGCATGGGAAAAGGCATCCCCTCCGGTACGATCGATCAAGAAAAAAGGAGAGGATACCGTGCCGCAAGCGAGACACGGTGTGATGGATCTCGACCCGGAGAAGCAACCTTCGTCCATATCCCCCCGCGGCGCCGACTTCCCTGCGCAACCGCTCCTTTGACTCGCGCCCTCGTGGCGCACCCTAAAGGGCGCGCTGCGAGGAGCGGGATGCGGTTATCCGCCGTTCCAGGTCAGCGTCCATGCTGATTTCAGCGGTTGTGCACATTGCAGTTGGAGATCCCCCGAGGCCGGGCTCGCTGTTTCGGACCGTATGAGGATACAGGAGCGGATACAGTCGGGATGCGCCACCGCGTCCGGGAAGGCGCCCTTCCCCCGGGATCCCTTCTCATGCGGCTTTGCTTACGGAACGCCCTGTGGTAGTATGGCCCCCGCATGAACAGGCGTGCCTCGATCATCTTCATCTCTATCCTGGCGCTGGCCCTCGGGCTGCGCCTCTTCCTGTGCGCGCTCCCGACGGAGACGCTCATGGGCCCATCCCTCTTCGACGACTCCTTCATCGGCCTGAAGATGTCGCAGAACATGGCGCGCGGGATATGGATAAGCTGGGACGGACAGGCCAAAACGAACGCCCTCACCAACCCCGGTTTCCTGCTTCTGATGGCCCCCATCTACCGTGCGTTCCCGGGGAGGCCCGACCTCTGCCTGCACCTCGTCATCTGCGTCTCCGCCCTGGCCGACGCCCTGACGCTCATCCTCCTCTACCGCTTCGTCTCTTTCCTCGCGGGGCGGCGCGCCGGGCTGCTGGCGTCGCTGCTCTGGGCGTTCAACCCGTACGTAATCTCGTTCGTCCTGAGCGGATCGGAGCACGCCTTCGAGTCGCTCGGCTTCATCGCCTGCGTTTCGTACTACGTGCGGACTATCAAGCTCGGCGACAAGCGGACCGCGGGGAGGTTCCTGCTCCTCGGCCTGATGCTTGGGGCTACGGCCATGTTCCGCGTCTCGCTCCTCTTCCTCTTCATTTTCACGGCGCTCGACGCGTTCTGCGACCCGCTTCGCCGCGGGCGCCCTTCCGCCCCCCTCCCCCGAGCCGTCCTGCGGATCGCGGCCATGACGGCCGGATTCGCAGCCGTCCTCTCGCCATGGATCTTCTACAGTTACCGGGAGTTCGGGACGATCGTGCCGCACAACGCGGGCCTGATCTCCTACTACAACCACAACCTCTACATGCTCTCCCATCCCGGCGCCCTCAACTGGCTGCAGGCCGAGGCACGCTTCATTCTCAACGCCTTCAACATCTGGTTCGAGGTCATCGGCCTCGGGCACCTCCCCCTGGCGATCCCCTACCCGCAGCACGTCCTGGGGCCGGTGGACTTCTCCGACCTCGTGATGGCGTTCAGGGTCGCGCTGATCTTCATCGGCGGGGCGGCCCTCTTCTCCGCGGCGAGGCGGCGCCCCCGGGGCGGCCCCCCCCTGCCGCGTCTCGGCTTCGCCTTCGCCGCGGCGTTCTTCCTCGCGCTCTACTACGGCGGCGTCCAGTGGAAGCTGGACAAGCGCTACTTCATCGAGGCGATCCTGCTCTTCGCCGTCGCGGCCCCCGTCCTGGCGGTGCGCGCCGTCGACGCCGTATGGGACGGGCGGCGCGCGCGAACCGTCGTGTCCTGCGCGGCCGGCCTCCTCATCCTGCTGAACTACGCCCCGCTCGGCCTCCAGGTCTGGCAGAAGGGGGCGGAGCCGCTGGGGGCGTATTCGATCAACCACCGCTCCATGCTGAAGGGGGCGATGTGGCTCAACAGGAACCTCCCGCCCGGGGCCGTCATCGGGGCGTTCAACCCCGGCATCTACGGCTACTACGTCCGCAACCCCGTCGTGGACCTGGTGGGGATCGCCAACAGGGGGGCGTGGGACGCGGCGCGGAAGAGGCGGCTTCTGGACTACATCTGGGAGAAGCGGGTGGAGTACATCATGGACTTCTACACCTGCCTCGACTTCTTCTACACCCCCTACCTCACCGGGGGGAGTTACGGATACTGGAAATTCATCGTGGAGGGGCCGCTCTTCGCGAAGGGGCCGATCACCGGCATCCATCTGTACATCGTGAAGGGTCCGGACGGGTCGTGGAACGGGCTCCCGATCGAGGAACTGCACCGCCGCGCGGCCCGCGACAGCTTCTGATCAGCGAAGCCGGATGGACCTGATCTCGAGTTCGGCGGGATGCCCCGCGGGGAAGACGATCCTGCATCCGGCTATCTTTCCGTCGATGAGATCGTAGATCCGCCGCGTGAGCGGGACGCGCACGAAGGCGAAGCCCGGCGCGGCCTTGAGGACGAACGCCGCACGCTTGTCGGCGTCGTATCGGTCCTCCTCCTCCGTCCGGTACTCGAGCGCCGCCTCCGCCCTCTCGGGCGAGAGGAGCGCCGCCTCCATTTCGATGTTCGCGCGCTCGTCGGGGGGGAACGGCGCCCCATCGAGACGCAGCCCCCCTCCGTGCGGGCCCACGGATAGGCGGACCGCGTTCCGGCCCTCGGCCGTCTCAATGCGCGCGTCGCCGAACGGCGCCCATTGCCCCCCCCGCGCGATCTCCCCGGCCGTCCACGAGACGGGCCTCGGCGGCGGCGTCTTCGACGCCTTCCCCCGCACCAGCGCCGTGATGTCCTCCAGGCGCTCCTCCCGCGGAAGCCACCGGAGGAAGAAGTCGGTCTCGCCGGGTTTCAGGGCGCGCAGGTAGTCGAGCGAGAAGCGCGGGGGCGCCTCGTATTCATTTCTTCGCTCCTCCAGCCGCACGTCGCGATTGAGCAGGAATATCCTGTACGGATACATCCGTCTCACGGCCGGCTCGACCGAGTAATGCCACAGCCCCCGCTCGAGCACGGGGCCCATGGACGGCCCCGGGTCGCACCAGACCGTAATGCTGGTCGGGCCCCACCAGACCGGTGCCCCCTCGATGTGCGTGGGGACGTCCATCATGAAGACACGGCTTCCCTGCGGCAGCGGCAACCTCATCTCCTTGAACTGCCGGAGGATGGTCTGGGCGACATGGAAGGAACGGCGGTATAGGGCGCTGTATGGGAGGGAGACGAGGCTGTAGGCGACGACCAGGGCGGCCACGATCCCCGTCGACAGCCCCCTTCTCCACCCCTCCTGCCCGGAGAGAAATAGGGCGCTCACCGCCAGGTAGAAGCCGACGCCACCGTGGTGATGCGCGTGGGGCTGATCCAGGTGGTCGCATGCTCGCCGGGCAATCTCGAGAACGAGGCCAACGTGCGAGTGGACGCTCGGCCGCTGTACCTGATCCAGGAGGTTGGTCTTATTGGGCTTTCTCCGGGCCCTCCCATCCGGATTACTACCCACACCGG
>ERZ1026796.1860-NODE-1860-length-13179-cov-2.779574_pt1 | contig 13179 bp, 11 predicted proteins | sample MGYA00520874_ERZ1026796 | MGnify/ENA primary metagenome ERZ1026796 (study PRJEB33270, sample SAMEA104284474) | anaerobic digester metagenome | biome: Anaerobic digester microbiome; feature: mesophilic sludge digester; material: Anaerobic digester biomass...
GTGTGCGACAATGCGTTGTCTCTTGTTTCCCAGAGGTAACCGACAAAGGAGCGCCATGAAAATACCCATCTTGATTTGCCTGGTTGCGATTTTGGCCGTGGTTGGCGTAGGGCTGCGCGCAACCAACTTCACGGCCTACCTCGGCAATGACCCGACGGCGTGCAACAATTGTCACGTCATGGGGACGGTGTACGAGGGCTGGTATCATTCGCGCCATCAGTCGGCCGCCACCTGCAACGACTGCCACACGCCCCATGCGTTGATTCCCAAATACGTTGTGAAAGCGCGTTCTGGCTTCAACCATGTGTCAGCCTTTGCCACCGGGCATATTCCAGATGCCATCCGGGCCGCGGAGGCGACGCGCGCGGTGGTGCAGGAGAACTGTATTCGCTGCCACAGCGAAACCGTTTCGCAGGTCGCCGATGGTCAGCCGGACGCGGGCCGCTACTGCTTCGATTGTCACCGCACCGTGCCGCATGGCGTGCGGGGCAATTCGCTTTATCAGTAGAGCCCGTGCGCGGCCAGGATCAACGAACTTGACTCCAGAAGGAGGATCACTTCATGCAAGGAAAACGAACCGTATGGCTGCTGACCGCCTTGGTGGTGGCGCTGGCCTCGACCCTGATCGGCGTTTTCGTGTTTCTGAACAATCAGCCCCTGCAGACGCGTGGCCCCCAGGCGCTCGTTGCCATTGCCCCGATGGAGCCAGACCCGCAGAAGTGGGAAGTGAACTTCCCGCATCAGTTCGATAGCTGGCTGCGGACGCAAGAGATGGCAAGAACTCCGTATGGCGGATCTGAGCCTGTCCAGAAGCTCGATGCTGACCCGCGCCTCAGGACGCTGTTCGCCGGCAACGCCTTCGCCACCGATTACAAGGAGGATCGCGGTCACTACTGGGCCTTGACCGATGTCATGCAGACGGGGCGCAATCCGACAGCCGGCGCCTGCATGTCGTGCAAGAGCGCCGACAACCCGCGTCTGTGGGCGGAATTGACGCCGGCCAGGTTCTATGCCGCGCCCTTTAGCGAGCTCAAGGCGTTGGTCGAGCAGCCCGTTGCCTGCGCCAACTGTCATGAGCCGAGCACCATGAAGCTGATCGTGACCAACCCGGCGCTGCGCGAGGCGCTGGCGGCCCAGGGCAAGGACCCGGATAAGCTCAGCCGCCAGGAGATGCGCAGCGTGGTGTGTGCCAACTGCCATGTCGAATACTACTTCGAGGGCGACGGCAAGTATCTGACCTTTCCGTGGACCAACGGCACGCGCATCGAGGAGATCGAGCAGTATTATGAGGATTTCAAGGTCAACGGCCAGCCGTTCAAGGACTGGACGCACGCGATCTCGGGCGCGCCCATGCTCAAGATGCAGCATCCTGAGTATGAGCTGTTCAGCGCGGAAAGCACGCATTACAAGGCCGGCGTGGCCTGCGCGGACTGTCACATGCCTTACCAGCGCGAGGGCGCAGTCAAGTATAGCTCACACTTCGTCGCCAGCCCGTTGAAATACGCGGAGCAGGCCTGCGGCGCGTGCCATACCGATGTCAGCTATGTGGTGGAGCGCGTGGCGAAAATTCAGAAGCAGGTCAACGACACGATGAGCCGCTCTGAAGACGCGCTGGTCGCCGCCATCCAGGCGATCACCGATACCGCCAAGCTGCCCGCGTTCGATGCTGGCGCGCTGGATGAAGCGCGCCTGCTGCACCGCAAGGCCCAGTTGCGCTGGGATTTCATTGCCGCGGAGAACAGCATGGGTTTCCATAATCCTGAAGAGGCGCTGCGCATCCTGGCCGATGCCATTGACTACGCACGCCAGGCCGAACTCAAAGCCCGCCTGGCCGAACAGGGCAACAGAGCCGCCGCGCTCAAGTGACGCCGCCTGTTGCCCGACCTTTTTCGGGCCGGACACGATGCAATTTGTCGTGAAGAGCACAAACACAGAACGCCAGCCTGATGCGCTGGCGTTCTGTGTGATTACTCTGGCTTTTGGGGCGCAGTCAGCAAATGCACGCGATCATGCCAGTTCGCCGAGCAGCCGCGCCAGTTCCGCACGCAGCCTGGCGTTCTCAGCCTCGAACTGTTGGCTGATCTCGAAATCGCTCAACAGCCGCTGGCCGCTGGCTACCGAGTAGAACTGCAAACGGTTCTGCTCATCCAGCGCCAGGCGCAGTCCGAGTCGCGGGCTGACGTACTCCGGCAACTCGCCTTCGGCGGGCAGAAAGGTCAGATCGCCCAGGCGCATCTCGCCGTTGTCTGGCTGCATTGGCACGAAGCCGTCGCCTGCGCGTTGGAATGCAGCCAGCGATGGTTTCAGGTAATCGCCCGTTGGATCGTAGAGATAATACTCCTCCACTCCCAACTGCGCGTACAGGCGCATCTTGTCCTTCATGTCCTCGCGCCGCGTGGACCTGGACGTCACCTCGAAAACCACCAGCGGCGCCTGACCTTCTTCCCACAGTTTGTAGGTGAGCCGCAGCCGCGGCTCCACATCCCACACCACGAAACAGTCAGGCGCCACCGATTTGCGCGGGTTGCCCTTTTCGTAGTAGATGAGCAAGTTGCCGCTGACGTAAACCTGCTGCCCTGCGAAAAAACGCTGCAGCAGTTGAATAATCCAGACCATAATTTCGCGGTGCAGATCAGATTCGGCCATCGGTTTGCCATCACTTTCCGGGTAAACTATCGTGTCCCTGGTCGCGGTCAGCGGCCACCGTTGCAAGATCGCCATGGTCATCTCATCTCATCTCATCTCATCACGCATGTCAGGGGGGGATCCATGCATCCATTGTAGCACAAGTTGCGGCGGGCGCAACAAAAAGCCGGATTCCACCTGGAAACCCGGCTTTTCTTGAGAATTCCGGCCTCTGGCAGAAGCCAACGCCAGCCTACTTCACGCTGCCGATCGTCAGACCGCTGACGATGTACTTCTGCAGCATCAGGTAGACGACGGAAACCGGTGTCGCCACCAGCAACGCCATCGCGGCGAAGTTGGACCACGGCACCTGGCCTGCGTATTGGCCGGTCATGTTCCACAAGGCCATTGACAGGGTGAAGTTCTCGACCTTGTTCAGGAACTGCCACGACAGTGCAAACTCGGTCCAGCCGCTGAGAAAGCCCAGGAACGCAGTGACGGCCAGGGCCGGAGTTGCCAGCGGCAGGATGATCTTGATGAAGGTCTGGTTGATGGTGGCGCCGTCAATGCGTGCTGCTTCCTCCAGGTCGCGTGGAATGGTGTCCAGGTAACCCTTCAGGTTCCAGATCGCAAATGGCAGCCCGCCTGAGATGATGGCCAGACCGACGCCGTACAAGGAATTGCGCAGGGTATCGGCTGCGCTGACCCCGATCCTGATCTTATTGAGCAACACGAAAAGGGGCGCGATCGAGCCGATCGAAGGCATCATCAGCACCGTGAGTACGGCCAACATCAGAAACTTCTGGCCGCGAATCTTGAAGCGCGAGAAGACATAGGCCGCGCCCACACCGATCCCCACAGAAAAGAGCGAGACGCCCATCGCCAACTTGAAGGAATTGAAGGCAAGTTGCGCGAAGGTGATTGGGTTGTTGGTCGGCTGGGCCATCACTCTGCGGTAGGCGTCCAACGACGCACCGGGCGGGATCAGGCGCAGCTCTGTGGGGCGAGCGATGCCGCTGGGGTCAATCGAGAGGCTCACGATCCAGAGGATCGGAAAGAGCGTGATGAAGGTGATGAATAACAGAATCAACTGACGGATCAATTGACTCCGATACGGCAAGTCCGGCCTGGGGAATCTCCTGCGAACGGGCTGACTCGGAAGCGGGTTTGCTGAAGTGGACATTAGATGTCATACCTTTCTGTTGCTTTGGTCACGTAGTTCGTGGCCAGCGTCAGGATCAGCAACACGAAGAAGATGATCACACTAAAGGCTGCAGCGACACCATACAGGCGATTCTCGTTGACCAGGCGATAGGCCGTGGTGACGAGGATTTCGGTCCTGCGCAGGGGACCACCGCCGGATAGCAGGTAGATCAGGTTGAACAGGTTGAAAGTCGTGATCATGCCCAACACCGCGGCCGGGATGATCGCGGGGCGCAAGAGCGGCATGGTGATCTTGAAGAACTGCTGGCGCCCGGTCGCGCCATCAATCGAAGCCGCCTCGTACAGGTCACCGGGGATGCTCTGCAGCGCGCCGGTGGCCACGATCGTCATGAATGGCCAGCCCAGCCAGATATTGGCGATCAGGAGGGCAAAATAGGAGAGGGTCAGGGGAATACCGGTGATTGGATAGTTGACCTGATCGAGCCAGCGCGCGGCTACCGTGCTGCCGCCGAATAGATGGCTGACGCTGGTAAGCAACTGATTGATCGAGCCGTAGTCGGGGTCGAACATGTTGCGCCAGACCACGGCGACCACGAGCGAAGGGATGACGATGGGCAAGACGAAGATTGCGCGATAAAAGCGCTTGAACCAGAGGCCTTTGGTGTTCAACAACACGGCAATCAACACACCTATGATGACGTGGAAGGGGACGTTGGTGAATGTCCAAACCAGATCAAAAGCGAGCACATTCCAGAAGCTGAAGTTGGCGATTGCAACCGGCAATTCGCCCGTGAAGATTTGGCGGTAGTTATCAAATCTTCCCCACGTACACTCGCCCTTCATGTTGGTGGTGCAGGCTTCGCTCAGGTTGGCTGGATTGGGCGCCACGGCATCTATGCGTAGATTCTTGATATTATAGTCTGTGGTGGACATCCAGACTTGGTAGAACAGGGGGTAGAAGGTGATCATACCCATCACCAGGAACGCGGGGAGCAGATACAACCAGGCGATGCGGGTCGTGGATGTGCGTATCCACCAGTTGGCGAAACCGCTGCGGGGCGTGGGCTGCTCTGTCATAGTAGCCATGAGGTGTTCCCTTTCAAATGAGAGAAGACGCTACTAGGGCACGATGTAATTCCCTGAAATCCCCGGGGAGCGTCATCGAGGCGACGCTCCCCGGGGTTCATACCATATGGTTACTTACCGTTAGCCTTGTTCATGGTTGCGCAGGCTTCTGCCACCGCTTCCGCGGGCTTGAGCTGGCCTTCCATGACCTTGGTGACGGCATCACCGAACGGACCCCACCAGTTGCCGAATTCCTTGCTCTGCGGCCGCGGGAAACCGGCGGCTGCTGCATCGGCAAAGGCCTTGACCAGCGGATCAGCCGCGGCCACGCCCTTGGCGACCATCGGGCTGCCGGCCACGTCCGCGTAAATCTGGGCGCCCTTGGGGCCAAACAGATAGAGTGCGACATCCACGGCCAGCGCCTGCTGCGCAGGAGCGGAATTCGGGTTGATGTGCCAGTAGTCCACGCCAGCCAGCGGGGATGCCGGGCCACCGGGGCCAGCGGGCATCGGGGCAACGCCCAGCTTATCGCCGAGGTCCTTCTTGTAGTCGCCCAGCGTCCACGGGCCGTTGATGATCATGTCGGCCTGGCCCTGACGGAACAACGTGTCGGCCTTGCCGCCGTCGGTCTGGAAGTCAGCGCCTGCGGCCTTCAGGTCGGCCATGAACTGCAAGGCATCGGCGAAGCCGCCCTTGTCGGCCGTGCAGACGCCATCGGCGTCCATCAGCTTGCCGCCGAACGCGCCGGTCAGCCAGCCGAAGTTGTGGTAGTTGTTCTGATTGATTTCGATCTTCTTGCCGGCCTTGACCATCGCCAACAGCTCGGCGGTCGTGGCGGGCGGGGTGGGGATGGTGCTCTTGTTGTAGTAGAGCGCCACGGCCTTGATGATGCCGGGCACGCCGTACACCTTGCCATCAACGGCCGCGCCCTCGAAGCTGGCGGCCGGGAACGCGTCGGTCTTGCCCTTCAGCAGGTCGTCCAGCGGGGCAATGAGGCCGCCGCGCGCCTGGTTGCCGGTGTTGTCATTGGGCACGGTGAACATGTCGGGGCCGCCGCCGGCTGCCACTTCCGTCTCCCACTTGTTGAAGACCTGGTCGAACGGAATCTGCAGGACGTTGACTGTGACGCCGGGCATATCGGCCTTCATGGCTGCCAGGGCCTGGGTCAGCGCCTTCTCTTCGGCGCTACCGGTCCCGTAGGCGTGCCAGAGGGTCACAGTACCCGTGGGGCCTTCCGGGGCCTTGGTGGCTTCCGGGGCCTTGGTGGCTTCCGGAGCCTTAGTGGCTTCCGGGGCCTTAGTGGCTTCCGGGGCCTTGGTGGCTGCGGGCGCCGCGGTGGGCGTTGCAGCACCGCCGCAGGCGCTCAGGATCATGCCTACTACCAGGAGCAGGGTGAACAATGCACTGAACTTACGTAACATACTTCTCCTCCGATTCAAAATGGGTTACAGGCAGAAAAACAGAACAAGCACAGATTGCGCAGAAAGCGTGATTGAAACGAGGACTTTTCAACTGCCTGGTTCAACGGCCTACGGGGAGGCCCTGTTCGGACACCGATCTGATTCTCGTTTCTTGCTGGCGGCATTCTTTCGTTCGAACCATCACCTCCTCAAAAAAATGACGGAGACCGATGACATAAACGGCATCATGTGTGGCAGCGCGACAAGAATGTGGTTATGCGGGGAGCATTCCTGGGCTGCGCCTAAAGCAATTTTAGTATACCTTCAATCCAGCAACTTGTCAAGCGAAAATGTTTGACTTGTCAAAGACCTTGCCAGGGCCGGCAGTTATTTCTTGTGGCGATAAACGATACGGCCACGCGTCAGATCATAGGGTGAAAGCTCAATACGCACTCGGTCGCCTAGCAGAACCCGGATATAGTATTTGCGCATCTTGCCCGACAGATAGGCGAGCACCCCGTGTCCGTTATCCATGACCACGCGAAACATGGTATTGGGCAAGGTTTCGGTGATCGTACCTTCGACGGTAATCTTATCTTCTTCGTCTTTTGACATTCGACTAATAACTCCTTCGATAACATACAGCAAAAAACCGGGTCGCAATCAGCACTATTGGTGTTAATTGACACAGCGCACCCTTGCGGTCGCCCACGCGGGCAGGCGCAAGGCCGTGCCCGCTCCCGGAGTGATAGATTGGCGGGTGGGTCGGGCGCCCAGCACATTCTATCACTCCGCGGGCGGTGCGTGATCTTCAGACCTGAACTCTCAGCTCGCGTTTGCGTACGGTACGTCGTGCCTTGCGAATGGCTTTTTGCTTCTTGATGCGCCTAAGCTCACTCTTTGGCGTGAACCAGCGTTTCTGGCGCACTGTGGGCAGGATACGTGCTTCAGCTACTGCCTTGCGGAAGCGTTTCAGCAGGTTATCCTGCGACTCACCGGGACGAAGTTGTACTGTCATGGTCTCACCTCCCTTCTCGAAGAGAACCGGTCATTCCCTGAGATGGACGCTGTCATTTATGTCTAATCAACAAGCGAATCGTTGTACTCTACTGCAAGCGGGGATAGACTTCACTTTTCCGCCTAAGGGGTCAGGCGCAATTCGTGCTCGCTTGCAGTATCATTCTCGATAAAAATGTTTTCGCCCGCCTGCTGCGCGTGGTTGTCATCCGCTGCTATCCAGTCGGTCACGGCGCGCCGCACACTCAACGCAATGCGTTGGCGGTCCGGCTCGATGCGCAGAATTTGCGCCGGCAGTTCCTGTCCCACCTGGACGGCTTCACGCGGGTGCCGGATGGGGCGATGTGATAGTTCCGACAGGTGAATCATACCCTCGACGCCGTTCTCGATTTCGGCAAAGGCGCCAAACTCCATCAGCTTGGTGATGCGCACGCTGACCACCTGCCCAGCGTGATAACGCTGTATGATCAGTTCCCAGGGGTTGGGCAACGCTCGGCGTCGGCTGAGGGCAATGCGTTGGCGATTCTCGTCCAGGCGCAACACCATGACCTGCACCTTATCACCCACAGTGACCACATCGTGCGGGTTCTTGACCAGCTGCCAATCAAGCTCACTCAAATGGATCAGGCCATCCACACCGCCAATGTCTACAAAAACGCCAAAGGGGCGAATGGCCGTTACGCGGCCTTCGACAGTCTGTCCTGGCTGCAACAGATCCAACCGTGAGGCCCGGCGCTGTTCGCGCAGCTCTTGTTCGGCCAGGCGATGCGACAACACCAGGCGGTGCTGCTTGCGGTCAACCTCGATGATCTTGACAGGCAGCGTGTGCCCAACGTGACTGCTTAGGCGTTCCGCGCGTTCGGCTTCCGACGCGCGTCCGTAGTCGGCCAGATGCGATGCCGGCACAAAACCGCGAATGCTCTTGAAGGTCACGGTCAGACCACCCCGGTTATGGCCAACGACTTCCTGCTCAGTAATGGCGCCAGATTCCAGGAGTTCCTGCGCTTGCAACCAATCCTGTTCCTGCTGGGACAGGTAAACGGAGAGGATCAACTCCCCCGCCAGGTTGTGGGGATTGACCACAATCGCGGGCATCGTCGCACCCATCGTCAGCTTGGCGCGCGCCGCGGTGTCCAATTTGACCAGGTCACTGGCCGGGACGATGCCATCTTGTTTGGCGCCGACATCCAGGACCAGTTCCTTGTCAGAGATGGCCACCACGATACCCTGCACCAAGTCGCCGTGCTGCGGCCGTAGATGGTTCTGCTTTTCACTGAGATAGGCCGCGAACAGGGTAGCGAAATCTTCTTCCTCGTGGATTGGTTTGTCGCTATCTCGCTTTTGCATTAGCTGGCTTCTCCAAAAAAAATCTCGACCAATCCTGTGTACCCTGGTCGAGATTCAACGTCATCAGCATTTCTGATGAATGTATTCTAAGTGTCATGCGACCTCACGGTTGAGCATTAGACAAAGATGTCGTTGACGGAATTCCTCCGCTGTCTGAGCAGCGAACCGACCAGGGGGCCAGGTTACTCTATGGCCACTCAGGGTGCGAGACAATCACGACGGCGTGTGATATACATCATTATCACCGTCATGCTGGCTTACCAGCACCCTGACCATTGATTGGCCGAAGCATATCATCGCGACCAGTCAACCCATCGCTCATTATACCAATGCGCGTCATGACTGTCAAACAGACAATCAATCACAATTTCGTGCTTGTTATCGCTCTATGCTATAATCGCTTCGTGTTATGTTAATGTTTCACGTGAAACATTTGGACTCTCTTACAAAAAACTAATGCGGAGTTGCCACTTTGTCCATTCGCGCACATGAATCATCTCCTCAGCCCACGCCGCCGGTGTCACCTGACCCAGCGCCGGCCCTGTGCGACTATGAAGGCTCTGCTTATCGGGTTGAATTCTGGACCGGCGAGCGCGCGTTCGAAGATCAGGCCGAGCGCTTGGCCCTGCGCACGCTGCTTCCGCCGTCTGGCGCCCGCCTCGTGGAAATTGGGGCCGGCTTTGGGCGCCTGGCCGATCTCTACGCCGGTTACACCCAAGTGATCCTGGTGGAACCGGCGCTTTCGATGCTGCGCCAGGCCCAGGAGCGCCTGGGGCACGACGCGCGCTTCACCTTCGTGCGCAGCAGTGTCTATGACCTGCCGCTGCAGGATCAAACCCTCGATACGGTGGTGATGGTACGCGTGCTGCATCACCTGGTAGATGTGCCCCGCGCCTTGACCGAACTGCGACGTATCGTCAGGCCTGGCGGCGCCTTTGTGCTGGAGTTCGCCAACAAGCGCAACCTCAAGTCTATGCTGCGCTTTGCCCTGCGCCGCCAGACCTGGAGCCCCTTTGCGCGTGAGCCGTATGAGTTTGTGCCGCTCAACTTCGATTTTCATCCGACGTGGGTCTCGCAACAGATGCAGCGGGCAGGCTTTGCGGTGCAGCGCGCAGTGGCCGTTTCGCACTTCCGCGCCGGCTTCTTCAAGCGCCATTGGTCGGCCGCACGCCTGGCCGCGCTCGATGGCCTGCTGCAACGCTACGCCAGCGCACTGAAGTTGGCTCCCAGCATCTTTGTGCAGGCGCAGGTTCCGCCAACCACGACGCCTGTCGCTGCCTCTGGCCTGTTTCGCTGCCCGGCCTGTCATGGCATTGACCTGGTGGCCGCCGTTGACTCGTTGACCTGCCCCGCGTGTGGTCAGGCCTGGCCACAGCGCGACGGCATCTACGACTTTATTCAATGAAGCAAAGAGCCGCCGCTGACGCTTGCTGCGCCAGCGGCGGCTGCATAACCTTTCCTACAGGGCTGGCGCACGACTGGCGATACGTGCTTTGACCAGGGCCATGAATTCGCTCGTCGGCATCCCGTCCTGGCGCGAACCATCGCGCCGGCGCAGAGAAACCGCGTCGTTCGCCATCTCTTGATCGCCCACCACCAGCATGTAGGGCACCTTCATGCCCTGCGCCTTGCGAATCTTGGCGTTCATGCGCTCGGAGCCGAGATCGGCCTCGGCACGCACCCCTTCGCCGCGCAGGCGCCGCACCAGGCTGAGCGTATAGTCGTTGTGATTATCCGTGATCGGGATCACGCGCACCTGTTCAGGCGCCAGCCAGACCGGGAAGTTGCCCGCGTAGTGCTCGATCAGGAAGCCGATCATGCGCTCGTGCGTACTGAGCGGCGCCCGGTGAATGACCAACGGTATCTCATCTTCGCCGTTCTGGTTGATGAACTTCAGATCGAAGCGTTCGGGCTGCGCAAAGTCCACCTGGTTCGTCGGCAGCGTGAATTCACGGCCAATCGCGCTCCAGACCTGCACGTCAATTTTCGGGCCGTAGAACGCGGCTTCGTCCGGCACCTCGTCGAAGGGCACGCCGCCGTTGCGCATGGCGTTGCGCACCATCTCCTCCGTCTTCAGCCACAGGCGTTCGTTGTCAATGTACTTCTTGCCCAGCCCCTTCGCGTGGTGCGTGCTCAGGCGCATGACATACTTATCGATCCCAAAGATGTCGAAGTATTGCCGGTACATCGCAATCACGCCCATGAATTCCTGCTCGAACTGCGCCTCTGGTACGTAGATGTGCGCGTCGTTCATCTGCATCGAGCGCACCCGCATCAACCCGAAAAGCTCGCCGCTCTTTTCATAGCGATAGCAGGTGCCATATTCAGCCAGTCGCAGGGGCAGGTCGCGGTAGCTGCGCGGCTTGGCCGCAAAGATCTTGTGGTGCATCGGGCAGTTCATCGGCTTGACGTAATAGCGGACGCCTTCCAACTCCATCGGCGGATACATGCTCTCCGCGTAGTAGGGCAGGTGTCCGCTGCGCACATAGAGCGATTCCTTGGCCAGATGGGGCGTGCGCACCCGCTCATAGCCGGCCTTCATCTCCATCTCTTTGGCCAGCCGCTCCAGTTCTTCGATCAGCACCCCGCCGCGCGGCAGCCACAGGGGCAGCCCTGGCCCCACCTCGTCGTCGAAGGTGAAGATTTCCAGTTCCTTGCCCAACTTGCGATGATCGCGCTTCTTGGCCTCTTCCAGCATCTGCAGGTGCTGGTTCAGTTCGTTCTTGTTGCGCCAGGCCGTGCCGTAGATGCGCTGCAGCATCGCGTTGTGTTCGTCCCCGCGCCAATACGCGCCGGCCACGCTCATCAGCTTGAACGCATCGGCCGGAATCTGCCCCGTATGCTCGACATGCGGCCCGCGGCACAGGTCCTCGAACACATCGTGCCTGTAGGTGCTGATGACCTGCGCTTCGTCCGTCTCGTTGCCGTACTCATCCACGCCGCCCTGCGCCAGGCCCGCGATCAGCTCCAACTTGTAGGGCTGCTGGTTGAACAGCGCGGCCGCCTCGTCCGCGCTGACCTCGCGCCGCATGAAGGTGTGGCGCCCGCCGATGATCTGGCGCATGCGCTTTTCGATCACCTCCAGGTCTTCGGGCGTCAGGCCACGCGGTAGCTCGAAGTCATAGTAAAAGCCATCCTCGATGGGCGGGCCGATGGCAATGCGGGCCTGCCCGGGGAACATCTCCATCACCGCCTGCGCCATCACGTGCGCGGCCGAATGGCGAATCTTGTACAGATCGTTCTTTTCAAGTTGACTTGACTTGGCCATGATTTCTTCTCCTTCTTCTCCTTCTTTTCCTTCTTTTCCTTCTTTTCCTTCTTTTCCTTCTTCCCCTGCCTCTTCGATGCTATTTCTTGCTACCGAATGTTCGTTGCCCAGGGGGCCGCAGTCGTTCTGGCGCAACAAAAAGCCTCTCGTCGTTGGGACGAGAGGCTCGCGGTTCCACCCAGGTTGAAATGCAACGCCAAGCGGCGTGGACATTTCCACTCTTTGGCCGCTAACGGAGCCAACCGGAATCCCTTACTGCCGGCAGTGCCAGGTTCAGGTATTCACTCCCAGGTGGTTTTCAACGCGGCGCTCACGACAGGGGCTTGCAGCCCGTGACCCCTGCTCTCTGGCGTGACATCACGCGTCTACTCGTCCTGATCATCACTTTTTGTTATTCACGTGCGGCGATTCTAGCACACCCCGTGCGCCGCGTCAATTCGCTGCCGCGGACAAACCGCCCACAAAATAGCGAGCGCTATGACCGGCGCTGCACCTGGCTGGACACCAGATGCAGCGCCGGTCTGACGCCCAGATGGATAGCGGCAACCTTGTTAGGCTGCCGGCCGTGAACTGAGCATGACGGTCAGCTTGAATTGGCTGTCCCCGCGCGCCACGGTTAACTCCAACGACTGCCCGGCGCGGTATTGCAGGAGCACCTGTGGCAAGGGATGCTGGTCATCAATCGTCTGCCCGCCCAGCGCCACGATGGCATCGCCCACCTTCAGCCCAGCCTGCGCACTGGGGCCATTGGCCACCACCTGCTGAACGTACGCCCCCTGCACCACCGACAAGCCCGATTCGCTCGCCAGTTGTGGATTGAGCGGCTCGAAGGTGATGCCCAGGTAGGGCCGCACCACGCGGCCGTTGCTGATCAACTGCTCGGCCACCACGCGCACCGTGTTGCTGGGAATCGAAAAGCCCAGACCCTCGGCCGCGTCAGTGCCGCTGCCACGGACCACGGCCACGTTGATACCGATGATTTCACCGGCCAGGTTGATGAGCGGCCCGCCCGAATTGCCATGATTGATGGCCGCGTCGGTCTGCAGCAGACCGTCCAGATCGCCCAGGCGCCGGTTGTGCGCGCTGAGGACGCCCGCGGTCACCGTGTTGCGAAACCCGCCCAACGCGCTGCCGATGGCCGCAACCCGGCTGCCCGGCGCCACCGCGCCCGAATCACCGAGCACCGCAACCGCCGGCGCCTTATCGGCAACCTTGAGGACCGCCAGATCGAATTCGGTCGCGGCGCCCACCAGTTCGGCGGTCACCCGGCTGCCGTCGGCGTAAATGCTCTCG
>ERZ1026796.1866-NODE-1866-length-13152-cov-3.473167_pt1 | contig 13152 bp, 17 predicted proteins | sample MGYA00520874_ERZ1026796 | MGnify/ENA primary metagenome ERZ1026796 (study PRJEB33270, sample SAMEA104284474) | anaerobic digester metagenome | biome: Anaerobic digester microbiome; feature: mesophilic sludge digester; material: Anaerobic digester biomass...
AGCTCGGCGTGACCAACACTGGCGAGGCTGCTGGATCTACGACAGTTGTCCAGCAAGTTTCAGCATCTGGCTCAAGCGGGCATCTCATCAAGATCAGCGGCGGGTGGAATCTATCGGGAACTCCGACGCAAGACGGCTATACTTGGTTTTTCCAGAGTGGTGCAAGCAAATATGGCTACGCGCTGCAATTGTCATCCAAGAGCTATATAGATCTCGATTTTGGTAGAGTTGGATTTCTGAGATATCGCTACGGCATCTATCTCAGCAGCAGCAGCAGCAACAACACGATAACCTCGGCTACATGCAACAGCAACAGCAACTATGGCATCTATTTCACCAGCAGTAACAACAACACCATCAAGACTCCGACATGCAACGGGAACAGCTACGGCATCTATCTCAGCAGCAGTAACAACACCACCATCACGACTCCGACATGTAATGGCAACAGCTACGGCATCTATCTCGCCAGCAGCAAAGGCAACACCATCACGACTCCGACATGTAACGGTAACAGCAATTACGGCATCTGTCTCAGTAGCAGTAACAACAACACCATCACGACTCCGACATGTAACGGTAACAGCAATTACGGCATCTATCTCAATAATGGATCCTTACAAGTTGTGTGGGGGTATGCTCACGATGAAACCATATGGGACAATGCCGGAAGAATCGGTAGTTGGATGGGAAACAATCAGAAACTCGTTTCCATAGGCGAATCCGAATCGGGCGGTGCTGCTCGCAATCGGGTCTATTTCTACGGCGGCTATACTCAGGATAACACTGCCGAAGCCGATGGTGGCAGCGGCAAATGCTTGCAGTTCAATCCAAAATCGGCTACTTACTGGATCGAGCAGGACTTCCAGGTTCCTGTGACCGCTTCGACTGCCCGGACGGTTTCAATCAAGATGAAGGATGATGCGAGCTTCAATGGCTCGGTAGAACTGGAACTCTGGTACAATGGTGTCCTGATCGTCGGCCCGACGACGAAGACAATGACAACATCCTACGTTGCCCAGGAGATGACTGCGGGGGCGGGCCAGATCACAGCTGATGGTGTTCTGGTTCTGAAAGTCAAGGTCTATGGAACGGCTGGCTGCGTTTATGCGGATACTTTGAGCTACACATGACGACTGATGGCGGCTTGGATCGGTGGGGGCCTGATGGGCCGATAGTCTGGCACAGCGAGACTTCGGGGCTCGATTAGTGGGGATCGGATGGCATCTGGAGCGATTATCAGGTTGCGGCTACTACATCATCATGGGCTGGTACTTGGGGCGGGTAAGCGTTGAGCGGCACCAACAAACATGTTACATGAGGTAGCCAATGATCTACTCTTACTCTTATGAGATATTGCCTGCTGATACTGTAGATGATCCTGTTGTAGGCCACATAAAGCTTAACTCTGGGTTTATTCGTCGTGTCCAGGTTTCTTTTCCGGTTGGCTGTGCCTTTGCCGTCAAGTGTTGCATCTATAATGATAGCCGCCAGTTAATCCCTACTAATCAGGATGGTGTTTTGTGTCATGATGGCGGTACTATTGATGTCCCCATGTGGTACGACATCGACAACCAGGGCAATGACCTCTATTTCGTTGGATGGGGGGATGATCTCGATTATCCGCATTCCGTCTATCTATCCATCGACGTTAAAGAATCGACTGAACCAGATATCCTTTTAGTTCAGTCCCGTGTAATTGATTTACTTGAACATCTCATAAACGTAATCAAAGGGATTCTATAGGTGAAAATATGGGAAAAGACTCGCCAGATGGCTTATCCAGACAAGCAGGTTCCGGTTACGGAGACCTTATACAGCAATATGCTGCTCCTCACGTCCATGTGTCATCCGCTACAATTCCTTCCGGTTATGCTTCCCGTCTCGGATATCAAAACTTGGATTCTGCTCTCCTGGGCCGTATTCGCGGTTGGCGTATTGTCTCGCTTGATGAAACTAAGTTTCAAGCCTATCTGTATTTTGGAGTCCAGGGCTTCGGTTATTATCTTGGTGCTTCACAGCTTGAAGTTTGGTATCCTACTAACGTCAATCTTGTATGTGATTATCTCGACACGTTTACTGCAAACGTAACTAATCTGGATGGCTCATCCCGTGTTCTCAGGATGTATGTTTTTTATGAGAAAATAGTTCGCCCAGTCGGATGGATTCACAGGCCTACCGCCAAATATTCGGTTGATGACTCTACTCCTGCGGTTGGTCAATCCGTTGCCTTCACAGATGAGTCTCTTTATACCCCTACCGAGTGGCATTGGGATTTTGGAGACGGCTCTACTTCAAATGAACAGAATCCTAATCATGCTTATTCCGCTGCCGGTACCTATACCATCGTTCTTACTGTTCGGAATGCTGGCGGCACTGACGCTAAAAGTGCTACTGTTGTGGTGAGTTAAGATGCCTTATGAATTCGTAACCATGATAGATCAGATGGCGCAGACACAAGCCCCCTGGATGGTGCTTAGTGCTGCCCTTGTTCTATTTATTATCAAGTTGCAGAATGATAAAATGACCCAGATGTTAGAGATGATGCTTAAGCTTGTCGTGCTTTATGAGCAGCACGACAAGAGAGCCATAGATATTGATACCAAGACAGACTTTCTCTATGACTGGTGTTTAGCCAATGGTACTAAGGCTGATGAATGACCCTGGCGGGGCTTCAGGCCCTCCTAGACCAACTTTCTTTTCTCTTAGATACTTATAATACCCTTGACCGATTATCTGCCTTTTAGATCGATCTGAACCAATTCAAAGAGGTTAGCCTACAATGAAACAAGTTCTTGTGAAGTCCGATCCGGTTAAGGTACAAACACCGGATGCTCCCAACGCCGACAAGGAGCTTAAGCGTAGATTGAAGGAATTGCAGGATTACAAAGGCGAGCGGTAGGTGCGTTTATGGTTTCTTATTCCAAAATGACATTCGGCACAGGTGGCAAAAAAGGCACCATTACTCCCATATCCAAAGCAGAGTTCCAGGCAAATTATCCTTCTACTTATGCTTATACTGCCTACAAAGCACCAGCGCAGACTAATTACTATTACTCGAACTATACTCCGTTGGTTGGATCTACCCCTAAAGTACCTGCTGGGTATTCCTCTCCCTACGTTAAACCGTCTGTCCCTTATGCTCCGCCTACCTATATTGGTTATACCCCTACCCCATCTGCTCCTGTAAGCCCAAAGTCTTCTTCGGCCCCTACTACCCAAAAACCTTCTACTCCTAGTTCTGCGGGGTCTGGCTCTGGATTTGTGGCTTCTAGTGCTCCCAAAACACTTGCTCAGATAGCCACTAATGCCAATGTAGGGAGTCAAGTATCTGCTAATGACATTAAGACATATGTGTATAAGAGTATAGATGATACTAGAATTGCCATAGGAGATACTAGGAAGATAGAGTTTGGTAAGAATAGTGGAGATATTAGATATGTTAAGAGAGTAGATGCTAATACTTATGTGTATGTAGATAATCCATCTGCTAAGTCGTCTATTGCTACTGTATCTGTACCTACTACTGTACACTTTACTAATAATCTAACTAGAACATTAAGCCCTGCTCCGTCTAATACCATTACGTTTAGAGACGTAACCAAGAGCGGACAAGTCGTTAATCAGGGCAAATCTATTCCCAGTGGCGCGGTCGTAAGCACTGTTAAGCCTGTTGCTTCCGTCTCTTACTCTGATGTTCCTACTGGCTCTGTGACCGATAAGGCACCTGTCATTGAATATGATGGTTATCCTTACTTGACTGCCGATCAGCTAAGGGGCCCTGGGTGGATGACATCTGTAGATTTGCCAAATAACCACTACATTACTGTACTCGAGGAAGAGGATGGATCTCTTACCTACTACGACAAGGACAAGAGCACTGGCGAGACTGTAATGTATCCATCTGAGACATCCAAGTATAACGCAGATGGCAGCTTAAAGAAAGCCTCCTCCCCCACTTCCCCTACAGCGGCTCTAAAGCCCTCTACAACCACACCTCCCACTACGGCAGTACCAACAGCCCAGGAGACCGTTAAAACCTCTTCTGAGCCCACTACAACCCAGCCAGAGGCATCTGGCGCAGGCAGTACCAAGCCAGACGAAGTTCTTAGAATCCAGCAGGCCGGTGAACAGTACGGAGCTGCTGCACCAGCTGGCCAGGGCCGTACTGCAGATGATGAAGATGAGAGCCTGTGGGATAAACTGAAGGAAGCCATTGGCTATGGGGATGAACCCGAACCAGAGCCAAAGGAAGAATCTAATCCTGTGGAGAAGGTCACTTATGATGGTGTTATGCCTTCTCCATCCCCTACAGATGCGGCTATTCCTGCTGTTGATAAGGGTGTTGTTGGTGGAGGTATCGAAGATCCCAAGAGTCCTCTCACAGAGACCGTACAAGTGCAGGAGTCTATTGATGTTCTTACCTCGCGGGACACTGTAACCTCTGATACTCCCGCCGCCGAATCCGTCCCTGCAAGTGACATTATTGACCACGTGCCCAGGACCGAAGAAGACAAGCGAGCAGTTACTGCTCTCTGGCTCGATCAGAACAAAGAGGCTCTTGGTATAGACCAGCATGACGTTTTCACTATTGCTACTCATTTCTATCCGTGGGCAGCCAAGATGTACCAGGATGGCTATGATCTCAAGCAGTTATCGGACATCGCTACTTGGTACGACGGCTTGATTAACAACGATCCAGATGCCTTTAACCGACTGGGTAGCGTGTCTGTCCGGGCTGGCTCTGATCCTTCATCATTCAAAGGATTTGCCTCGCTCACTCCTGAGCAACAGCAGGACGCTATCCTTGATTTTAACAAGGAGATGCTCGAACGTGGCATCCCGCCAGAAGCTATCGTTTTGATGAACAGCGGCATTTATGCCAAGCTTGGAGAGAGTGACGTTGGCGATGATACACGTTACTGGATGACCCACGACGGCATTATTAAAGGACTAAAAGCCGACTGGAAATGGAACATGAAGGAGGATGTAAAGGACTTCCTCAACAGTAAAGAAGGCCTTGCTCTCCTTGGCGGCGGTGCAGTGGTCGCGGGTATAGGCGCGGGCTTCCTCGCGGCTGGCCCTCTGGGGGCTGCGGCTGGCGCAAAGTTTGGAGCTACCGCCGGGAGTGTTGTATCTGGTGGCACTATCCTTAGTTCACTGGCAGGCATTAACACTTTGCCTTTTGCCATAACAGAACTTCCCCAGGCTTTCATAGCAAATCCCTTCGCTCATAAGCAGGTTCTCCAACAGAAGAATCAATATGGTAAGGACATCGACTCTGAAGCAGATCAGCTCTATAATAACTTCAAGTCTGCTACCGATTCCTTGAAGTTCAACACCGACACCGACAACCCGCAGAACAATATCAATCTCGTAAAGAACGCAGAGCAAGCAAAGAAACAGTACGAGGATTATATAAAAAGCAATGCGTTCTATCTCATGGGAGCAGGCACGCTTGACAACCATGTCAATAAGCTTGATACAATGTCTGGTGTCCAGGCCTCCAATGCAGCCAGCTACGGAGCTGATGGTTCATATGATAATCCCAAAGCCAAAGGAACCAAAGCCGTGTTTCAGAACATGCGTGACGGCTGGAAAGTCGAGTACATGGGAAAGACCTATGAAGGCAAGGGGACCGAAAACACAGAGTTCTATAAGAAACCTGTAAGTGGCGCACTCACTCTCATTTCGCCGGAAGGAACGCGCTATTCCTCTGAGACTGTGCGCCTCTTCGCTGACGGAAAGGATGCTACTGTTGATATTGGCTCTCTCATTGACAAAGCCACTTCGTACGGCAGCAAGAAATCTGGCTCTGGGTCGTCTTATACCCCTGCTGCCAGCAGCGGCAAGACGACGGTTTACCTTCCCCCGGGCATAGAGACCTCCTACGACGGCAAGACCTACAAAGGAGGAGATACCGGCATTAAGCTCGACTTTAAGCGCTTCGATAATTCTCCCCTGCGTCTCACTTTCAAGGCAAGCGATGGAAGCAAGAAAGAGCTAACTGAGTACATTGGGTATCCCAAGTCTGGCTACAACTATTATCAGCCTAATCCTGACTTGAAAGGATCTACCACAGGCACTGTAGAAGGCTTCCAGACCTATCTGGCAGAAGGTTCACGGCTCTACTGGCAAGACCTGGACATAACCAAGTACATCGACCCTGAGACGGGCCTGGTAGCCATGCCTGGGCCTGGCTACTACAACATCTCAGTGGTTGATGCCAAAGGCAACAAGGTAACCAAGAACATCTACGTTGGCGAGGGCACGTTCAATACTCTCGGACTTGCACCAATTGAGAAAGAGCCCTTCGTTCCGTATAGCTCTCAGAAAAAGTCATCTTGGGGTGGCTACAGCGGAGGCGGTGGTTATAGTGGCGGCGGCGGTAGTTATGGCGGTGGTAATTACGGCGGCGGTGCTCAACAGGAAGAGCAGGCTCTTATTATCTACGGCGAGACCTGCCGGGATGCTGAGATCTGGCAGGATGACGTACAGGTTTATCCTGAAATAGGGGTCGAGTACGGCATAGACAAGGGCTATCATGCAATTGTCGTGAAGAAGGTAGGTAAGAAGACCTGGCAGAAGACCGTCTATGCTGCATCTGGTGATACTCTCACTGTCTCCCCATTGCTCGAAGATGACACCAGCACCACCACTGTGCCTGACCCAATATATACACCGCCTGATGCCAATTTCCCTAAGCGCGTATTCATCAACTCCGATCCAAGTGGAGGTAAAGTGCTCGTCAATGGCTCTTCTTCCGGGCAGTGGACTCCCTGCTATCTCGATCTTCCAGAGGGATACTATACCTTTACCATTGACAAGAGCGGTTATGAGCCATATGATATCCTCTGCTATGTCGGTGAGATTATTGCATGGAATCAGCAGGCAACAGATCTGGCCAAAGGCCGGGGGTGGATTTAGATGACAGTGCTTCCAAACAACGAGAATACCTATAACGCGCAGCTTAAGAAAAAGGAGGAAACTTCCTCCACCGAACATCCCACGGACACCGGCTATCAAAATGATGGCTACATAGATGTTCAGAGCAGCCCTTATGTTCCTTACCAAGTAGTGAACTATGATAACCTCTTGGTGGATAACCTCTCACCCAAGACGCCGTCTATTCCCAAAGTGCAGTACACCATCGGCAAGAAGGTTCTCTCTCTCGATGTGGAGACCACCGGACTTAATCCATGGGAATATAAGATGGTCGTCTGCTCCGTCTGGGATCTCGATGAACCCAAGGCTCAAATGAGAACCTTTGCCGGGTGGGATGAGGAGAAGGTCGTTCGTGATCTCTTTGCCTACATCGAAAGCAAAGAGCCTGAGATTATCCTGGCTTTCAATGCCAAGTTTGAATGCAGATGCTTCCTTACCAGGGCAATGTTGTACCAAATTCCCTCTCCCTGGATCTTCACCGCAGACTGGCATGACATGCTCACGATACTTGAGGGTGGATGGAAGAATGGATTGCTCGGCACTATGCCTTCTGGCTCTGAAGAGAATTGGCTCAAGTTCTTCTTCAATGAGGAGAAGCCCTACACCATCGAGGAGTGTTTTGAGGGCATCCGCCAGGGTCGTCTTGATGAGATGATAATCCGAAACAGAACTTGCGTTCAGGGCCAAGGCGACATGTATCAACTTTTGATGTACGTCCAGCAGTCAGGCGAGGGCAACGTGGGAATTGAGAAGCCTACCGCGGCCATGCTTGACGAGGGCATTCTTGAAGGCATAGCAACTGTTGAGTGCGGAGTATGCGCCGCCATTAACGAAGTGACCACTCCTCAGAACCCAGGTCAGTGTTGGAGATGCTCCGCCAATTTACCCGCCGTCACTGCCGCAGATATCATTAGGGAAGTGGTCAGACCTGTTGACTGGTCACTTGTTGGGCTCAGTGGAGATAAGTTGAAAGCTGCACAAAAGGCACAAAAAGAGAATCCGGTTAAGGTAACCCTTCAGCCGGTCGACCAGGACAATATTGCAGCCCAGGCTGCAGTTAGGTTGGCTAACATCTATTCGCAAGGCGATTAGCTAACCTTTCTTGGTTCTCCATTCTCTTTTTATTTATCCTCATTCCCTCCACAAATGCCTTCTTCATGCTCTCCGGGGTGTTCTCGCATTTAATCATAGCTGGCCATATATCACCGCTCACTCCCGACTCTACATGGATCATCATCACCGCGCCTCCTCGTTTGCCGGTGGCTACGGCAACTACAGCGTCTTTAGCCATTTCTGCTATCTCTTTGTCCACCTCAAAGGTGACGTGCTGCGCACAGCCCCACTTATCCACAGCACTAATTGTTATCTTGTTTCCCTCTACCCTCATTTCTCATCATCTCCCTTTGTGCTCACAGTCCGGGCAAATGTAATCATCCATTATCTCTTTTATCCAGTCAATTACTACTTCTCTTCTGCACTCAAATAGTGCGTCTAACTCCTCCTTTATCGACACATCTGGCCAGTCTTTAGTTGCTATCATTAATCCTCCTGGTGGATCATTGCCGATCTATGCAGCAATGTCTTTAGGCTTTCTTCCAGGGTGCGTGCGCTCCACCCTCTCCCGAAGTACTCCATCAACAAGTCACATTGACAATCTCCCTTTGTCTTGGCGCATACGAAATGCATTCCCTCGGTTGTCTTGCCTGTTGTTATTTCGATATATGGAAGCAAGTGCGCATATTCCGCACTCACCATTATGGATATCGTGTCGGTCGTCTCTCCATCATCGTTAATTCTGAACACTTCTACATTAACAGTCTTTTCATTCATGCTTTAACCTCGTATATCCCCAAATGCCCTAAAACCCCTATGTTTTTTGTGGGTGGGATGATTATACCTCCCACCCTGTTAAAGTGGCTGTAGTGAGACTACAACCAATCCTAAGCCAACTCCGCTCTCTTTGCTTCCTTCTTTCTCTTGGCTGCTTCGGCCCTCCTTGCTGCTGCCAGGGTCTTTGCCTCGTCTGGCCAGTATGCAAGTATCGCCTCCCGCCTTATGTGGATTGGTGCTCCGTCGAAGTACTCTCCTATCACCTCCTCCTCGTTGACGGAGGTGACCTTTATTTCTACTACCGGAATGCCAGGCAATAACAAGGAGCAATAATGTCCTATTAGCTCTTTATCTATCATGCTGCCCATCATCCCTTATTCTTCCGCTCCCTCTTCTACTTCCCCACCACGCCTCTTTTTCTTTCCTCTCGCCTCATTTACTGGGTCCAGGCTTCCATACTTGGGAAATATGTCATTGAATTCTTTCTGTACTTCGTGAATCAGCTCTTCCATTGTTGCTACTTCCTTGAATGTCATGGACTGGGAGAAGCTGTTTCCCGTCTTGCCGCCTGGACGACTTACAATTACTTTTACCTGCATTGTCTTCTTCCTCCTGATGTCTTTATGTTGGCGATCCTTCGCCCTGTGCGACTTGATCAACTATTGGCTCTTCTCCGGGCGCTGTCAGCCCCTCGAACATCATTGCTATCTCGTTCCACTTTACCATCCCTTCTCCCATGTCGGGCGAGGTGATTATCACGGCGTCGTCGAATGCAACAGTGATTGTTCCGCGCAGCCATGTTCCGTTCTTCAATTGGATTCTCCAAGGCCCTAAGAAATCATAGGGCCTGGCTGGATTCTTATTTGCCATTTGGTTGTCCTCCTTCGTTAAGCATCGCTTCTCGTTCCTTCTTCATTTCCTCAAATTTGTATGGAAATGCTGGCTCTCCTCTGTCTCTCTTCGGACATGTAAAGATGTCATAGGAGAAATTCCCATGCTGGATAGTCATTGAGCACGATAAGGCACAGACCAAGCAGCACTTGAAATAAGGCTTCTCTGCCTTCTCCCATCGATGCTTTCGTAACTTGATCTGTCTCTTCTGCGCTTCACTCACCATCAGTCTCTACCTCTGGCTCAGCTTCCTTCTTTGCCTTCTTCTCCTTCTTTGCTTTGGTCTGCTTCACCCCCTCCATGAACTTCTCTTTGTCTTTGTCTGCCGGGACTTCTTTAACTGACTCTGGCTTTTCCTCTGGTTCTTCCTCTCTTGCTGCTGGCGTGGGCTTACTGTACGACTCTATACCTGATCCCGCGCCGGAGATTCTCCTTATCTTCCATTGAGTCTTCTTTTCCGGGTTCAGACACTTTATTAAGAACTCTGCGCCGATTATAGGGCTTTCCTCATCCTCCTCTATCAGTTGGGTGAGCAGTGACCTGTTGGGCTCCAATACCTTCTCCTCCCCATCCAGGAGCACCGGGAACGACATCTGGGTATATTCCTCCCCCTTTGTCGGTCCCATCTGGGAGACCTTTGTTACCTTTGTAGGTTCTGCATAGAATGTTAACACATGGCTTGGTTGCTGTGAGTCAAATTTGATCCATTTACCCGCCGCTACTTTCTTAGCTTCCTTTGTCCAGTTACTCATTGTTTTCTTCCTCCATTACACTCATTAACTTGCAATAGGTGTTGTTCTTACTGTTGATTCCTTTTCCATTCAGGTGCCCACTTAGTGCCCCCCAATACAAAAGAGCGTCCACGGCCAACGTTGATGACGCTTTCATGATTCCCGCTCTTTTCATATATTCTGCATTGTCCTTACCAATTCTCTTTGCCAGCGCCAATATCTCTTTCTTGGCGTGGGCTGAGCATCTGGTCATGGTTCCAGTTGCCACACTTGGGTTATGCTTCACTGTCATTTTGCTCACTCACCTGTTTAGTCATTTACGGTTTGACTACTGCCCAGATCCCGCCTGTCTTGATTATCGATATCGTGTTGGTCAGTCTCTGTGCTGCATCGCCGTAATTGCGCCTCTCAATGTCTGCCAGAGATTCTTCTAGTCTCTCTACCAGATCATCCACAATTATTGACATTACATATCCTCCTCGTCTGCGTCTTTCTTGTTGTATTTCTCATGGTCCCATACTTGGGAAATGTGCTTGCAGATCTCTCCCCTCTTCATCCTGTTATACCTGAAATCTGGACAATTGCACACCATTTGGCGTAGAGTTCGGGAGTACCTTACGGTGTATACAACACCCTTTCTAGTCTGTGAGTGGACAAGCCACCCGTTCTCCACGACGATAACGCCGTCCTCACCTGAAGTTACTTTCTTCATTCTCGTATTCCCCATTCCGGTTTTCTCTCCGGTATACCCTACTATGTTATCAGTGGTATTTATAGTTTGCTGTTATCAGCACTCCATTTCCTGCCATCGCCCCTAAGTATAAATAGCAGTGGTGCGATATAGAGTATTGCCGGTGCTCCGATCGCGAGCCCACCCGGGCACGCGACCAACTATTATTCGCTACTCGTAGGCGGGGCACCTTCCCCATTATTCTCATGTCTGCATTTTAATGCTATGCGCAGCATTATCGGCAATAGATCCAGAGTCCCTTTTCTCTCACAGCGAAGCGTAAATCTATATCATAAATTAAAGCATCCTGAAAAGGAGCGATGGCATACCGGCCCGCCGCAGCATTATCGTATAATGAGTCCGTCGTCCAGCGGCTTTCTCAAGGTCGCCATTCCCTTTTTTTAGGCCAGGGTTGATTAAGGCTGCGCCGTAGGGAAGCGCCGCAGCGCCGCAGCCTTAATCTTCCCTGGCCGTTGGGAATGGGCGACCTTTAGCCGCTGGTAGGACTCTTAGATAATGCTTCTTTGCGGGCCTGTAGTGACTCTATAGGATAGTTTATGCTCTTAATTACTATTTACCAAGCCTGCGACTTAACCTAAACGTGCCTGCGACTTAACCTAAATTACTCTACATGAAACCGTTTAAGGGGTACCGGGTGAACTCCTTCGGAGGCTTCGCCTCCTCAGTCGTTGTACTCTATAATAGTATACCTTAAGCTCTCTATACTCTATATCTATCTAGTCTTACTATACTAGTACTCACTATACTATAGGTGCAGATCTTACTTACCAAGCACTCTGAGTAAATGCTTAACCTAATTCCCTGCTGTTGTCTTTTAGAATAACATCGAGCGTAGCGAGATGTTCACCCGGTACCCCTTAGAGAGTTTACTATGTATTGAGAGGCATTCTATACTCTCTATTTAGGGTTTCATTGTCTCCCAGAAAAATACTAGCATCTTTTTTTCCTTTCCCACCAACCCCACCCCGCCTCTTTTCTAACCCACCAGCTTGTTCTGTTTCCTTCTCTTCTTCTTTCTTTATGCATTCTGCGCGCTTCGCGCGCCGGGCGCTGCCGCGCCCGGCGCGCGAAGCGCGCCTGCGGCGAGGGTACTGCCGCGCGAAGCGCGGCGGTCGAGCCGCAAGGGCTACCGAAGGCGCAAGCCTGAGTGTAGCCCGGAGCGCCGCAGGCGTCTTCCGGGCGCTCTGCGCCGGGGAGACGCTGGAGGCGCGACAAACTGCTAGCTACAGCCCGCGGGTCGCCGTGAGGCGGGGTACCCGCGAGGTCGCGATGGCTCTGTGGGCTCACCATTTGACCGTAGAGCCATCTTTATTCTACTGCGCGCCCTTTACTACCTGGGCCGCACAAACCCGGCTTAATGAGGCGCTGAGGGGTCTGGGGCCGAGCCGCGGCCCCAGCCGCGCGGAGCGCCGAGGGGCTTCGGGGGCGAGCAGCCCCCGACCGCGCGAAGGGCCAGGGGCCGAAGCGCGCCCAGGGCGAGGCCCGTTAAAGGGCCGAGGCTTCTCCGCGCTGCCCATGCAGCGCACTCCGAGCCAGCAGGCGAGTTAAAAGATTACTCGTAAATTTCTAGGTGACCTTTAACGAAGGAGAATTTCATGTTCTCTCAAAGAGAAGTCGATTTTATGTAGGGGATCACCGTTCTTTCTTCCTCCTCAAACTTGTCTCCTCCTCGCGAAGTCACTTACCTTGCGTTATCGAAAGCTTTATCTCTGATAACGATGTATTATGTATTGGTCGTGATGTCGGACACGACGGAATCGACAGGAAGACCACTGGGATCTTGGCCATAGCTCAGCCGAATTGGGGAAGCGGGCCGTTGACACGGTTTATCCTCCTAATCCGCTTCCCCGCACCTCTTCTTGCCGAGCCAGCGCGTGTCTTAAACCTGACCAAAGGGGTGTACGGGTGAACTCTGATAATTCCGCTCTGATTCGCAATGCTCTGCCGCTTGTCGTCTGCTTTGCTCTGCTCTGGCTTTATGATTTCAGTTGGATCGCTCTGTCG
>ERZ1026796.1867-NODE-1867-length-13150-cov-2.888275_pt1 | contig 13150 bp, 10 predicted proteins | sample MGYA00520874_ERZ1026796 | MGnify/ENA primary metagenome ERZ1026796 (study PRJEB33270, sample SAMEA104284474) | anaerobic digester metagenome | biome: Anaerobic digester microbiome; feature: mesophilic sludge digester; material: Anaerobic digester biomass...
GCCTACATACAGCCCGGCAAACCAACACAGAACGCCTACGTGGAACGCTTCAACGGCAGCATGCGTCGCGAACTGCTCAGTGCCTATGTGTTCCGCACCTTGGACGAAGTACGGGAGAAGGCCGAAGAATGGATGGACGATTACAACAATCACAGACCTCACAAAGCGCTCGGCTACCGATCACCGGCGCAAACTCAACCATGAACAGCCCTTTGGAACCTCCAGTTATGATCGGACCGAAAACAAGGGAAGCCTACACGCCCACCTTTTAATGCCGTGTTCGCGAGCGCGTGAAGGGATCCGTGGTGTCGTGTGGGATCTGTTCTTTCCACGCGCTGGCCTCCGCGCAATTAGAGATCGCTTCGGCCATCGCTTCGGGCTTTGCCCTCGGCGCTGATCCTCGCGATGACGTTGCTGGCTTCGTAGCTTGCCCATCTCAACCCGAACCGATGCGAACATCCCTACTCTTTGGTTCCCTCTTGGTTCCCTGCTTCCTCCACGCCCAGATCACCCTAGGGCCCGCCGACATGCCATCGGCAGGGGATACCATGCGCTATTGGAACGCCGCGCTCGCGACTTTCGATGATGCGGATACCGGCCCCAGCCATGTGTGGGACTTCAGTGCGCTCGTCGGCCTGGATGAAGCCGCCGGTGGAGACCTGGGCGGCGCCGGTGACCGGCGCGGCCGGCCCCGGCACGTCGTTTCCGAGCAGCCCCATTATACCACAAATGGCGCGGATTGCGTTATCCGTAAGGGCCCTCAGGGCCCGAAACGCTGCAAGAGCCTGTAGAGGCCGTCGACGCCCCAGTCGAGGGCCGCCGCGGGCACCCGCTCGTCGGCGGCGTGGACCATCTTCCAGAAGTCCATGCCGGGCGGCAGCTTCATGGGCGTGAAGCCATAGGTCTGGATGCCGAGGCGCGAGAACCAGCGGGCGTCGGTGACGCCGGCGACGACCAGGGGGCTGGGGGTGCCGCCGGGATCGAGCTCGCGCAGGATGGCGGCCAGGGTGTCGTACAGACCCATGTCGGCCGCCTTCGGACCGGGCTCGTAGCAGGTCACCTCCAGATCCACGTCGTCGCCCAGGAGCTGGCCCAGCTCGGCCAGCATGACCTCGGGCGTGAAGCCGGGCAGCAGGCGGCCGTCGAGGGCGACGCTCACCTCGCAGGGGATGACGTTCAGGCTGTCGCTGCCCCGCAGCCCCGTCGGGCTGACGGTGTTGTGCAGCAGCGGGTCGAGGGTCGAGGACAGGGGGCCCAGGAGGTCCAGCACCCGGTCGGTGAGGGCCGGGCGGAGGAGCAGCCGCAGCACCGCACCCTGGGGAAAGGGCAGCGCCGTGGCGATGGTCTCGATCATCTGCCGGGTCTCGGGCGTGACGTGTACGGGCAGGCGGCGGCGGTCCAGGACCTGCAACAGGCGGGCCAGTTTGGACATGGCCCCGCCCCGGATGGGAACGGCGCCGTGCCCTGCAGGGCCGCGGACGGTGGCCCGCAGGGAGCAGGTCTGCTTCTCGGCGACCATGATGGGATAGATGCGGCGGCCGGCCAGGTGCACGGTAAAGCCGCCGGCCTCGCCGATGGCGTAGCGGATGCCGTCGAACAGCGAGGCATGCTCCTGCACCAGGTAGCCGGCGCCATACTGGCCCAGGGCCTCCTCGTCGCTGAGGAGGGCCAGGAGGACGTCGCCGGGCGGTTCGAGGTCCTCGGCGCGGGCCCGCAGCAGGGTGGCGATCATCATGGCCAGCTCGCCCTTCATGTCCAGGGCGCCGCGCCCCCACACCCAGCCGTCCACCAGCCGGCCCTCGAAGGGCGGGTGGGTCCACGCCTGGCCCACGGTGGGCACCACGTCGACGTGGCCGTACATGAGCAGCGGCGGGGCCTGCCCGCGGCCGGGCAGCCTGGCGATGAGGTTGGGCCGCGCCTCGTCGCGGGCCAGGATCGTCGTCTCGATGCCTGCCCCGCGCAGCAGGTTGTCCACGTGGGCGATGCACGGGGCTTCGTTTCCGGGGGGATTGGTGGTGTCAAAGCGGATGAGCTCTTGCAAGAGCTCGGCCGGGCGCTGCCAGATCGTCGTTCTCTCAAGGCTCATCGCAGCCTCCTCGCCGCCGGTGGCGCGCAGCGGCCGGCATGCAGGGGCAGCGGAGGGCCGCCGGCCGGGCCACACTCGAGATCAGCGCGGCCCGGCCGGGCAGCCATCCGCTGCGCGTATGCGGGTTGGGGAGCCGGCTTGCCTCAGGCGTGCCGGCCGCCTTTGAGCTCCTGCTGCATCCGGGTCAGGGCCTCCCACTCGCCCGCGGCCGCCAGCCGGGCCTGCTCGGGCCAGGTGGTGGGATCTGCCAGGCGCAACAGGTTCGGATCCCGGTCGCGGAGGATCTCCCTCAGGCGCTCGGGTTCCAGGGACGCGAGTTGGGCAAAGGTGTAGACGCCCGAGTCGCGGAGGACGGCGGCGACCTTGGGGCCGATGCCCTCGATGGTCTCCAGGTTCTCGACCGGCGGCTGTTCCACGGCGGCCGTGGGCGCCTCGGGCTCGATCTCGGTTTTCTCTGCTTTCAGCTCCGGCATGCCCGCGCCCTCGGGTGAGGCGGCGGAGCCGGGGCCGGGGACAAGCGCCGGGGGCTCGCTCCTCGTGGGCGGCCCGGGTATTTCTTCTTCGGCAGGGCTGCGCAACCACCACCACAGCATGAAGGCGACAAAGGCGGCCAGGATGATAAAGACGACGATCCACAGCCACCAGGGGTTGCCTTCCGCCTGTGCGGACGCCGGGCTGGCGAACCGGGAGGCGAGCCCGCTGACGACGGGGGCTGACAACAGGCTGGACGGGAGCAACATGGCCCTGCTAGTACTGGACGATGCGCGGCAGGGACTGCGCCTGCTCGATCCAGCTCGTGACCTGGGTCAGCGTGGGCACCCGGCGAACCAGCTTTTTCTGGCCATTGATCTCGAGGATCTTGGCCAGGAGGTTCGCGGGATTGCGCTGGGCCAGCTCGGGCACCGTGTCTACCCCGGCCTCTTCCAGGAGGTCCGAATACTCTTCGCCGACGCCCTTGATGCGAAACAGGTCGGCGAGGTTGATCCACTCCAGGATCAGCTTGCTGCTGACGTTGGCAGACGCGGCGATCTCTTCGCGGCCTGCGGGTGTGGCTCCCTTTTCCAGGAGCGCCTCCAGGGTGGGCACGCCTGCGTTCTTGAGCTTGTTGGCATAGATGTCGGCGATTCCTTCGATGGCTGTCAGCTTGGTCATGGCCTTTCTCCTTTCCTTGGTTAGGGCTCGAAACGTCTCTATTCCGAATGGGCAACTGAACTCATTATACCCCATTGCCGCGCTAGCGCAAGTTTGCGGGGCAGCCTATAGGGCGCAGAATTCCTCGATTCGCTCCTCCACGATGCGCAGGCTGCCCTCCCAGAAGGGGCGCGTGGTGATGTCGATGCCAAAGCGGGCGGCCAGGTCGGCGGCCGAGCCCTCGCCGCTCTCGCGCAGGAGCTGCCGGTACTGGGGCAGGAAGGCCTCGCCCCGTTCCTGGTACACGCGGTACAGGCCCAGGCCAAAGAGCAGTCCGAAGGCGTAGGGATAGTTGTAGTAGGAACGGATCGGAATGTAGTAATGGGGCTTCCAGGCCCACATGTAGGGGTGCAGGTGCGCGCCGTCCAGGCCGTCGCCGTAGGTGGCTCGCTGGGCGCTGAGCATGACGGCGCAGAGATCGTCGGCCGACAGCTCGGCCTCGGCGCGGCGCCGGAAAACCTCCTGCTCGAAGAGAAAGCGCGAGTAGATGTCGACGATGACCTGGCTGGAATTCACCAGGAAGGCCTCGAGGATGGCCAGCTTTTCCTGGGGGTCGGACGAGCGCGCGAGCATGGCGTTGGTGACGATGGTCTCGTTCATGATGGAGGCCGTCTCGGCCAGGGTCATGGGCCTTTGCCTCTGGAGCATCGTCTTGCCGGCCTGGCACTCGTTGTGGTAGGCGTGTCCCAGCTCGTGGGCCAGGGTCATCACGCCGTCGAGGGTGCCGTCAAAGTTGGCGAACACCCGCGATTCGTCCACGGCGGGCAGGGGCATGCAAAAGGCCCCGCCCCGCTTGCCATCCCGCGGCTCGGCGTCGATCCAGCGCTCGTCAAAGGCGCGCCGGCCAAAGGCTTCCAGCTCCGGAGAGAAGGAGGCGAACTGCTCCAGGACAAAATCCTGGACCTGCTGCCAGCTCAGCTTCTCGGCGGATCGGCCCACGGGCGCATAGAGATCCCACCAGGGCAGGGCCTCTTTGCCCAGGAGGGAGGCCTTGCGGCGAAAGTAGCGGCGAAAGGCGGGCAGCGAGTCGCGCATGGCGCCCAGCATGGCCTCCAGCGTCTGCCGGTCGATGCGCTCCTGGTCCAGGCTCTGGTGCAGCGAATCCTCGCGACCCCGGCGCCGGTCGAGCGTGCCGACGGCGCCCTTGACGCCGTTGAGGCAGGCAGCCAGGGGCTCGCGCACGCGTTCCCAGGCGGCCACCTCGACCTCGTAGGCCTGGCGGCGTACCTCCTCGTCGGGATCGTTGCGCAGGTTTTGCAGGACGGTGATGGGCAGCTCCTGCACCTCTTCCTCGCGCCGGAAGGCCACCTTGAGCTGCGAAGCCACCACTCCCTGAAGGTTCTGCCAGGCCTTGGCCCCACTGAGCGACAGCTCGGCCGCCAGGGTCTCTTCCGCCTCGCTCATCATGTAGCGGCTCTGTTCCGCCTCCTCTTGCAGGTAAAAGCGGTGGTCGTGGGCGGGGCCGGGCAGGGCCAGGGCCGCTTCGAAACGCTCCCGCTCCCCGGCGGCGGTGCCCAGCCAACCGCGAAAGAGAACCTGCTGGCGCAGGCTGCGCACCAGCATGGCGTCGATCTCGGACAGCAAGCGGCGGGCTTGCTGGTTATAGGAGTTGGTCGAGACCTCGGCCCAGACATAGTTGCGCAGCGTCTGCGAGTGGCGGAGCATGGCGTTCATCCCTTCCAGGTACCCGCCGGCCGTGCCGGCCAGGGCCTCGGCGGTAGCCGGGACGGGGCCGCCCGGGCCGACCTGGTGGCTCTCCAGGTAGGCGTCGACGGTGTCGAGCAGGCGCCCGAGCTGTGCCATGCCTTCACGAAACTCGGGCGAGTCCAGGCCCGGGTAGACGTTGGACAGGTCCCAATGCGGCAGCTTTTCGGTCACGATGTGTTCCTTTCCGGCGTTTGTCAATATCCTTGTTTCTTGTCCAGGGCATTGAGCAGGGGCTCGCCCTCCAGGTAGCGCGCCAGGTTGCCGGCAAAGAGTGCGGCAGCCCGCTCGTCGTAGCGAGGGGTAAAGCCGGCGACGTGAGGCGAGATGAGGGCATCCTCCATGTCCCAGAGGGGGCTCTCGGCGGGCAGTGGCTCCTCCTCGAACACGTCCAGGCCGGCGCCGCCGATCCATCGCTCCCTCAGGGCGCGCGCCAGGGCCGCCTCGTCGACGATGGCCCCCCGGGCAATGTTGACCAGGTAGGCCGTGGGCTTCATGGCCCGCAGCTCGGCCTCGCCGATAGCGTGGGTGGTGGCAGGCGTCAGGGGCAGGGCCACGACCACGTAATCGCACTGGGGCAGGATCTCGGCCATCTCTTCCGTCCGGTAGATCCGTTCCGGGATCTTGCCCTCGGGGTCGCCGATGCCCTCTTGCAGGTATCCGCCGTCGGCCCGCTTGCCCGAGCGGCTCAGGGCCAGGACGCGCATGCCAAAGGCCTGGGCCAGGCGCGCCACTTCGCGGCCGATGCTGCCATAGCCCAGGATGCCGATGGTGCTGCCCCGCAGCTCGGGGCGCGCATAGGTGGCCCACCGGCCCGCGGGCCAGCGATGGTCGCGCTGGCAGCTCGTCCAGAGGGGTACCCGCCAGCGGTAGGCCAGGATGGAGGCCATGACGTACTCGGCGATGGGGACGGCGTGGATGCCGCTGGTGGTGGTGACCGCCACGTCGCCCTCCATGAGGGGGTGGCCCTCCAGATGGTCGGCGCCGGCGCTGTGGAGCTGGACCCAGCTCAGCCCGGGCGCCAGCGATAGGAGGTCGTCGGGCATGTTCAGCCCGTACAGGACCTCGACGTCAGGATGGTTTTTGAGGGCGGCTGCCACCTCGGCGGCGTTGTGGCACGTTTCCTGCTCGACGCGCAGGCGGGGCGAGACTGCCCGCAGTTGCGCCAGCAGGTTGTCGCTGAAGCGCATGGTACACAGCACCTGAATCGGTTCCATAAACGTTCTCCTTCAGGCAAGTGGTCCCCCCGAACCTTCGAGCCGGCCCGGCGGCCGGCCTGGAGAGGTGCTGTCCATTATACCACAGTGCCGCTGGCACACCAAGAGAATGGGGCCGAGAAGTAAACAGAAAGACTTGCAAAAATGGGCCGTTTCTGCTATCATACTTCCGTGGCTCATTGCTTGAGGCCTGCCTTCGGCCAGGTGAAGACTTGGCGTCCAAGTCTCCCACGGGCACCGTCGCGTGCCGGCACAATCCCTTCGTGAATCAAGAAAAGAGGAGGAAAGAATGAGAAAACCGGGTGTTGGTTTGCTATTGAGCATGGCGCTCGTCGTCATGCTGCTGGTCACCGCTTGCGGTGCGACCGAGGCCCCACCGGCCGCGGAGCCCACCGCCGCTGTCGAGCCCAGCCCGACGGCGGAGGCGGTTGCCCCAACCGAGGCGGCGCCCGAGGCCGAGACTGACCTGGGCACCGAGGCGAATCCCATCGTCATGTCGTTCGTGCCCTCGGGCGACACGCAAGAGATCATTGCCAGCGGCGACGAGATCGCCGCGGCCATCTCGGAGGCGACGGGCCTGGTCATCGAGGCCAACGTCGGCACCGACTTTGCGGCCGTGCGGGAGGCCATGTGCGCCGCGCAGGCCCACATCGGCTGGCTGAACACCTTTAACTATGTCCTGGCCAACGAGGTGTGCGGCGTGGACGTGGGCCTGGTCACTGAACGGTTCGGCCTGAGCACCTACCAGGGCCAGTTCATCGTCCGGGCCGACAGCGGCATCGAGACGCTGCAGGACCTGGAGGGCAAGGTGATGTGCTGGGTCGATCCCAACTCCACCTCGGGCTATATCATCCCGCGCATCACCCTGGCGGCCGAGGGCATCGACCCCGACACGGCCTTTTCCCGTACCCTGGAAGCCGGCTCCCACAACAACGTCGTCATCCAGGTGTACAACGGCGAGTGTGATGCCGGCGTCACCTACGTGGACGCCCGCAGCGCCGTCGAGGCCGACTTTCCCGACGTGAACGAGCAGGTCGTCATCCTGGCGACCACGGGCGACATCCCGAACGACAGCGTGTCGTTCATCGAGGAGTTCCCTGCCGACATGCGCCAGCAGATCGTGGACGCCCTGCTGGAGTTTGCCTCCACCGAAGAGGGAGTGGCAGCCCTGGAGAACCTCTATTCCATCAGCGGGCTGCAGTCGGCCGAGGACTCGTTCTACGACGCGTTCCGCGCCGACCTGAGCCGGGCCGGCCTCGACATCGAGGAGTTGGCCGAATAGCCTCACGCGAGAAGGGGGGAGAGAGGGACACCTCTCTCCCTCTTTTACAACCCCGGGGAGGGATGCATTGCTGCAGGTAGAGAACCTCACGAAGGTCTTTCCCGACGGCACCGTGGCCCTGAAAAACGTCAGCTTCCAGGTCGAGGAGGGCGAGTTCCTGGCCGTCATCGGCCTGTCGGGCTCGGGCAAGTCCACGCTCCTGCGCTGTATCAACCGCCTCATCGACCCCACGGAGGGACGCGTCATCTGGGATGGGGTGGACGTGACGGCCGCGCGCGGCAAGGAGCTGCGCCGCATCCGCCGCAAGATCGGGATGATCTTTCAGCAATTCAACCTGGTGAAGCGAAGCAGCGTCATGACCAACGTGCTCTCGGGCCGGCTGGGGTACGCCGACCCCCGGCTGAGCCTCGTCGGGCGGTTCACCGCCGAGGAGCGGCGCATGGCCCGCCGGGCGCTGGAGCGCGTGGGAATCGAGGAAAAGGCCGATAACCGGGCGGACCAGCTCTCGGGCGGCCAGCAGCAGCGGGTGGGCATTGCCCGGGCGCTGATGCAAGAGCCCCGCCTGATGCTGGCCGACGAGCCCGTGGCCAGCCTGGACCCGGTGTTGGCCCACTCTATCCTCCAGTACCTGGAGCTGCTGAACCGCCAGGACGGCATTACCGTCCTGTGCAGCCTGCACTTTCTCGACCTGGTGCATCGCTATGCCACGCGCGTTATCGGGCTGAAGGCCGGCGAGCTGGTGTTTGACGGGCAGCCCGCGGAGCTGACCCGGGAGCGGTTCAAGGAGGTGTACGGAGAAGAGGCCGAGGTGGTCTCGGTCGGTGGCATGGATGCGGACCTGGGATAGGTGGGGCGGAATCCCATGACAGAACAGAACGGGCAAGGCAGCGCGGCTCCCCGTCCCGGGGTCTCGCCCCTGACCGCGGCCCTCGTCTCGCTCCTGGTGCCCGGGGGCGGGCAGTTCCTCCTGGGCAGGCGGCAGCGGGGCCTGGGCTTTTTCCTCGCCATCGCCATCCTGGGCGCCTTGATCCTGGCGCTGGGCGCCGTGGCGCTGCTGGCGCCCCTGGTCCTGCTGTGGCTGTGGGCACCCCTGGACGCCTGGCGCCTGGCGGCGGGCCGCCCGGCCAGGATCACGGTCCCCGTTCTCCTGGCGGTTCTCATTTTCTACGGCCTGGGCGTCCAGGTCGTGGAGGTCCGGCCCGACCGGCTCGTCGGCGGCTGGTCGTCGGTCCGCCCCTTTTTGGTAGCTCTGACCGAGCCGGAGCTGCTGGAATACCCCACCGAAGACCGGCTCGGATTCGTCCCCTTCCAGGTGCCGTGCGTCGATCCGCTGCCGCCGGTGACCCGGTCGGCGTCGGAGGATCCGCGGATCACGACGAACGTGGCCTGCGCGCAGGTGGGAGACACCATCCAGCTCACGGGCGAGGGCTTTTTCCCCGACCTGGAGGGCGACCTGCTGTGGGTGAATCCCATCGGCGACGTGCAGCGAGTGCTGGCCGAGCGGCAGCCCCTCCGCTTCCGGACCGACGAGGAAGGGCGCTTCCAGATCCAGTTCGAGGTGCCCCTGGCCGTGCCCCTCACCCAGATGCCCGCCGAGGGCGACACCCAGACGCACATCATCCGCGCCCTCCAGCAGCGGCCCTATGGCACGCCGCAACCCACGCAGACCCTCGACCTGGTCCTGGAAAAGATCGGCGAAACCGTGGCCCTGGCCTTCATGGCGACGGTGCTGGGCATGGTCCTGGCCCTGCCCATCAGCTTCCTGGCTGCCCGGAACCTGATGTGGGCCAACCCCGTGACGAGGGCCATCTATACCGTGGTGCGCGCCTTCCTGAACATCGTGCGCTCCATCGAGACGCTCATGTGGGCCATCGTCTTTGTCGTCTGGGTGGGGGTGGGGCCCTTTGGCGGCATGCTGGCCCTGACGCTGCACACCATCGCCGCCCTGGGCAAGCTCTACTCCGAGGCCATCGAGAGCATCGACCCGGGCCCCATCGAGGCCATCCGCGCCACGGGGGCCAGCTTCCCGCAGATGATCGTCTATGGCGTGCTGCCCCAGATCGTGCCCACCTTCCTGTCCTTCACCCTCTATCGCTGGGACATCAACGTGCGGCTGTCGACGGTCATCGGCCTGGTGAGCGACGCCGGGCTGGGGTTCCTGGTCATCCAGTGGATCCGCCTCAACCGCCTGCGCTCCATGGCCACGGCCATCATCGCCATCGTCCTGGTGGTGGCCATCCTGGACTATGTGTCGGGCTGGCTGCGGGAGCGGGTCATCGTCGGGACGCCGGCGGGGCGCGGACCCGGCCCCCTGCGGCGCGCCGTCACCACCGTGCTCCTCCTGGCCCTGTTCGTGGCCGCCTTTGCCTGGTCGTGGAACGTGTCCGAGATCGAGCCCGTGGAGCTGGTGCGCGGTGCCCGGGGTGGCATGCGCATGCTGGGCGAGTTCATCGTGCCCGACATGTTTAGCCGGGAGGCGGAAGAGCTGTCGGTGAGCCAGACGCTGGCCGTGCCCTGCGGCCTGGCCGAATCCCCGCCGCAGGAGGAGGATGGACCCCGGGTGGAGCTGTCGACGACGTGTGGGGAGGTGGGCGATACGCTGGTCATCCGCGGCCACGACCTGCCGCCCAACATGGCGGTGTCGGTACGCTGGGCCTTTGAAGACGCCTACCTGCGGGTTCACCGCAACTGCTGCACCACCGACGCCACGGGCAACCTGGAATGGGAGACGACCATCCATCCGCTCCTGGAGATCGACCCGGAGGAGGGGGAGGCCGAGCCCGGGCAGGTGGTCATCACCTGGCAGGAAGAGTCGGGCCTGCCGCGCTTCAGCGACTCGTTCAAGGAGGTCATGCGGCTGTCGCTGGTGACGCTCCTCATGGCGCTGCTGGCCACCACCCTGGGCGCGGTCTTCGCCGTGCCGTTGAGCTTTTTGGCGGCGAGCAACGTCATGAGCCGCACGGCCATCGGCCGGGGCATCTACTACCTGTTCCGCACCATCTTTAACCTGACCCGCTCGGTGGAGCCCATGATCCTGGCCCTTATCGCCTCGGCGTGGGTGGGCATCGGCCCCTTTGCCGGCGTCCTGGCCCTGGCGGCCAACAACATTCCCAACCTGGGCAAGCTCTTTTCCGAGTCCATCGAGGAGATCGAGGCCGGGCCGGTGGAGGCCGTCACGGCCACGGGTGCCAGCCGCCCGCAGGTGCTGGCCTATGCCTTCGTGCCGCAGATCATCCCCCGGTTCCTGGCCTTTATCCTCTACCAGTGGGACATCAACATCCGCATGTCCACGGTCATCGGCTACGTGGGCGGCGGCGGCATCGGCCAGTTCTTTCGCGTCAACGTGCAGCTCAACCAGTACGACGCCGCGGGCATGGCGGTGTGGGCCATCGTGTTGATGGTGTGGAGCATGGACTGGCTGAGCGCCAAGGCGCGGGAGCGGCTGGTTTAGCGATGGCCCGGCGCGAGGCCCGGCGGGCGCAGGCCCGCCTATGCTAAAGGTCATCCTCGACTTTGACGGGACGCTGACGGCCGAGGAGACGCAGGCCCGGCCGCTGGCCGAACGGTCGCTGCGGACGCTGGCCCACGAGGTCGTCGGCGCGCCCCTGGCCGAGCTGGCCGCGGCCTACGAGGCGACCCGGGAGCGCCTGCTGGCCCATTCGGAGCGCTATTGGTGGGAGGTCAACGGCCTGGTGGCCTCCTACTGCGACGAGGGCGCCTTTATTCTGAACACGACGACGCTGCAGGTGATGCTCCGCGAGGAGCCGGCCTACGCCGCCGCCGTGGCGGCCCGCTTCCCCCGGGCCGAGTACGACCCCGTGGTCGACTGCACCAACCACCTCTTTCACCGCCACACGGCCGAGCTGCCCCCTGCCTTCCGGCCGGCGGCCCGCCGGGTGTTGGAGGCCCTCATCCGCCGGCCGGAGACCGAGCCCGTGGTCCTCACCAACTCGCTGGGAGACAAGGTGACGCGGCACCTGGGCACCCTGGGGCTGCCGGGCCCGGTGTCGATCCTGGGCGACACGCGCCAGTACGCCATGGACCCCGGCTGGCACCACCGCTTTCCCCACCCGGCGCTGGGGCCCATCCAGGTGTGGCCCCTTTCGGCGGAGAGGTCCGTGGACCTGCGCCGGCCGATCTATTACCACGCCCTGCAGGCCGCCATGGCCGGCGGCTCGCGGCTGGCCGTCGTGGCCGACACCTTCTCGCTGCCCGGCGCCCTGCCGCTGCTCATGGGCATCCCCTTCTACCTGCTGCGCACGCCCTACACACCTGCCTGGTGCGCCGCGGCCGTCGCGTCGCATCCGCTGGGGCGGGTGCTGGAGGATCTGGGGGAGCTGCCCGGGGCGCTGTAAGGCGGTGTGTTGGGGGCGCGGCCTTGGGCCCCTGCTTTGCGTTCCCCGGCACTTGATGTATAATGATGCCCACTGGAGGTTAGGACAGAAGAGCCGTGCCTACCGTCTTGCAGACCTTTCGCCACCTGCGCCGCTATCAGCAGGTGGGACGCATTCTCACCCGCTATGGTTTTGGCTACTTCCTGACGCAGTTGGGCATCGGCCGGGCCATCGCCCCCGGCATAGAAAAGCTGCGCTTCAGCTCGGCCGAGATCCTGCGCGCCACGCCGCCGGAGCGGCTGCGCATGGTGGTTGAGGAGCTGGGCCCCACCTTTATCAAGCTGGGCCAGATCCTGAGCACGCGCGGCGACCTGCTGCCCCCCGAGTTCATCCACGAACTGGAAAAGCTCCAGGACACGGTGCCCCCCACCGACTTTGCCCTCATCCAGGCCCAGGTGGAGCGGGAGCTGAAAAAACCCCTGGCCGAGGTCTTTCCCCACTTTGACCCCGTGCCCGTGGCCTCGGCGTCGCTGGGGCAGGTGCACTATGCGGCGCTGGCCGACGGCCAGGAGGTGGCGGTCAAGGTGCTGCGGCCGGGCATCGATCGGATGATCGAGACCGACCTGGACATCCTGCTGGAGCTGGCGGCCCAGGCCGAAAAGCGCACCGAGTGGGGGCGCTACTACAGGGTCCTGCCGCTGGCCCGCGAGTTTGCCGACACGCTACGCGCCGAGCAGAATTACGAGCAAGAGGGCCTGAACATGGACCGCTACCGGCAGATGTTTGCCGGGGTGGGCTACATTCGCGTGCCCTGGGTCCACTGGGACACGACCACGCGGCGCGTGCTCACCATGGAGCGCATCCAGGGAGTCAAGATCACCGACGTGGCGCGCCTGGAGGCCGCCGGCATGGTGATGGTGGTTGGAGAGGACGCGCGCCTGGGCGGGATCGGGACGGTGGGTTCGGTCGCGGTGGACGGCTCCGGTACGCTGGCGCCGGGCATGTCGGCGGGAACGTTCACCGTTTACGGGCTGGAGATGGAGAAGTCCACGCTGGAGATCGAGATCGAGGGCGACGTGGCCAGCGGGCTCTACGACAAGCTGGTGGTGTCGGACACTCTGACCGCCCTTACTGAAAGCATTCAACAGGCCCTCGCCAGTGGACAGCAGGTCACCCTTATCGGCTTTGGCACCTTTTACAGCCGCAGCCATCCCGCCGGGAAAGTGCACGCCGTCCGCTCCGGCGCGGTGATGCACTACCCGGCCACCCGCCGACCCGCCTTTCGGGCCGGCGACCTGCTCAAACGTGCCGTTCGCGACCGTTCATAGCTCACCCA
>ERZ1026796.1870-NODE-1870-length-13133-cov-4.843303_pt1 | contig 13133 bp, 20 predicted proteins | sample MGYA00520874_ERZ1026796 | MGnify/ENA primary metagenome ERZ1026796 (study PRJEB33270, sample SAMEA104284474) | anaerobic digester metagenome | biome: Anaerobic digester microbiome; feature: mesophilic sludge digester; material: Anaerobic digester biomass...
CTCTCGATAGCCTGGACCTTTTTCTCTTTCAGTTTCTCAAGTCTGTTCATCTGGATGAACCTCCTTCGATTAGGGCCAGTTTGCGTCTCAGCAAGGCCGTCTTGAATGGTTTGTATTTCAACGGTTTCGCCTGTGACTGTGACCAGCAGTCGTGGCTCCGAACCGCAACGTCGGTTTCCTGATAGGCCGGGAACGTAACCGGCGAAACATCCCAAAGCTTCACCTTCTCAAGCGTGCGAAGGTCTTTGGCCGCGTTCTCTTCGGTTTCCCAACTGTCCTTGATGGTCTGGAAACCGAAGGACATCTGCGAAATGTCGCCCCGCTCGATGGAGGTGACGAGGTCGCGGGCCACCTGCGTATCGGGCGGGTCGATTTCGACGTAGAGCCCTTGCTCGTCCTCGCGCATGGTCAGCGTGCCCGCCTTGTTTCGCCCGAGGATGAAATTCTCGTCGTGGTTGAACAGGGCGCGGACATCGTCCTTGCCGATGGACTCGGAGAATGCACCCGGAGCGATCCGCTCACGGAACCAACCGAGATCCGTCTCGGAATTGAAAACGGCGGCATGGCCCCGGATCAGCTTCTTTCCGTCTTCGCGTTGCTCGACGCGAAACTCACTATGTAGCGTCCTGCGTTCCTGCTTCATCGAGGGGTAAATCCTCCTGCGTTCCTTGCGTGCTGCTCGTGTTTGGATTCTCGTAGGTATCCCCGCCTTCCCTCGGGTTCATGTTTTCGAGGGCGCGGACCTCATTCGGGCTCATCCATCGGTTCGTGATTGCCGACGCATACGCCTGATAGCGGGTTGCCGTGTCGCCCCGGAGAAGGGCGTCGAGCTTGAACTCCGCGAAGTAGCGGCCCTGCTCTTTCTTGGTCAGCAGCGTTTTGTTGATGGATTGCTCGATACGGACGAGCCACGGCCTGATACAGTGGATGACGAAAGACATCATCATCTGCTCGGCGCTGGCATAGGTTGTCGTCGTGTCGGGATGCCCGATGAGGATGCACGGGACGCGGAAGAGGCGGGCGATTTCCTGCACCTGAAAGCTGCGGGTTTCAAGGTATTGGGAATCTGTCGCGGACATGCCGACGTTCACCCAATCCATCCCGTTTTCAAGAACGATGATCTTGAATTTGTTATCGCCGGAAAGGGCGTCCTGTACGGACGTTTTCAGGCGGGTATGGGCGTCTTCCTTGAGGGTGCCGGGATGCTTGACGATGCCCGATGTTTTTGCCCCGTTTTTGTAATATGAAATGCCGTGATCCTCGGCGCTCATGGCGAGGCCGATGGAATTCGCGGCGAGGGTGATCGGGGAGAGCCCGAGAAGGCCGTCAGAGGACAGCCCCTTGAGGTGCCAGCACTCGGACTGAGAAAGGGTGATCTGCTTGTGGCTGTCCGGGTCGCGGTACTTGTACTGCACCTCGTAGTCGGTAAAATCCTTGAACTCGGGCTCCACCTTGTCGGGATGAAGGGGGATTATTTGCAGGACACGGCCCGCGTTGTCCCGCTGAATGAACGAATAGGCGTTGCCGCGCAGGGCGGTATGCCCCACCTGCATCTCGCGGAACTCATGGGCGGTCTGGAAATTGTTTGGGGAATCGTGCAGGAAGGGATAAAGCCAATGCCCGTCGGCAACGTCCTTGCCGCCGTCCTTGCGCCGTTTGTAGACCATCAGGGGGAGCGATGCGATAGTTTCCGAAATGACGCGGACGCAGGCAAAAACCGCCGACTGACCTAAAGCCGAGTCGGCGTCTACGTTGTAACCCGTCTTGTTTTGACGGCCCAAGAGCCGGATAATCCAGTGGTTAGGATCGTCCACGCCCCGGCGCTCGATAAACTTTGCAGCAAAGTCTAGCAGTTTGCCCAAATATGCAACCCCTGGCCAAGGTCGTTTTGGCTAGGCGGTGCGATTAAGAGGGGAGGACTGTATAGCCAGCCCGCACACCGCCTGACTGACACCCATACGGGTGAGTCCTTGGGTTGGATTTTGGACAAAAAAAGTCCCGTGCGCCAAAGGCATACGGGACTATTACCGGCTATTACGAAAGTATTTTTAGTTTAGGGGCACCTTTTCGTATCCCTTCGCTTCCATGCAGGACGTAAAGACCCTTGCGCCCCGGATCACCCAATCGTCAAGGTTGCTAATGGAACCCGTGGCCTTGTCTGCCTCGAAGCTGCATTGCTTCCTGTCCTGACTGAACTCTGCCTCAGTACCTCCGGGCTTTACCCATCTCCACGACGGCCCGCAGGACACTAGAAAAAACACACATACCGCCAGAAGTACCAGCCTTTTCATGTCGCCCCCCTTTTGCTGTTATTCGTTTGACGTTTGAGATAACACTACAATCTCAATGACTTCCTGCCGTGGAATTCTAAGCACCTTATGGCTTATTTTCAAGCCCTTAATTTTCCCTTCGGCTTTCCACGTATAAACGGTGTCTACATGCACACCGAAGAAATCCGCGACTTCCCTCGGCGTGTAAAGCGCCTTCTGCGGCAGGCCGTCCAGGTTCGTGCTCATGGCAACCTCGTGAAGACTACGTTTTCAATGTTGACGTTTTCTCCACTGCGCCACGGAGCAAACCGGGAATGATTCTTCATGGTGTTGAAATCATTGCGGTCTGTGTACCCGTTGACGATAAACGTCTGTCTGATCCGCTGCGCCTCGTCGCCAGCCTTGCCCATTTCAATCAAGCATGACTTAAAAACGCGGTCTGCAATCAGGCCCTTCATGCCCTCGATAACCTTCGCTTCCTGGCCGTCAATGTCGATTTTAATGTGATCGGGCCTTTCAGCCTTCGCTGAAAAGTCATCCAGGGAACATATGCGGACGGTATAGTCGCCCGTCGTGCCCACCTGCCCCCCGCTGGACCCCGCCTCGGCGCTGCGGTATTCAAAGCGTGAATATCCGCTATGGTCCGACACGCCTTCAAACAGAACGGACAGGTGATCGAATCCGTTTAGCGCCGCGTTCAGGGTTGCCGCCATGTAGTTTGACCATTGCGGCTCAAAAGCCACTACTGCGCTATTCGGGAACAGCCTACAGGCGTACAGGCTATACATGCCGATGTTCGTGCCCACGTCGTAGAGGCAATCGCCGTCCTTGAATGACTGAATCCATGCGATAGTCTCGGGTTCTTTTTGCCAGAAAGACAGGTAGCGGTATCGCTCCCATGCCGTCTTGACCCTCATCTTGAACGGCGGCACATAGTCGCCGTGGATGCACTCTGCGATGTTCATTTAACCTCCGGTAGCGTTGCGAGGCCCCCTTCGATAAGAGCCTCGGCTAGAATGAAGTCGTCTTCGGTGTTGAGATCGAATCCCTCGTAGCCATCGGTAAAGAATGGCTTGATAACATCCCCGCTGATGCTCCCCCGCTCCGTCACGTTGCGCGTCCATGAGATTTCGAGGGATGCGTTTTGAATGTAATAATGATTCGTTATTTGAGATGGAGCACTGTGAGATGGAACGCCAAACGCCTTATATGTCATATCCCTCAATATTATGGGGCACAAAGAATTGTCGTATAATGTCCACATTTTGTGCGGGTTCTCTCTTGCCTTTTGCACCCCCCTGATGCTGTCGCATGGCTGCTTTTCTTGAAATTCAGCCCACGCCCTCCGAATTGTCTCGGCAGACCGAAACGGCGAGGTGGGGCGAAGGATGGCGAAGGCGTCCGTAGCGCTTTTCGTTGTCATGAAAAAGTGGTCTATCCACTCGATGTCAGGCGATGTATCCGTTGCGTACTCCGGTGGCCTCGGCACTGGCGTTGCTCCCCGTAGCTCTGCCATGTAGCAGATACGCGGGTCGTCGGACGAAACATAAATCCCGCTGAATATCCCGCTTTCCTGCGCCGCCGCGATGGTGTAGAAAAGCAGGGGATGTCCCCCAAGAGGCCGGACGTTCTTCCCCGGCACCCTTTTTGATCCGCCTCTAGCCGGGATTAGGGCGATGATCTTCATTCTTCCCCTCCATACCCGCAGGCAGGGCACTTATCCGGCTGCGCTGCGTTTCTGTAGTCCAGCATCTTGTCGCATTTCAGGCAGTGGATCGACCCGCTTCGCCAGTACCCCCACGCGCCCGCCTTCCATTGCCGATGGTTAATCTCAGGCTTATTGAAAATCCCCGTGCCCTCGCAGTACGGGCAGACCATCGGCCCGTCGTACCAGTACGGGTTATGAATCAGGCCGTCCTCGCAGTTGAAGCAGGGCCACAGGACGCGGCGGACGGCGATGGTGAGCATGTCCCGAATCTCAGATTTTAGTGTAGCCGCCATCGCACAACCAATCCTCTCCCGCTAAATCCTCACAGCACACGGCGTAAAGCATGGTTCGCTGTAAACTTTCCTTGGAAACCGTCCGGCCCATTGGAATTTTGCTTGTGATCTTTTCTAGGAACTCAGGCGGCAGTTTCTTTGAGACGTAGGGGCCGAATCCGGGGCAGACCGCCCGGATACCGAATCGCCCGTATTGCACCGTAATGGATCGCGCCAGTTGCTGCAAGGCCGCTTTCGAGCAGTTGTACCCGCATGGCTTCTCGAAACCGCCGGAATAATTGCGAAAATCAGCACCAACGTATCCCATTATCGACCCGATGAGCACCACAACCCCGCCGCCCTTCTGAACCATGTCGGGAATGAACTTTTCAAGCAGGCGGGCGTGAGCGTTGACGTTTACCTGCATGGTGCGTTCAAAGTCAGTAAAGAATCGCGCTTCCGTCTTCGTCGGCGGGGTGTCAATCGCCGCGTTGCACACGATAATGTCCGGGGTTTCCTTGACCGCCTGCATATAGGCCGAGTAAGCAAGCGGGATGTCCTGCGGGTCGGAGAAGTCCCACGCGGGCAAGCCCAGGCTGAACGCATTGGCCCCCGCATCCCGCAGGGTCCGCATCCATATCGGCCCGAGGTTGCCATCCCCGCCCGTCACAAGCGCCGTCTTGCCGCTTAAATCAAACAGGTTCATCTGCGGGACATACCTCCTTTCGGTCTTTCCATTCCCCGCACGCAATGTTGCGGTTCAGCGTCGGGAAGTCGATGATAATCTGGCATTGCTGTTTGCCGTCCGCAAAGTAGGGCATGGCCGCCAGCGAACGCGGCGGATACCGCTTGCAATGAGGCTTGCCGTCGTCAAGCACTTCGGAATATCTGCACGTCTCGCAGGTCATAGTTTCATTTTCCCTTTCTTCAAAAAGTTTTGAATCTCGATAACCTTCGCCATCGTGATAATCACGACAATGGCGACGAGGCAGAGCACGAACGTCATAAAGTTAAGTTGCTCCTGCACTATAGATCACCCATCGGCCTTACGTCCTGCACCATCTCGGGCGTCAATACGTCCGTCGTGGAAAGGTCACAGACGGCGATTTTGCCCAAATATCGCCCAAACTCGTAGGGTGGCGGACCCTCTGCCGGGGCTTTCAAACCCACGTTATCCAGCCCGAGCACCTCCCCTTGCCGGATAGGCCGCAGGGGATGAATGGCCCGGCCCTGCTTGAAGACAAACCCGCTACGCTCCTTGTCGTTGACGACCTTGTGCGTTGCCCCGCGCATAACGGGAATTCGCCTTGAATCTTCCACAAGTCGCCGCAGTCCGCCGGGCTCAAAGCTAAATCCGTGGTCCGTGCCGGGAAAGCCCCGGTTCATCGTGAAATGAACCTCGATGATCTTCGCCCCGAGGATTGCCGCGATGATGTTGGGCTCAAGGCCGGGATGGTGAGAGCTAAACCCGATAACCGTGTCCTGAAATGCCCGCCGCAGCGTCGGGATGAAATCAAGGTGCAGGTCTTCGTCCTTCGTCGGGTAAAGGGACGTGCAATGCAGAATGGCGAACTCGGACCCCGCGTCGGTGAGCACATCCCATGCCCGCGTAATGTCCTTGTACTGCCCTCCCCCCGTGCTCAGAATAATGGGCTTCTTGTACTTCGCCATCTTGAGCATCAGCGGCGTGTCCTTGAGCTGGCTAGACGCAATCTTGAAAGCGTCAACGCCCACGTTGTGCAGGAATTCAACGCTGTGCTCCTCGAAAGGCGTGCAAATGAAATGCACGTTTGCAGCATCGCACAGCTGCCGTACGGCCCGAAACTCGTATTCCCCGAACTCTAGCTTGTCCCGGTGCTCCCCGTAGGTCGGGGCGAAAGCGTGTTCCGAGTTGTAGGGCTGCGAGTAAAGGGCCTTCGTTAAGAGGTGCCGGTTGTCGCGTTTCTGCAATTTCACTGCGTCCGCGCCAGCGGAGACAGCCGCCTCGATCATCTGCCGGCAAAGCTGGAAGTCGCCCATATGGTTCGACCCCAACTCCGCGATGATGTACGGGTCGGACTCGTCGGTGATAACCCGGTTGCCAATTTTAAGTTGCCTCATCCCCAAACCCTCCTAAAAATCTCGACCCATCCCACGATACACGGCACGACAAACGTAACCGTGAGCATCGCAAGCAGGAGTAGGGCCGGTATGTATGCTCGAAGTGTCATTTTAAAAGGCCATCCTTTCGCACCGCGAAACGCATTTTATTAAGCGCTCGTATTTCGTATTGACGAATCCGCTCCCTAGTTATCTTGAATATCCGCGCTACCTCTTCTAGTGTCATGGGGCGACCACTGCGAAAACCGAAACGCAATTCAATAATTTCCCTTTCCTTTTGATCGAGGCGGTCCATTAGTTGGCGAATGAACACGCAGTCAAGAAGTCTAATCTCGAAACCGTCTTGGCTCATTCGATCACCTTTATCCCCACTTGGTCATACGGTTCAAAGAACATCGCCCGCCCCCACGCGAGGATCAAGGCAACGAAACCGTCAATCCGATCCGTCGCCTTGTCCTTCGCGGGGCGAATATTCTCGTTCGCATCCGGCACCATCACCAGATTGTCAGTACACCAGCGCAGGACGCGATGCCCTCCATGCACCAACTGCCCCTGCATCACCTTCACGAGAATATCCTTTGCGGGCTCACTCATCGTCTTGGCCCCCTGCCGCATTTCGACCATCGTTATCCCGTGGTCGTTTTGAAGTTCCGTTGCCAGTTGACTCGCCCCCCAGGGGTCAAACCCCACTTCCCGCAGGTCGTAATCCTTCGCCGTCTGCAATATGTCGTTGCGTATTGCCGCGTAATCAATGACGTTTCCAGGTGTCGCCGTGATAAGCCCATCCTTCGCCCAAATGTCATAGCGGACCTTGTCGGAGCGGCTTCTTTCGATGATTGTGTCCTCGGGGCAGTAGAAGGACGGTAGAACGACCGTTCTATCCCCCTCCGAAACAGGAGGGAAAACGCGCAGAAAGGCACTCAGGTCGAGTTTTGACGATAAATCAAGGCCACCATAGCAGGGACGGCCTTTTAACGCCTCTACGTCGATTTTAGAGGCACAGTTGTCCCATTTATCCATCGGCATCCAGCGGGACAGCGATTTTATGGGAATATTCAGCCGATAACGCTTGAAATCCTCGAATTCTACGGGATCTTGACGCGCAGTTTCGTAATCCTGCCTGATTTTTTCGAGGGTAAATATGCGCCCTAGCGACGGATTTACCCGTTTCCACAGCTCTTCGTCTGCCGGGTCGTCCGTCTCGGGGTCGGCAATATAGAGCACCGGAAGGAAAGAATCGTCCTTGACAATGCCGTCTCGGATCTGCCGGGCCTTCTCGCGGACCCTCCACCATATGCTTTCTTTGTTGAAAACCCCCGCCGTGGTGAGCACAAACACAAGCTGCTGCTTCCTGGCGTAGTCCGTGCCGCTTGTGAGCACCCGCCACAGTTCATCGTTGGGCTGTGCATGAAGTTCGTCTACAACCACGCACGACGGGTTCAGCCCGTGCTTCGTCTTCACGTCCGACGAAAGAACCTGATAGAACCCATTGTTCCTGCGGTTGATGATCCGCTTGCGCGAATCGAGGATTTTCAGGTATTTCGACAGGACGGCGTTGTTCCGCACCATTTCGGACGCAACACCGTAGACGAGGCCCGCCTGGTCCCGGTCTGCCGCCGCACTGTAGACCTCCGGGCCTGCCTCTCCGTCTGCCGTGAGCATGTAGAGGGCCACAGCCGCCGCAAGCTCGGACTTCCCGTTCTTCTTCGGGATCTCACAATAGACCGTGCGGTACTGCCGGGTGCCGTCTTCCTTGACGTTCCCGAAAGCGCCCTCAATAAGTTCCTTCTGCCAATCAAGGATTTGGAACCGCTGCCCCGCCCACTGCCCTTTTGCATGGGTCAACAGGGAAATGAAATTTAGCACCTTGTCGGCTTTCTCCTGGCAGTACGGCATCAGGTCAGCATCTTCTCCATTTCGTCTTGATCCTTTTCCCCGGCCACATCGTGCCCCTTCAATTCCTTCAACTGCCGCATGGTGAGCATGGACAGGTCGCGGGCCAGCTTCGACAGGGCGGACTCCTTGAAACTCCGCACCTCCGTCCCGCCGCTCATGTAAGTGATATTCTCTTGCAGCAGGCTCTGGTTGATCTCATCGAGGGCGAGGTAGACCTTGTCGAGATTCGCCAGGTTCTTGCAGTAGCTGACGAGGATCGGGAAATTCAGCGGATTGAGCTTTCCGGCATTGTTCAGCAGGGGAGCGAACCGCTTGAAATACTTCCTCGCCTCTTTCGTCATGTCCCGTGGGGCTGTGAGTTTCATTGCGCTCCAAATAAAAAAGCCCGACCAATGGCGTTCTGCCATCAATCGGGCTTCGTGCTTTACGAGTGGCCTATGTTAATTCAGGTCTTCTATTTTCTTTGACTCCTCGATGTTGATGTTGGTAATCCCGCCCTTGAAGAAGTTGATGGTTATTTTCCCCACCTTCTTCTGCTCGATCCATAATCTGATCAGGGCGATGAGTTTATCCATGCCTCTATCGCTTTATTCCGGCAGCCGATCTTTCCTTCGCAAGCTGGGTAGCAAGAAAGGCCAATGGTATTTTTTTGCTGGCTTGCCTATTATAAACATCCTCAATCATTTCTAAATATTGTTGTAAGTTCGCTTTTTTTTCCATGATGCTATGGTGTACCGTTATTTTTTGCTTAAACCTTTCTACATTGAATTCTGGAACCCAAAGAATCTTTGAAAGAGCGACTACGAACAGGTTCATTTTATAAAAAGGAACTCCACTTTCCTTGCAGTGCCTGACAATATCGGCGACGCGCTCAGCGTGGGACGTGGTCTTTATTTTATATGTTCCATTCTTTATTGCCTCATTGTAGTTTCCTGACCCGGCAGTATCCCCGATGAGCATTGAGGCGCAGAGTGGAAGATTTATCTCGGAATCAATGGAAAATTTTTTCAGCCTTAAATAATCTTCTTTGCCTTGTCTGCAATACGAGTCGAAATAGTGTCTGAGAGTCCATGGATTAGTGGACTTTTCAAGTTCGTGGACCGTTGCGGTATCTTTGACTATTACATATTTGACCGGAAGTCCGAGCATTTTTGCAACCGCGAATCGGTGATGCCCCGCCTCTATCTTTAATTTATCTCCGCCGTTGTGTTTGCATCTTGCTGGGTGAGAATCTATCCATCCATGTTTTTTCATTGATTCTAGAAGCGGTTGGATTTTTTCTACGTTCCTATTGAAATCCGTCAGCTCAAAATGATCATAATTTTTGCTTTCTCTAATTATAATTCTAGTCATGTCTATCCCTCCATTTAGTAGCCCATCCTATTACATAATCGAGCGCCTCCACTCGCAACGGGTCATTGTCCCTTATCCTTTCTAGTTGACTAATTGCGATCATGGCGATTTTCATGGCTTCTGGAATTTGCCTAACATTTGCGTTCCGCCCCTGAATTCTACCGACTACGTCCTCCACATGCTCCGCCGTGACCTTGCCTCCTGGTGCAGTCTCAACCGCTTCTTGCCACACTTCCCGCTGCTTCTCTGGCTCCAGGCGGGTGAGGGGACGAAGATGCTTTTCTCCGATTTGTAAACCCGGGTTTACATTTTCTGACACCGCAACCGCCGCAATGAGTTGACTTGCCCGCATCCTTGTCATCCCCCATCTGTCCCGGCAGTAGTCGTTGAACGTCCGGTGAGTGTCCCGGTACAGGCGGGAGTCCCTGATTCTGAGCAACGCCCGCCCGACGACAAGGAAGTGCTTCATCCCGTTTTCAATTACTGTCTCTAACTCAGCCAGTTCAGTTTTTTCCTGAACCGTCAAGTCCATCACCTCAACAGCCGTCGATTCCATGATCACCTCCTTGTAGCAATCTGGATTTCTCGGTATCCCCTCGTCCTCACATTGATACGCATTGCTGATGTTTAGAATGTAAATGATCCCGTCCTTCTTCCTGACTTGCGTTATCACGAATCACACCATTTCCAATTTACGCAACACCCCCGGCTGCAAAGTACGAAAAATGTACGCGAGGCCATGGCTCGGTTCTCGCTAAGGGGCCGTGAAGATTGACCCCTCCCCCCGTCCCTCATGTTTCATCGCAAATCGCCTGTGCTTTTGATATAAATTGCTTTCCTTCTTGATTCTGTTCATGATGCTGTCCCTAACGTAGCCTGCATCATAGGAGAGCATGTCGCATATGGAATCGAAGTCCTCGCTATTAAGGAATCGCAACGCACTGCGCCTGTCCAACAATAGGGATCTCAGGGTTGCTGCATCGTCCTTTCTCAGCCGTCCCTTCTGCTTGTTCTTCTTGGCTTGCAGTGTCGCTATCTTGTCTCCTGATGATATGAGGTCGTTGGCTGATTGCCATATCACCGCTTCCCATAACTCGATGATGCTCTTGGCTTCTGCATTGGTCCGGCCGCCGTTGAAGTAATGGGGATTGCGCTTGATGTAGTACGCAAGGCGGTCTGCACTTCCCCTGTCAAATGCCTCTCGCTTATCCCGCTTCCTTGCCGGTCTGTGCTCAGTAATGCCGTACTCGATGTCGAATCGTTCTTTCTTATTCGTGCTTTGTTTTCTCATGACACGCATTGCATAATGATTCATGGTTACTATCCTTGTTATTGAATTGATTTCCGTCCTTGTGATGCACCATATCTGCCTGTTTAATAATGCCTAACCTCATGCAGTGTTCGCATAGTGGGTGCTCTCTAAGGTGAGCGTCCCTGATTTTTTTCCAGTTGGCCCCATATCCTCGCTGCGTATTCGTGCCCCTCGCTTTATCATAGTCCTGCCAGCCTGCCTTGCGATGCTTGGGACAGAAGCGCTCACTCGATAGTGCTCCACACCCTGGCTTGTTACACGGATGAAGTGGTTTGTTTTGCACTGTTCCCCCTTATTTGCCGATGCTACTCTGCAAATACTCCTGGTTTCTCTACCTTGCGCCGTGCGATGTCCTGCGCCATTTCCTTTACGCTTCGCCCGTCCCATGGAGCCGATCTCAAATCAGTGCGCTCGTATCCGGCCTTGATTGCCTCTGCCAATGTCATGTACTTAGCGGCGGGAATCTGCCTGCATCGTCCGCATGGGGCCGAATGGCTTATGGGGCTACGATATCCCGCAATCTGCTTTTGCAGGACAAGCCATCCGCCTTCACAATCTGGGCAATCCTTCTCTTCCGTAAAGGCCCGCTTGTGCGGGTTTGCCTGTAGCCATGCGTTGTAGAGCGCCCACATGGTAGCAGGCAGGTTGCTGGGCTTATTGTCGTTCTCCTTGAAAATCTTGCCCTTGATCCACTCAAGCGGCTCGTCTGGAATGTTGCGGACCTCATCGAACCACAAATCCATCGTGTTATCGTTGGGCCTCTTGCGCTCGAAATAGTCAAATACGTCGGTAACGAACTCTACGAATTTTGATTGAACCATTTTGATCCCCCCCCTGCCTGCTTTGCTTCTTTCATGGGCCATCCGATCAGGGTGTGGTAATGGGATGCGTACTTTTTGCCCTTTGACTTGATGTAATTATTGAGGATTTCAATCGCCTTCCCTGTCAACTCATTCCCGTGCTTCTCGATGAGCTTCTTGTGTTCATCATCCGTGAGCCTGACCGCTTCCAGATACAGCTTCTTTTCCGGTTTGCTACCATTACCATTTGAAGGGTGGTTGGTATCGTGTTCAACCCCCGTTGAACTTATATCTTCTTCTGCTTCTGTATCTGTATCTGTAAGAGGGGGGAGTGGGGGGATTTGATCAGTGTCGAGGATCTCGCGGTTGTATTCGTAAAAGGCGGCTTTGAGTGTGCAGGGTAGCTGCGAAATGGATTTGACGGCCGCCTCTGAAAACCTCGGGTTCTGGCGCTGGTGCCGGAAGAAGTTTTTAACCCAGACGATAGATTCCTTTGGATTCCACAAGACCTTTGGCTTCAATTCCTCTGCGTGCTTTTCGATACTGACTCCGCAGTTGAATTGAATGCGGTCTTTCGTGATCCGATACATCCCTGCGGGGTTGCATGTGTTGTTTGTCCACAGGTATATGAAAAGCAGTTTCGCGTCCCTTGAAAGGGCCTCGAACCACGGATCTTCCCAGCAAAGGGTATCGAATTTCCTGAATGCCACTATTCCCTCCCCTTTATCCCCCACATCTCATCGAAAGCATGTCCCTTCCCAAGTGTACATTTCCTAACTGCGATCTCCGGGCCCGTCCCACGACGTCGGCATATGCCGGTCTGGGTGGATGATGCGGGCCCACTTTTCGGGTTCGTCCTGGTCCATAACCTGGATATTGTCTCCGGCCAAACACCAGCCGCTTTCATGGCCGTCAGGAGGAGAACCGGTTCCGTCTGGCAACATCTCCCCACCAACCTCCCATGAGTCATACCAGACCACATAGGGCAGCCCATGAAAGAGCCCGAGAATCCAAGAGCCGTCCTTCGGTGCGGGCCCGTCTTGCCATGCTCCCGCAGCCATCGAGTCGGCAAGCTGATCAACGGCAGCTTTGTAAACTCTTGCTTTTGCTGTTGTTTCCAATCCTCGCAGCCATTCCGAAAAGGCTGTCCGAGTGATGATTTCCCAATCATCCATGTCGGTGATCTTCATCTCACCAGAAATGATCTTGTCAAACACTTCCGTTGGAATTACGTGAGCATTGCCGTCCAACGTCGGCACGCACAAATGAGGCTTGTTGTCTTCATTGCCTTCTCGCATTGTCGTATCTCCTTGGTATCGCTTGTTTTTCGTGCAGCCAGTAAAGTATCTCCAACGCTGACCAGCCAGATATGTACTCCATCAGGCCGACCGTGATTGCAAATCCGTCCTCTCGATGCTCAAG
>ERZ1026796.1871-NODE-1871-length-13131-cov-2.233390_pt1 | contig 13131 bp, 9 predicted proteins | sample MGYA00520874_ERZ1026796 | MGnify/ENA primary metagenome ERZ1026796 (study PRJEB33270, sample SAMEA104284474) | anaerobic digester metagenome | biome: Anaerobic digester microbiome; feature: mesophilic sludge digester; material: Anaerobic digester biomass | place...
GCGGATTCGAACGGTCAGCTACCATCGGCCTTTCATCCTGCGAAAGGTCTGCCGAGTGAGCCCACGTGTTGTGATCCTGGCCGCCGGAGTGGGTTCACGCCTCGGCAAGCCCCATCCCAAGCCGCTGACGCCCATCGCGGGTGGTCGCACGATCATGGACCTGCAGCTTCGCCACCTCAGCGACCGTTTCGATGCCGACTTGATCTCCACCGTCGTGGGGTTCAAGAAGGAAATGATCATGGAGGAGCACCCCGAGGTCTCCTACATCTACAACGATGAGTTCGGTGATACGAACACCTCTAAGAGCCTGCTGAGGGGGCTGCGCCTCACCGGCAGCGACCCGGTGCTGTGGCTCAACGGCGATGTCGTGTTCGACCCGGCAGTGCTCGAGATTCTTCAGCCCTACATCGACCGTGACCAGAGTTTCGTGGCGGTCAACACCGAGTCGGTGTCCGACGAGGAGGTCAAGTACACCCTCGACGACCGGGGCTTCATCAACGAGATCTCCAAGGAGGTCTCGGGAGGCCTGGGCGAGGCGGTCGGCATCAACTTTGTCGGCTCCTCGGACAAGCCGTTCCTGGCCGCTCGCCTGGAGGACTGCGGCCCCCAGGATTACTTCGAGCGAGGCATCGAGCTGGCGATCCAACGGGACCGCCGCAAGTTCCGGGCGGTCGATATCTCCGCGGCCCGTTGCATGGAGGTGGACTTTCCCACCGATCTCGCCCAAGCCGAGACCACGTTTGCCGACCTGGGGTCGGTCCGCAAGGGCTGACGGCCCGCCGTTGGAGCACTGCCCCGAAAACTGGGGGCCGTCCGGGCCTCGGTACACTGGAGGGCCGTTTGGGACAGCCGTCCGGACGGATTGTCGACAACCCCGAGGTGCCCCGTGCCAGAGCCGACCGATCCTGAGATGACCTCCCCGGCCGAGACAGCGGTGGGCGATCTGCGGATCGGCATCCTCGTCGTCGCCTACAACGCTGCGTCGACGCTGCGCGAGGTGCTCGATCGGATCCCCGAGGACTTTCGCACCCGGGTCGAGAAGGTCTACGTGTGCGATGACTTCAGCACCGACGACACCTATTTGATCGGCCTGGGGTACTCCCAGACCCGCGATGACCTGCCGATCACGATGGTGCGCCAGCCTCGCAACCTGGGCTACGGCGGCAACCAGAAGTCGGGGTACCGCATGGCGATCGACGACGGCCTGGACGTGGTCGTGCTGCTGCACGGCGACGGGCAGTATGCCCCCGAGAAGCTGCCCGACATGGTGGTGCCCTTCGAGAGCGATTCGGCCGACGCGGTGTTCGGCAGCCGCATGATGACCCCCGGCGGTGCCCTGCAAGGCGGTATGCCCCGGTACAAGTACGTCGGCAACAAGGTCCTGTCCCGCTTCGAGAACCTGATGCTCGGCACCGAGCTGTCGGAGTTTCACAGTGGGTACCGGGCCTATTCGACCAAGGCGCTGGCCTCGATCGATTTCGAGAGCAACTCGGACGACTTCGATTTCGACACCGAGATCATCATCCAGCTGGTTGAGGCTGGAATGCGGATCGAGGAGATCCCGATCCCCACCTACTACGGGGACGAGATCTGTCGGGTCAACGGCATGAAGTACGCGGCCGACGTCGCCACCCATGTGGTGACTTGGCGCCTGAACAAGATGGGCCTCGGGCAGGGGCGCTTCGCCGACGTCGGCGAGGAGTACGACCTCAAGCCGTCTGCGGACAGCTCGCACGGCGTGCTGCTGCGCTGGCTGGACTCGATGCCGTCCTCGCGCGTGCTCGATCTGGGTTGCTCCGGCGGCCAGTTCGCCGCAGTGGCCCGGGCGAGCGGACACCACGTGACCGGGGTCGATGTCGCCGCTGCGCCGGGGGTCACCGACCGACTCGACCGGTTTGTACAGGCCGACCTCGATGCCGGCCTGGGCGAGGAGCTGATCGTCGAGCTGGGCGACGAGCCCTTCGACGTGGTGGTGATGGGCGACGTGCTCGAGCACGTGCGTCATCCGGGCCGGCTGCTCGCCGATGCGCGCAAGCTGCTCGCCCCCGGGGGGTCGATGCTGATCTCGGTGCCCAACTTCGGGCACTGGTACCCGAGGTTCCGCACCGCGCTGGGCGCCTTCGACTACGACATGCGCGGCATCCTCGATCGCACCCACGTGCGCTTCTTCACCCGACGCAGCCTGATGCGCCTGCTCGACGATGCCAACCTTCGGGTGGTGAGCTTCGACCAGGTGGGCCTGCCGCTCGGTGCGCTGGCCGAGCGCAGCGAGCTGGGCGTCGATGAGCACGGCGAATTTGATGAGCAGGGCCCGGGTGTGTTGGCCAAGGCGGAGTGCGCCCTCGCCCAGGCTTGGCCGACGATGTTTGCCTACCAGTTCCTGGTCAAGGCCGAGCCGGCCTGACCGAAGCCGGCCCAGAGGGCAGCCGCCTCCAGCTCAGGCCTCGCAGGCCAGAGGGCCGGGCTCACGGAGTTCGGTCGCCCGCGGATCAGCCGTCCGGTGTCCCGGCGTCGGCCGCCACCGTCTCGGGTGCGGTGGCCACCGGTTGACGCAGGTTGTTGAGCGCCTCTTCGAGGGTGCTGCCTCGCCCGACCAGCCCGTCGGCGTAGGCCAACACCTCGACCAGCTGCTGGGTGGCGTCGGGGCCGTTGGCGGTGACGTACACCGGTCGCACGTACAGCACGTCCTTGCCGTTGGGTACCAGCGTCATGGCGCCGAAGCGAACGGTGGACCCGCCGGCGGAGAGCAGCGTGAACTGTTGGCTGAGCTCGGTGTCGCCGTTGATCGCCGCCTGGACGACTGAAGGGCCCCCGATCTGTGTCTGGCCGTCCGACCCGTCGGGGCTGGGCACGGTCAACAGTTCGAGCTTCTCGCCGTCGTCGTTGTCGGCCAGTGCAAACGCCGACAGGGCGGCGCGCGGCGAGTTGGCGTTGGCGGCCGAGCCAAGGTTGAACGGACGCACCCCCACCCAGCGGGGTCCCTCGCCGGTCGAGGTGTCGAGTACCTGGGCGACCGGCGGAATGCCGCCTGGTGCCGGGTCCGAGCCCTCGATATCGCTGCCCGGGTCGCCGGAGACCACCCAGTTGCGGCTGCCGTCGAGGAACAGGTCGGGGTCGGTCACGTGGTAGCGGCCCAGCATGTTGGTCTGCACCTTGAGCATGTCGACCGGGTAACGCAGGTGCGCCCGAATCCCGGCAGGCATCTCGGAGATCGGGGTGAACGCCCCCGGATAGACACGGCTCCAGGCGTCGAGGATCGGGTCGTCGCCGCCCTGGCGCTCGGTGCGGTACAGCGTGACCGTGCCGTCGTAGGCGTCGACGGTGGCCTTGACCGAAGCGCGCAGGTAATTGAAGCGTCCCTGGGTGAGGTCGCTGTCCGGTGCCAGCCCTGCGGTGTTGGCGAACTGGGAGTTCGGGTAGGTGTCCGACGTGGTGTAGCCGTCGATCACCCAGGTGATCCGGCCGTCGGCGACCACCGGGTACGGGTCGGACCCGAACTTGAGGAAGGGCGCCATCGTGTGCAGGCGCTCGTTGATGTCGCGGCGGTACAACAGCTGCGAGTCGTCGGTGACGTAGTCGCTGACCAGCGGGTCGAGTTCGCCCTGGGTGAGTGCCAGCGCACCCTTCCGCCAGATCGAATTCATCGCTATGCCCGTCTCGGCGTCGAAGGTGGCGCCGTTCTGCTGAGCGCGCTCGGTGCCGACGATTGCGTACCAGTTCTTGACGCCCTCGCCGAAGTACAGCTCCGGGTGATCGACCTCGAACTCGCCGGTCAGGGACTCGAAGTCGGGGCGGCCGTCGGGACGCACCTCGTCCGCCGGGGCCACTGCCAGGCCGTCGCCGTGGGTGTAGACCAAGTGCCTTTGTTCCCAGCCGCCCTGCGGAAGGCCGCCTGCGTCGGAGCTGCGGGCGGCGAGCAACACCGGCCGGAGTTCGCCATCGATCTTGTAGCGGTCGAGGTCGACGTTGGTGATCTTCACCGCTGTTCGGCCTTCGAGGACCTGGAAGGTGGAGGCATAGGGCCCCGGGTCGAGCAGCGGAACACGAGCGGGAACACCCTTGGCCGAGCCGGCCGACACCGGCAGGTAGAGCGACGGGGGCGTGGGGTCGGCCTCGACCAGCGAACGTTCGGTGATGTCGTTGAGGGTGTAGGCCGACCGGGTGGCCTCGAGGTTGTTCTCGACGTAGGGTCGCTCGACGATGGCCTCCTGCGGGGCGACCCTGAGGCGTGTGACGATGCCGGGCATCAGGTACAGCCCGACGACGGCGATCACGCCCCAGAGCGCGGCCGCGATCACCGCCAGGCGTCGGAGCCGGAAGCGAAGGTTGGCCAGGCACAGGCAGCCGACGACCACGGCGATCAGCGACAGCGTGTACAGGGTGGTGCGCTGCACGGTCAGCTCGGTATAGCCCGCCCCGACGAAGGCGCCGGAGGTCGACATGGCCAGTGACCGTTGCTGGACGACCATGAAGTCGATCGCCTTGACGAAGGCGAGCAGCCCGAACAGGACCGACAGGTGCGCCACCGCCCGCTGGTCGGAACGGCTGACGAAGTGGGTGAGGCTGATGCGCCGGTTGACCAGGTACACGAGCAGGGCCAGGGCGATGGCGCCGACGAGCATCCAGCTGAGCCAGGTGGTCACCAGGTTCCAGAACGGCAGCTTGAACAGGTAATCGCTGACGTCTCCGCCCAGCTCGGGCACCTCGATCCCGGTCGGGCGACCCTCGCGGAACAACAGCCACACCTGCCACTTCGAAGCGACCCGACGGGTCTCCCACAGGGCGAAGAGCACCGGAGCGGCCACGGTCAGCCATGTGTGGGCGGGACCCATCTTGGCCTCGTACCACTTCAGGATGCGGCCCTTGGGTCGATCGACCTCGGCTGCGCCTCGATGATTGGCTAGGTAGACGGAAGCGCCGGTGACGACGAGGGTAATGACCAGTGCGATCGCGCCCAGTTGCAGCCGCGCCACCATGGTCGTGCGCCAGATCGGCACGTCGGACACCGTGCGGAACCACCACATGTTGAGGGCCTGTTGGGCGATGGCGCGCAGGCTGAAGACGCCGACGAGGATGACGGCGATGACGGCGATGACGGTTCGCTGACGGTGGGATCGGCGCTCGACGAGGCTCACGAGCATGGCGCGTTCGGTGGTGGTGGCGACAGGCATGGTTCAGTCCCGGGTGGCTTCGTCGTGCTGGTGGGGGGAGCCGATCTTCGGTCGGTGCGGGCTCACTTCTGCTTCTCCGTGTACTGGGCGATGACGTCTGCGATGGGTCCGTCGGCTTTCAGCACGCCCTGCTCCAGCCAGATCCCACGCTTGCACAGGCGTTTCAGCTCGTTCATGTTGTGGCTGACCATCAACAACGTGCCGGCGTGGTCCAGCATCTCCTGGATTCGCCCCTCCGACTTGGCTCGAAACTCCTTATCGCCCACCGAGAGCGCCTCGTCGATCATCAGGATCTTGGGGCGGATCGATGTGGCGATGGCGAAGAGCAAACGGGCCTTCATGCCCGACGAATACGATCGCAGCGGACGGTTGATCGCATCGCCGATGTCGGCGAACTCGATGATCGAGTCCATGTGTTCGTCGATCTGTTCGAGCGACATGCCGAGCGCAAGGCAGCCGATGCGAATGTTGCGTATGCCGGAAACCTTGGGCAACAGGGCTGCGCCCACGCCCATCAGCCGGGGCTCGTACGCGGCGTAGATCTGCCCGTTGGTCACCGGGAGCAGCCCGGCGATGGCGGCCAGGATGGTGCTCTTGCCGGATCCGTTCGAGCCCATGATGGCAACCGACTCGCCCTCGTAGACGGCAAAGCTGGCGCCCTGGACAGCGTGGATGATCGTCCTGCCTGCACCCTTCAGCCCCGTGAAGCGCTCGCGGAGGCCGCGTTGGCGGTCCTCCCAGACCTCGTAGTCGATGTCGACGTCGTTGAGCAGCAGCACCATCGGGCCGCGTTGGGCAGAGTCGGCGTTGGATGCGTCGCCCGGCCGTTCGCCCGGGGTTGGGGTCGTCACCGCCCTCACCCCCGCCCGTATCGCAGCTCGGCCCGCCGGAAGAACCTGAAGCCCCAGACGAGGGCGAAGACCGACCAGCCGATCGCCACCGCAAGCTGGTGTCCGGTCAGCGGGAGACCGAGGAACGACCACCGGTACAGGGTTAGGTAGGCGGCGAACGGGTTGAGCTCAACCAGCAACAGCATGGGGCCATGGATCCGATCGGCGATTTTGTCGAGGGGAAACATGACCCCGGAGGCGTAGATCCCCAGCCGAAACAGAAACGGCACGATCTGGGCGACGTCTCGAAATCCATCGTTGAGGCGGGCCACGATCATGGCGGCACCGAGGTTGAAGCCGGTATGAATCAGCAGGAACACCGGGATGGCCAACCACCGGGGGTTGGGATAGAGCCCCATGACGATCGACAGCGCCGCCAGCATGCCCAACTCGAACCAGAACGTGATGATGTGGCTGAAGGTCACCGACACCGGCAACAGCGCCCTCGGAAACTGCACCGCCCGGATCAGCCCCTCGTTGGAGGTGATCGCCTGTGCGCCGGACAAGACGGTCTTCGATGTGAGGTTGTAGGAGAACACCCCGATCGTGAGCCACAGCAGGTAGTTGTCGACGCCGCGTGAGGAGTTCAAGATGACGCCGAAGATCACGTAGTACACCAGCACCGTCAGCAGCGGGTTGGTGATGTGCCACAGGTTTCCCAGCAGCGTGTCCTGGTGCCGAGCCCGGACCTCCTCCATCGGGAGGGAGGTGGCGAAGTCGCGGCGGCGCCACATCTCGCGGAGGTAGACGAGCAGCGGTTGCTGCGCGGCAACTGGGCGGAGCGGGGGAGTGACGTCGGTGGTCATGGGAGGGAGCCGGCGACCTAGCGGGCCTTGCGCAGCGCTACCAGGCTGCGAAGGGTGAGAATCACGATGCGGAGGTCAAAGGGCAACGATTGATTCCTCAGATAGTAGAACTCGTACTGGAGTTTCTCCCGCGCGCCTTGGGAATCAGAAGTGTACCCGAGGTTGATCTGAGCCCAACCAGTCAGGCCGGGCTTCACCAGGTGGCGGTGGTCATAGAACGGAATGATGGCGCTGAGTTCCGCGACGTAGGACGGCTGCTCGGGTCGAGGGCCGACCAGTGACAGGTCTCCGCGCAGAATGTTGGCAGCTTGGGGCAGCTCATCGATGTGCAGCTTGCGCAGCACCTTGCCGAACGGGGTGACCCGGGGGTCGTCCTTCTCCGTCCACGGGGTTTTTGTCGTTTCCTCTGCCTGATCGCCGGCGTTGCGCAGCGGCACCATCGTGCGCAGCTTGTGGATGCGGAACTCCTCACCGAGCTTGCCCACCCTGGGCTGGGAGTAGATCAGCGGTCCGCGGTTGCCCAGCAGGTTGCCGATCGCCACGAAGGGGACGGCGACGATGAAGGCCAGGCCGAGGGTGAGGCCGGCGACCACGTCGAGCAGCCGGTTGACGCGCAGGTACACCGGGGAGTGCACCTCGCCGATGTCGAAGAGCAGCGACACCTCGGCCAGCTCGGAGAGCGGCACGAGGCGGAACCAGTCCTCGTAGAAGCCGAGCAGCGTGCGGATGCGCATGCCCTCGGCATGCAGGTGTGCGGCCTCGCGTGCCAGCGGCGAATCGTTCATCAGGTCGTCGGCCAGCACCAGGATGCTGGGCCGATGCACCTCGACGGCTCTGCGCAGCCGCTCGGCCGTGTCGGTGGCGCCGGGGACGACGCTCAGCGTGGCGCCGATGCGCAACATGTTGGGCACGCCGCGCTCGGTGACCCGTTCGAGGTCGGCGAGCTGGTCGGGCGACGCGAGGACGATCGCCATCACCGCACCTCGGCCTCGGCTGGCGACCAACGGCAGGCTGACGAGCAGGTTCACCACCGGCATCACCGCCAAGCTGGCGAACACGACGAATCGGGGTAGCAGGGCATCTCCGGCGGCCAGCTGGATGATCGACGCCACCCCGACGGTGACGGCCGGGGCGGCAAAGCTGGCGCCGACCGCTCGACCGACGGTGCGGACAGCGTCGGGCAACCCGGCCATGTAGGCGACGAACAACAGCCCGATGGTCCACCCGGCGGCGGCGGCAGTTCGACCGGGATCGCTCAGTGAGTAGCGGGGCTCGGCGATGGCTGAGGCGTGAAAGGTGAAGAGCCCGACCACGGCCAGTGCAGTGGCGACGATCAACGCCAGCTGACCGACCCTCCGCCTCATGGGAGTGGCGCCTCCCAGCTGCCGGCGAGGTCGATCAGGCCCGCAACGATCGGGCGCGAGCCCTGTCGAACGACCAGCCGGTATCCCTTGTCGATCCGGTCGTAGAAGTGCTGGTTGTGCTCGTCGCGCACCGCGACGGTCAGCTCGTAGGTGCCCGGCGCCAGCGGCACCCTGTCGACCACCCAATCGATATGGCCGATGCCGTCGACCGTGCCCAGCTGGCGTCCTTCCAGCCAGGTGGAGGTGTCGGCGACGTGGGTACCCGATTCGTGGTGCACCGAGAAGCCCAGCACCGGCGCCTTGACCGGTTGGGTGGTCCGGTAGGCGAAACGGATCGTGCCCGGTTCGCCACAGATCAGCGATTGGGTCTCGGCTCCGGCGTCGTCGACCAGCCCTACCTCGGTGATCTGTATCTCGCCGGAGCCGTGGTGTTCCACGTCACCGAAGCTTCTCCCGGCCCGAGCGTCCTCAGCGGCATTCACCCGGTCGAGGTAGGCGCTGACCACGGCGGAGGCGTCACCGACCAGTTGCACCTCGCCGCCGTCGAGCCAGACCGCTCCGTCGCACATCGTCTCGACGACCGTCATGCTGTGGCTGACGACGATCACGGTGGCGCCGCCCTTGCGCAGCTCGTAGAGGTACTCGAAGCACTTGCGCTGGAAGGCCTCGTCGCCGACGGCGATCACCTCGTCGATCAACAGCACTTCGGGGTCGATGTTGACCGCCACGGCAAAACCGAGGCGCACGTACATGCCGGAGCTGTACACCCGCACGGGGGCATCGATGAACTCGCCGATCTCGGCGAAATCGACGATGCGGTCCATGCGGGCGTCCACCTCGGCCCTGGTTAAGCCGAGGATGGCGGCGTTGAGGTAGACGTTCTCCCGGCCGGTGAGGTCCGGGTGAAATCCGGAGCCCAGCTCGAGCAGCGCCGACATGCGACCCGAGACGTCGATGGTGCCAGCGGTGGTTTGATAGATCCCGGCGATGCACCGCAGCAGCGTTGACTTACCGGAACCGTTGTGCCCCACGAGCGCCCACATCGATCCGGCGGGCACGTCGAAGGTGACGTCGGACAGCGCCCGGAACTCCTCGTTCTTGGCGCGTCGCCCGGAGGTGAGGCGCTCCTTGAGCGAGCTGGCGCCCTCGGTGCGCAGGTTGAAGTGCTTGGACACACCGTTGACCTGAATCGACGAGTCGCCCGTGCGCTCTCCGGGGCCCGTGGCCTTGAGTAACCGCTTCCTCAAGCTCACAGTTCCTCGATGACCGACGGGGCGGTGCGGGAGAAGTACCACCAGCCGAATACGACCGATCCGACCGCCCAAGCCGCGCCGTACGCCACGCTGTTGACCGACGGCATCTGCCCCTCGTACATCAGGAGCTTCATCTGCTGGACGTAGTGGGTCACCGGGTTGAGCTTCAGGATCTGCTGCGCTGTGAACGGCCCGACGTCGGCGTTGATGTCGTCGAGGCGGTACACGATCGGCGTGGCGTAGAACATCAGCTGCAACATCAGCGTGATCAGGTAGCCCACATCACGAAAGCGGGTGTTCCACACGCTGGCGGCCATGCCCATGCCCAGCCCAAGGCCCATTGCGCAGAGCATCACCAACGGGGCCAGGAGCATCATCCAGGTGGCGTTGCCCACGACCAGCATGAACGCAACCAGGATGCCGAACTCGATTGCAGCCTGAAACGCCACGCCCGCCACCGACGCCAGCGCCGGCAACTCGGGCGGGAAGTACACCTTGGTCAGTAGCTGACCTGTATCGGAGAAGGCACCCAGCGGGCCATCGAGTGCGGCCGAGAAGGCGTTCCACACCACCAGGCCGCAGAAGAGGTACAGGGCAAAGTTCTTGAGCGTGCCGTTGGCACCGATCGGCGCCTGCACCTTGAAGAACACCCCGAACACCAGGCTGTAGATCGCCAGCGACATCGCCGGGTTCAGCAGCGACCAGGCCCACCCCAACACGCTGCGCTTGTATCGACCCTTCAGGTCGCGCTGGGTGAGGTTGCTGATCAGCTCGCGGTGGCTCAGGATGACGGCGGGGCTGGTCATAGGACCTGGCAACACTATCGGTCCAGGGTGGTGATCTACAGACACCCAGGCGGTCGGCGGCGGTCCGTTGGCCGTTGGGTAGCGTGATGCGATGACCTCCAGCCGCTATCACGTCGATGAGCGACCCCACGAGCCCAACAACTCCCACACGCTGTTGTTGGACCTGGTCGGCTCCAACCGACGGGTGCTCGAGCTGGGATGCTCGACCGGATACATGACCCAGTGGCTTGCTGCCGCCGGCTGTGATGTCACCGGCGTCGAGGTCAGCCCCGAGGCCGCCGAGGAGGCCCGCCAATGGGCGCAGGAAGTGGTCGTTGGTGATCTTGACTCGCTCGATCTCGAGGCCCAGTTTGGCGACCGGCGCTTTGAGGCGGTGCTGTGCGGCGATGTGCTCGAGCACCTTCGCGACCCGGGCCGGGTGTTGGTGGCGGCCCGGCGCTTGCTCGAGCCCGGCGGTGTCGTTGTCGCCTCGGTGCCCAACGTTGCGCATGGCGATGTGCGCCTGGAGCTCCTCGCCGGACGCTTCGAGTACCGCAACCTCGGCCTGCTCGATGACACCCACGTCAGGCTGTTCACCAGGGACTCCTTGCAGCGGCTGCTGAGGGACTCCGGTCTGGTCGGCGTCGACTGGCGCACGACGCGAGTTCCGTTGGGCACCACCGAACTGGCGGCCGCGGTCGACGCGGCCCCACCCGGGGTGCGGGAAGCGCTCGAGGCCGATCCCGACGCCGAGACCTATCAGTTCGTCGTCGCGGCCGTGCCCGACGACGGCACCAAGGCGCTGGGCGAGTTATCCGACCGACTGGGCGCCGCCCAGCTGCTGGCCGAGCGCTCCGAGGTCGAGAACGTGGCGCTGCGCGCCAAGGTGGAGCTGCTCATCCGGGAGGCCGAGGCTGCCCGCACCGAGGCGGTACGGCTCACTCAGGGCCTCAGCGCCGCACAGGCTGTCAAAAGCTGGAAGGGGCTGACGCCGTTGCGCACAGCGGTGCAGCGGAGCCGAGGCGATCAGTGAGCGATGGTCCGACGGGTCGTCAGGCCGATGAGCCTCGTCCTCCGATGAGCCTCGTCCTCCGATGAGCGCCGCATTCCGATGAGCACAGCATTCCGATGAGCACCGTCACGACACCGGTCATCATCATCGTGCGCGACCGGCTCAACCCTTTGGCGCTGCTGGTCGACTGGCTGGAGCGTGCCGGTGCACAGCGCCTGGTGCTGCTCGACAACGACTCCACCTACCCGCCGCTGGTTGACTACCTGGCCGCCTCCCCCCACGACGTCCGGTTGTTGGGGCGCAACCTCGGACATCGCTCGCCGTGGCTCTCGGGCGTCGCCCAAGAGCTGGGCTGGTCCCGCCACTATCTGGTGACCGACCCCGACGTCATCCCGGTCGAGGAGTGTCCGAGCGATGCGATCGATCATCTCCACGAGGTGCTCAATCGCCATCGCTGGCTGACCAAAGTCGGCCTCGGGCTGCGCATCGACGACGTGCCGGGCCACTACGCACATCGCGATGACGTGATGCGTTGGGAGGCTCAGTTCTGGAAGCAACCCATCGAGCCCGGCCTGTTCGCCGCTCACGTCGACACCACCTTTGCGTTGCACCGGGCCGGCCCGCCGCCCCGCGAGGAAGTCTCGGCCCGTACCGGGTGGCCTTATGTGGCCCGCCATCTCCCCTGGTATGCCGATAGCGCCAACCCGACCGAGGAGGAGCGCTACTACCGCAGCCACACCGACGCCGGGGTCAACAGCTGGGACGGGGACGTCCTGCCCCAATGGCTGCGTTCCACCATCGACGGCGCCGCCGGCTGACCTCTACTCGTCCCAGATCCAAGGATCCGATCTTTGGGATGGATTGAGGTCACCTGCTGGCCCGTAATCATCCCAAAGAAGCGATTCCAGCGTTGGGACTGATTGTGGGGCAGCTCAGTTGGGGATCAGCCGGGTGGTGAGCTCGGTGATGGTGATGCTGCGGGTGGAGCGGGTGGTCTCGTCGGGAAGTGCGCCCGTGATCGGCAGGCCGATGATGTTGGCCTCGTAACGCACCGACCACGTGAGCGTGGTGGTCACCTCGTAGGTGCCCGGCTTCAGGTAGGTGTGCAGGCAGGCGCCTGGCGTGGAGTCCGGCCGGCCTCGGGCCCATGGAACTCCGCCGTTCGGACAGATGATCGGCTCGCTGCCGTCGCCCGGGTCGATCGTCAGCGTGCCGGTGGGGGTGGCGGTGGTGACCGCCGAGTTGTTGGCGTCGGCCTGGGCCGTCGCTTGGTCCGGGCCGGGCAGATCGGCCCAGAACCACACCGGCAGGTTCACCGGGGTGGTGCCACCCTGGGGTGGCGCGGACACCAGCACGGGGTCGGGCAGTTTGGCGGCATCCAGTGCCGCCCTGGCCAGCTGCTCGGGGTCGGCCGGAGCCGGCGGAGGCTGCCCGCCGGGTATCGATGGGTTGTAGGTGAACAACTCGGTGATCCGCAGCTCGCCCCGGTAGTAGCAGTACCGCACGTAGGTGTTGTCGGGGCTGAGGTCGGTGACTTCAGCGCCTCCGATTGCAGCACCGTTCACGTTGTCGATGTGCTTGTAGAACCGGCAATCCCAGTCGTTGTCGACGGTGGCGCTGCCTCCACCTCGACCGGGAAACCCGCTGCCGGGCCCTCCACCACCGCCTGATCCTCCACTAATCCATTTAACCTTTTTCACATTTATAAGCATATTCTCTATCTGACCACCTTTACTGGCATGAGCCACTAATATTTCATCAGCCATCTTTATTATCGTCTGGTTGCGTAGCCCGGCGGTTTTTTCTGAAACACGGGTCACGTCTTCCGGAAATGGACTGATAATTAATAA
>ERZ1026796.1876-NODE-1876-length-13110-cov-6.256489_pt1 | contig 13110 bp, 10 predicted proteins | sample MGYA00520874_ERZ1026796 | MGnify/ENA primary metagenome ERZ1026796 (study PRJEB33270, sample SAMEA104284474) | anaerobic digester metagenome | biome: Anaerobic digester microbiome; feature: mesophilic sludge digester; material: Anaerobic digester biomass...
CCGCTGTCTGCGCGGAAAACCCCGCCTGAAATCGTCGCCATGAGGCGGCAAAAGCGCTCATCTGTACCTGCGGGGCCCTCGGTGCGCCTCAGTCGTCCTGCCTGCAGCGCCACAGCGCAACCGCCTCGCCCCGGGGCGGAAGAAATCAGATCGCCGCCGCGCGGCGCGTGCACTCGGGCGCGGCGGCGGCTATAGTAATCCCCGTGCCGCCGCGCCGGCGCGGCGCGCCGAAAACGCAGCCTCGGGAGCCGTCGCAATGACCGAACCCGCGACCCGTTCCTCCGAGCCGCTCATCCTCACCTTGGATGCGGGCGGGACCAATTTCGTGTTCAACGGAATCAAGGGGGGCGCGCTCGTCCTCCACGCGGGAGTCGTCCTGCCCGCGGAGAGCCGGAACCTGAAGCGTTCCCTCGACAATCTCGTGCGCGGCTTCCGCGAGGTCTGCGAGCGCACGCGCGGCCTCGGCCCGCCCGCGGCGGCGAGCTTCGCCTTCCCCGGTCCGGCCGACTACCGGGCGGGCGTGATCGGACCGCTGGAGAACATGCCCGCGTACGGCGGCGCGGTGCCCCTAGCCGCGACCCTCCGCGACGCCCTCGGCCTGCCCGTCTTCGTCAACAACGACGGGGACCTCTTCGCGTACGGCGCCGCGCGTCACGGCGAACTGAGGGAACTCAACGGCGCCCTGGAGGCGCGCGGCAGCCCGCGGCGTCTGACGAGCCTTGCCGGCATGACGCTCGGCACGGGCTGGGGATGCGGTTTCGTCGCGGATGGCGTCATGTTCACGGGTTCGTCGTCCACCGGCATGGAAATCGGAGCCTGTCCCTACGTGGACGGCCGCGCCATCGAGGAAACGGCGAGCGCGGGCGGGCTCGTGCGGCTTTTCCGGGAGGAGCTCGGCGCGGTTCCCTTCCCCTTCGACGCCGACGAGCCCGGCCTTCCCCAGCGTATCGCCGCCCTCGCCCGCGGAAAACGCGCCGCCGCCGTCCCCGCCGCCGAACGCGCCTTCCGGCGCCTCGGGGAGGCCCTCGCCTTCGGACTCAACTGGACGATCGGTCTTTTGGACCCCGATCTCGTCGTCTTGGGCGGCGGACTGGCGGGGGCGTGGGATCTGGTGGCGCCCCACGCCCTCGCGCACGCGCGCTCCGCCCATGTTTCCGGCCGGGCACGGGGCTACAAACGCCTCTTCGACCTGGGCGACGAGGCCGAACGCGAGGAATTCCTCCGCGACGAAACCGCGGTCATGCAGGGGAAGAAGACCGGCATCGCTCGTAGCCGCCTCGCCACGGACGAGGCGATCATGCGCGGCGCGTACGACTTCGCGCTGCGCGCGCTGGGCATGGACGCGCCCTCCGGCGGGGTACCGAGCGCATGAGCACTTCGCGCTGCGCGCGCTGGGCATGGACCCCCCCGGGTAGCCGGCCGGCGGCCGGGGGCTACACGAAGGTCTCTTCGAAGGTTTCCTCGGGGAACGAGCTCGCGGCGGGCCGTTCGCCCGCGACGAACGCGCTCCGGAGCCCTCCTTGCTCGGCCGCTTCCTCGGCGCGCCGCAGAAGGTCTCCCGGGCCTTCGTCCGCGATAAACCTCCTCGTGCCCAGCCGGCGCGCGGCGTACGGCGGGCGCCCGCAGTAGGCGCCCTGCCGCACGGATCGGGTCGGGAGGATGCCGTAGATTAAAACGGCCAGCGGAATCAGGGAATACGGGACTTCACCCACACACACACACGCGACGCTCACAAGCCCCATCACGGCGTGCCCGAACAATTTCTGACGCATCGCCACCGCCTACGCGCACCCTCCCCGACCAACCACCACAGTCACGACCTCTTCCGTCCCGCTTCCCGGAGCGCCGGAAGGTGCGGCCGGCGCTGACGGGCATCTCCCCGGGCTTGTGGCACGCCGAGGTCTCCCCTCCTCGGCCGCCAAAGAATACGATGCTTTCCCGGAACTTGCAACTTTATCGGAACTTAGCTCCGATAAAGGAGTTGCGGTATTCGAGCCTAGATTTCCCCCAAGTCCCGAAAAAGGAACCGGCCCGGTCCGCCCGCCGCCGTCTTCGCCGCGCCTCCCGCGGCTACGGCGTCAGCTCGCACCTGAACACGCCGGCCGGCACCGTGATTCGCAGCCCGTCGGACAGGGCTTTCGCCACGACGCCGTCGATTCGCTCGCCGGTGAAGGCAAAAGCGCGCGCCGACGCAAGCCCCCGCAGGTCGGGAAAGAACGCGAAGGGGAACTCCGCCGTGAAAGCGTCGCTGTCGGGAAGCGGCGTCAGCACCCAGGCGCGCTCCTCGCGCACGAGGCGAAACGCTCCCGTGCTGCGCAGCAGCCCGAAATCGATCTCCGCGCCCGCCGCCGGACCGCGCGGCTCGAGCTTCACGGGATTCACCGCGGCGACTTCGAGCGTCTCTTCGAACCTGAGCGTGACCGTGCCGAGCAGCACGCGATCCTCGCCCAGATCGAGGCCCTCGATGGGGATTCTTCGCCCCGTCGCCCGGGCGCAGAGGCCGGCCGCCACGCGGAAAACGACCTCGCCCCGGGGCGGCAGCGCCTCGCGGGGCACCTTGGCCGTTCCGTGCGAGACGGCTTCCTCGGCGCCGCCTAGCTCGGGCGGCACGGCGTGGTCGCCCTGGAACACGATGTCGTCGGCGTCTTCGGGCAGGAAGTGCACGAAGGCGAAGAGCTCCCGGGCGTCGAGCCGCGCCGTTCCTTCCCACGCGATCGCAAGCGCCAGAGTCCCGTCGTCCCGCGCCGCCGCCTGGCGCAGCACCGGCCGAAGGGCCTTACGGCCGCGGTCGCTCTGGTTGCGCGGATTCACATACCACGCCTTCGGCCCGAACGACCATTCCACCGTCGCCGTCCCCCGCCGCGCCACCGCGGCCTGGTGTTTCTCCGCGGCGGCGAAGAACCCGTACGGCGGCAGCACCACGCCATCGATCGCGCGATCCCGCGGCGAGCGGTTGACGCACACCACGGCGCCGTTCCGGTAGGTCACCCGCTGCAGGTGGATGTCGCCCTCGACGAACTCCGCCCGCTCCACGGGGCAGAGGCCGATCAGGTGGGCGAAATCGTGCCAGAGCCAGTACTTGCGGACGACGCCGCGGCCGAAGGGCGCCTCCGCCATCCCCGGGCGTCCGGCGAGCGCCTCCACCGACAGGTAGTCGTCGCTCTGCGGGCCGTGGGCGCCGAGCGGCAGCCCGCCCGCGAACCGATTCCCGTAGCCCGCTCCGTGCAGCACGAACTTGTCGCGCCACACCAGATCGAACCACGGAATGCGCTCGGCGTCGGCGCACCCGATAGGCCACGCCATCTCGGCGCGCCGCTCCGGATCGACGCGCAGGTGGTTGCAGGTCGCGCCGTCCAACGCCCCGATGAGGGCGTCGTGCCCGCTCTCGCTCACCTGCGGAGCCCCCCGAAGGTGCTCCCTCGTCCAAACGAAGGCCTCCGCCCAGCGCGCGATCGTCTCGCGGCGCCGGTGCCGCGCGCCGGCGCCGTCGTAAAAGCTGAAGGGGTCGATTGACGCGAACACGTCCATGAAGTACGCCGTCGGGGCGATGTCCTCGCGGATCAACTCCAGGTTGTCCTTCAGAAAAGGCAAGAACGCGTCGGGCCGGAAGCGGTAGGACTGCGCATCGCGGCCGCGGTTGTACCAGGCGCGCAGGGGTCTTCCCGCCTCGTCCCGGCAGACCAGGTCGTAGGTGAAGCGGTCGAAGTCCGGGTAGATGTCGATGTAGTTGTCGTGGGGCGCGAAAAGGATGCCGTGCTTCCGGCAGGTTTCGGCCAGTTCCTGGAACTCATCGAGCGAGCCGTGCGCCGGATTGGGCGGGAAAATCTCGGGCAGCCGGTAGTCGTAGCCCCAGCGCTGCCAGTTGTGCCACACCACCAGGCTGTGCGTCAGACCGTAGGCCGCCGCCCGCTTGAGAAACGCCGCGCCTTGCCCGTAGCGGCCGCCCCAGATGTCGAAGACGAACCGGCCCTTGAGCGCCGCGACGGCGGGCGCGGCGGGCTGCACCGAGGCGACCGAGTCGCGGTACCTGAGGGCGGCATCGAAGGCGCCCTTGGTGCCGGCCACGAAGGCGAAGACCGGGTCTTCGCCCGCCGCCAGGCGATAGATCCGGCGCGCGGGCACGACCTCCAGGCGCTCGGGCAGGGTGTCCGTCGCCTGCACGACGGAGATTCCCGGGAAGTCGAAGCCGGCGAAGCGCGCCGCGAGGCGGTGCCCGTCGGCGTTCAGGCGGAACGGCTCGGGCCGCACGATGACGTTGCCGGCCCCCGCGTACACGCGCTCGGCCTCGGCGTCGAACGGGCCCGGGCCGACGTCGAGAAGCTCGCAGCCCTCGGCCCGGAATCCTACGGTGAAGCCGTCCTCGATGGGCGCGACGACGCACTCGATGAAGCCGGTCGGCGCCAGAGCGTGCCCGGCGATGAGCTTCTCGCCGTCGCGCCGCCAGACCGCATCGCGCACGAACCACGCCGCCGCGATCGCGCGGCCGTCGGGAAGGAGCGCGCGCCCCTCGAAACCCGTGAAGCCGAAGGCCGCGCCCCCCGCGTTCTGCATCTCGAAACGGCTGTCCCAGACGCCCCGCCGCCCCTTGCGCACCGTCACGGTCCAGTCCTCGGCGCTGCGCACGGCGAAGGTCTCTTCGCCCGTGAACGCCGCCGCGGCCCCCGCCGCGCCCGCCGGCTCGAGCCTCGGGTCCTCGAAATACCCCAGGTCGCAGGTCGTATCGCCGGCCGGCCCCGGATCGCCGGTCAGCCTCAAGGTGACGGCGCGGCCCGCGTAGGCGGACAGATCGACGCTCGCGTCCTCCCATTGCCGCGTGTGCCGCGCGAACAGCTCCCTGGGCTCGGGCGCCAGCACGGCGACCTTGAAGGTGATGCCGTCGCTGGGCGGTTCGTTCGGCGCGTGGGCGCGAAGGCCGATGCCGAAGCGCGCCCGGAGCGGAACGCGCGGAAGGACGAGCGGGAAGTCGACGGTCATGCGGCCCGCTCCGCCGCGCCACGGCACGTGGAAGCTCAAGGCGGTCGAGGCGCGGCCGTCGCGGCTGATCGCGACCCCGTCGCCGAACACGGCGCCCGTGGCTTCGTCGGTGCCGGACCAGCCCGGCGGCATGCGCCGCACCGCGCCGTTGCGGAACGTCTCGAGGCTCACGACGGCGATTCCAAGCCCGGCGAGGGAGCCTCCCGCGTCGGGAACCTCGGCCGCGAGGGGGGCACGCGGCGGCGGCGCGGGCGGTTCGGGCCAGGGAACGTTCGGGACGAAGACCAGGACCGGCGCCGCCGACGCCAAGCGGCCGCCGACGCGGAGCTGGACCTTGGCGTAAAGGGCGTAGAACTCGGGGAACACCGTGCCCGCGGCTTCGATGCGAACGGCGATTTGAACCCGGCCGCGGGCGGGCACCGACGACTGGAACTCGCGCCGGGGCAGAACTCTCCAGGGCGGCGCGGCGCGGAAGGTGACCACGCCCGCCCCTTCCTCGCCGGCGGCATTCTCCACGGCGAGCACGACCTCGCCTGTCCGCCCGATCGGGCCCGCGCTCAGCGTCGCCGTGAGGGGACCCGAGGTGTCCGACGGCGGGTTGAACGCGCACAGCGCCGCCAAGAAAGACGCAAGAGCCGTCATGGAAACCTCCTTCGCCGCCGGCCGCCGCCGTCAAGCCCGCGGGCGGCGCGCGCCGGGGCGCGCCGTCCGCCTCCTCACTCCCACACGCCGGGAACGGGCGCGCCGCAGCCCGCGCACTTCCCGTCGGTCAGGGCGCGCGCGTCCACGCGGTAGCCGTAGCGGGTGATGACGGCCTTGCCGCATTGCGGGCAGTACGTGCTCTCGGCCTCGTGGCCGGCGACGTTCCCGAGGTAGACGTAGTTCAGCCCGGCTTTCTTGGCGACGGCGTGGGCGCGCTCCAGCGATTGAAGCGGCGTCGGCGGAATGTTCTTGAGCTTGTACATGGGGTGGTAGCGGGAAAAATGAAGCGGCGTGTCGGGGCCGAGCTCCCCCGCGATCCAGGCGCACATCTCCGTCAGCTCGGCGGCGCCGTCGTTCAGGCTCGGGATGAGCAGGACGACGATTTCGAGCCACACGCGGCGCTTCGCCACGTACTTGAGCGCCGCCAAGACGGGGGCGAGCTCGCCCTTGGTGTACTCCTTGTAGAACTTCTCCGTGAAGCCCTTCAGGTCGATCTTGACGGCGGCGAGGACATCGCAGAGCTCCGCCAGCGCGGGCTCCAGAATGTAGCCGTTGGAGATCATCACGCTCTTGATCTTCCGCGCGTTGCCGGCGACGGCGGCGTCGTACATGTACTCGAAGAAGACGACGGGCTCGCTGTAGGTGTAGGCGATAGCCGGCGCGCCGCGCGCCGCCGCGAGCTCAGCCAGCCGGGCGGGCGGCATGAAGCTCGCCGCGATCTGCTCGGGCCGGAACTGCGAGATCTCCCAGTTCTGGCAAAACTTGCACTCCATGTTGCAGCCGGCCGTGGCCACCGAAAGCGCCGTCGCGCCCGGCAGGAAGTGGAAGAGCGGCTTCTTCTCGATGGGATCGATATTGAGGGAGCAGGCGCGGCCCCAAACGAGCGTCGTGTAGTCGCCGCCGCGGTTCTCCCGGACGCCGCAGTAGCCGCGCTCCCTGTCGGCCACCTCGCACTTCCGCGGGCACAGCTCGCAGCGCACCCTCTTCTCGGGCAGCGCGACGAAGTGGCGGGCGGGCTTGACCGGAAACTCGGAAGCCTCCTCCGCGGCTTGCCCGGCGCCGCGGCAGGGCGCCGCCGCGGCGGCCAGGCCCGCCGCGGCGGCCGCTTTCAGGAACGACCGCCGCTCACATGCCATCGCCTTCCTCCAGCACCTTCACCCGGGCGAGGTCCGCCTCGCCGAGCCCGTAGGACGCCGCCGTGGCCAGCCACTTCGGCCACCGCTTCGCCTCGGCGAGGCTCGGCAGCCCGCGCGCCTTGCGCCGGCGCTCGATAATCTCGCACCCCACGCGGTCGAGGGCGACCGGATCGGTGCCGACGAGAATACCGTCGTACTCCCAGGCGTGCGCCGGGCTGAACGCCGGGCCTCCGTGGCATTGAGCGAGGGTGCCGTCGGCGATGGTCAGCGCGAGCTTCGCCCTCACGACGGGCAGGTTGGCGACGTCGGCGACGTAGGGGTCGCAGGCGTTGTCGTGGTATTTGTTCGGGTTGTGAATCACGCCGTACAGGTTCTTCATGCCGATGGAGACCCCTGAGAGGTCGTGGTCCTTGAGCACGCCGATGTTGATCAAAACCCCAATGTCCCGGGTGAGAATGCGCGCCAGGCAGGACCCGACCTCGCCGCTGGACGCGATGGCGGTTTCGTAGCCGCCGGCCTCGTCCGTGCCCCGGCAGCCCGCGCCCGTCGCCTGGGACGTCAGGCCCGCGGCCTTCAGCTCCCGCGCCGTCCGGTCCCAGACGACGATGTCGCCCGCGGGGACGCCCGCCTCGGCCAGCGATGCGACGACCGCCCGGACAAGCTGCGGCGTCGTCGAGAGCCGCGCGCCCGCCAGGCAGTTGACCTTCAGGCCGACCTTGGCGCCCGGCTTGACGATGCGGGACCAGAACGCGCGCGTGTCCCCGGCTTCGCCCAGCCGCCTCAGCGCCTTGGCCAAAAGGTCCGCGAGCCGCGGCGGCCGCACGGCGCCGTCCGCGCCCCGCAGCTTCGCGTCGCGGGCCGCGACGACTTTTCCGGGAAAAATGTTCACGAGCAGCCTCCCGCGCGCGCCTGCCGCGCGCCGGCGCGCCACAGCGCCTGCTACGCATAGCATTGCCCCTGCCGGCGGCGGCGTCAACGATCGCCGCGGGATCCGGTGAAACCTTTTCCGGAACCCGGAGCGGGCGGACCGCCGGAGGCCTCCCGGCCTCCGGCGGCGGCCCGGCACGCGGGGCAAAGGCGGGGAGCGAGGCAGGTTAACGGCGCGAATCGATTCAAGTTGCGCCCCCGTACAGTCGAAAAACTTGGATGACTTCGCGCACTGTGTGCGCTTTGCGGATGCCCCGAACGGGGATCGCACCGTTCGAGTCGCGTGAGGGAGAGCAGGAATGCCCGATCATTTGACAGCCAAGGTCGAGGAGAAGCGGCCCGAAGCGCCGGCGGCGGCCCACACCGATCCTAAACCCGCCGCCGCGCACGTGCCGGGATCCGGGGGGGGGCCGCTGCCCGGGCGCCGGCCCTTCGGCGGCACGTCCGAGGCGGAGGACATCCCCCAGGGCTACGGCATCAACTGTCTCGTTCTGCTCGTGCGCGACCCCTCGTGGATCCATTCGTACTGGGAAATCACCCCCGGAAAAAACGAGGAGGCCCTCGCGTCCCTCGAGCTCCAGCCCGGCGAGACGGCCAGCCGCGTCCTGCGGGTGTACGATGTGGCCGGCGCCGAGTTCAACGGCTACAACGCCCAGCTCTTCTTCGACATCCGCGTGGATGACTTCGCCCGCAACTGGTACTTCCGCGTCGACCCGAACCGCACATACTGCGCCGAGATCGGGCTCCTTTCCTCCAGCGGCCGCTTCGCGGTCCTGGCGCGCTCCAACACCGTCAGGACGCCCCGGGCGGGAATGTCCGATGTGATCGACGACAAATGGGGCACCGTCGCGGAGGACTACTACGAGAACCTGTACGCCCTTTCGGGCGGTTTCGACGTGGGCAAGAGCTCGCTGGAGCTCAGGCGCATGCTGGAGGAGCGGCTCAGGGCCGAGCTTTCTTCCGGCGCCGTATCGAGCTTCGGCGCGAGCCCGGTCCGCAAGGGCGCCGGCGCCAAGGGCCGCAACTTCTGGTTCGTCCTGGACGCCGAGCTGATCGTCTACGGCGCGACCGCTCCGGACGCCGCCGTGACGGTGCAGGGCCGTCAGGTGCGGCTGCGGCCCGACGGGTCCTTCACCCTGAGGTTCGCCCTGCCCGACGGCGTCCAGCGCATCGACGCCGTGGCCCGCGCCGCCGACGGACTGGAAGAGCGCAGCATCATACCGATCGTGTCGCGGACCACCGAGGTCCCGGAGCCGGTGCTCCACACTGAAGAATCGTAGGCCTAGGGAAGAGAGGGGCGCGACGCCCGCAACACGAAGAGGGAGCCCGTTCCATGCAACCCAAGGGTTACCTGAGCATCGTCCTGCACGCACACCTGCCTTACGTCCGGCACCCCGAGCATGAGGAGTTCCTCGAGGAGGACTGGTTCTTCGAGGCCATGACCGAGACGTACATCCCGCTCATCCACGTCTTCGAGCGGCTGCACGACGACGGCGTCCCTTTCCAGATCACGATGTCGATCTCGCCCACGCTGGCGTCCATGATGAACGACTCGCTGCTCACGGGACGCTACCTCCACCACCTCGACAAGCTCATCGAGCTGGCGGGCAAGGAGGTGGAGCGCACCCGCTGGATGCCCGAGTTCCACCGCCTCGCCCTCATGTACCACTTCCGCCTGACCTTCGCGCGCACCACCTTCGCCGACCGGTACGCCCGCAACCTGATTCACGCCTTCCGCCGGTTTTCCGAGCTCGGCCACCTGGAGCTCATGACCTGCGGCGCCACGCACGGCTTCCTGCCCCTCATGGCGGGGAACGAGCGCGCCATGCGCGCCCAGGTCCGCGTGGCGGTCGCGACGCACGAGCAGTTCTTCGGCGCGCCTCCCAAGGGAATCTGGCTGCCGGAGTGCGGCTTCGACGAGCGCGTGGTGACGCATCTGAAGGACGCGGGGATCAAGTTCTTCTTCGTGGACACCCACGGCGTCCTGCACGCCTCGCCGCGGCCGCGCTACGGCGTGTTCGCGCCCATCATCTGCCCGGACACGGGCGTCGCCTGCTTCGGCCGCGACATGGAGAGCTCCAAGCAGGTCTGGAGCGCGCAGGAGGGCTACCCGGGCGACTACTGGTACCGGGACTTCTACCGCGACGTCGGCTTCGATCTGGACTTCGAATACGTCAAGCCCTACATCCACCACCTGGGCATCCGCAAGTGCACCGGCATCAAGTATCACCGCATCACCGGCCCCGGCGACCACAAGGAGGTCTACGACCCCCAGGTCGCCCGCGAGAAGGCGGCCGCCCACGCGGGGAACTTCATGTTCAACCGCGAGAAGCAGATCGAGCACCTGTACGGGCTCCTCGGCAAGGAACCCATCATCATCGCCCCCTACGACGCCGAGCTGTACGGCCACTGGTGGTACGAGGGCCCCGAGTGGCTCGAGTTCCTGTGCCGCAAGATCGCCTACGACCAGCAGACCGTGAAGTTGATCACGCCGAGCGCGTACCTCGAGAAGCACCCCACCCACCAGATCTCGATGCCGAGCGTCTCGAGCTGGGGCTACAAGGGCTACTCCGAGGTGTGGCTCAACGGCACGAACGATTGGATCTACCGCCACCTCCACCGCGCCTCGGACCGGATGATCGAGCTGGCCGGAAGACACCGCGGCGAACGCGACCCGCTCACGCGCCGCGCGCTCAACCAGGCGGCGCGCGAGCTGCTCTTGGCGCAGAGCAGCGACTGGGCCTTCATCATGAACACGGGGACGATGGTCCAGTACGCGGTGAAACGCACCAAGAGCCACATCGACCGTTTCAACCGCCTCTCCGACTCGATCGCGCGCAACGCCATCGATCCCGGGTACCTGCGCGAGCTGGAGTGGAAGGACAACGCCTTCCCGCAGATCGACTACGCGGTGTACGCCTAGGCGCAGTTCGGACGAAAAGATCAGAAAGAACCGGGACAACCGAGGTAACAGTTCGTCCCGCCGAGTCCGCCCAAGAACCACGCCGGCCATGATAGTCACGCGGGAGTCGTCGCGCTGCGCGGGGCTTTCGCGACAGGCTCACGAACGTATTCTTTGGCGCAAAGACCCCATTTACGCAAGTCGGCATTAGTTCGTGATGTATTTGCGCCGCTCTTCCGGCGACGGCTCCTCGGCAGCCGCCTCGGCCTTGGCCTCGAGCGCCTCGAAGTCCAGGTCAAGGGCGGCGTCCGTTTCGAGGAAGAACGCTAGCCGGTCACGGTCGGTTGCCCCCCCGTTGGTTGCGGCGCAGTGCTTGATGCTTGGCTGTGCTCGTTCCTCGGCTGGTGCGCACCTCGTGATCTGCCTGCCGCTCTCCTCCCTATCACCGGCTGGCATCGCCAACTGTATTTCTGCCTAGATCGGATCGCTGGCTTTCGGCGTGATCATCCACTAAAATGAGGGCTCAACGCAACTCGGTTTGGAAAGCTTGGCGGTAATTCGCCAACACCCTTCCCTCGGAAACCATGCATAACAAGTGAATGCACCGGCGCCGCCGATCTGGGCGGGTCTAAATGGAAGGCCACACGCGGCGCCCCGCTGATCCTTACTGTTCGCCGCCCGCCCAAGCGTACCCGCCGGCAGCCCGACCACAGACCACAGTCCATCTTGACGGCTGCGCACTCTGTGCAAAGATAGTGGTGACCGTCTAGCGACGTCACAAGAATGTCAAGACAACGATGATTTACACCCATGTCCTAAACCGGGGCGGCAAGGGCGTCAAAAGTCCGGTGGACGATTTGTATACGAAGAGCCGAGGTGTTTTATATAGAAGCCATATATCCCTCCGCATTCAGTGCAGAACATGGCCTAAGCTTCTGCAAATGCAGGTGTTACGAGAGAATTGCGGGCGGGATGTTATACCGCGAGGTCGTGGCCAAAAGGAGTTATGAAGAAACCATCTAACCATTGTTAGGAGGCTGAAAGCCTTGGATGTCGTAACTGGCTCCTTTGGATACATCGGGAAGTACATTTCCCAAGCTCTTCTGGAAAAGGGGCGAGTTGTTCGTACGATCACGACCCATCCCGACAAACCAAATCCATTTGGTCCTTCGCTTAAAGCATTCCCCTACAACTTCAATAACGCGGACGCCCTCTCCGAAACGCTCAGTGGAGCGGATACCCTATACAACACCTATTGGATTCGTTTTCCATTTGACGGTCAGACATATGAAGGGGCACTCGCGAATACGAAGACTCTATTCCAATGCGCCAAGATAGCGGGCGTGAAGAGGATCGTTCATATTAGTGTCACGAAAGCATCTCTTGAATCAGATCTGCCCTATTACAAGGGCAAGGCCATTCAGGAGTCCATGCTAAAGGACTCCGGCGTGCCCTACTCGATCGTCAGGCCAACGCTTGTATTTGGGCAAGAAGACATTTTGGTTAATAACATCGCGTGGCTCATTCGAAAGAGTCCCATTTGCGGGTTCCGGAAATTCTGACCCACCTTTTTCCGGAAATTCTGAGCCACCCCGTAGGCGTCGGGGTCGGCATACGTGATACTCATCCCCCTGTAACCGAACCGTCTTGGAGACGGGTCCCAACAGGGGGAGGAGATGTACGGAGCCATGAAACGCCACGAAGTTCACGTTCTGAAGCAGGCAGGGCTGTCCATTCGCGAAACCGCCGAGAAGACGGGGGTTTCGCCCAGTACGGTTAAGCGAGTTTTGAACGAGGCGCCCGTCCAGACGCCTGACGACGGAGCCGTAGCAAAGGCACGCGGCGTCGGGCGGCCGAGCAGGGTTGAAGCTTTCCGGAAATCGGTCCAGGAAATCCTGACACAGGAACCAGAGCTTCCAACGGTCGAGATCTTGCACCGCGTTCGTCTGGCAGGGTACGAGGGTGGGAAGACAGCACTCTACGAACTCGTGGGGGCCCTTCGACCGAACCGGACCACTCCCGTCGTTCGCTTTGAAGGCATCCCGGGTGAATTCAGCCAGCACGACTTCGGCCAGGTGACCGTTCGTTATGTCGACGGATCCCGCGAGAGCCTTCACATGTACCTGCATCGTCAGGCTGCTCCGTCGCTACTGCCCGCGAAAGCGTGAACGGTTACCCTTCCATGGAGTAATCGATAGTGGCGACCTTCCGGTCGCCGGTCGTGTATGCTGTGCGGCCGAAGCTGATTCGGACGAATGGGTCAATGGCAGTCGTCGCTAGGATTGCGAGATTGTGAGACCACCCCGCCGCAATGGCCACATAGCCCGTGTTCGGCGGCGACGCTTTGCATTGGCCGTAGTCGTTATCGCCCCACGCCAGTCGCTCGGAGTGCGAAATTGTGAGACTCCCCCGCCGCAATGGCCACATAGCCCGTGTTCGGCGGCGGCACTTTGCACTGTCCCTCGTCGT
>ERZ1026796.1880-NODE-1880-length-13095-cov-5.064543_pt1 | contig 13095 bp, 10 predicted proteins | sample MGYA00520874_ERZ1026796 | MGnify/ENA primary metagenome ERZ1026796 (study PRJEB33270, sample SAMEA104284474) | anaerobic digester metagenome | biome: Anaerobic digester microbiome; feature: mesophilic sludge digester; material: Anaerobic digester biomass...
GTGTCACGGCCGACGCAATCGTGCTGGCCAACGGCTGGGTCGACGGCATCTCGCATCCGCTCTCTCCCGGCGACAAGATCAAGATCCCCAGCGGCGCCATCGTTCCGGCACCGGTCACCACCGCGGTACCCGGAGCCGTCACCACCACCGCCGCGCCGGCGAGCACCGACACCACGGCAGTGGCACCCGACAGCAACGGCTGCACGCCGGGCACGCACGAGATCGTCGCCGGCGACCTGCCGGGCAACGTTGCCACCAAGTACGACGTCACCGTTGCGCAGCTCGATGCCGCCAACGTCAACACCAAGGGCTACACCAACTTCGTGGTCGGTGTGAAGATCATCATCCCCTGCCCGTAGCCGCGGGCCGAGTGCTCACACCAGGGTGATCTGCACGCCGCACAGGTGCATCGTGTCGCCTGCGCGTGATCGGTCGCTGGCCACCAGCTCGATCTCGTCGATGCCTTCGCCGCGATCGGTGGCCGGTTGGAACCGTGCGCCATTGGTCAACCCGCACTGCCGCCAACGCTCGCTCATCGCGTGCGGGTCGCTGGCGCCCACCACCACGCCGGCGATCGCGCTGACCACGCTGTTGTCCTGGTGGGCCTGCCAGGCCGGGCCACCCCAGCGCCAGGCGCCGTTGGGCACCGGCTGGTCGAGGCTGACGATGGCGCCGCCCACGTCTGCCGGGTGCAGGTGCCGACCGCGGATGTCGTCGAAGTCGCCACGCCACACCACCCGCACCCCGTTGGCCGCAAGCTGCGCTTCGCGCCGGTCGAGGTCGTCGACCTCGTAGATCGCCATGTAGCCGCCGTCGCCGTTGCGCTTGTCGAGCAACCGACCGGCAGTGGTGCCCGGCTGCGTGGGCGAGACGACTTCCAGGAACTGGTCGCCGATCACCATCAGGGCGTTGCGTAGTCCGAACGCGGCGACACCCGGGTCGTGGAAGCACACCGTGAGCCCGAGGTGCTCGCACAGCTCACCGACCACCGCGTCGAGATCGCGAGCCACCAATGCCACCTGCCGAAGTCGGATCATGCCCTCAGCCTCGCGCGACGAGGGGGCAGTAGCGTGAGCCGCATGCTCACCACCATCCAAGGACGAGTGCTCGGCTGCCTGCTGGAGAAGGAACGCACCACGCCGGATCAATACCCGCTCACACTGAACGCGTTGGTGCTGGCATGCAATCAATCAACGTCGCGCGACCCGGTGATGCATCTGGTCGACCACGAGGTGGAGACCGTGCTGGCGGGGCTGAAGTCGGAGACCTTGCTGCGTTACGTGCACCCCTCGCACGGCCGCAGCGTCACCCGCTATCGGCAGGTTGCCGACGAAGCGTGGGCGCTCGATCCGCCGGCGGCGGCGTTGGTAGCCGTGTTGTTGCTCCGCGGGCCACAGACGGTGGCCGAGTTGCGCACTCGTACCGAGAGGATGCATGCGTTCGAGTCGCCGGAGGCGGTCGAGACCGTGCTGCGCGAGCGCATGGTGGTGGCGCTGCCCGAGTCGCACGCGCTGGCCGCGCGCAAGCGGCTGCGGCTGCGCGACCTGAACGGGCAGCCGATGATCCTTTACCCCAACCTGCCGCTGCCCGGGCTGGCGCAGCGCGTGGTCGGTGCCTTCGTGCGCGAGGGCGTGGAACTGCACGTCGAGCAGGAGGTCGAGGACGTGGAGGACATAGTCAAGGAGTTCAGGGAGTTCCTCGACGAGGTCTCGCCCCAGGACTTCTGACATGAGACGGCCGGACCGGGAGCCGCCGCCGGGTCGAAGCGCTGACGCCGGACCGGGAGCCGCCGCCGCGGCCGGCCGGCGGGCGCCGGAAGGCCGAACGCGCGCGTGCCTCAACGCGCCCCCGCGGCGGCGGCCCGCGCGCGGGCCCGCGGCACCGCGCGCCACATGTACAGCGCGAACAGGAGCAGCAGCGCCGCGCAGACGATGAACGTCGTCTGGATGGCGACGGCCTGCCGCAGCGCGTAGTAAAGAAGCGCCCCCAGGCACATGAACACGAAGTTGAAGAAATTGGCGAAGCCGAGAACCCGTCCTCGGGATTCCGCCGGCGCGCGCTCCTGAATCGCGGCCAGGAAGGGAACGATGTACAGGCCGCCCGAAAGCCCGAGGCCGACGAGGCACGCCTCGGTGGCGGCGTAAGAGGCGGCGGCCAGGCCGCGCCCCGAATCCGCCGGCGCGAGGGGCAGGAATCCGAGCAGCGCCAGGAAGATGAGCATGCCCGCCGTTCCCGGCGCGGCGAGGGTCAGGCGCACTCCCTGCCGGCGCATCAGGAATCCCGCCAGCGCCGAGCCGATGCCAATGCCCACCGTCAGCGGGATCAGGAGCACCGCGGCCTCGCTGTCGCCGATGGCGAGCACCGAGGGGTCCTTGAATTCGGGCAGCGCGGTGATCCCCATCATGGCGATGAAGTAAAAGAAACTGCCGCCCAAAGCGAGGAGGAAGAGGTAGCCGTCCCGGCGCATCAGACGGATGGTGAAAGCGTAGGGCGCGAAGGGTTGACGGGAGCAGCGCACGGCGGGGTCTTGGGCCGTGAGCGGCGTCAGAAAGCGCGCCGCCGCGAGGGCCAGCAGGGCGATGGCGACGGCGGCGGCGCCCGGCGACAGGCGGTCGGCGGGGTAGCCGTCGCTGAGAATCCCTCCGAGGATCACGCCGGCGATGATCGCGATGTTGGTGAGCATGTTGATGAGGCCGTTGGCGCGGCCGAGGGTCTCGTCCGTCACCAGCTCGGCGATCATGCCGTACTTCGCGGGGCCGAAAAAGGCGTTCTGCGCGCCGATCAGAAAGAGCAGCACGAGCATGACATAGAAGCTTTCCGCCCACAGGGCGAAGAGCGCGGCGGCGGCGATGGGCACCTCGATGAGCACCATCGCCCGGGCGACCTTCCGCTTGCTGTAGCGGTCGGCGAGCTGGCCGGCCCAGCCTGAGAACAGAATGAAAGGCAGGGTGAAGAGCGCCGCCACGAGGCCCGTTCCGCCGCTGCCCAGGTAGCCCGCCCAACAGCCGCCGAAGGAGACTTCCTGGGAGATCACGGTCTTGAGCAGATTGCCCTCACAGGCGCAGAAGAACTGCACCGCGAGGAGCGCCTGGAAACCGGCGCACAGGACGCTCGGGCTGCGCGGGGGCGCGCCGGGCTCAGACATGGCGGGCTTCCTCGGCGGGCGCCAGGCGGGCGATGGCCTCGCGCCACGCGCGCATGAGCTCCTGGTGCGCGGCCTGCGGGTCGCCGCAGTCCTTGGCGGGCGGCGCAATCGGATCGCCGATGGCGACGGCGACCCGGCAGAGCCGGAATCCCGGGTGGAAAGTCGAGAGCGTCTTTTCGGCGCCGTCGATCCTCACGGGGACGATGGGCGCGCCGGTCTCGATGGCGAGGATGGCCGCGCCCGGCCTGGGCGCTTGGATTTCGCCCGGCGTCGTCGCGCGGCCGCCCTCCGGGAAGATGCAGACGTGCAGGCCGCGCCGGAGCCCCTGGTACGCCAGGCGGAGGGAGGTTTCAGTGGTATCGGCGCCGCCCGTCGGGATGAGCCGCGCGAACCGGACGATCCAGGAAAGCGGCGCCCGCCTGAAAATCTCGCCGAAGGCGACGAAGAGGAGGCGGTGGACGACGCGCATCGGAAACAGGACGTAGACGAGGATCGGGTCGAGGTAGCTCACGTGGTTCGGGCAGATGATGAAGGGGCCCTCGCGCGGGAGCTTCGCGGCGCCCTCCAGGCGCGTCCGGAAGGCCGGGCGCAGGAGGAGCATGGCGAGCGTCTTGACGCCGCGGACGAGAAGGCGCTTCGCCGCGCCGCGCGCGAGATTGAAGCGCGCCTCAAGCGGCGGGTCGACGGGGCCCGCCAGGCGCGCCGCCCATGAGTACCGGCCTAGGCCGTCGTCGCGGGCGGCGCCGGCGCCCGCGGCACCCGCGCCGCCGGCGGCGGCGATGCGCGCGAGGAAATCGCCCACGGTCCTGACGGCGGCGCGCTCCTCGTCGGGAATGACGACGCCGAATTCGTCCTCGAGCACGGCCGTGATCTGGATCTGAGTGAGCGAATCGACGCCGAGGTCGAACTCCAGGTCCTGCGCCGGGTGGAGCGGCTGCTTGGCGGCGATGGTCTCGGCCAGGCGCGCGAGGAAGCGCGCCGCCGAGGGGTGCTCCAGGAGGGCGCGGGCTTCCGGCGCGGGCTCGGCGGGTTGGCCGGCGGCGCCCTCGCGGCTCCGTCCCGCGAGGCGCGCGGCGATTTCGGCGCGCTTGAGTTTGCCGAGCCGCGTGCGCGGGAACTCGCCCGCGTAGAGGACGACGTCGGCGCAACGCATGTAGCTGGGCAGCGCCGCGGCGGTCTTGGCCAACTCGGCGCGGATGCGCTCGCGCGGGTTGGCGACCTTGCGCTCCGCGAGGGCCGCCTCGTCGGGAACGACGATGGCGCGCAGACCGCCGGCGGCGCCGCCCTCGTCCGCGTGGGGGGCGATGCAGATTTCCTTGACGAAGAGAGTGTTCTCGTAGTGTTTTTCCACATCATCAGGGTAGATGTTCTTGCCCGAGGCGAGCACGATCACTTCCTTCGCCCGGCCCGTGATATGAATCATGCCGTCGGCATCGAGAAAGCCCAGGTCGCCGGTGTGGAACCAGCCGTCCTTGATGACCTCGGCCGTGGCATCGTCGCGCAGGTAGTACCCCGGCGTGACCGCCGGCCCGCGGACGCAGATCTCGCCGGCGCCCTCGGGCGCATCGATCCTGACCTCGACGTTGTGGAGCGGCCGGCCCACCGAGCCGGGACGCGGCCGGCGGTACGGCGTGAAGGAGATGACCGGCGACGTTTCGGTGAGGCCGTAGCCCTCGAGCATCAGAATTCCCAGGTTAAGGAAGCGCTCCGCCACGGCGGGGTCGAGCTTCGCGCCGCCGCTGGCGCACAGCCGGAAGCGGGGGCCGAAACGGCGATGAATGGCGCGGAAGAAGAAACGGCCGACCCGCAGGCCCGTCGCCCGGCGCAGGGCGCGCGCGAGGGCGTAAAGCGTCCAGAAGAGCGCGCGCGGCGGGAGCGGCAGAGCATCGATTTGCTGGAAGATCGCGCGGTCGAAGAGGACGAAGAGCTGAGGCACTCCCGGCAGCACGGTCACGGCGGTTGTCTGCATCGCCGCGACGAGATCGGGCCCCTTGAGGGAGGCGCAGAAGGTCACCGTGGCGCCGGCCGCCAGCGGCACGAGCAGCCCGACCGTGGCCGCATAGGCGTGGTGAAGCGGCAGGACGTGGAGCAGGTTGTCCTTGTCCGTGACGCGGATGCCGCGCAGAATTCCCTCGATGTTGGCGTGAATGTTGGCGCACGTGAGCTGCACGGCCTTGGGGTCCCCCGTGGTTCCGGAGGTGAAGAGGAGGGCCATCAAGTCCTCGGGCGCATGCGCGTGGGGAACGAACTCCGGCGCCGGCGGCGCCGCGACGAGCCCGGGCGCGCCGGCGCCGCGCAGGCTGCCCAATTCCCAGAGCGGCGCGGCGCAGGCCGCCTCGATCTTGGCGCGCCGCGCCGCATCGGCGATGACGGCCTTCGGCGCCGCGAAGTCGAGGAGCACCTTGAGTTCGGGGACGCCGTACTGCGCGTCGAGCGGGATGACGGCGGCGCCCGTGGCGTGAATCGCCAGGTACGCGAGCGCCCATTCGGGGCCGTCTCCGGCGAAGAGCGCCACACGGTCGCCGGGTCCCGTTCCCGCGGCCCTGAGAAGCGCCGCGGCGGCTGCGATCCGCTCCCGAAGCCGAGCGTAGTCCAGGCGAATAGGATCGCCCCCGCCGAAGGTCTGGAGCGCGACGACGCCGGGGCGTTCGCGCGCCCACCGCGCGATCTGCTCCGTGATCATGACGGCGTCTCCCGGACGGCCGGCCTTCATGCGGCGCGCCTTACATTCTTTTCGGCTTCAGGAAGAAGTAGTAAAGGCGCCCCTCCTCGGCCTGGCGGCCCGCCAGGAACTCGGCCTTCGGGCCGATGCCCATGTAAATGTCGCCGCGGCCGGGCGCGCGGATGGCCCCGCCGGTGTCCTGGTCCAGCATGAAGCGCAGGAAGGGCCGCTTCCCGCCGTCCTGGCCGCCGATCTTGGTCTGGACGAGCGTCACGCCCGCGCGGGGGAAGACGCTCTTGTCCGTCGCCAGCGTGCGCTCCGGCGTCACCTTGAAGCCGAGCGAGCCGGCCGGCCAGTTCGCGCTGGCGTACTCCTGGAAGAAGACGAAGCGGTCGTTCCTGTGAAGGTAGCGGTCGGCCTGAGCGGGGTTCCCGGCGAAGAAGTCGCGCATGGCCGCCAACCCCTTCTTGTCGGGATCGAGCTTCTTCTCCTGGACGAGAATGTCGCCCACGCTCGTGTAGGGGTGGCCGTTGTTGCCCGCGTAGCCGACGTACATCACCGAGCCGTCGGGCAGGACGAGCTTGGCCGAGCCGTTCACATGGATGACGTAGGCCGCGAACTTGTCCTTGAGCCAGACGAGTTCTCGGCCGGCGAGCATCCGGGAATTCTCGATTTCCGCCCGGGTGGCGTAGGGTACCAGTGCGCCGCCCGCCCGCCTGCCGCGGGTCTCGCCCGTCGCGGGGTCGACTTCCAGGTCCGGCGGGCGCGTGTAGAGCGGATAGCGGTATTCGACGGTTTGTTCCTTGGAAGCGTTGAAGACCGGCGCGTAGTAGCCGGTGAAGAGCACCGTGCCGTTTCCGTCCCAGCCGATGCTGGTGTACACGTCGAAATCCTCGAGGACCCGTTGCTCGAAGTCCGCCGCCGAGGCGCAGGTGTCCAGCAGCTTCCGGAAGGCCGCGAGGCTGCGGGCGGCGTGCTCGAAGGTGACCCCGGCGGCGGGGAAATACCGCGCGGCCGAGGGCTTCGCCATCCACGCCAGCGAGCGGGCGAGCGCCTCATCGAGGGAGCCGTCGATGGAGGCGTAGGCCGTTTTCAGGTCGGGCAGTTCGGCCGGATCGGTGATCTTGCGCAGGCCGAGCGCGCCCGGGGGCAGGGGCCGCGCGTAGTCCTTGATAACTTCCTGGCGCCTGCAGCCCGCGGCCGCGCCCAGGGCCGCGAGCAGGAACACGAGCCATCGCGTGCGCATCATGGCCTCCTTCCGCCGGCGAATGGGTGGACATTCTAACCGGAAGACCGGGGCGGCGCCACTTCGCATTCTAACCGTAAGACCGGGGTCCAGCGCTACTTCGCGGCCTCGGCGGCGCTGGGGCGCTGCATGCGCGCGACCCACCGCGCGCAGGTCATCGCGATGGTCGCATCGTCGGGGCGGCCGTCCCAGACGGCCACGCCGTAGGCGAGGACGAGGGGTTTGCCGCGCTGGATTTTGAGAGGCTCCTTGTACAGGCCGATGGTGGCGGAGAGATACGCAAAGGGCCCCGACATGGCGAACCACAAGGTGGGGGCGCGCACGTTGGCGGGGAGCCCGAACATGGCGACCGTGACCTCCTTGCCCTCCGCTTTGGCCGTGTAGGCGCACCAGTCCGCCGGGACTAGGCGCTCCTCGCCCCGGAAAACCTCCCCCTTGATTCCGGCGGAGTTGCGGAACTCCCCGCCCGCGTCCATCGAGACCGGAAACCGCAGGCCGAGGCCGTGGTAGTGGGAGCCGGAGAGCGTCGCCTCTGCCAGCCCCTCGGGAACGCTGAACTCGGAAACCCAGGAGAGAATCACGGCGTCCAGCGCCGCGGGCTTGACGACGGCGATGGTGCGGGCCTCGTCCAGCACCCTCTTCTTGGCCGCCGGATCGATCCAGGCCAGCGTCTCCCGGAAGCGCGCCCGCGTGCCGCCGTCCGTCCATGTGGCGGCGAAGGCCTGGTGGACCTGTGTTCCGGCGTTAGGCGTCTCGGCCCAGAAGTCGATGCCGTTGACGCTCATGGCATACATGAGGGCGTGGTGGTGAAGATGGTCGGCCGGCGCGTCGCGCAGGATGTTGACGCCGCCCGGCGAGTACAACTCCTGCACGTAAGGCTTGAAAGGCACCTCGGCGAATTTGTAGCGCAGGACGGGCTTGCCGTTCAGCGCCGCGAGGAGCTGCGTTTTGTCTTGCGTGAGCGTCATTCCCTTGGCGGGGTCTTGCGCCGTGAAGGCGGCCCCGGCCCAGGCCAGGGCCACGACCGCGGAACTGATGCGTGTGGGCATGGCTTCTCCTTTCGCCTTCAGTTGCCGATGAGCGGGCGCAGGAACGCGATGCTCCGCGCCGCCTGCTCCACCGTGCCGCACTCCACCGACAGGACGATGTCGCGGGGCAGCTTCCGGCAGATCTCGATGACCGCGCGCCAGTCGACGACGCCTTCGCCGCAGGCGCAGCCCACGGGCGTGCCGGTGACCTTGCCGCGCTCGGCTTCGGACTGCCGGATCGAGATGTCCTTGGCGTGAATGTGGATGACGCGGTCGGCGACGCGGGCGAGCCAGGCGATGGGGTCCTGGCCCGCGAGATACGAGTTGCCGGTGTCGAAGTTGATGCCGATGGCGGGCGATGCGACCAAGTTCAAGATGCGGTCCAGCCCCTCGGGCGTCTTGCTGTACTGCTGGTGCGGCTCCAGTCCGATCAGGATGCCGCGGGGCTCGGCGACTTTCGCGGCCTCCATGAGCACGTAGCGCATGAGGACGTGGTCCTCCTCCACGGTGGTCCAATCCTTCTTCGGGCCTTCGTCGGTGTTGACGATGGGGGCGCCGCACTCGGCGGCGAAGCGGATCGCCTGCTTCAGGTACTCGGTGCCGATCTCGGGCCTGACCAGGGGCGAGTGCGCCGAGAGGCTGCAGATGCCGATGCCCGCGTCCTCGCAGGCGCGGCGGATGCGGTAGGGGTCATCCAGCATGGACACGCTGTGGAAGTACCCTGCCTCGCTCAGAAGCTCGCGTCCGAGGTGCACCATGGGCTCGACGTAGCGGTAGCCCAGCTCGGCCGCCTTCCGGACGCCCCACTCGAAGGACTTGTCCGCGTGCCTGACGAACTCCATGTTGACGCTCAATCCGATCGTGCCCATGCGAACCTCCTTGCGCGCGGCGGCGCCCGCGCATCAGGCGCGGCGCGGCTGCGCCGTAAGGTTATGCTAATCCACCGCGGGGCGCGGGCGCAAGCGGCGGCGCCGGGTTCGGGCCGCCGGCAGGGGCTTTGGCGGCGGAGAGGCGCTTGCATTTCCCGCGGCCCCTGAGCACAATATACACCCGCTCGGAAGGGAGTCGCGCGGGTTCCTTTCCGGCGCCGGCGGCGCGGGGCGGTTCCGCCCGTCCGGCGCGCGCGTCCAAGCAGGGAGTGGAAGGAGGCCTGACCATGCCGCCCAGCAACGACATGAGCCGCGTGAAGCTTCCGTGGCACTACGCGGGCGTCGCCGCCGCGGCGCTGCTTGTCTTGTGGTACCTGAAGGGATGGTGGGCCGCGCCCTACGCCGCCGCGCTCGGCATTGCGGTCCTCTCGGTCACGATCATCCGGGTGTTCAAGCGCGCCCAGGCCGAGGCGCGCGACGCCGCCGTCGAGGAGTACGCCCGCGCCTCGACGTCGCTGCGGCAGCGGCTCGATGGGCTCGAGGCGCACGTCGCTGCGGTGCGCGGCGACTGGGAGAAGCGCTTCAAGCTGCTGGAGTCGCTGAGCTCGGACGTGACGCGCATCGAGACCGCGTTCAACGAGGCCTTGGCGGCGGAGCGCGAGGCGCGGAGCGCGGCGATCGAGGACGCCCTCTCGAGCGAGACGGCGGGACGAATCGAAACCCTCGAGCAAGGGCTCGCGGAGGTGCAGGGGCTGGTCAAGGAAATCCGCCTGGACACGGTGCGGGCGACCCTCGAGGATGCCAAGAACCGCATCGCCGACGTGCTGGCCAAGACGAGCGAGTTGGACGATACTCTGCGCGCCGAGAAGCGCGAGCGCGAGGACGCCATCGAGGAAGCGCTCCGGTCCGAGGGCGACCTGCGCGCCAAGGCGATCCAGACGGCGACCGCCGAGCTGTTCGATGCGCTGCAAGCCGAGCGCGAGGCACGCGCCGCGACGTTCGAGCGCGCCGTCAAGACCTTTCGGGACGCGGCGGGGGGCGGCGCCGGCGTTCCCGAGATCGATGGCGACTTCGCGGTGCCGCCCGAGGAGGATTTCGAGCCGATTCGCGGGGCGGGCGGCGAGGACGCGGCCGCCCCCTTGGCCGAGACCGCGCCCGCAGGGAGCTTCGAGGAGGCTCCGGCCCGGCAGGCCGCGGCGGCGCCCAAGCCGAAGGGCAAGAAGCAAAGGCAGAAGACCAAATAACCCGCGCGGCCGGCTGCGGCCGGCGCGGACCGCGCTCTCGGATGCGGCGGCCGGGCCGCGCGGTGCCTCCCTTTGCGCCCGCCCCGCCCTTGACAGCGGTTTTTGCGGCGCGATACCATTAACCCACCATGCAACCCGTTGCACTCGCTGCCGTCGACTACATCATTTTGCTCGCCTACACGGCGTTCGTCATTGGGATCGGGTTCGCGCTCAGGCGCTACATGAAGACGTCCGAGGACTTCTTCCTGTCGGGACGCAGCATCCCGGCCTGGGTGACGGGGCTCGCGTTCATCTCGGCCAACCTGGGCGCGCTGGAACTCGTCGGCATGGCCGCGAGCGGCGCCAAGTACGGCATCGCCACCAGCCATTTCTACTGGGTGGGGGCGATCCCCGCGATGGTGTTCCTCGCGGTGTTCATGATGCCGTTCTATTACGGGTCCAAGGCGCGCTCGGTGCCCGAGTACCTCAAGCTCAGGTTCGACGAACGCACGCGCTGCCTCAACTCGATCACGTTCGCGGTGATGACCGTGTTCGCGTCGGGCATCTCGATGAACGCCCTGGCCAAACTGCTCAACCAGCTTCTGGGCTGGAACTACAACCTCAGCCTCTGGATCTGCTCGGCCGTCGTGCTGCTCTACGTTTTCAAGGGCGGCCTCACGTCGGCGATCTACACCGAGGTCCTCCAGTTTTTCATGATCGTGCTCGGCTTCACGCCGGTGGTCTACTTGGGCCTGAAGGACGTGGGCGGCTGGGACGCGATGAAGAAGACTTTGGCTTCGGTGGCCCAAGATCCGGGGACGTTGGAGCTCTCCGAAAAGACGTTCGCCCCCGAGGCTTGGTCGAGCGCGTGGCAGCCGCTCCTCGGCGGGCCCTCGGCGAACCCGATGGGCGTGGACATCTTCGCGATGGTGTTCGGCCTGGGCTTCGTGCTCTCCTTCGGTTACTGGTGCACCAACTTCCTCGTCGTCCAGCGGGCCATGGCGGCGCGCAACATGAGCGCGGCGCGCAGGACGCCGCTCATCGCCGCCGTTCCGAAGATGCTGTTTCCGGCCCTCGTCATCCTGCCGGGCATGCTGGCCGTCACGCTGGCGTGGACCGCCAAGGACGGCTACCGGCTGCCGCCGCGATTGATCGCGTCGAGCGCCTACGCGCCGGCGATCGAGGCCGTGACGAAGGCGGCGGCGCAGGCGCCGGAAGCGGCCTTCGAGGCCGTCGGCAAGGCCGTGGGTTTGAAGCTGAACAAGATCAAGGTGGCGGCGCTCGTGGCGGAGCACGCGGCGAGCCCGCTGGAAGACGAGACGCTGCGGGGTCGCCTGCAGGACGCCGTCGTCGAGAACGACTACGACGGCGTGATCCTCTCCCTCGTCAAGAAGTACTGCCCGCCGGGGCTCTTGGGCCTGGCGCTCACGGCGCTGCTGGCTTCGTTCATGTCGGGCATGGCGGGCAACGTCACGGCGTTCAACACGGTCTGGACGTACGACATCTACCAGGCGTACATCGCGCGGCACAAAAGCGACGCCCATTATATGTGGATGGGACGCGTCATTACGGTGGTCGGCGTGCTCCTCAGCATCGCCTGCGCCTATTTCGCGAGCAACTACAACAACGCCATGGACATCGTCCAGCTCGTTTTCGGCTTCGTCAACGCGCCGCTTTTCGCCACCTTCCTCCTGGGCATGTTCTGGGCGCGGACGACGGCGCACGGCGCGTTCTACGGGCTGCTCGGCGGCACGCTGACGTCGGCGCTGTTCCACGCGCTGACCCTGGCGGCGGGCAACACCGCCGGCATCAAGGGCGGCTACGCGGGGGTCGTCTGGTCGTTCCCGAGCGAGATGGCGCAGAACTTCTGGCTGGCCAGCTTCGCTTTCACGGCCTGCCTGCTGCTGACGCTGGGCATCTCGCTGGCGACGCGGCGGACGAAGAGCGACGCGGAGCTCGGGGGGCTTGTCTACTCGCTGACTCCGCGCATCAGGGATGAGGAACAGGCCTGGTATCTGCGGCCGGCCGTGCTCGGCGCGATCCTGTTGGCCGGCTGCGTGATCCTGAACTACATCTTCTGGTAGAGAGAGGAAGCCCATGGGCCTGGACATACGCTGGCCGATCGGCATCATGTTCGCCTTGATCGGCGCGCTGCTCGTCGTCTACGGCATCGTCACGAACTGGGACGCGGAGCTGTACGCGCGTTCGCTCGGCTTGAACATCAATCTGCGCTGGGGCATCGTGCTCCTCGGGTTCGGCGCGGTGATGCTCGCGCACGCGTGGAGGGCGCAGCGGACAGCGCCGCCGGCGGGGGGCGGCTCTCAGAAATGAGCGTGTGCGCGACACCCCCCGCCCGTGCGCAAATAATTGAGCCGCAGACGGTTATGGGGGGCGTGGGCGGTGCATGTGGAGAAAATACTGTCACGCGCTCTTGCAGGGGATTGATTTTCAACCCGCGCGTGGTGTAGGATAGACAATTGTATGGAAGGTGAGGCGTGGCGTGGTCTTTTGACTTACGCCGTGGCAAGCTCTGGGCGCATTCCTAAGGAAGGAAAGGAGGTACGGAGGGGGCGTTGAGTGGGTCAACACAGTTGAACGAAGTTCGTGTTGCGTGGCGGTTATATGTTTTCGGTTTCAGGGTCTGGGCTTCTTGCAGCCAAGGAGGAAGAGGATGACACAAATTAAGTTCATAACAAGCGTGTGCATCGCTGCATTGCTTTTGGCAGGCAGTTTGTGCGCGCAGGGAAAGAGCCTTGCGATCGGCTCGGTGGAAGGGTCGGCGGTGACCGTGCCGGTCACGATGACCTCCGACGAGCCCATCGAGGGCTTTGTGCTGTCGGTGGCTTTCGACACGACGAAGATCACGGCGACGGATGTGCGCGTCGCGGGCGCCGCCGCCGCCGCCGAGCTGGTGGTCCCCGA
>ERZ1026796.1882-NODE-1882-length-13081-cov-2.485178_pt1 | contig 13081 bp, 12 predicted proteins | sample MGYA00520874_ERZ1026796 | MGnify/ENA primary metagenome ERZ1026796 (study PRJEB33270, sample SAMEA104284474) | anaerobic digester metagenome | biome: Anaerobic digester microbiome; feature: mesophilic sludge digester; material: Anaerobic digester biomass...
TTTTACCAGATGCACAAGCTTGGTGATGACCTAAGATTCGGCATGTCGGAATTTTGTACTGAATTATTAGGGCTACTACCAAATTAGCTGTAATCGACAGTATCATTTCGATTGTATTTCTAACTTCCTCATTTTTAATCTGACCACTAAGAATTGCGTCGTATTTTGTTCCACACATTTCAATCTGAATGTAATTAGAAAACCCTGGAGCCCCTCTCGAAGGAACAATAAAGTCTTTATACATCGGAAGCAATTGCCTGATTCCATCGATCCCGCAGGAAAAGTGAACATTGGTTTGTCTACTGAGCAATCCATAATAAGTAGTTAATGTTCTCCAATTTTTTGATCTTTCCAAACTTTGCCCATCTGTATGAATAATAATTCCTGAAGGCTTTACGAGAGATGTGTCTTCGGGGGGAATCGGCAAATTTGAATAATAATTTCCAAGCTTTATTTCAGGGTAATCGGCTCCTGTAACATTCGTAATTTTTTCAGGAGTAACAGGTGTAGAGGCGAAATATATTAGTTTATCGAACGTATACCCACATGTCAGCGGGATTGAGCGGGGATTGTTTTTTGAATTTCTATCAAGAAGCTTAAGAGTTTCATTTGAGACATAGGGTAAAAGAGAGGGTGCCACAAACTCTCCTACCCTGACAGCATTGTTTTGGGGTGAGCCGCTTATATTTCCACCGAAAGCAAACTCATATCCCGCTTGAATTAGAAAATCTACATCCTGGGGTACTCTATCACTTGGAAATGCAAAACCCCTTATATTGATATGTGCTCCTCTTTGGTGGAATTTTTCCTCAATGTATTGTTTTGATAGAATTGCCTCACCGAGTGCACTTTGAGCAGAAATTTTTGTAAAATCCGGATGACTATAGGAGTGGGAGCCAATACTAATGATGCCTTCCTGATACCAATGGACGAGATTGTCCCATTCAATTTCAGTAAATTGTTCACCTACAGCAAGAAAAACAATCGCATGCATCCCTTTTGTTTTTAGCACGCTGATCATTTTTGTGAATTCTTTGAAATGAGCAGAGCCTTGACTTATTCTTATTACCATTGAATTTGCAGGAGTAAAACCTTTTCCTTTTACAAAATCAATATATTCTTGATCATTCAAAGTTTTAGCACTTATTTCATTCAAAAAATTGATTTGTTCTGCGAACATTCCATCTGTAATCGTTACATTTTCATCCCTATATCCCGGATAGTGATATTCTATAACGGGCAATCGATCCGCTGGAATTTTAAGTAAAATGTCAGAACTTTCTTCTATAGTCTCATAACGAATAAAGGTTGCCCCTTGGTTCTTTAAAGAAAAAAATGCAAGTGGAAATTGTAAAAATAGAAGTTTTAATAGTTCTCTTCTTGTAATTTTTTTCTTCATTTTATTATTATACACCAGAGATTTGGAAGTTTACTTTAAAATTTGGGGGGAATTTGAATAATTTATGCTCTAATCACGGTAAAATATAATATATAACTGAAGAGTGATTTATTATGGGTAATAGACGAACAAAAACACCAAGTTTAATTTTTAATATAATCACAGTCAGTTTACTTGCTGCATGCCAATTTATTCCAAGCTCACCCCACGTTGGTTCTCCTTCACCTGAAAATCTAATCGATAATGTACAGCCTAAATCGTCGTTAACTTTACCTACTTTAAATTCTGCTACTCCCCTAGCCAGTAACACCCCAATGCCTGAGCTGTTCACCCTTAGAATTGAACAAGACTTACCTCAATCCTTTAAAGTTGGCATGCGGCTACCCGAATCTCTATTTGAGCTTACAGACAACTCGAAGGCTGCAGCAGAGCTCATCTTTGGAAATCAGAATCCAGTTAGTCAATGGATCTATGCACTTGTGGCTCCATTTCCAACCATTATAGATAATATAAAAAGTTCCGATTTACAAAACTTTTGGCTACATCAAAACGAAGCAGCTTTTAAACGACTTATTATGGACCAAAGCACATATAGGGCAATGGTAAGTCTGTGGGATGAACCAAGCAGTAACGTTGAAGTTCTGCCAGCCGAAAATTTACTCGCTGAAGCTTGGAAAGGGAGCGATACATGGGCAATCATTCCTTTTGAAGAAATACAGCCACGCTGGAAGGTCATTATTTTGGACGAGCAATCACCCATTCACAAAGATTTTTCAGCTGAAAATTATATGTTGACGGTGCCGATTTCTCTCGTTGCAACCGAGCGTGAATTTGCTGGCGAGTTAGCTCAAAGCCTAAAACCATTTCTCCTCCAAACTAATCGAGAGCCAGATTATCTTTCTACTGTTATCCTAACGGGAGTAACAGCTTTAGTTCGCGCTACGGCTTGGGATATGGAAACAAAAGGTATTACACGGCCAGCAGAAGTAATTGGTGCAACCCTGCGCGAAGCTGATGTGCTGCACATTAGTAACGATGTCCCTTTTGCTGAAAATTGCGAAATTTCCGAGCCACCATTTTCAGGTTCGCTGATATTTTGTTCAAAAGATTCCTATACTGAGCTTCTCAAAGTAATTGGTACGGATGTAGTTGAACTTACCGGTGACCATTTTGAAGATTGGGGAGCAGCGGGTATGGAGCATACCTTGGCACTCTATAAAAAAATTGGCTGGCCTTATTACGGCGGTGGGATAAATATCGAAGAGGCAAAACAGCCGTTGAAGTTGGAAGTTAATGGAACCAAAATCGCATTTCTTGGTTGTAATGCAAAAGGTTCTGATTTCGGAAATGCCACCGAGACAAAGCCTGGTAATTTTCGCTGCGATATGGATTACTTGGCTAAGGAAGTAACCAAGCTCAAGGAGGAGGGCTATCTGCCCATAGTCACATTCCAACATAATGAATACTATGATTGGACTGCACACTATACCTTAATGAACGACTTCCACCGTGTGGAAGAAGCTGGAGCAGTGATTGTAAGCGGTAGTCAGGCGCATCAACCTCATGCCATCGAATTAACCGATGAGGCAGTATTGCATTATGGCTTAGGGAATTTGTTTTTTGACCAGTATGGGGTATATCCCGATTCAGATGTCGCTTTTCTTGACCGTCATGTTTTCTATAAAAACAAGTATCTCGGCGTTGAGCTTCTTACTATACATTTTGAAGATTACTCTCAACCACTGTGGATGGATAAAGCTTCTCGTGAAGCGATGCTGGAAAAGCTCTTTTCGGTTAGCATTTGGAATCTTCCTTTTCAATAAAAAGAGAGAAATTTACTTATAGCTTTGGCTAATATGGAAAACTTCCGTAGGGTTATAATGTTGATTAAGATGATTTATACGCAATAATATTTTTTTGTTTGAATCCGAAGCGACTTTTCTTAGTGAGGTAATTGTGTTAAAAGAAAATACAACCAAAGGCAAATTGATTGTCGTCGAAGGCATTGACGGCTCTGGTAAGTCAACACAAATAGACCTGCTCTACAAGTGGCTGCAATCGCAAGGGTATTCAGTCTTCTTCAGCGAATGGAACAGCTCTCCCTTAGTCAAGACAACCACCAAAACCGCCAAGAAAAGCAAATCCTTCACCCCCACCACCTTTAGTATCCTGCATTGCACTGATTTTGCAGACCGCTGGGAAAATAGCATCTACCCCCTGCTCAAAGCCGGAGCAATTGTCTTAGCAGACCGTTACGTTTATACCGCCTTTGCCCGCGACGTAGCTCGCGGAGTAGACCCAGAATGGGTACGCAATATGTACTCCTTCGCTATCAAGCCAGACGTAGCTTTTTACTTCCGTGTGCCATTAGATATAGCCGTTGAGCGCATTACCGCTGCCAGGGCTAAGCTTAAGTATTACGAAGCTGGCATGGACCTGAACCTCTCGGAAAATATTAACGAGAGCTTCAAACTTTTCCAGGGGCGTATTCTGAATGAATATGACAAGATGGTGGATGAATTTGGACTCACGCTCATGGACGGCACACAATTAGTGAAAGAACAACAAAAACAGGTACGCAATATCGTCAAGCGGGTTTTACGCGGATGGGAAGGCTTACCCAACCCCAACATGCCCCCAAAAGAGCATGGTAAAGGCAAAGCAAAAGCAAGAAACACGGGAGGTGAGGCATGAAACAACCAGTTTTTTATGGGGCAGGTTTCCCTTATCGGGAAATTGGACCTCTCACCGGAAAATTGATTGTCTTGGAAGGCAACGATGGCGTAGGGCGATCCACGCAAATCAAAATGCTGCGGCGTTGGCTGGAAGCGGAAGGCTATGCCGTCTCGGATACCGGCTTAACGCGGTCCACCCTCACAGCCAAGGGTATTGAGGAAGCCAAAAGCGGTCATACACTTGGTCCGCTAACGCTCAGCCTCTTTTATTTAGCTGATTTCGCTGACCGGTTGGAAAACCAGATCATCCCTGCACTACAAGCTGGCTTTATTGTGCTTTCGGATCGCTATTTTTATTCCGTCATTGCACGCGATGCTAACCGCGGGGTGGATAAAGAATGGTCACGAAAACTATATGGCATCGCGCTCAAACCAGATTTGATCCTGTATATGAAAGCCAGTGTATCCACCCTCGTGCAGCGCCTGATCCATGGGCGCGGTCTCAACTACTGGGAAGCCGGCATGGACCTGCACTTAGCGGATAACCTTTATGACAGCTTTATCGCCTATCAGACTTTACTCTCCAAGCAGTTTGACGAGCTTTCTGAAATTTACAATTTTGTACCAGTGGATGCAGATCAAGCCGTAGAGCCAATTTTCGAGGAAATAAAGACCTCCATCCTTGAGCTGCTGCACAACCAACTGCCGAAGAGTAAAATGCCGAAATAAAGTTATTTAGCTTCAAGCCTAATAAGCCAGCTGAGATGGAGGAATAAGTAAAATGAGCGCCAATGTGGAAGCAACCTGCATCTATGGGGCAAAAATTATCCAACGGCATTTAGCAGCGATGGCTGCGGAAGTGGAAGGTGTGCGCGCAGCCGAAGATATCGAGTGCATTCACAGGATGCGCGTGGCAACGCGGCGGATGCGCACCGCGCTTACGCTTTTTTCAGATTGTTTTCCCAAGCAAGATTACAAAAAAATCCAAAAAGATGTGCGTAAAATTACCCGCGCTTTAGGTGAGGCGCGCGATTTAGACGTCCAGTTAGAAGTGATCGAGGCAGCCTTAGGAGAGTTTGCAGATCCCGTATTCCAGCCTGGCATTAAACGGCTAAAGCTTCGCCTTACCCAACGCCGAGCAGAAGTTCAGCAGCACGTCGATGCAGCCATGGATAGAATGCTAGCGGATCAACTCATTGAGCGGCTGGAAGCCTGGGCGACGCCGCTACTAGAACAATCCAAGAGCGTTTATCTTTACACGCCCGCTTTATATCAGTTGGCTTTTCAGGGCATCCAGGTGCGTATCGATGAGCTGCTCGCCCATGTTCCTTATATCACCGACCCGCAGAACGTGCTGGAGTTGCATGCCATGCGCATTAGTGCCAAGCGCTTGCGTTATGCCATGGAGACCTTCGAGGAGCTTTATGGCGGGCAGCTTAAACCTTATATTACGACGGCACGTAAGCTCCAGGATCAGCTTGGGGCTATCCACGACTTGGATGTGTGGATTGTGATGATTCCCCAGTTTATCGAAGAAGAAAAAACACGCATCCTTGGTTATTTTGGCAATCCACGGCCGCTGCGCCGGCTGCTGCCTGGCTTGGAAGCTTTCCGCCAATCCCGCATTGCCCAACGCGAAGCTGAGTATGCTGATTTCCTAAAAGAGTGGGCAAAGATCGAAGACGCGCAAACATGGGATAAACTCCTGAAGCTGATTAACACCCCAATGGATCTAGAAGCGGCAGTGCAGGCGCGTAAAGCTGAGGAAAAACCTCAAGACAACTCCTTAGAGGAATAAAACTTTATCCTTAAGGGGGAGTTTACTTCTTAATTTGGAGCTTTTTGACGTCCTCGTTTGCGTCTTGTTCCATACGCAATAACAGACGATAATTGATCAACGCAATCACTGCCATCACTACCAATAGAATGACATAAGCAATCTTCCAGTTTTTCTGCCCGACCATCATGGTAAATTCGGACATTCCGCCAATGCCAGCTATCAAGGTGAGCGGCATAAAAATCGTGGTAATCAGCGTCAGCCGGCGCATGATAGCATTCGTGCGGTTGGCTGTTTCCGCCATGGAATTATTGATCAAGGACAGGTGGATTTCCATCAAATCTGTCACTTGTTCCCGCGCAGTCTCGGCTACTTCATAGTATTTGGAGAGATGATCGTAGATATCCCGGAAGTAGACCAGAGCTTTCTCGGTAATGAAAGGGCTGTCTCTACGGATGAGTTTATTCACCACTTCGCGTTCATGGAAGAGCGAGCGGCGCATGACCTGCAAAGCCCGGCGGGACTGCATGAGGGAGCTGTAGTCAAATTCCAGCGGCTCAGCTAAGATGGCATCTTCGTTGGCTTCCAGCGCTTCCTCGATATTTTCGATTACTCCCAGCTTTTCATCGACGGTCTTATCCAACACTTGGTGAAGCAAATAGGAAGGACCCTGCCTCACGACATCCCTTTGGCGCTCCAAGAGCTCTCGCAAGCCAGTTAGTAAAGGTTGGTTATCTTCCCTGCGGAAACCTGCGGTAACCACAAAATTTTCGCCAATGAACAAATCCAACTCATGTGAGAGCAGCTCTTCAGGGGTTTCTTCGAAGGTGTTGAAGATGAGGAACGAATAATTGGGGAAGAGATCCAGCTTGGGCAGCTGATTGCCATTGAGGCAGTCTTCTATCGAGAGGGGATGAATGCCGAATGCAGGCATGAGCTCTGCCAGGAGTTCGGCTGTCGGGTCCACGTAATCCGCCCAGACGTAACCATTTTGGGAGGTAGTGTATGTTAGCGCTTCCTGAAGTGTGGGCATCTCTTCAAACCCGCCGGAGGAAGTGATAACGGTATAGTGTGTTTCGGGTTGGTTCATGAGACCTCAATAATCTTCGACGAAATTTACATTGCTTTCCTATTTTAACCTAACGAACTTTTCCAATCAGAAATTTAGCGGTAGGTCAGTTTTATCAGCGGTGCAAGCGGGTTCCACTCTAACAATCCGGCGATATAGCCAACCGAGACTTTGCGCTGGCGCTGCACGGCTCGGCGCTTCTTCCAAGCGGTGGGCAGCCCAATGAGTGCTTCCCATTTGGCTTTAAACATTGCTTTGCGCATGGGCAAGAACAGCGCCACGACCAAGTAAAGCAGATTCACCAGCAAGTGTGGCAGAAGCATTACCCAAAAGAGCCAGCCTGGCATATCTTTGACAAAAGTCCAGACAAGGTTGCGATGCCCATAGAAGATAACCAGGTCGCTGCGTGGTGCGGTACTGCCCGAGCCGGCATGCCGTACCACAGCTTGCGGTAGGTACCAACACGGGTAGCCCAGCAACTGCAGACGGAAGTCGAGGTCGACGTCTTCCATATAGGCAAAGAAGTCCTCATCAAACCCGCCGGCAGCAGTAAAAGCCTCGCGCGGGTAAACCCCAGCGGCAGCGCATGCGCTCAGCACGCGTCGCTCGTACTGCCAAGCAGCCGAAAGATTGCGCCCATGCGCGCGGCGCCACACCAAGCCGGTAGCATGCACTACATTCCATTCCCCATCCAGCCGGGTAGGATCTTCAGCCATGAGTAAGCGTGAGGCGAAAAAGGCATTCGGGTGCCGCTGAATGCCAGCATGCACTTGCGCAAGCCAATCTGGTTGCGGGAAAGCATCCACATTAAGCAAGACTAAATATTCCCCCTGGGCTGAACGTGCTGCCAAATTATTGCCAGCGGCAAAGCCTAAGTTCTTCTCTGAGGTGATCAGTCTGAGCTGCAATTCAGGAAACTGCGCCAGGACTTTTGGGTCAGGCGGTTGTTGGGAGCCGTTATCGAGCAAGATTACTTCGAAATCCTGCCAAGTTTGCCCAGCTAATGCGCTTAGGTTTTCGGCAAGATACTTTGCACTGTTCCAATAGAGCACGATGATGGAAAAAAAAGGTGAGGTCATGGTATACCTGGTGTTGAGCATTCTATGGGCTTCATTGGCACTTATTTCCTGCTATGATAATATTATAATTTAGGAAATTTGAAGCCAACAAGGAAACAGATTGAATACAATCACCAAACCTGTGTATGACTCTGCCGCAAACGCATCGCCGGCGCTGACCGAGATTCAGGAGCTCAAACATTACCGCTACCTGCTCAAACAGCTCGTGCGGCGGGATATCGTAGCGCGCTACAAGCGCTCATTTCTGGGTGTGGCTTGGACGATGCTCAACCCCCTTGGCACGATGCTCATCATGACCTTTGTCTTTTCCAACCTGTTTAAATCGGTGCAGTCTTATCCGGTTTACATTCTGAGCGGCTTAATAGCCTGGAACTTCTTTGCCCAAGGCACCAACGCTGCCATGAGCGGATTAGTGTGGGGCGGCAGCCTAATGCAGCGCATTTACCTTCCGCGTACCATTTTCGGCGTCTCCGCTATCGGCACAGCGTTAGTCAACCTACTGCTCTCGATAATCCCGCTGCTCCTTGTCATGGTGATCACACAGACAACCATTCACCTAACATTTCTTTTTCTTCCCATTTCAATTTTGCTGCTTACCGCATTTGCGCTCGGGTTTGGGCTACTGCTTTCAGCTTTGGCGATTTTCTTCCCAGACGTGGCAGAAATGTACCAAATTGTGCTGGTGGCGTGGATGTATCTCACCCCGATAATTTACCCGGAAGATATTATCTCAGCGCAATTTATGACCGTCTACCGCCTCAACCCGATGTATTGGATGGTCAAGATGTTCCGCTTGCCCGTCTATGATGGGGTTATTCCTACCTTTCAGGACCTTTGGCCAGCGTTAGCTTGGTCGGTGGGTATGCTGATTGTGGGTTGGCTATTTTTCACCTCGAGATCGGATGAATATGCTTATCGAGTCTAAACCATTGCTGAGCCAAAAAGCCAAGCTGAACAGCGATCCCGTCATCACGCTGCAGGATGTCTCGGTTGCGTACCGTGTTCCTAAAGAACGCATCGGAACTTTCAAAGAATATGCCATCCGTACGCTGCAACGTAAGGTTCAATTCAACAAGTTTTTAGCGCTCAAAGACGTCAGCGTGACGATTAACCGTGGAGAGGTCTTTGGCATCATTGGTAATAACGGCGCCGGAAAAAGCACCATGCTGAAAGTGATCTCACGCGTCTTACGCCCCACCAAGGGACGCGTGCTGCTTTATGGCACCATCGCACCCCTACTGGAATTGGGCGCCGGCTTTCACCCCGAGCTTACCGGGCGGGAAAATGTTTATCTGAATGGGGCTCTGCTGGGTTACGACCAGGATGAGATGGACGCCGTGTTTGAAGAGATCGTTGAATTTTCAGAGCTGCGTGAGTTTATTGACGCTCCATTGCGCACCTATTCCTCAGGTATGTACGCGCGCTTAGGTTTTGCTGTGGCGACAGCGCATGTGCCAGAGATCCTCATTGTGGATGAAATCCTCAGCGTCGGGGATGAAGCCTTTCAACGGAAGTGTAATGAGCGTATGCAAAGTTATCAAGAACAAGGCAGCACGGTTTTAATTGTTTCGCATGGCTTGGCAAAGATTCAGGATATGTGTAACCGTGTGCTCTGGCTGGATCACGGGCAAGTGCAGATGATTGGCGATCCAGCTGAAGTTATCGAAGCTTACCGCAGGAGCAACCAATAAAATGGAATTTATCCCTACCACTATCCCGGATGTTGTGCTGATTATTCCCCGCATTTTCGGGGATGAGCGCGGCTTTTTCTTAGAGACGTATCGGCAGGATGTTTTTGAGTCTGCCTGCGGTCCGATTAACTTCGTGCAAGATAATCATTCGGGTTCAAGGCAGGGCACCCTGCGTGGGCTGCACTACCAGCTGCACCAAGCCCAGGGTAAATTAGTGCGCGCCGTGGCAGGAGAGATCTTCGACGTCGCTGTTGATATCCGCCAGGGCTCGCCAACCTTTGGACAATGGGTCGGGGCGCGGCTCTCTGCCGAAAACAAACATCAACTCTGGGTGCCGGCAGGTTTTGCACACGGGTTCTATGTGCTCAGTGCCTGGGCAGAAGTATTCTATAAAGCCAGTGCTTATTACGCTCCGGAGTGGGAGCGCGGCATCCGCTGGGATGACCCCGCCATCGGCATTGCTTGGCCACTCGCGGAAGGTGGTACGCCGCTGCTTTCGGATAAAGACCAACGCAACCCAACATTGGCTGAAGCAGAAACTTATCCCGTTGGCTGGCAGCCAGAGCAAGAGGAGGAATAATTATGCGGCATATATTGGTCACAGGCGGGGCTGGCTTTATCGGCTCAAATTTTGTGCATTACCTGCTGCAGAGCGAGCCAGATGTGCAGATCATCAACTTAGATGCACTCACCTATGCTGGCAGCCTGGAGAACCTCAAAGACCTGCCTGACCCGAGCCGGCATGTATTTATTCACGGGGATATCACTGACCAAGAAATGGTCGACCGCATTTTCGCGGAACACGAGATTGATACTGTGATGCACTTTGCCGCCGAAACGCACGTAGACCGCTCGATCCTCGACCCGGGCGCTTTCGTTCAAACCAATGTCATCGGCACTTTCACGCTGCTGGAAGCTGCACGCAAAGCTTGGCTGGTGGATAAAACTGTGCCACGTGACGCAGTACGCTTTCATCATGTCTCCACCGATGAAGTCTTTGGCACTCTCAGCAAAGTCGACCCGCCTTTCAGGGAGGAAACCGCTTACCAACCGCGCTCGCCTTATGCGGCTTCTAAGGCTGCGAGTGATCACTTTGTGCGCGCTTACTATACGACTTATGGCTTACCCATCAGTATCAGCAACTGCTCGAATAACTACGGCCCGCGTCAATTCCCCGAAAAGCTTATCCCACTAATGATTTTAAACGCCACCAACGGGAAACCCCTACCCATTTATGGTGATGGCATGCAAATCCGCGACTGGCTATATGTGGACGATCACTGCGAAGCGCTGTGGAAAGTGACTACGCAAGGCAAAATTGGGGAGACCTACTGCATCGGCGGGGATAACCAGCCTGCCAATATCGAGATCGTGCGCACCATCTGCCAGATCTTAGATGAACTGCAGCCCGATTCGCCTTACACTCCGCACGAACAATTGATGCGTTTTGTGCCCGATCGCCCGGGGCACGATCGGCGTTATGATATTGACATCAGCAAAATAAACAGCGAACTCGGTTGGCAGCCACGCCATGATTTACAGCAAGGCTTGCTTGCTACGGTGCGCTGGTACTTGGAACACCCAGAGTGGGTTCGAGCTATTACCCAGCAATCGGATTACGATGGCTGGATGCAGAAAAACTACGCGAATCGCAAGGAGGGAGTATGAAAGGCATCATCTTAGCCGGCGGCAAAGGTACCCGGCTTTATCCGCTCACCATTCCAATCAGCAAACAGCTTTTGCCGGTTTACGATAAACCTATGATTTACTATCCCCTCTCGATGCTCATGTTAGCCGGAATCCGGGAGATCTTGGTGATTACAACCCCCGAAGACCAAGCCCTTTATCAACGCCTATTGCAGGATGGCACGCAGTGGGGGCTGAAATTCGCTTACGCTGTGCAACCGGAGCCACGCGGCTTGGCAGATGCCTTTTTGGTGGGCAAAGACTTTTTGGCAGGTTCGCCAGCCTGCCTGATCTTGGGCGACAATATCTTTTTTGGGCATGGGCTGCCGACGGTGCTGCGTAGTGCCGCTGAGCTCAAAGAGGGCGCGGTGGTTTTTGCCTATCCAGTGCGTGACCCGGAGCGCTACGGCGTGGTGGAAATAGACGCCGAGAGCCGCGCGCTCAGCTTGGAAGAAAAACCTAAGCAGCCACGTTCCAACTTGGCTGTACCGGGGATTTACTTCTATGATGCAGACGTAGTGCGCTATGCCGAGGAGCTCAAGCCTTCGGCACGCGGCGAGCTGGAGATTACCGACCTCAACCGGCGCTACATGGAGCAAGGCAAGCTGCAGGTGAAGGTGCTCGGGCGCGGCGTGGCTTGGCTGGACGCCGGCACACACGAGTCCCTGCTGCAAGCTGCCACTTTTATCCAGGCTGTGGAAGAGCGGCAAGGTATGATGATTTCCTCGGTGGAAGAAATCGCCTACCGCATGGGTTACATCGACCGAGAGCAGCTGCTCGCGCTGGCAGACGGGCTCAACGCGACCAATTACGGCGCTTACCTCAGGCACTTGGCAGGGAGCTAAAGATGCTGCGCATCTTGTTAATTGGCAGATCTGGGCAGCTTGGCTGGGAATTGCAGCGCTGCTATATCTCAATTTAATATCAAACTATAGTGGTTATCGTTGCCTCAAAAAAACTAACCGATCAATTTTCAAGATTTGTATTCTTGGGATAAATAATTAAATTTCACAGCAGTGCGCACCGATCAGCACATATCATATAGTTTCTGAAGTGGAACGAGACTAAATAATCTGGGATATAAGTCTAGGTTTAGGTGGGATGTAAAGCCAATACTTGGAAACATATCTGCATGCAGACTATCATCATATTAGCTCGAAACGGTGAACTAAACTACGGTTTTAAGCAGATCAGTCTGCAAGTTAGCTACCTTTTCCCTATTATTGGGCTGGTTTATGGCTTGGTCGGGTATACCCAGAGCCGGATCAAGAACCGCACCCTGCAATTGATGGTGCTTGCAATAACCTTAATTTTGTTCTTCGTGGGCGGACCGATTAAATTCATCACGCGCTATGAAGGCGTGTTTTCCACCTGGTTCCTGCCCCGTTAGGAACTACAGGATTTATTCCTGATCAACTTTTGCTGAATCATCATCCGGCGGCGTGTGCTCTGAAGGTAGATTGGCTAGGCGCTTCTTGTGGGCTGAGCGCAATGCCATATATCCGCCACCCCCAAGGATGATGACCATAGGGATCAGCCAGAGTGGGTTGAAGCCTGTTCCGACCCCAAGCAGCGTGGCTTCAGGCGTTGCTGTACTGGTTGGGCTGGGCAGCAGAGTGGGTGTAGGGGTGTTGGGTAAGGTTGGACTAGGTGTCGGTGTGGGTGTAACTGGCGTGGGTGTGGGTGTAACGGTCGCCGGTGGCGG
>ERZ1026796.1891-NODE-1891-length-13020-cov-2.821376_pt1 | contig 13020 bp, 10 predicted proteins | sample MGYA00520874_ERZ1026796 | MGnify/ENA primary metagenome ERZ1026796 (study PRJEB33270, sample SAMEA104284474) | anaerobic digester metagenome | biome: Anaerobic digester microbiome; feature: mesophilic sludge digester; material: Anaerobic digester biomass...
ATCTCACACTGCTGAGATTCTATCGCCTGCTGAAGCTTCTGTCGCTCTTCTAATAATGCAGAATTTGTAGTTTCGATGGTCCTTATGTGCTCATTGAGTCGCTCAATGTTACGCTGCTGAGATTCTACCGCCTCCTGAAGTTTCTGTCGCTCTTCTAATAATGCAGAATTTGTAGTTTCGATGGTCCTTATGTGCTCATTGAGTCGCTCAATGTTACGCTGCTGAGATTCTACCGCCTCCCGATGTTTCTTAGTCGTCTCCACAAAGTGAACCTCGAGTCTTTCGATTTCTTCCATTTTGCTAACCTGCTCGATTACATGTTGACGCAGGTCGACATTTTCTTTATTTAAGGTCCAGAATTTATTTTCATATTCATAAATCAGATCAGGAATCGTTTTTTTCCTTTTTACAAAAAGAGAACTCCAGGGGGTTATAAAACTGGCATCAAAACTTAAGTCCCTATAGAAACTATACTTAGAGAACTCACGGCTCCAATATTCGGGTACTTGCACGTTGATATGAGTTGCTTCTTTATAGTCAAAAGGCGTTGACGAAAACAGAACCCTATCGGACGAAAGGCAAAAATTCTCGATTGCCTTGATAGCCTCATCCTTCTGCATGTGTTCAAGTACCTCGATATTGACAATCAAATCATATCGGCGGTCGAATGGCTCTACAATCGATCCTACCCGGCAGTAGTCCTTGATAGATTCGTGTACATTCGAGATGGCATATTCTGAGATATCAATTCCCCATGCTTCCACACCACGATTACGCAAGGCTTCCACAAGGAATCCATAAGCACAACCGGCATCCAGTACCGATTTCGGTTCAAGCTCTTTGACAATTCGATCTGCAATATTGTCAAAAAAGGTCAGCCAAGGCTCCGTACGCTCGTATGGGGTGCCGCAGTCATGTGAATAATAATATTCCCCGAAATCATTTCCGCTTAATTTAATCGGCATATTAGCCTCCCATTGTTAATGCTAATCCTACTTCCCATATTGGTAACCGCAACCCAAATATCTGCTCTAATTTATCATCGCTCAAAACCGAAACCATCGGCCGGGTGGCTGGCGTAGGGAATTCGCTGCTCTTTGCACGTTCTAACCTTTTCACTTTTTGCTTGTCTTTGTTTGGGTCAAGTTCTAGGATTTTCTGTGCCCATTCATAGCGGCTGCAGGCTCCATCACCAGCGCAATGATAAATGCCAGCCCTCTCACCAAACCAGCGGTAAAGATCTCCGTCTGCTCGCGCCAAAAGAAGCGCGGTCACTTCTGCCAGCAAACGCGCAGATGTCGGTCCGCTAATCTGGTCATCTACCACGCGCAACACTTCTTGCTCCCGTGCCCACTGCAGCACCTTAGTGACAAATCCACCCTGGCGCATCGAGTAAACCCAGCTGGTGCGCAGGATGAGATACGCGCCGCCAGCAGCTTGTATAGCCTGCTCGCCTTCCAGTTTGGTCTTGCCGTAGACGTTGAGCGGATTGGTGACATCTGTTTCGATATAGGGACTGCCCTTGGTACCATCAAACACATAATCGGTGGAGTAATGGACGAAAACAGCGTTGATTTTTTTGGCTTCTTCTGCCAACACCCCCGGACCAATAGCGTTGATTGCCCGTGCAAGCTCTGGTTCGATCTCAGCTTTATCCACATTCGTATAAGCAGCAGCATTGATAATGATATCGGGTTTAGTATTCCTAATCAGCTCACGTAAACCCGCACTATCAGATAAATCAACAGCGGGATAGTCTAATCCAATTAGCTCCCCCAAAGGTGAACAGGTGCGCAGCAACTCCCATCCCACCTGACCGTTCGTTCCGATTTGTAGGATCTTTTTCATTTACATGACCTTTCCAAAAAACCTAATAAACACTGCCCATACTCATTGCTGGTTAGCGCCCCCGCAGTTTCGAGAGTAATCTTTGTCGAAATAGCTCATGCGGTGGGCGATCTTTTCCACGCAGGAGCTATTATGCTCTGTCTCTCTTCCACTGACTGTGCAATCTTGAAAGCCTGTTGCAAGCTTTCATGCATGCCGGCTGTTAGCCAGGTTGCGCCGCGTCTTAGCACTTTTACCAGAAATTCACTTTCATTAAGATCACGATTGTTGATTTCGATGATTTCAATTTTACCTCTATGGAAGGATTTCAGCTCTTCAACATAGCGAAATACACAATTAATTATAGAAATAGATAACGGTTACACAAAATATCGAACGGGGTTCGAGAGGTTTTTCCTCAACGCTGATTGCCTTCCCATTTTTAACAAATTCTACCATGCCATGAGTATCACGATCTGTTACTGGGTGAGCATCACCCGGACGTGCGCCAATACCGCGCGGATCTTTCCAATGTGTTGTTTTAACTAGCGCTCAGTGCGACTGAGTTGATTGGTCATCCCCGCTGCAAATTTGCTACCGTTTCCATGTGATAGGTCTGCGGGAACATATCAAAGAGATGCAAATCCTCTAGTTTATACCCGGCAGCGCAGAGATGCTTGAGATCGCGGGCTAAGGTGCTCGGGTCGCAGCTGATGTAAACGATGTGCTCAGGCGATAGCTTCTCTAGGCTCTCGCGTGCTTTGGGGTGCAAACCAGCGCGCGGCGGGTCGAGCAGCACCAGATCCATAGGCGGAAGCTCACTCTCAAGCGCGGGCAGCACTTGCTCGACCGGTCCCTCATAGAGGCGCACGTTATCGTAGGAGTCTAAATTGTTGGCAAAGTCATAGCAAGCTGAAGGTGAACTCTCGATAGCGATGAGCTCGCGGCTATGCTCTGCCAAGAAGAGGCTGAAAAGCCCCGCACCGGAATAAAGCTCTAATGTATTGACGGCGATCGTTTGGGGCAAGTGGTCGAGCACATATTCCACAAGCTTTTCCGCCACTCTGAGGTTCACTTGAAAGAACGATTCCGGAGAGAGACTGAGCTGGCGCCCTAAAACCTGATAGGTCAGTTGGTCATGGCCAGCAAGGGTCAGGCAGCTCCCATCCGGTTTGAGATAGCACACTGAAATTGGCAGATCCAGGCTGAGCTCAGGGCCGAGCTCGTCGTTACCTTCCAGCACCAGCATTAACTCACCAAAGCTATCCTCACGCAAGGTTATGCGTGTAAGCCCAGACTCTGCACCGAGGTCAATCTGTTGCCAAAGTGCATTGATCCCCTCTGTAGGCAGGTGGCATTCCTGAATTGGCACAACGCTTTTGCCATCTATGTCCATAAACCCTAAACCGCCTTCTGGGGCTGGATGAAATTGCACCTGGTTGCGGTAATTCCACGGAGAAGGGCTGGAAGTAATTCCACCACTGGGTATGGCGCTGAAGCCGCCCAGGCGATCCATCTGGTCCTGCAGGATGGCGAGCTTCGCTTGCAACTGGGCATCGTAAGGGATATGCTGGTAGTGGCAGCCCCCACAGGTGCCAAAATGTTTGCAACGAGGTTGGATGCGCTCGGGTGAAGCCTCAAGGAGGTTGATCAACCTGCCACGAGCAAACTTCTTCCCCTCCTGGACGATCTCGAGCTCTACCACTTCTCCAGGCAGGGTGAAAGGCGCAAACACTGCACGCCCATCCGGCAAGCGCCCAATGCCATCGCCACCATAAACTAATTTATCGATTCGAGTGCGAACTTTTTCTGCCAAAATTACTCCATTAAAAAGCCTGGAGGCTTTCCAATGCACTCCAGGCTCTTGTGCGTTAGCTGAAGTTCAGGCGATCTTCAGGTATTCCTCAAAAGCATCCAGCAGCTGGTTGACGTCATCCATAGTTGTATCGCCCATGGTGGCAATGCGGAAAGTTTTGTTCTTCAAATCGCCGTAACCATTGGCAATACGCATGCCTTTGGTCAGCAGGAATTTATTCAATGCTGAGATGTCAATTTCGCGGGTGTTTTGAATCGTTGAAACGGTCTTGGAACAATACTCTGGCTTTGCCAAAGCTGGCATATCGTGCGCCAGCATCCAGCTTTGCACGCGCTGTGCCATAGCTGTGTGGCGTGCCCAACGGTTTTCTAAACCTTCAGCGAAGATGCGTTCTAATTGCTTGTCTAATCCATAAATGATCTGCATTGTCGGGGTCATAGGGGTGCTATCTTTGATCCGGTGCTTTTCGAGCAGCAGCAAGTCAAAGTACCAGCCGCGGTTAGGGACGGTTTCGGCTTTTGCCATAGCGCGATCAGAAACTGCGGCAAAGGACATCCCCGGTGGGAGCGCTAAGCATTTTTGCGAAGAAGTTAGCACAAAATCTAAACCCCAGGCGTCTGTTTCGATTTTTACGCCGCCCAACGAAGAAACTGCATCCACCATGATGAGTGTATCAGGGCTTGTTTCGTGGATTACAGCGGCGAGCTCTTTAAGAGGGTTTTCCACGCCGGTGGAAGTTTCGTTGTGCACAATCGCAACAGCTTCGTAATGCTTGGCTTTGAGAGCATCGCGCAACATCTCGGGGGTGTGGGCTTCACCCCAAGGCACATCCAGCCGATCTACGGATTTGCCATTAGCAACGCCAACTTTGTACCATCGGTCCGCAAAAGCGCCATTTACCAAGACGAGCACATCTTGGGCAACAAGGTTGCGCATAGCTGCCTCTTGCATTCCAGAACCGGAAGCAGGGGGCTGAAAGACGCGGTTTTGGGTTAGAAAGACTTTCTGCATACCCTCGGCGGTGCGTCGGAAAAGCTCATCAAATTCTTTACTTCGGTGCGGGATCATTGGCTGGGTCATGGCTTGCATCACTTCTTCGGATACATCCACAGGCCCGGGAATAAACATATGGCTCATCGTATCTCCTTTTAGAACTATTTGTTCGGTGTTAATGCTTGAAATTTAGACTTTTAAGGTGAGGTGATTGTCGTCTATACTCAGGCATTGCTCCTCTCTATAAGTTGTAGTGCCTGTATTATACTTCTTGATTGACGGATGGTGATGTTGTAATCAGAAATTTAACTTATTCCAAGCAAAAAATTACACTTGCACGTTTGAAAAAGAGTACTTATAATTATTGTTTATTCGGGTGGTTAGCTCAGTTGGTTAGAGCGTTGCGTTGACATCGCAAAGGTCGTAGGTTCGAGTCCTATACCACCCATTGGAAATCATTTCCAAGCGCCCATTTACAAGAACAAAAGGCGCTCTAATTTCTCGAATTGTAAATTTGGCAGCCATTTCTAATTCATAGGAATAGGTGTAAGTCCTCCCACTTATCCAACTGATTTGAAATATTTACCAAGTAATTAAATGAACATAACCGGAAACATAGGATTAAAAATTAATTAATTTAGGAGGTAGATGGAAAAAAATAACCCAACATATCTTTAGTTTCTGTCGTTAGTTAATTGTTTAAAAATTTCAGGAGAAGAGATGAAAAAAACAACAGTATTTGCATTTAGCCTATTGATCGTGCTAAGCATGGTTTTGTCAGCATGCGGTGGAACGGCAACCGTTACAGAAGCGCCTACCGCTGAAGAAACGAAAACAGAAGTACCCCCCGCAGAAGAAACTAAAACTGAAGCTCCAGCAGAGACCGAAGCCCCTGTTAGCCAAAAAGACACGTTCATCTTTGGGCGCGGTGGCGATTCGGTCCAACTGGATCCAATCCTCGTAACAGATGGAGAATCTTTCCGCGTCACAGGGCAGATTTTGGATTCCTTGTATAAATTTGAGCAAGGGACCACCAACCCTGTACCAGCTTTAGCGGAATGTACACCGAATGAAAATGCCAGTGTCTGGACGTGCGAATTACGCGAAGGCGTTAAATTCCACGATGGAACCGATTTTAATGCCGATGCGGTAATTTTTAACTTCGAACGCTGGCGCTTTACGGATAATCCCTATCACTTCCCCAGCCAAGTGTTTGAATATTATGAGGCAATGTGGGGTGGTTTCGATGAGAATAGCAAAATCACCGCAGTGAACAAAATTGACGATTTGACCGTTGAATTTGTGTTGGCTGAGCCTATGGCACCCTTCTTGGCGAACCTGGCGATGGATTCATTTGCTATATCGAGCCCGGCTGCAATCCAAGCTGCCGGCGAGGCTTACGGCACCCCAACCGTTGGTGCTGTCGGTACTGGTCCATATAAGTTTGTTTCTTGGGAAGAAGGCACCGAGATTAAACTGGTTGCGAACGAGGATTACTGGGGAGAGAAACCCAAGGTCAAGAACGTTATTGTGCGCGTTATCCCCGATGACTCGGCTCGCTTCTTAGCTTTGCAGGCTGGTGATATTGACGCTCTGGAGCAAGCAGTGGTGGAAGATTTAGAGACTGCAGAAAACGATCCGAACTTGCAAGTGCTCACGCGCCCGGCTCTCAATACGAGCTATATAGCCTTTAACTTCAAGATTGAAGAATTCCGTGATATTCGCATCCGTGAAGCAATCGCCCATGCTATCGATAAGCAAGGTTTGATTTCCAACTTCTATGGAAAATATGGAACCGTTGCGACAAACTTCTTACCGCCTCTTTTACTCGGTCACAACCCAGATATAGAGGATTGGGCTTATGACCCCGAACTCTCGAAATCCTTGCTGGCTGAGGCTGGCTTCCCCGATGGCTTGAGCGAAGTAACGATAGCGGAAGACGTCATGGATGCCGATGGAAATGTGGTCTATACTGCCGGGCAGAAGATCCCCTTGAGGCTCTATTACATGCCTGTTACACGCTTCTACTTCCCAGCTCCAAAGGAAATTGGTGAAGCCATGGCGGCAAACCTTAATGCTGCTGGCATCAAGGTTGAACTTTACCTGGAAGGCGATTGGCCCACCTACTTAGGCGCACGGCGAAATGGCCTTCTGATGGGTCTGTACATGCTCGGTTGGGGTGGGGATAACGGCGACCCGGATAACTTCCTTGGGTACTTCTTTGGGAATGCACAGGAACCGGTTCAGATGGAAGGTTGGTACCAGAACAAAGAACTCGCCGATCTCCTTGACCGAGCCGTGACCCTGCCTGATCCTGAAGAACGGGCTGAGCTCTACCGACAAGCAGAACAAATGCTGCACGATGACGTAGCCCGCATTTGGCTTGGCCACAACAATACACCCTTAATCCTTTCAATTAAAGTGCAAGGGTACGTTCCACAGCCAGTTGGCGCTGAAAATTTCGAGTATGTATTCTTCTCGGAATAATCATGCGTAGTGAGGCGTCAACACATAAAAATTAGTTAAATTGGATGAGGGGCGGTCTTGCACCGCCTCTCATTCTTAGTATCTCAGGAGCGAGGTAACCTTGGGTAAATACATACTCAAAAGGCTCATTACGGTGATTCCTACTTTGATCGGGGTGACATTGATCATCTTTCTGTTCCAGCGCTTGATTCCAGGCGACCCGGCTGTGGCGATGTTGGGTGAACATGCTTCTGAAGAAAATGTTGCCCGTATTCGTGAGCAATTTGGCTTAGACAAACCACCTTTTTTGAATCGCGACGCTTTGGTGGAAGGAGATTTGGCTGGCTTTTTTGATAGCCAATATGTTCGTTACTTTGACCGGCTGCTCCATTTTGATCTCGGTGATTCGATTCACAGGCGCATTCCTGTGGTAGATACCATAAAAGAGCGCTTCCCGGCTACCATTGAATTGGCATTATTAGCTATGTTGATCGCCTTAATTGTCGGCATCCCGATTGGAATTCTATCCGCGGCAAGGCGAAACTCTCTGATTGATGGGGTAACCAGAATTGGATCACTTATCGGGGTCTCTATTCCAATCTTTTGGCTTGGAATTATGGAAATCATGTTTTTTTCGGTAATGCTTAAATGGCTGCCTTCTGGAGGCAGGCTTAGCCCTGGGATGACCATCGAACCAGTGACAAATTTACTCCTTCTAGATGCTTTGCTTACCGGAAACGGACCTGGTTTTTGGGATGCACTAAAACACATCATCATGCCGGCAATTGCCCTGGCGACTATCCCGACTGCAATAATTACCCGTATGACCCGCTCCAGTATGTTAGATGTTTTGCAAGAAGATTACATTCGCACAGCCTCAGCGAAAGGATTAGGAGAGCGGGTGGTGCTCTTCCGGCATGCCCTTAAAAATGCTTTCTTACCCGTGATTACCATTATTGGTATTCAAATTGGGTCTTTATTAGCAGGGGGCGTGCTCACAGAGACGATATTCTCTTGGCCCGGTATCGGCAAATGGGTCTACGACTCGATTCTCGGCAGGGATTACCCTATTGTGCAGGGGGTTACCTTATTGATTGCCGTCGTATTTTTACTCGTGAACTTACTTGTGGATATCTCATACGCAATCTTAGATCCGCGTATAAGTTATGAATGAGGGTGGCAGAATGACAGAGATTATCTCAGAAGATCAATTGCTTACAGAATTCGCAGTCCGCGAACATCGTTCACTCTGGTTAGATGCCTGGCGGCGCCTTATTGCTAACCGCACAGCCATTCTCGGCTTAGTGATTGTGGCGATTTTTTTGCTCACCGCTATAGGTGCGCACTTTTTTTGGGAGTACGACCCAGCCGTTGACCTTGACTATAACGCAAAGCTTTTAGCCCCCACATTTGTGAGAAGTGCAGAGGGTGATCAAGTTCACATTTTTGGGACTGACAAACTCGGGAGGGATATCTTCCGCCGTGTGGTTCATGGAGGCTGGAATTCGCTTCGCGTGGGGATCATTGCGGTTAGTATTTCACTGCTTATCGGTGGGATATTAGGTTTGCTTGCCGGCTTTTTTGAAAGCACTCACTTGAATGGCGTCGAACAAGCTGTGCTTACTTCGCTTTTGGGGCTGGGCTGCGGCGCACTACCCGCTTGGATCGCCAACCAGCCTTTCCAAGCGTTATTATTCATGCTATTAGGTTTAGGTTCAGCCCTGTTTAGTACATTTATGGCTCACCGCCAGAATTTAAGGAAAGTCTTGTTTGGTGTGATCGGCATGGCAATTGGAGGGTTACTGGGCTTATTGGTTGCACCGCTCGTGGGATTGGTTTGTGCTGTGGTTGGATTGGTAATTGGCATCATTCTGGCGAAACCAATTAGCGGAAAGGCTTTCTCGAGTTTTACCATGCGGGTGATGGATATTATCTTATCCTTCCCCAGTTATTTGTTGGCTATCGCCATTGTGGCTTTCCTGGGGCCTGGGTTAGAAAAGGGCATGATCGCGATAGGGTTTGTAGGGATACCTGTCTATGCGCGCTTGGCACGTTCAGCTGTGCTTTCGGTGAGCCAAAAAGAGTACGTCTTAGCCTCGCAATCTATTGGAGAATCGCATGGACGCATTCTCTTTCGTCACATTGTGCCGAATATCCTCTCCCCGATCATTGTTCAAGCTACAATGGGTTTGGCTGATGCGATCCTCTCGGCGGCGGCGCTCGGTTTCTTAGGTTTGGGAGCTGTGCCGCCCATACCCGAATGGGGAGCGATGTTAGGGGATAGTTATAAGTACCTTTCCAGCGGAGCGTGGTGGGCAGTGCTCTTCCCCGGTTTGGCGATTATGTTTAGCGTTTTAGGTTTCAACTTACTCGGGGATGGGCTGAGAGATGCCTTAGACCCGAAGATGAGGCTGTAAAATGGATGCGAACAGTTCAGCCCAACAAAAAAATAATGTGCCGTTGCTCAAAATATCGAATTTGCAAACCCGGTTTCATACGCAAGATGGCGTAGTGCATGCCGTCAATGGGATTTCTTACAGCTTAAATTCGGGTGAAATTTTAGGTGTGGTTGGGGAAAGCGGCTGCGGCAAGAGCGTCCACGCACTTTCGATTATGCGCCTGATCCAAATTCCGCCGGGTGAAATTGCGGATGGTGAAATTTGGTTTGAGGGGCGAGATCTGCTGAAACTCAGCGAAAATGAGATGCGCCATCTGCGCGGCAGAGATATTGCGATGGTTTTTCAGGATCCGATGACTTCGCTCAACCCTGTTTTTACAGTAGGTTTTCAAATCTGTGAAGCTTTGATGCTGCACATGAATATGACCCGAAAACAAGCCAGAGAACGAACCATTGAACTCTTGAACTTAGTCGGTATTCCTGAACCCACCAAACGGATCGATAACTACCCGCATCAGTTCTCGGGTGGTATGCGTCAACGCGCTATGATTGCAATGGCGCTATCTTGTGAGCCAAAGTTGCTCATTGCAGATGAGCCAACGACGGCATTGGACGTTACGATTGAAGCCCAAATTATCGATTTAGTGATGAAATTACAAAAAGAAATGGGCATGTCCGTCATGTGGATCACGCATGACTTAGGCATCGTGGCTGAGATGGTGCATAAAATCAACGTGATGTATGCTGGTTTTATTATCGAGGAAGGGCTCGTGGATGATATTTATGATGAAACCTTGCACCCTTACACCAAAGGACTATTGGGCTCCCTGCCCAGCATTGACGAAGCTCCTGGCACAAAACTCATCTCGATTCCGGGTTTACCCCCTGATCTGATTGCTTTGCCAAGCGGTTGTCCATTTTATGCTCGTTGTACTTATCGGCAGGACCATTGCCGGGAAGAGCGCCCAGTGCTGGAAACAGTGAACACGAATGGGCATGCTGTGGCATGTTGGCGCTGGCGGGAGATCTAATCGAGGAAGAATGATGTCGCAAAATAAACAGTTGCTTCAGGTACAGAATTTAAAAAAATATTTTCCAATCTCTTCCGGCGTGTTATTTAACCGGCAGAAGCGATACGTGAAAGCAGTCGACGACGTCAGCTTTGAGGTGTATGATGGCGAGACCTTAGGGCTGGTTGGGGAAACAGGCTGTGGAAAAACCACTGTTGCCCGTACTTTGCTCCAGCTCTACCGCCCAACCTCTGGGCAGATCTTGTTCGACGGGATCAATTTGACCGAATTGCCTGAAAATGAAATGCGCAAGATTCGCAGCCGTATGCAGATGATTTTTCAGGATCCGTATGCGTCGCTAAACCCGCGCATGACCGTCGGGTCAATTATTTCTGCTCCGCTGGATGTGCACACCCAAATGTCTCGCAACGAGAAGCGCGAAAAGGTGCAAGAACTTTTACAACTTGTTGGGCTGAACCCGGATTTTGTCAACCGCTACCCGCACGAATTTTCTGGCGGGCAGCGCCAACGCATTGGCATTGCCCGAGCTCTTGCCCTAAACCCAGACCTGGTTGTTTGTGATGAGCCAATTTCCTCCTTGGACGTCAGCATCCAAGCGCAGGTGGTCAATTTGCTGGAAGAGCTGCAAAACAGATTGGGAATGACTTACATCTTTGTGGCGCACGACCTGAGCATGGTGCGGCACATTAGTGATCGCATTGTTGTGATGTACTTAGGGAAAGTGATGGAACTGGCTGACCGCAATGAAATCTATTTGCGCCCTCAACATCCGTATACCAAAGCGCTCATGTCTGCTGTCCCCATCCCTAACCCTAAGAAGGCACGATCTCGCCAAAGGATCATCTTACAAGGCGATATCCCCAGCCCTATCAACCCACCCAAGGGATGTAACTTCAACACGCGCTGCCCGATTGCCCAGGATATCTGTTTTAAAGAAGAGCCGGTTTATCGCGAGCTTGCGCCGGGGCATTTCATCGCCTGCCACTTTGTATAAGTAGGATAAGTTCAACTTCTTCGCTGCACCTAAACAGCATTTTCTTGGTGGAACTTGACTGTTGCCTTGCCGTTGGCGTCCAGAGTTACCTTTCCCTTGCGGATCGAGGTATCTCCTATGAGCCCGGCTACGGCGTCAAGCTGGCCCTTGTTTACCGCGTCTCCCGCAGCAGAGCCGTCAGTGACGTTCTCGACCTTGTGGCTGTCCATGTCCAGGGCGGCGGCCATAGGAACAGAGCCGTCAGCCAGGATTCCGCCACCACCGACTATGACTGCATCGAGCTGGCTCTTGTTGACCGCATCGTGCTCGTCTGTTCCGTCTGCTACATCGGTGATTTTGTTATCCCCCATGCTTAATGGGGGAACTATCTTCAGCCGACCTCCTGAGCCGATTACCTTTCTGATCGTTGCGATAATATCAGCCATCTGATATCACCACTTAGATACCATCGGAAGCAGCCGGATTGTACATGCCGGCAGAGGCGTCCTTGACAGCAATCACGTTCTCCAGCCAGATCTGCTTGATGAGTTCGTGGTTCTTTTCATTATTGTACTGGTTGCTATGGAGGCCGAAGTCGTTTGGCAACACCTGGCCGTTCTCCATGGTGAAAGACTGGGCGGGACCGTACTCGGGGTTCCAGTCGTAGTAGATGGTGAACGGGCTCATTCCGCCGTCCATGACCAGGATATCTCCCTCGACCATGCCGTACTCTACGCTGTGGAGAGTTGCTTCCAGGACCGGGATGTAGATTGACTTGGCCTTGGCCTTGGCCACGCCATAGAGATTCTCCCTGGTGCTCATGTCCACATCGATGTTCATGAGGAACTTGAGGGCCTCACGGAAGTTTGTCTTGTGGACAAAGTAGTCTGTGGCCTTGTAGCCTACAGCAGCGTCCTCGAAGTCTCCACCAAGGAGGATCATGTCGTTGACCGGGTTGCAGCCCTCCTCACTCCACTTGGTTACAGATCTGGTTCGGAAAGATCCACCAGACGGAGCAGTCTGGACTCCGTCTGTGGAATCGATGACTGCATTGATGATCCTGGCGTTCTGCCACTCGCCTATCCAGTTGGCTTGTCTCTTCAGGGTTCGGACCAGGACATCGAGGTTGGTCTTGTACCTCCGAGCCTGTTCGCTGACGACGAACTCGAAGCCCCACTTGGCGAGGGTAGCCTGGCCGGATGTGATCTTGCTGGCAGTGATCCGAGCGAAGTCGGCCCCGGCCGTCAGGCGTCTCGGGAACCTCTTGCCGGGATCGTTGTCAGGACTGTACAGCTCCTTGGCCCAGGCGATAGAGTCGGCGCCGTTGAGCCTTGTCTTGGGAACGAAGTTGAGCCACTCGAAAGACTTGCCGAGGATCTTGGAGATCAGGCCCTCGAAAGGTTCCTGCCTCAGCAGCCAGTCGTTCTCCAGTGTGCCTTCAGAATTGTATGCCATGAATCATGCACCTCTAAGCCGCCAGCTCCAGCGTCTGCAAGCCGATACCACAGAGAACAGG
>ERZ1026796.1898-NODE-1898-length-12993-cov-6.703404_pt1 | contig 12993 bp, 7 predicted proteins | sample MGYA00520874_ERZ1026796 | MGnify/ENA primary metagenome ERZ1026796 (study PRJEB33270, sample SAMEA104284474) | anaerobic digester metagenome | biome: Anaerobic digester microbiome; feature: mesophilic sludge digester; material: Anaerobic digester biomass | place...
GGTATTCCACGTGGGAGATGTTGATCGTGATGCCACGCTCGCGCTCCTCGGGGGCCTTGTCGATCTTGTCAAAGGGCGTGAAGTCCGCCCACCCCGTCGAGGACAGCGTGCGCGTTATCGCCGCCGTCAGCGTCGTCTTGCCGTGGTCAATGTGACCGATCGTACCTATGTTCAGGTGCGGCTTCGTCCTGTCAAAATGCTCCTTCGCCATTTTGTTAACCTCCCTTGTTAACTTCTTCTCAGCGGTTACCGCCTTTTATGTTTTTCCGGGGCGTATCAGTGCCGAAGGATCTTTTCGGTGATCTCCCCGGGAACTTCCTCGTAGTGAGAGAACTGCATCGAGTAGGACGCCCTCCCCGAGGTCTTGTTCCTCAGGTCGGTGGCGTACCCGAACATCTCCGAGAGCGGGGCGAAGGACTTCACGATCCTCGCGTTGCCCCTCATCTCCATTCCCTCCACGTGACCCCGCCGCGAGGAAAGATCTCCCATTACGTCCCCTACGTATTCATCGGGTGTCACGACCTCGACCTCCATGATCGGCTCCATCAGGACCGGGTTAGCGGACCTCATGGCTTCCTTGAAGGCCATGGAGGCGGCGATCCGGAAGGCCAGTTCGGAGCTGTCCACCTCGTGGAAGCTGCCGTCGACGAGGGTCACCTTTACACCGATCACAGGGTAACCGCCCAGCACCCCGTTGGCCACGGTCTCGGTTATCCCCTTCTGCACGGCCGGGATGAACTCCCTCGGTATGGCCCCGCCGACGATCCTGTCCTCGAAGAGGAAGCTCTTTTCCTCGGGGAGCGGCTCGATCTCCAGGACCACGTGGCCGTACTGCCCCCTGCCCCCGGTCTGCTTGATGAACTTGCCCTCGCCGGAGGAGGGGTTCCTGATGGTCTCCCGGTAGGCCACCTGGGGCCTTCCCACCCTGACGTCCACGCCGTATTCCCTCTTGAGCCGGTCGACGATGATCTCGAGGTGAAGTTCCCCCATACCGGAGATGATCGTCTGGGCCGTCTCCTCGTTGGTGGAGACCTTGAAGGTGGGGTCCTCCTCGGAGAGCCCCGCCAGCCCCCGCGTCAACTTCACCTGGTCGGCCTTGCTCATGGGTTCCGCCGAGAGGTGGACCACCGGTTCCGGGAACTCCACCGATTCCAGGACGATGGGCTTCCTCTCGTCGGAGAGGGTGTCCCCCGTCTTGGTGGCCTTCAGCCCCGGCAGGGCAACGATCTCGCCGGCGGAAGCCTCTTCCAGGTCTTCCCTCTTGTTGGCGTGCATCCTGAGTATCCTGCCCACTCTCTCGCGGTTCCCCGTAGAAGTATTCAAAAGGCTGGAACCGCTCCTGACCCTCCCCGAATAGATCCTGCAATAGACCAGGCGCCCCACGAAGGGGTCGACCATTATCTTGAAGGCCAGCGCCGAGAAGGGACCGCCGGGGTCGGGATACCTTTCCTCGGGATCTCCCGTCGAAGGGTGCACGCCCTTGATCGGCGGCAGGTCCTTCGGGCTTGGGAGATAGTCCACCACTGCGTCTAGAAGGGAATGGACACCCTTGTTCTTGAAGGCCGACCCGCAGAGCACGGGAAAAACGGCCAGCTCGATGGTCCCCTTCCTCAAAGCCTTCTTGAGGACATCTTCCGGAACGCGCTTGCCCTCCAGGAAGAGGTTCATCACATCCTCGTCGATCTCCGCCATGGCCTCCACGAGGGCTTCCCTCCCAAGGGCGGCGTCTTCAGCCAGCTCGGCCGGGATATCCACTACCCTGGGGTCGACGCCGAGCTCCTCCACGTAGATGACGGCCTTTTCCCTGACCAGGTCAACGACACCGCTGAAACCATCCTCGGAACCTATGGGTATCTGCACGGGGACGGCGTTGGCGCCTAGGCGCTCCTTCATCTGGGCGACCACCTGGTGGAAATCCGCCCCGACCCTGTCCATCTTGTTGATGAAGGCGACCCTGGGCACCCTGTACCGGTCGGCCTGCCTCCAGACAGTCTCGGATTGGGGTTCCACCCCGCCGACGGCGCAGAAGACCGCCACGGCCCCGTCGAGGACCCTCATGGACCTTTCGACCTCAACGGTGAAATCCACGTGGCCGGGCGTATCAATAATATTGACACTAAAACCCTTCCAATGGCAGGTCGTGGCCGCGGAGGTTATAGTGATCCCCCGCTCCCTCTCCTGTTCCATCCAGTCCATGGTGGCTGCGCCTTCATGGACTTCCCCGAGCTTGTGCTTTCGGCCCGTGAAGAACAGGATCCTCTCCGTCGTCGTGGTCTTGCCGGCGTCAATATGCGCCGCGATGCCGATATTCCTGATTGAACCGAGATCGATCGAGCTCATTCGCTTTTCTCCGTGCCCGGTCCCGCGGCGGGTCCCCCTTGCACGACCCGGTGCCCGCGGAGCCTTAAGCTGACTACCAGCGGTAATGGGCAAAGGCCCTGTTGGCCTCGGCCATCCTGTGAGTGTCTTCCCGTTTCTTGACGGAATTCCCCTCACCGCGGCAAGCATCGGTCAGCTCCCTGGCCAGCCTTTCTACCATGGGGATGCCCTTTCGCCCCCTGGCGTACTGTAGGATCCACCGGGTGGCGAGGGCCTGGGCCCTCCTGGGCTGCACTTCCACGGGGACCTGGTAGGTGGCCCCGCCCACCCTCCTGGGACGGACCTCAACCATGGGTCGGACATTCTCCATGGCCTTGTTGAACACCTCGAGGGGCTCCATGCTCAGCCTCTTCGAGGCGAGGTCAAGGGCTCCGTACATGATCTTCTCGGCGACGCTTCTCTTGCCGTCGATCATGATCGCCGCAATGAACTTGGCTATATCGAGTTCCCCGAACCTGGGGTCGGGCTCAACCTCGCGAATCCTGACGTGTCCCTTTCTTGGCATATCCTAGACACTCTCCCTGCCGTTGCCTGTCTGCCGGCCCTACTTGGGCCGTCTCGCGCCGTACTTGGAGCGGCTCTTCCGTCTTCCCTCGACGCCGCCGCAATCAAGGGTACCCCTCACTATATGGTAACGGACCCCGGGAAGGTCCTTGACCCTGCCGCCCCTCACCAACACTACAGAGTGTTCCTGCAGGTTGTGTCCCACCCCGGGTATGTAGGAAGTGACCTCGAAGCCGTTGGTAAGGCGGACCCTCGCGACCTTCCTGAGGGCGGAGTTCGGCTTCTTGGGCGTGACGGTGTAAACCCTGGTGCAGACCCCTCTCCTGGCAGGATTCCCCTGCAGGGCCGGTGCCTTGGAGTGCCCTCTCTTTTCCTGGCGCCCCTTTCGTATCAGTTGGTTAATGGTCGGCAAAAAACCCCCTCCTTCTCATTCACTGCTCCTTCAAGCCCTCCACCTCGGTGACCTCAGGGACCCTTCCGTATCGCGATCCCCGCCGCAGCCGCTCCGCGGCCGATGGCGCAAGCGCGCCCAAGGATGGTCATGCTGTCAGCCCATTCGACCTTGATGCCGGCCTCTTCAGCCATCTTCTCCAGGTCCTCCACCAGGGATGCCCTCGCATCGGCCGCGAGGAAGAGTTTCCTCAAATTCCCGGACTGGAGCGCTCTCCTCACGGACCTTACCCCCACCAGCCTGTTGGGCACAGCCAGCTCGTTCAAGGGCACACGGGACCCCCCCCTTGAAAAGGACACCGGGAAATAATATCAGCGGCACCGGTCACTGTCAAGAAAGATCTTTTCCCCGCCTCTTCCAGGGTTACAGGAAAACCTCCCCGGGGGGTGGCCCCTCGGGCGCCGTCGCCGCCTCACGGACAATTATATCCTTGCAATCCTCGAAGGATGTCCCCGCGGGGATCAGGTGTCCTATGATCACGTTCTCCTTGAGGCCCTTCAGTTTGTCCACGTCGCCCCTCACGGCTGCACCGGCAAGGACCTGGGCCGTCTGCTGGAAGGAGGCCGCGCTGAGGAAACTCTCCGTGGCAAGGGCCGCCTTGGTGATGCCGTGAATGACGGGCTTCCAGGCTGGTTCCTCCCTGAGCCTGCGGACAAAGGTCACCCGCTGAAGGGTGCGTTTTGTCTCGGATTGGGTGAAGATCGGCCTCAGGACCATCTCATCGGGGTCGGCCGTTAGCAGGCTCTCCAGGACCTGGCTGTTAACCTCACTCCCGGCATCGGCCACGACCTCGCCCTTTTTGTCCTTCACCGGCTCCAGCAGCACCTTCCCGTAGGCGATATCGGAGAGCACCTTCCTCAGGATGGCGTCCCGGGACAGTATCTCGCCGTCGATCTCGACGGCCGTCAGTTCACCCTCCACGAGGCCTCGCACGACGCTCCCGTCGATAAGCTGGGGTATGTCGATGACGGCGTTACCGTCGGAGTCGATGGCCTGCACGAGGGGCCTCGCCCAGTACTGGTCAATGAGCATCTTCTGGATCGAGTCGGATACGGTGACCGTCTCCGGGGACCGCCAGACCTTCACGGACACCACGTTGTTCTCCCTTATGACCGAGGCGGCCGCGTCATCGATGACCCTGTCGGCGGAAAGGAGCGTCTTGCCGTCGGCTGTGACATCCTCGGCGAGGTAGGTCTTGTCCTTCATCTCCTCGAGGATAGCCACGTCCCTAACTTGGATCCTGGGCGGGAAACCTCGGGTCAGCAGCGCCAGGTTCAGGCCCGAGAGGGCGCTCCCCGGCTCGATGGCTTCGCCGTCGGGCAGTTCGACCCTTTCGGTCAGCACCAGTCCCGTCATGCTCCTCCTGAAGGAGGATTCGCCAACGATCACGCGAAGGGCATCGCCTTCATCCTCAAGGGTCAGCTCGGAGACGCCCGAACCGGGGCGGAGCATCTGCCGGATCGAGCTGTCATCGAGCACCTTGCCCTTGACGCTCAGGGCGGGTTCAATATCGCCCTGCCCCGCGACGTCACCGAGTTTTTTGCCGGCCATGATCTCCACAGCCTCCTGGAGGAAGCGCTCGTTGCCGGCTCTTATCTGCTCGACTTCTTTCTCGATGTCGCTGAGCCAGGCCAACTCCATGGAGACGAAGGAGCTGTCCCCCTCTTCGATCACCCTCACCCTGTTGACGGGCGCGACCTTCCTTAGGATGACCTCGATATGCTTGTTGCTGACGGAGACGCCCTGGGAGAGGTAGACCGACTGGATATTGTCCACCAGGTAGTTCTGGACCGCCTCCAGGCCTTCGATCTCGAGCAATTGCTGCGGGTCGACGTGCCCGTCGGTCAGGGCCTGCCCCTTCGCGACGGGCTGTCCCTCCTCGACGAGGAGGGGCTGCGACGCCGGGATGTTGTAGGAGGATCGGGACTCCACACCATCCACCTCGGAGGATATGAAGACCTTTCTCTTGCCCTCCATCTCCCGGATCTCCGAAACGAACCCGTCCCGGTCGGAGAGGAAAGCCACCTTTTTGGGCCTCCGGACCTCGAAGAGCTGTTCTATCCTGGGAAGGCCCTGGGTGATGTCCTCACCGGTGATGCGGACGCCGCCGGTATGGAAGGTCCGCATGGTCAGCTGGGTCCCGGGCTCCCCTATGGACTGGGCCGCTACGACCCCGACGGCCTCGCCCAGGAGTACCTTCTCCCGCGACGACAGGTCCATGCCGTAGCACTGCCGGCATATGCCGTCCTTGAGGGCGCAGGTCAGGGGGCTCCTCACCCAGACCTCCTCCAGGCCGGCCTTTTCGATCTGACCCGCCTTCTCGGCGTCGATCAGCTCCCCGGAGGCCGCGATCTTTTCCCCCGTCTCGGGGTTCACTATATCCCTCAGGTTGGTCCTGCCGATTATCCTCTCGCTGAGGGAGATGATCATCTTGCCGTCCTGGAGCAGGGGCCTTATGCAGACACCCATGTCGGTGCCGCAGTCCTCGGCGGTTATGATCAGGTCCTGGGCGACATCGACAAGGCGCCGGGTAAGGTAACCGGACTTGGCCGTCCTGAGGGCGGTATCGGCCAGCCCCTTTCTCGCGCCGTGGGTGGATATGAAGTATTCCAGGCTGTTGAGGCCCTCACGGAAGTTAGAGACGATGGGGTAGTCGATGATCTTCCCTGACGGGTCGGCCATGAGCCCCCGGATGCCGGCCATCTGTGCCACTTGGCTTTTGCTTCCACGGGCGCCGGATTCCATCATCATCCTGATGGGGTTGGTGACATCCATGTTGGCCAGGACCGCATCGGCCGCCTCCCGGGAGGCCTCCGACCAGAGGGTCTCCTTCTGCCGGAGGTATTCGTCCTCGGTGAGGACCCCCATCTCGTACTGGGACGAGAGGACCTCCTCCTTGGAGAGGGCCTCGTTAACGATGTCCTTTTTCTGATGGGGTATGACGACGTCGCCAAGGCCGAAGCTGATGCCGCTGACGGTCGACCACTGGTACCCCAGTTCCTTTATCTTGTCCAGCATGTCCACCAGGGCCTCCTGCCCCACCCGGTCGTAAGCGGCGTCGATGAGCGCGCCCAGGGGTTTCTTCCCCATCTGCTTGTTTATATAGCGCAGGTCGGGGTGGAGTATGCTGTTGAAGAGGGCCCGGCCGGGGGAGGTGGTGATCCATTCACCCCTGAACTTGAGCTGGATCTTGCTGTTGATGTCCACCACGTCGAAATCGAGGGCGGATAGAACGTCCTCGATGGAGAGGAAGCTCATCCCTTCGCCCTTCCTGCCCTCGAGCATGGCCGTGACATAGTAGATCCCCAGCACGATGTCCTGGGTGGGCGTGACGACGGGCCTCCCGCTCGCCGGCGAAAGGAGGTTCCTGGCGGAGAGCATTATCGTCTGGGCCTCCACGCGGGCCTCGATGGACAGCGGCACGTGGACCGCCATCTGGTCACCGTCGAAGTCGGCGTTGAAGGCGGTGCACACCAGGGGGTGGAGTCTCAGGGCCTTACCTTCCATGAGGACCGGTTCAAAGGCCTGGATCCCCAGCCGGTGAAGCGTCGGCGCCCTGTTGAGGAGCACGGGGTGGCCCTTGATGACCTCCTCCAGTATGCCCCACACGTCCTCGCGCCCCCGCTCGATGGCCCTCTTGGCGCTCTTGACGTTGGGCGAGAGGCCCTGATCCACGAGCTTGTTGATGACGAAGGGTTTGAAGAGTTCCAGGGCCATTTGCTTCGGGACGCCGCACTGGTGGATCTTCAGGTTCGGTCCGATGACGATGACGGACCTGCCCGAGTAGTCGACCCTCTTGCCGAGCAGGTTCTGGCGGAAGCGGCCCTTCTTGCCCCGCAGGAGGTCGGAAAGGCTCTTCAGGGGCCTGTTCCCGGCACCGAGCACGGCCTTGCCCATCCTCCCGTTGTCGATCAGGGCATCGACGGACTCCTGGAGCATCCTCTTCTCGTTACGGATGATTATCTCCGGCGCCCTGAGCTCCTGCAACTTGCGGAGCCTGTTGTTGCGGTTTATAACCCTGCGGTAGAGGTCGTTGAGGTCCGAGGTGGCGAAACGGCCGCCGTCCAGCTGGACCATGGGCCTCAGGTCGGGCGGGATGACCGGGAGAGCCTGGAATACCATCCACTCCGGCTTCCCGTCGCTCTTGCGGAAGTCCTCGGCGACCTGTAGCCTTTTGACCAGCTTTCTCTTTTTCTGGCCGGTGGATTCCCCTATCTCGTCCCTGAGGGAGGCCGCCAGTTCGTTCAGGTTGATCCTCGAGAGGAGCGAAAGGACGCCCTCGGCCCCGATCCCGGCCTCGAAATCCTTGTCGTAGGCCGCGCAGAGGCGCTGTTCCCTCTCAAGGATTATGTCACCCCGCTGGAAGGGCGAACCGCCGCCCTCGATGACCATGTAGCAGGGGTCCTCGATCGTCACGGATTCCCCCATCACCGAGAACCTCCCCGGGTACTTCTGGAAGAAAAGTTCGTACTCGCTGGAGGAGATCACGTCCCCCTTCTTGAAGGGGAGCTTGGCCACGGCGGTGACGACGAAACCCTCCTCGTTGCCGACCAAAGCCCGTTCCGTCCGGAGCAGTTCGTTCGCCGAAAGGGCCTTCTCTCTCTCTGTGGCGGAAAGTACCCGCCCCTCGGAGTAGAGCCCGTCGGCGGAAGGCTCGGTGACCCGGAAAGCCGGTTCCGCCTTGAACACCTTGTCGCCGAAATCGCGCTTGAAGACCCCCACCTGGCCCGCGGAGATCACGTCGCCCGGGTTGGCCGGGATGTCGTCCACCGGGCCGACCCGGTGGGCTTCCTCAGCTTTGAACCGGTGGTCGTAATGCCTGTGGATCCTCTCCTCGCACTCCGAGACCAGGTCCCCTCTTCTCAGGAGATCCGTCCTCCGTCCCTCCATGACCACCTTGTAGACGGGTTCCCGCCTCCGGGTGGGGGCGAAGTAGACCACCTTCTCGAGGTCCTTCGTGGCGGTGCCCAGGAGCAGGCTCAATCGGCTGGGTATACCCCGGAGGTACCAGATATGGACCACCGGCGCCGCCAGCTCGATGTGCCCCATGCGTTCCCTCCTGACGCGGTTATCGGCTATCTCCACGCCGCAGCGATCGCAGACGACGCCCTTGAACTTGGGGCCGCTCCTTTTGTACTTCCCGCAGGCGCACTCAAAGCTCCTGGTGGGACCGAAAATTCTCTCGCAGAAGAGGCCGTCCTTCTCCGGCCTGAGGGTCCTGTAGTTGATGGTCTCAGGCTTCTTGACCTCCCCGCTGGACATTTCCCTGATCCTTTCGGGGCTCGCAAGCTTGATCTTGACCCCGGAGATCCCTCTCTGGTTCATCTATTCCTCAGCCCCCTCTTCCGGGTCGTCGTCACTCTCTCCACCCAGGACCGAGATCAGTTGGCCCCGGTCTTCCTCAACGGGCACCTCGTCGTGGAAAAGGTCATCGAGGGCTCCCTCCGGGCGGCCCGCGGGTCCTTCGCGCTTCTCCTGGGTCCTCACTCTCGGGAGGAGCGCCGGCTCTTCGTCCTCATCCATGAGCAGCTCTCCCATGGAGCCGTCCTCGTAGGCGATCTCCACGTCAAGACCCAGGCCCTGCAGTTCCTTGACGAGGACCCTGAAGCTCTCGGGGACGCCGTGTTCCGTAAGGTTGAGACCCTTCACTATTCTCTCGTAGGTCTTGAGCCTGCCCCTGATGTCGTCGGACTTGACGGTCAGGATCTCCTGGAGGACGTGGGCGGCCCCGTAACCTTCCAGGGCCCAGACTTCCATCTCCCCGAAGCGCTGGCCGCCGAACTGGGCCTTCCCCCCGAGGGGCTGCTGGGTTATCAGGCTGTAGGGGCCTATGGACCGGGCATGGATCTTGTCGTCCACCAGGTGGATGAGCTTCATCATGTACATGGTCCCCACCGTGACGGGCCGCCTCATGGGTTCGCCGGTCCTGCCGTCGTAGAGGAGCACCCGCCCGTCGGGCGTCATGTCCTTGAAACCCTCCTGGCGGGACTTCTCAACCAGGTCCAGGATCTCCTGTTCGGTAGCCCCCTCAAATACTGCGGTGGAAACGTGCCAGTCGTTCTGGGAGGCCACGAAGCCGAGGATGGTCTCCAGCACCTGGCCGAGGTTCATGCGGCTTGGCACCCCGATGGGGTTCAGCACCACGTCGATGGGAGTACCGTCGGGAAGGTAGGGCATATCCTCCTCGGGGAGGATCCTCGAAACGACACCCTTGTTGCCGTGGCGCCCCGCCATCTTGTCGCCCACCGAGATCTTCCTTATCTTCGCCACGTAGACCTTGACGACCTCGTTGACTCCCGGCGTCAGGTCATCACCGTTCTCGGAACGGCTGAGGCGCTTCACCGCCACGACCTTACCGCCCTCGCCATGGGGGATCCTCATGGAGGTGTCCCTGACCTCCCTGGCTTTCTCGCCGAAGATGGCCCTCAGGAGTTTTTCCTCGGGCGACTGGTCGGACTCACCCTTAGGGGTGACCTTGCCGACGAGGATGTCGCCCGCCACCACTTCCGCCCCGATCCGGACGATACCGGTCTCGTCGAGGTCCTTGAGAGCGTCCTCGCCGACGTTGGGGATATCCCGGGTTATCTCCTCGGGCCCGAGCTTCGTGTCGCGGGCCTCCACCTCGTACTCCTCTATATGGACAGAGGAGAAGCTGTCGTTCTTCACCAGCCTGTCGCTCAGCAGGATGGCATCCTCGTAGTTGTACCCCTCCCATGAGACGAAGGCCACGAGGACGTTGTTGCCCAGGGCCAGTTCGGTGTTCTCCACCGCCTGGCCGTCGGCGATGATATCCCCCGCCTTGACCTTGTCTCCCTTGAAGACGATGGGTTTCTGGTGGATGATGGTACCCTGGTTCGATCTCTTGAACTTGACCAGGTTGTACTGGTCGACCTTGCCGGCCTTGCCGGCCTGGATCTTTATCGTCCGGGAATCGACGCCGATCACGGTGCCGGGATTGCGCGCCACCACGCAGGAGCCCGAATCCCGGGCTATCCTCGCCTCGATCCCCGTGCCGATGATGGGAGCCCTGGAGTTGATCAGCGGGACGGCCTGCCTTTGCATATTGGACCCCATGAGAGCCCGGTTTGCATCGTCGTGCTCCAGGAAGGGGATGAGGGCCGTCGAGGCCGAGACGATCTGCTTGGGCGAAATATCCAGGAAGTCGACCTTGGCCGGCTCGACCACGGCGATATCCCCCCTGTCCCTTACGTAGATCTCCTTTTCCGCGAAGGTCCTGTCGGGGTTCAGGGGCGTGTTGGCCCTTCCGATGTAATATTCATCCTCCTCGTCGGCCCCGAGGTAGACGACTTCGTCGGTGACCTTGCCGTCGACGACCTTTCTTTTCGGTGCCTGGAGGAAACCGTACTCGTTTATCCTCGAGTAGATCGACAGGGAGGTCACCAGGCCGATGTTGGGACCCTCGGGGGTCTCGATGGGGCAGACCCTGCCGTAGTGGGTGTAGTGGACGTCCCTGGCCTCGAAACCGGCCCTCTCCCTGCTCAGGCCTCCGGGGCCGAGCGCCGAGAGTCTCCTCCGATGGGTCAGTTCCGCCAGGGGATTCGTCTGGTCCATGAACTGCGAAAGCTGGCCAGAGCCATAGAACTCCCTCAAGGCCGCCGATATGGGACGGACGTTTATCAATTCTCTCGCGGTGGCGCCGGTGAGGTCGGGGATGGTGGTCATCCTCTCCCGGGCGATCCTCTCCATCCTGAGCAGGCCGATACGGACCTGGTTCTGGAGCAGTTCGCCGACGGCCCGCACCCTCCTGTTGCCGAGATGGTCGATGTCGTCGATCCGCTCGTAGCCGTCCCTGAGGCCCATCAGTTTTTTAACTATCTGCACGACGCCGTCCACCAGGAGCAGGCGGACAGACCCCGGGATATCCAGGCCGAGCCGGCGGTTCAGCTTGTACCTTCCCACGCGGCCGAGGTTATACCTGCGGGTGTCGAAGAAGAGCCCGTTGACATACTCCCTGGCGTTCTCCATCCGGGCCGGTTCGTTGGGCCGAAGCCTGCGAAACAGCTCGAGGATGGCCTCATCGGTGTTCCTTGTCGGGTCGCGCTCCATGGTAGCCTCGATGGCGGAGTCGGTCTTCCAGACCCAGGCCCGGGTCCTGCCCATCTCCAGCAATCTCTCAAGGATGTCCCGGGTGATCCTCTCGTTCTTCCTGATGACGGCCTTCCCGGACTCCTCGGTTATGGTTTCGGCGATGAGCCTTCCCTTGACCTCGTCCTCGATGAGGTCGATCTGTTCCTCGACGGCCCCGAAAAGCTCCAGGATCTCATCATTGCCTGCTACGCCGAAGGCCTTGAGCAACACCGTGACGGGCAGTTTTTTCCTGTTGTCGATGTTCACCGATAGGACCTCGCCCGGCGTCATGTCGAACTCGAGCCAGGCTCCCCTGTCGGGGATGACCTTGGCGGAGTAACGCTCCTGCCCGGGGATGGATTCCTCGGAGTTGAAGTAGACGCCCGCCGAGCGGGCCAGCTGGCTGACCACGACCCTCTCGGTGCCGTTGATGATGAAGGTCCCCCTTTCGGTCATCATGGGGAAGTCCCCAAGGTAGACCTCCTCTTCCTTGATCTCCTCGGTCTTCCTGTTCACCAGGCGGATGGTCGCCCTGACCGACCTGGACCAGGAAAGGTCCCTCTGGATCGCCTCTTCCTGGGTGACCTGGGGGGGGTCGACGAAATAGTCCACGAATTCAAGGGCGAAGGACCCGTCATAGCTCTCGATGGGGAACACCTCATCGAAGAGCTCCTGGAGACCCTGGCTGGATCTCTCATCCGCCTCGATGAGTCCGCCCTTTTCGTTGAACTGGAAGAACCAGCGGAAGGAATCCCGCTGGATCTCCACCAGGTCGGGGATCTCGACAAGGTCGCGGGTGCGACCGAAGGTGAGGCGCTGCCGCTTGCTGTTTACGGTAACGAATTCAGCCATGGGAGAAACACAACCTCCCTGTCTCTAGGGGATTTGGGGAAACTAGACGTGACAAACTAAAAGAATAGCGAAAGGGCTGTGCTCTGTCAATAGGCACAGCACAACCCTTTCGGTTTTCTCCTGGTGCGATCACCGTTTTTCACCACCCGCCGACGGGGTGGACGTATTCTATGGTGGGGAAGGGGGGATTTGAACCCCCACACCCTTACGGACACTGGCTCCTGAAGCCAGCGCGTCTACCGTTCCGCCACTTCCCCGGGTCCTGGTACCGACGCCGTTGATTTTATCAACGGGGGGACCTTTTTGCAACAGGTGGTTGGTAAAGGGGCCCGGCGCCAAGGCACCTCGTTCCTTTACGGTTCACGCCTTTCGCTTTTGCTTTTGCCTTTGCCTTTGCCTTTGCCTTTGCCTTTGCCTTTGCCTTTGCCTTTGCCTTTGCCTTTGCCTTTGCCTTTGCCTTTGCCTTTGCCTTTGCCTTTGCCTTTGCCTTTGCCTTTGCCTTTGCCTTTGGCCTTGGCTTTGCCTTTGGCCTTGGCTTTGCCTTTAGCTTCACGATTTACGATTTACGATTCACGATTTACGGCTTTTTCGATGGTGATTGCACCCTATTTGGCACTGGTATTAGGATGGTGCCATGGACCTCAAAGCCTATGAACACTTGATCCGTACCGAGTCTGCAGCCAGGAAATTCATGTTGGGATTTTGCTGGAAAAACCAAC
>ERZ1026796.1903-NODE-1903-length-12986-cov-2.522591_pt1 | contig 12986 bp, 9 predicted proteins | sample MGYA00520874_ERZ1026796 | MGnify/ENA primary metagenome ERZ1026796 (study PRJEB33270, sample SAMEA104284474) | anaerobic digester metagenome | biome: Anaerobic digester microbiome; feature: mesophilic sludge digester; material: Anaerobic digester biomass | place...
CGCAGTGTGTCACCCTCGGCCGCCGCCGCTTCCAACTGCCGCACAACAAAGGCACGGACCCGGCGGCCGTCAGTGCCATCTTTGACGAGGGAGGGCGGCGGCAGGGGATGTGCCACGCGCAGCACGGGATCGGGGAACAAGCCGCGGTCGACAACGGCCAGGCTTACTGGATCAGGCGCCACGCGGTCCAGCTCGTAGAGCAGGTAAGGGTTGGCCAGCAGTTCAGCGTCGGTCACGCCGATACGAAGGTCAGCGCGCTGCTTGTCCTCGTGAACATAGTATCGGGTGGCCTGTGGAGTCGCGAGCTCGAAGCGGCTGAACAGCTTGAGCAAGGCGCGCCGCTCGGCCGGCAATGCCTGCCACTTTTTTCGTAGGCTGTCGCCGATCTTGGCACGAAGGTCGGGTCCCAGGCTGCTGGGATCGCGAAAGAGCAAATCAACCAAGGGCCAGGGGTCCGCCGCCTCCTCTTGCTGCCGTGCGAGGAGCCCTTCGAGCTCGTAAGCCAGCAACGTACCGTTCTCTACGCCAAAGGCGGACAGTGCGGCTCCCAAGCCGGGATAGGGTCCCCGCATCTTCCACAGCTCATTGAGGCGGGCATCGACCCAGGCTATGACGCGATCCCACTGACCAGGCACCACCTCCTGAATGCGGCTCAGCGTCTTGGCGCACGACAGCAGGGATGCAATGGCTCCATCGTTGGTCACGTGCTCTGAGGCATAGCTGAATGACCAGAACTGCTCGTCAGGTACAAAGGCAACGAACTCGTGAGGATCTTTTTCGGGATGCTCACGCAGATAGTCAAGCAGCGCGTGATATGGCAACAGAAAGCCATCGCGAAAGTCAGGCCGCACGGAGTGTTGCACCGGTCGCTCCCAGAGGACGCTGTCCAGCGGTCCGGGGCCACTGTAGAGGTACTCCACAGACGATCCGACATGCGTAACCCAGCCGACTCCCACAATCACCCGCCGCGCATCATCGACGAGTGGGGTCCGCTTGGCGTAGAAAAAACAGAGAGAACGCCGGGGCTGGATGGCGCTGAAAAAGGTGTCAAGCAACACTAGCTGGTTGTGTTTGGTCTGTACCCAACTGGTATCAAAGCCCATGACACCGTGGGCTTGATCCTCAAGGTCAGTGACAAAGCCGAGTTCCAGATCTCTAGACAACTCACCGGCCGATTCCTTCAGCATCCAGCGAAAGGGCAGGCAGGCAGCCGAGTAGGGCGGGTGACGAAAGGACGTGGGCATCAGGTGCTTGTGGGCGTTGCTGGTCGCGGCGTAAGGATGCGAGGTCTGTCGCACAATCTCATAGGGCGCCATAAAGCTGCCCCGCTCTATCATGCAAGGTGGAAGCTGGTCGGGCAACAGATCCTCCCAAGATCGGCCAGCTAGCGCCGTCTCGGCTGCGTCGTTGCGTGTTTCACGCAGGCGGGTCAGGATCAGGCAGGCAATGTTCTCCACAGGTTTTTTACAAATCACTCCAGTCCAGCCGGTGTCGTTCCATGGCACACGAACCGACAAATGCCGTAAGGGAAGCTGCCGTGCGCCTTCGTGGAGTTGTGCCATACTTATCCCTCCGTCAAGAGCTCCTCGAATCTTATGCTCTACTCAACCAGATCCAGCAGCATTTTCTGGAATGCCGCGATGTCCGCTTGCTTTAGTGTTGCCCTTCGGCCCTCCAGCCGCTCTTCCAGCACCCACAGCCCCGGCTGGTAGGCTTGCCACTGAGCTGCGAAAGCGTCCGTCACGAGGAAGGACATCATCGTGTCCTCTGCAAAGCCATCGATGGCAATCTGCGGCGACAGATACCGCTGCCACCACGCCCAGACGATGAGGGGAAAGATCTCCCGCTCTACGGCCAGCCGGCTGGCGAGACGGTACTCGCCGAGGTGATCGCCTTCATCCATTACACCACAGTATACCAGCGTCCTCAGGAAAGCGTTCGCGGCGTTGGTCACCACCTTGCGCTCGCCGAACCGGCCAACGATATGCCGTCGCAGCTCCGCGCTCGCCAGGGCATCGCCCGGGCTGTAACGGAGGGCGAGGAAACGGCTGGCGTCCTGGGCGACCTCGTTCTGGGCGATCAGGTGCGCCAGGTAGGCCGGAGCCATTGTACTGGCCGGATAGGCCTGGCTGTAGGCCACCCAGACGTCCTCCTCTGCCGTGCGGCGGGATTGCCCGCCGCCCTCGGTGGCAACATAGTAGCGCAGGATGACAGTGAGGCTGTTGCGCCGTGTCTTCTCCCCGCCCAGCTCTTGCATGGTGTTCGCCAGAGCCGCCTCTACCAGCTTCCCGATGGGCTGTGCCGGCTGCCATAGAGCGTGCACGTCGTGAATCCACTGCGGCTTGAGGGGGAAATCGAGGCCGATCATGGACGTAGAACCTCCACAAAGGGCACGACCAACTCCTCCAACGACAGGCCGCCGTGGGACACGTGCGTCGCTCCTTCTGTGTCAAAGAGCTGCGTGCCGGGTGCGTACACGGGATGCACGTCGGGTGGCAAGGCCTTGGTGCGATAATAGCGCAGGCTGTGCTCCAGGGCATATTCCTCGGCCAGGTCGGCGCGGTCAAAGATGACGACGCGCCGGGCATAGCCTTCTATCAGTGCCCGCGGCGGCTTCAGGCCGTTGCCCACGCCGGCAATGTTGCCGTGGTCGGCAGTGAGGTAGACGCGGTAGCCATTGTTGAGCAACGAATTGAACAACTCGGCGAGACGGCCGTTTTCCAGGTGGCTCTGCAGCGTGGCATAGTATACCCGCTTGTCGGTTTCCGGCGTCATGCCCTTGACGGCGTGCATCACCTCGTCGAACAGGTTGACCAGGATGCCCAGGCGCCGGTTCTTGCGCTCCGAGATGGCGCGCACTTCATCGAGGCCCTGGCCGCTCACCTTGACTGATACATAGGCCACGCGCCGCTCAGGAACGTTTCGGTTGACCCAGTAGGCCCGCCAGCGCGCCGCATCTTGATCGGTCCGATGCAGCGTTTCGGCCAAGCCCGTAGGAGGTTGTCCGGCAAAGAGGGCCTGGCGGGCAACCGGCGTCACCGTGGGGGCCACGGCATACGTGCGGCTCTCGTGAAAGGCCAGGCCCGGCAGCGCTTGCCCCAGCCACCGGCGGAGGAGAAACCACTGGTCCAACGCCAGCCCGTCAAAGCAGAGCAAGGCCAGGCGCTCATCCCGATCCACGTGCTGGAAAAACCAGCGGTTGACCTGCGTCAGGCCGACGGGGCCGACGTTGTCGCCGTAATGATCCACGGCGCTGTAGCGTTCGTGGAGGAAGGCCCAGAAGTGCCCGTCGAGGATGTGACGGGCCGCAGCCAGGTCTGGTTGAACCAGGTCGTAGGTCTCGGCCGGCAAGGTATTCGCCTGGTATATGGCTTCGGCCCACTCGTTGGCCAGGTTGAGCCAGTCGCGCAGGTCGGTCTTGCCGCGGGGCAGAGTCACCTCGTCCAAGGCCTGGAAACGGGCCAGCCGTGTCCTGAGGTTGTAGTGGACTTGCTCGTCGCGCTCCCGGGCGCGCTTTCCCGACCGCTTTTCGGGCATGGCGAGCCCGATGGCGGTCCACTCCTGGTTGGGTGGTGATTCCGGCGTTGGAATGCGGGAAACCTTGCCCTCCGCAAACAGGGAGGCCAGCAAGGGTCGCAGCCGGGCATCGCCCAGGTTCACGGGCGGTGGATCACTGGCGCCGACAAGGTGAGTAACATACGCTGCCCAGGTTTGGCCGAGCCAGGCATAAAATGCGCCGGCGTCGGCCAGAAACTCGGGCCGCAGACCGGTATGGGCTACCCCGGGCAACAAGTGGTGAACGACATAGTCTTCCAGTGCGGGAGGCATCTCGCGGGCGCTGTAATGCTTGTGGACGAGGAACTCGACCCAGCGAGCGGGATCTGCCGCGCCGGCCGGGTCCAGGCCAAAGCAGACACGCAGAATAAACTCTACCGTCTGCCGCTCCAGGCGCAGCATCTCGTGGCGGGCAACGAGCTGCTGGTGAGCGGGGTACAGGTCCGCATAGTAGGCATTGTCCAACTGGCCGACGACTATGGCATTGAGATTCGGGAAAAGGCTGCTGACGCTGAGCTCGACGCGTTTGCTCTTCTTCCACAAGTCATAGGGGATGTGCCGGCCGCCATTCGTCGTGTGCACTACGACGACGATGTGCAACGCCTGGCCCTCGTCCCACCGGCTGCGGTAGTTGCGCTCGAACGTGCGTCGAAACTCGACTTCATCCTCAAGGTGGATGACGTCATAGTTGCTGTTCTGGATCTCGGCAAGCAGTACCGCGTCACGTAGCAAGTGATCCGGGTCCACGACAAGGACCATCCGCTCGCGCTTCGGAGTAAAGTGGGCGAGGATCGCTTTGTGCCACAAATCGATTGTCGGTGACGTTATCATTCGGCACCCCCTGAGGTGGCTCTACCTCTTGAGCGCCGCCACTTCTGGAAAGTGACGCCTATGGGAGTATGCCAGGCCCCATCAGCTTGCCAGCACTGCTCTGAATACGCGGCGGTGATACATTCTGCCACTGCAGCAAGGTGAATCGTGAACATGCTAGAGCGCGGGCCAGGTGGCATCCTCCTCGTGAGCGTGATGGTGAAGTTACACTTGCATCTAGTCTACCACGGATTCCCCACCAAGAGCAATTTCGCAACTCTCCTATCCGCTCATCGCGAACTCCATACAGATATCCTGGCTGCTGGTCCTTTTCACTGCAACCCGAACTGAGATTGCCCAGAGACCTTTGATTGAGCTTTCAGCTCCTGTACCGGTACGCTTATCCAGCCAGCCAGGACTTGCATGACGGTTTGATCCGTAACGGATAACTGCAGACCCGTCTCGACCGGTGAGCTGATGGTCGGAATACGAGCGCGAGCACATGCTTCGTCAAGTAGATCCAGGGCTTTGTCAGGCAACCGGCGCTCGGGTAACCACCGAGTTGCGAGGTGGACTGCCGCGGCAATCGCATCGTCGCAGATTAACACGCTGTGGTGCTCCTCGTAGCGGTTCTTCACTCCACGCAAGATTTCGACGGATTCCTCGTTAGTCGGTTCAGCAACCCACACTGGCTGAAAACGCCGTTCCAGGGCTGCATCCTGGGCGATGTAGCGCTCGTACTCTTCTGCCGTCGTCGCGCCGATGAGCCGGATATCTCCCCGGGCCAGGGCCGGCTTGAGAATGTTTCCCACGTCCAAAGAGCCGCCTTCGACGGCGCCGGCCCGCAGGATGGTGTGGATCTCGTCAATGAACAGGATCACGTTCCTGGCGTTCTTGACTTCTTCCAGCAACCCTAGCAGCCGTTCCTCGAACTGGCCACGGTATTTGGTGTCTGCCACCAGGGCGGCCATGGGCAACTCAACCAGCCGCGCATCCTGAAGGTCAGGCACGATTGCTCCGCCGGCGACGAGCTGGGCCAGCCCTTCGACGATCGCTGTCTTGCCCACGCCCGCCGGTCCCACCAGCACGGGGTTGTTCTTTTTCTTGCGGACCAAGGTGCGCACCAGCGAGCGCAACTGCTCGCGGCGGCCCACCAGCGGGTCGAGCTCATCGCGCCGGGCCAGCGCCGTGAGGTCGCGGCCCAGCGCATCGAGGATCGGCGTGCCAGAACTCGGTGCGCCAGCCAGAGCTTTGACGTCGATGCCAAGCTTTTGCAGTGTGCGCAAGGTAAAGCTGTCGGGGTCGTCTTCAAGAATGGCAAGCAGCAAATGGGTTTCTCCGATCTGCTCACAGCCTTCTTTCTGTGCAAGTTGTTCCGCCCGCTTCAGGTTGGTGACAGCACGGGGTGTCAGTTGTGGCTCGCTGTCCGGCGGGGCCTGGCCCTTGCCCAGGGCGGCGCGCATTTGATCGCCCACCATCTTGGGATCGTACCCCTGGGCACGGAGAGCTGAAGCCGTAGCTCCATTTCGCACGGTGAGCGCAATGAACAGATGCGGCGTACCCAGAATGGGGGAAGACACTTTTCTTGCTTCCATCAAAGCCAGTTCAAAAGCAGTCGCAAGATCTGGGGACAGGTTAGACACTCTTTATTCTCTTTCCTTTTGGACGCACTCGCTGTGCTCTTTGGCTGTGCAACGGCATTCGTGCTCTTATTGAATCTCCATTAGAAGCTTTTGAGCACGTTGAGAGCCGAGCTTTGCTCCGACTTTCAGCGACCGGACAGCATCTTCTAATCGACCATCCAACTTGTACATCACACCAAGGCAGTAATGCGCCTCAGCGTTGTTGGGATCGATGCGCGCGGCAGCTTGATATTCACGAATTGAATCCTGTACCTTTCCTTGCCGGGCATAAGCTGCGCCGAGGTTAAAACGCGCATTGAAGTACTGAGGGTTGATGCGTATGGCTGCCTGATACTCGTGCATCGCCTCTTTCCATTGTCGCTGTTCAAAGTAGATGTTTGCCAGGCTGACATGTGCTTGAAGATGATCAGGATTCAACTGCAAGGCAGCCTGATACTCACTGGTCGCGCGCTCCAGCATTCCGAGTTTAAGGGTAGCAGCACCTGCAAGAAAATGCGCTTCCGACCACTTGGGCTCAACCACGAGCGCCCTCTCTGCCAAGGCAACCGTCTCCCCAAATCGCCCCTCCTGGTGCGCTGTGGTTGCCATTTGGCAGATAGCTTGAGCCATAACAGATGAGGGCAGGAGCATTTTCTCCAATTCGCTCTCCAAGCACACTGCTGGGATAATGGCGATCTTGCCTGCCGATAGTTGCAGCATTTGTGCAAGTGCCTGATCAAGCCGTGTGGCGAGGAGCACTCCTTTTCCCACCGTGAATCGCTGGATCAGGTTGTGCAGCTCGCTTTGCGCCTTATGCACGGGATAGGTAGCGTAACCAAAAATTGTTTTCCCATTATCCAGAGACGCCGTCACGTCGGCATAAGGATGCTTTGCAGCACTGCCAGTCTGGTCGATAAAGAACAGCCCGCAACAATAAGGGCAAAGAAAGGCGCTTGGGGCAAAGTCCAAGACCAGTTGAATCGCGCTCTGGCAGGGTTCGACGCGGGCATTGTGCGCATCAAATTTGCCCAGAGGGCAGGACATGTCAAGTTGGGTGGCAGGCAGCATTAGCGGGGGTTCTTCACCAGGGTTACGTGCAAGAGCTGCTCTTTCTAGAGTAATCTTCTTGCCATAGAAAGTCATTGTCTTCTTTTTCACAATCTTTATCCTCTGCGATGAGTCTTTAGCGACGAAATCTACTGAAGGCCTTCGGTGGCCAGTCTACCTGTACTTGGCCTTCGAAAAGCCTCTCGGCAGCTTGGGCGACAAACAAAAGACCTCCATCCGACTGCTGCCGAAAACAGAGGTTCCACTGTTTGTTGCTCTTGAGAAATGCCGATGCACACCGATCGGAACAGAAATCCTCCACGAAAACGCCCGAGCCAGGGACACACTCGTAGCCAACAATTCGGTCGTCGAGGCTAACCACCACATTCACTCCCAGGAACTGGCAGGGGTTTCCAGGTGGCATCGCTCGCAGTGGACGTCCGTGCCTGTCTGTAAAAAGCACCCGTTTTTCGGCCTTTAGCAGTCGATAGCCATACTCCATCGGTCCGGGAGAGTTCTCTTCTCCTTCATAGGTTCGCAGTACTCGCTGACAGGCAGGGTTGCCACAAAGCACCTGCCCGAAAACCCGTCCGTTTTCCTCGGTCTCATGGATCATAGCGGCCTTTCTTCCACCTTTCTTTTCCTTTTTGATAGCGTGCCTCGAACTGCTCACCGCTGATACCCGGGCAGTGCGAGCTGCAGAACTTGGTTTACGAGCGCGGCTCTGCAGTCTCACTGCTTCTTTTTCGAATACCGCTGCCGCAGATGATGGACCAACTGGAATGCCTCCTCATATCCGAGCCGAAAAGCTGTTTCTGCCGCTTCGAGCGCTTTGCCTACGTGGCCTTCTCGCTCCAAGGCGATCCCGAGCCAGTAGTATCCCTGGGCAAAGCCTGGCGCCAGCTGGACAACAGCCTGGAACTCGGGAATGGCCTTGTCCATTTGCCCCAATTGGCCATACGTGATGGCCAGGTTGTAGTGTACTTCGGCATCGTTCGGATTCAGGCGCAGCGCGATCTGGTACTCGCGGATCTCGTCTTCGACATGCCCCAAGCGGCCATACACGAGGCCGAGGTTGACGTGGGCCTCAGCACAGCCTGGATCGCTGTTCAGCGCCGCGCGGCATTCCTGCATTGCCTCTTCAAGGCGATCCTGCTCCATGAGGTCCATGGCCAGATTGACGCGCGCACTGGTAAAGTGGGGATTGATGTGCAGCGCTGCGCGATGTGCTTGCACCGCTTTGTCGAGACGGCCCATCTGCTCGTATAGGCAGCCGAGACTGTAGTAGGCCTCAAGGTACTGGGGGTTGAGTTGCACAGCCGTTTCAAGCTCGCGCAGCGCTTGCTCCACTTGGCCGCGCTCTGCCATGGTCACCCCCAGGTCATAGTGGGGTTCGGGATAATCAGGCTTCAAACGCAGCGCCGCTCTGTACTTGCGCATCGCCTCATCGGTTCTGCCCTGTCGCGAGTAGACGACACCCAGTCCATAGTGAGACTCGGCATGGTCATTATCCAGGCTCAAGGCGGTTTGGAAGGCGCGTTCGGCCCTTTCCAAGCGGCCCTGCTCTAAAAAGACGACGCCCAGGGAATAATGCACTGCCTGGTTTTCTGCCGTTGTGCCAAGGGTTGCCTGAAACTCGATCACCGCCTCGTTCCAGAATCCTTGTCGCATATAAGCCAGCGCAAGATTGTGGTGTGCCTCGGCGTAGGCCGCGTCTATCTTCAATGCCGCCTGGTATGCCTCGATAGCGTCGTCCAGCCGGCCGCTTTGAGCCAGGATCGCGCCCAGGTTCAGATGCGACGCAGCGTCTTGCGGGTTGATCTCCAACTCGTCCTGAAACTCGCGCATGGCGTCATCTGCATGACCGAGCTGATCATGGATGATGCCCAGATTGTAATGGGCTTTGTAGCATTGAGGGTTGGAATCGAGGGCCGCGAGGAACTCGGCTCTTGCGTCCTCGATCTTGTCGTGGCGCAGCCGGATCACCCCCAGGCTCACCCGGACCTCGGCGTAGGCGGGGTTGATGCGGAGGGCGGCCTCGTACTCGCCGATGGCCCGGTCTTCATCTCCCTGCTGCTCGTAGGCGAGGCCCAGGTAGTGGTGCGCCACAGCATCGTCAGGACTCGCCTGGAGGGCCTTCTGGAATTCTGCGATGGCTTCTTCAAGCGCGCCCTGCCTCGTATACACCATGCCCAGGCCACAGTGAGCCTCGCCAAAGTCAGGATTCAGCCGCACAATTGTCGTGAACTCGCGGATCGACTCATCAAGCTTGCCGAGATTGAGATACGCCAGGCCCAGGTTGTAGCGAGATGCCAGATGACTGGGGTTGACGCGCAGGATCGCCTGAAATTCGCGGGCGGCTTCCTCTGGCCGATTCTGCATGGCGAGCACGACGCCACGCGCAAAGGTATCCTCATCCACAACGCTCGCCGCGGCTTCGTCCGCGAGCATCGTGAACGGGTCCGGCTGTGCGACGGCGGTCGGTGCACCTGTTCTGCTTCTCAGCCGGTGCGCCAACTCGCTCGCATTCGGTCTTTCCTCGCGTCGTTTCGACAGGGTGAGCGCTACCAGATCTTCCAGCCACTGTGGTACACTGGGGTTCCATGGCTGTAGTCGAGGTGGGGAGGCTTCACAGATCGCATCACCCAAGAACTCGTAGAACCTTGACTGGAGCCGGCTTATGTTGGAGCCCGCTGCTTCTCTCGCCTGGCGACTGATATGATCCAGATCAATGTAGTGACGCCCCGTAAGCATTTCGTGCAGCAGAACGCCGACCTGGTAAACGTCACTCCTGCCATCCACCCGTTCCCCACATATCTGCTCCGGCGACATATAGATTAACGAGCCCGGTTGGAACCCTTCCTGCGTCAGTGTCAGGCCGCCGGCGGCGCGGGGTACATGCGCAATACCAAAGTCGCTAACTTTGGCGCGTCCCTCTGCAGACAACAAGACATTCTCCGGCTTGATGTCACGATGGACGATGCCTTTGGCGTGCGCCGCTGCCAGCCCATCACACACATCTGCTGCGATTTGCACTGCCTGGTCTATGGAGAGAGGCGCGCGTGCGTCCAGTAGTGTTCGCAGACTTCCCCCTGCGACGTACTCCATGACCAGGTAGACGTTGGCACCTTGCACCTTGAGGCTGTAGACAGTGACCACGTTGGCGTGATTGAGCCCACCTGCCACCCGTGCTTCCTGGAGAAAGCGTGTGACGGACACCTCGTCGGCCTGAGCAGACATCGTGAGCTGCTTGATGGCAACCGCCCGGTCCAGGAGCGTGTCGTGTCCCAGATAGACCGCTCCGAAAGCACCTTGACCCAACAGTCGGTCGATTGCGTACTCGAATAACTCTTGACCAGAAACTAGGGGCATTCAGCCGCTCCTACTCTCCTGGTCCACGCAGCAGTGAACATGCACAATATGCTCTCTTTCCACAGCGTCATCGATGGTATTCAGGATGTGCCTTCTGCGACCGTCTTGGACGCATTCTGTCTTCATCTCTACCTCCAAAACTGCCATCCCTTTTTCTTCTTCCCCTGTGGCGAGATTGCTTCCTTCTGCAATAGGGCCTGCATGGCTGGCGGGATAACCAGCTTAACGTTGCCCAGGCAAACGTCTGTCCGCAGATAGACCCGCTCCTGAACCACAGCGAACAGCTCTTGTGGTGCGATACCGCTGGCGCTCCGGGCAAAATAGTGGTGTTCTAGCAGCGTTCCCAGGTAGTATTGTGACATCATGCTTGTGCCCTGGTAGTAGACGTACGAAAACTCCATCTCTTCCCTGTACGCGGAGAAGTCGCCAGCCACGATCATCTTCCGGAGCTGAGCGTAAGGGGCATGTTCGTCATGGACCTCGCAGCCGACACACCCGTTCCGAATAAAGTTAAGATGGAGGAGTGTGGTTTGTTGCGGCCGGACAACCCGGGTCATGTTGACAAAGTCCAGTATCCTTTCTGGAGGCAATATAGGATCGCCAGAGTGCAGGTATTCCACCATCGCCATCATCAGAGATACCGTGCCCTCACGCAGATAGATAGCGTTTCTCTCGATCTGATCCAGGTACGATGCCGCCGGATACTGCCTGCGCTTCTCCTCTGGCCCCTCTTTTGCTTCCTTGGCGATCTTGTTACCAAAGGCATCGGTGATCTGAACGCCGATCTCCTCCAATAGCCCACGCACTTGGGCTGGCGACTGAAAGTGTGCTCATCTTGTTCTTCTGCCTCCTCAATGTTGCGTCTGCAGTGTATGGCGGAACTATCCCTCTACTTTTGGCTCCGAAATGTCCATGACGTCAAACAGATCCGGGCAATCCTCCAGCAGGCGTCTACCGCTAACTGGCAGACACATCCGCTTGGACGAATCCTCAACACTCTGAATGATATGCACGCGATGCCTTCCCCCGAAAAGTGGAATACTGCTACGTTCCCCAGCCCTATCTCCTGAGCCGCCACCCCTTCTTGCTCTTGTGTTTTTCATCAGGCACTCGCTTCGGCGCAGCTTGTTGTTGTGGGGGTTCGGTTGTGAAGTTGTCCAAGATCATGTTCGTTCTCAGGTGCAGTCGCTCCTGCACGACTTGCTTCACCTCCCCACTGGAGAGCAGGCGTGCGCAGCCTGCCAAGTCGTGGTGATTCAGGAGGGCCGCCAGATAGTTTGCAGCCGTCATCATCGAGGCCTGGTAATAGACATACGAGAACTCGATCTCGTCCATGTACGTCGCGAGATCACGGGACTCGACCATGCTTCGCACCTTGGCATAAGGAGCATGTTCTGCGTGTGCGCTGCAACCTGAACACCCGTAACGAATGTAGTTCACATGTAAAAGTGTCACCTGTTGAGGCCGGACTATCCGTGTCCGAGCAATAAACTGATTGATCTGGTCAGACGTATTTAACAGAGGTACGCCGTTTTCTAGATACTCGATAATCGCCGCAGTTAGTGAAAGGGTACTCTGGTGCAGGTAGACAAAGTTCCTCTCGATTTGATCCTGATACGACTCTGGAGGATAGCTTCTCCTCTTATCTTCGGGACCATCTTGGGCTGTTTTTCTGATGTGATCCCCCAGCATCTCGTGTATTTCGATCCCGATCTTCTCCAACAGCCAGCGGAGCTGGTCCGGCGACTCAAAGCGCGTGCTCATCCCTGTCCGGTGCCTCCTCAATAGTGTGTCTGCAATGTACGGCGGAACTACCCCTCCGCCTTCGTCTCCGCGATCTCTACCCTGCACCATAGAGACACAGAGAGCATCGAGCGATCTCAGAACCTCCGTGCCCTCCGTGACTCCGTGGTTTTCTACCCCTCCACCTTCGCCTCAGCGATATCCACAAAGTCCATCAAGTCCGGACTCGATTCCAGCAGCCGCTTGTCCCATCGCCGGCCCACCATCGAGATGTCCTGGAACTGCCCGGCGCGGTACGCCTCGTTTCGATTTCACCACGGAGACACGGAGCATACAGAGTCTTGGATTCTGTGTTCCATGTCAGCGTGGTTCATACTACAGCACCATGCGTTTGATGCCGTTTTTGAGAACCGGCACGTTAAAGTTGATGAGCAGGCCAATCTTGCAGCCCGTTAGCTTCAGATACGTCAACATCTGTGCCTCGTGCACAGGGTGCAGGGCGTCCACGGCCTTCAGTTCGACCACGGCCTTGCCTGCGACCAAGAAGTCAAGCCGGTAGCCGCAGTCCAGTCGCACCCCCTTGTACTCAATAGGCAGAGGCTTCTCCTGCTCGTATGGGATGCCTCTCAAGGTTAACTCACGGGCCAGGCAAGCTTGATATGCCGATTCGAGCAGCCCCGGACCGAGGGCACGGTGGACATCGATGGCCGCGCCAATAATCTGGCCCGTCAGCTCCTTCTCGTAGAGCATGGCGGATTCCTTTCTGCACCACAGAGGCACAGAGAACACAGAGAAGCCCAGAACCTCCGTGCCCTCCGTGGCTCCGTGGTTTTCTAC
>ERZ1026796.1905-NODE-1905-length-12966-cov-5.281953_pt1 | contig 12966 bp, 8 predicted proteins | sample MGYA00520874_ERZ1026796 | MGnify/ENA primary metagenome ERZ1026796 (study PRJEB33270, sample SAMEA104284474) | anaerobic digester metagenome | biome: Anaerobic digester microbiome; feature: mesophilic sludge digester; material: Anaerobic digester biomass | place...
TTGGCGCGTCGCGGAGAAGGAAGAGAAGGTATACGAGGTGTACCGGCGACGGTAGGCTTACCGCGGCGCGAAGGCCGCGACAATGCGCTCGGCGGCCTTTGCCGCGTCCTCGGGCGTCAGCCCGCGGTCCGTCTCAAGCTCGACGCTCACCGCCTTGGCAAGGCCGGTCTCGGGGGGGGCGGGGTCGCGCTCGTAAACCTCGCACTGAGGGTGCGGAACGAGATTGAGGAAAAACCGCGCCTGCTTGCCGTGCACGGAAAGCCGCGCGGAAAGAACCGCGTCGACGCCGAGGGCGTCGCAGACCACCCGATCATCGGTCTCGGGCGCCGCGACGGCGCTCAAGCCGGGCGGATTGACGATGCGCCGGCCGTGAAGCTCCGCGGCGCTTATCAACAATTCCTCGCGCACGAGGGTCGCGAACTCCTCCTGGTTCGCCTTGGCCGCCGCCTCGGCGGCCCCCACCGTGAAAAACCGCAGCGCCACCTGGGGCGGGCGCTTCTCGGAGGGCACGACAGGCACTACCCGGACCCGGTCGCCCTCCGCCAAGCCGGCCTTGTCGCCCTCGCCGGCCTTGCGGCTACAGCGTAGGTGTCCGGTCGCCGTGATCTCCTCGACGACGAGCAGCCCGCGGACCGGCGGCTCGCCCGGGTCGATCTCCCCCCCCGCGCCCTTGATGGGCTGGGAGGCTTGGCGGACTTCCAGAAGGTCTCCGGCCCTGACTCCTTCGGGCCCGCGGTCCAGCCGGACGAAGAACTTGTCGTCCTGCGCCTTGACGATCGCGCCGGTCATATCCACGCGGCTCACGATCTCCCGCGTGAAGGCGCGCGCAAGGCGCCTGAAGGCGTTTTCATGCCAGCAGCGCATGCGCAGAGCGATAAGCTTCTCGCCGGTCTCAAGCGAGATCACATCCAGGTAGACGGTGTAGCCGCGATCCTCGCCCCTGTGGATCGTTCCCGCGATGAACGCCTCCTCGCAGGTCAAGCGCTGGAACGGCGCCCGCTCCTCGACCTTGCCCTGCTGGGCCTGAAGCTCGACCAGCTTGTTCATCTTCTCGAGGGTCATCTCGGAGCGCGTCAGGATGCGGAAGCGCCCCGACTCGCTGAGGAGAACCTGCAACTCCTCGGTCATGCGGTCGCCGAGCTTACGTTCCCCTTCCTTGGCTTCGAGCAAGCTGGCGAAAGGCAGGATCGAAAGCGTGGCGAGGGCGCTTCGTTCCCGCGGGGCGTCGGACTCGGAAACAGGGCTCTCGGCGGCTGGAGCGGCAATCTGAGCGACGAAGATGAGGAGTGCGACAATCCTCCCCATGCTCCGGAATGCGTGTCCGGCGCTCCGCCGCATGCTACTCATGATTCAGTTCCGTTCGCTCCTAAGATCGCCTTCTTCTTAGTACGAACACCCGAGGGGTGGAGGCTAGTTATATTAACGGTTTTTTAATGACCGCTTGTTCATGTTGGCGCCGCGAACGCGTTTTGTTCGAAATACGCTCTCCAGTTCGGCGACGACGGGAACGAGCCGCGGTCACGCCTGTCCGCCGGGGTCCCTCACTCCCGGTTCGTCGTCTTGCTCCACCAGCTTCTCAGCTTCTGGACCGCATCGCTGCGCCGGGCCACGGAGCCGCGCCAGTCGAACTCGACCGGCGGATCGGCGCGCTTCTTTATTTCCAGCCACGCATATTCCCGGCACCCTTCGTCGGGGTCCGTGAGCGCGTTAATAAACCCTCCGATCGCCTCCCGGTTCGTCCAGCCCGCCAGGTTTATGACGAGCAGCATCCGGACTTCGCGATCCTCCTCCTTCATGATCCTGTCCCGCAGAGCCTCGCCGGCCCCGCGATCCTGGGTGTCCCTCAGGATCGTCCCCAGAACCTCGCAGGCCGCGTAGCGGTTGGCCTTCTGCCCGCTCGCCAGCACATCCGCGACATGAGGAACCACCTCCGGGCCGAAGAGCGGCAGAAGCGCGCAGGCGACCTCCCGCAGGTCCGACTCGGGGCTCCTGAGCCCCTCGATGAGCTCACGAAGCCCCGTCCTATCGATCTGCCCTGTCTGGGGGTCGGGCCAGATCGCCAGGATGCGCGCTATTTGCACCTTCACCCTGAGATCCCACCGGCCCTCCCGGAGCGTCGTCTGCAGCGCGGCCACGGTGGGCGACCGCGGGTGCCGCATGATCTGCCGGACCGCTTCCTGAACGACGGTGCGGTCGTAGCTGCCGAGCTGCCGCAGGATCCCGAGGTAGTCCTCGGGCGAGAGTTCCCGCTCGTCGCTGCCGGCGCAGCCCGAGCAGGCCAGAAGCCCCAAGCTTGCCGCCAGTGCGAGCAACGGCGCCCGGCGCAGCGCCTCCGTCACCGCCCGCGCCAACATCACGAACGCGCGCCCGCGCCCTCGACGCTCGTCTGCTGCCACCGCTGGTCGAGCTCCTTCAACTCCTTGGCCTTCTCGCTGAGCGCGACGCTCATGCGCAGGAACGCCTTCAGGTCGGTCTTGAGCTGCCCGACGCGCAGGTTCCCGCGATCCTTGTAGCGCGGCTCGTTCTCCGTCAAATACGTGTACAGGGACATGAAGTCGAGGCCGCGGTCGCCGAGCTCCCGGAAGAGATCGTGGTACTCCAGCGTCTTGAGGTCGTTTTCCTCGGGGAAAAGCTTCCGGTGGAGCTTGAGCAGCTCGCCCTTGAGCTCGCCGTGGGCCTCGGCCGGCACGCCGACCTTCTCGATGTAGCGCGCGAACTGGTGGAAGGTGCGCGAACTCGCGCGCTTGATGTCCTCCATGAGCTCGGCGTCCAACTCGTCCTCGCCGCGCAGCACGATGTCGCCGCGCTCGTAGTACGTCTTCAGATCGTTGTAGGTGAGCGACACCCGGTGGGGCGAGGTCGGGAGGATGATCTCGCGCCGCGGCTTGACGAGTTCCGCGTACGTCAGGTCGCGGTTCAGGTTCTTGATCGTCTCGATCACGTGCGCCGCGGCCTCGTAGTAGATCTGCTTGTCGTCGGCGGACCAGTTATGGCACGTCCGGTCGGGCCAGCGGCGCTGCCACCAAGAGAGATTCCCGGCCTTCTCGGGCATGTACTCCGCGAGCACATCGAGCTTCTGGACCAGATTGCGCTGCTTGACGATGTAAAGCAGCGACAGATTCACGACCTCCTCCCGCGTGAAGCGCTCCCGGCCGTTGTTGATCGGCTCCAGCGTCGTCAGATCGACGCCGACGAGGTCTTTCCCCCGCAGGATATAGCGGTCGTTGAAGAGCACGCTGTCCTCGGTGTCGAAGATTTTGCTCTCCCGCGGCATGGCCGTCGGGTCGTTGTCGACCAGCACGTGCGGCGTGATCATCATGACGATCTCGGCGCGCCCGCTCTCGCTGTATTTGCGGCCGAAGAGCCGGCCGATGATCGGGATGTCACCGAGGATCGGCACGCGGTTCGAGCTCTCCACCTCGGTCTCGCGGATGAGGCCGCCCAGGATTATGGGGGTATGGTTCTTGACGCGCGCCTGCCCGGTGAAGCGCCGCACGGCGATCTCGGGGACGCCGAGGAGGTCCTCGGCGAAGACGCGTTTGCGCTCGCCGTCGAAATCGTTGAGCGCGATATCCATCTGCAGGACGACCTCCTGGCCGTCCTCGCCCACCACCCGCGGCCTCAGGTTGAGGGTGATGCCGGTGTACTGCCGCGAGACGCGGTTGATGGTGCTCACCAGGTTCCCCTGCTGCGTGTCCTGGGTCACGGCGGTGCCGTCGAACGTGACCAGCTCCTTGCCGATATGCAGCACGTTGACGCGGTCATCGATGGCGAGGATCTTCGGCCGGGCCCTGACCTTGGCCTCGCCCTGGCGCTCGAGGGCCCGGATCGCCGCCGCGAACTGCCCCGGAATGTCCACCGACGAATCGTCGAAAAGGTAGCTGAAGCCCTCCCGCGTCGCGTCGGGAATCGCCGCGTACTTCGGCCCCCGCAGGATCGAGTCGGGGAAACGCGGCGACGGAAGCGGCTCGCCGGGCAGGGTCGTGTTGAAGTTCACGATGCTGTGCCGGATGGCGAACTGCGCGGCGTCGATGCCCAGGTCGCGCATCTTGCTCGCATCCAGCTCCACGATCTGGACCTCGAGCATCACCATGCGCGCCGGGCGGTCGATCGTGTCCAAGAACGCCTTGATCCGCTCGTAGTCGGCCTGGGTGCCGACCACCATGATGCAGTTGCGGTCCTCGGTGGAGGAGGGGTTGGGGAACTGGACCAGCGAGCGCTCGGCGCTGGCCTTGTCCAAGTTGAACGACGGCGGAATGAAGGGATCGAAGGTCGGCATCTCCACCACGTAGGGAACCTCGGGGAGGCCGTAGAAGGGCAGGTCCTCGCCCTTCTCCTTCTGCGCCTGCGCGGGCACCCACTTGGTGTACGCCGGGGCCACCGCCCTCAGCGTGTGGGTGTCCTTGCCGACGACCCAGCTCGTGGTGTGGTCCTCGGAAACACGCATCCACACCTGGCAGATGCCGGCGATGCCCATGAGCTCGAGCGCCACGCTCGGCGACATGTGCTTCAGCTTGACGAGCTGGGCCACGAGCTTGAGCCCGGTGCGGTCGAATTCGCTGAGCAGATCGCTCAGCTCCTTGACCGCCGCCGCGCTGCCCGTCAGGGCAAGGGTGCGCTCCGCCGACTTGAGATCCTTGACCGCTCCGTCCTTGACGAGGTCGGGGTGGAATTCCTCCAGGTACCGCAGGGCCTGCTCGGGCGTCTTGTGACACAGGCTGTAGAACGCCACGACGGGTTTGGCGGGCGCCGGGGGAGGGGGCGCATCGGCGGCCTGGAGCGCCACACAGGCTGCGACAACCGCCGCACACGAGCTTCTTTTCCACCTTCGCATACGACCTCCTTCACCGAAAGCAGCCGGCGCCTATCCCTTCCCCGCCGAGGCGGTTTCTTCCGCGGGCGGAGCGCCGCGCCGCTGAAAGAGGACGAAAGGCGCCCAGTTCCTGGGCGAATTGAATTCCTTGCCGCGCAGCAACGCCAGGCGCGCCGCCCTGAGCGCCGCGCCGAGCGGCTGGTTCCGTGCCGCGCCGCCGTAAAACTGCGCCATCAAGCGCGCCGTGGCCTGATCCTCCACCGGCCACAGGCTCGCCACGAGAGCGCGGGCGCCCGCCAGCAGGAACCCGCGGGGCAAACCCGCTATGTCGTCGCCGGGTTCGACCCGGCTCACCCCGGTTTCGCAGCCGGAAAGCGTGACCAGATCGGCGTTGCGAAGGTCCGTCGCGAGAACTTCCCAAGCCTGCAGGATACCATCTTCGCCGCCGCCTGTCGCCAGGAAAAGCGCCGAACTCCAGGGATCGTGCCCCTGGAACATGCCGTGGCAAGCGGCGTGAATCACGCGCGCCTCCGGCGCCCGCGCGCGCCAGAGGGCCTCGGTCGCTTCCTTGCCGTGATAAACCGGCGCGCCCGCATAATGCCGCCCGATCGCGGAGACCTCCACGAGCGCCCCTCGCAGAACCGGCTTGTCCGGCCGGCCGTCGCCGTCGTAATCCGTGTCGGGGTTCGCCAAGGCGAGAAAATCCTCCGGCCCCGCGGGCGCCCGAGGCGGCGCGGGCGCCGCCGCCAGCGCGGCGCTCGGCGCGTAGCGCGTCTCGGCCAGCTCGACGAGGTACGCGCCGCGCACCCTCAGCGCCTCGAAGGGCACCCGATGCAGGACCCCCGTGGGCACAATGCAGAGCTTCTCAGGCAACGCGCCGAGGAACTGGGCGCGGTCATCGGCTTTCTTGGCCGCGAACAGCAAGGCCCGGCGCTGCAGCGCCGGCCAGTCCGCCGGCAGGACGCGCGCCGCGACGCCCGCGCGCGTCAGCATCCAGACGGCAAGCCGATCGCCCACGGGGAAGTACTCAAGCAGCATCTCGCCGGCATCCAACTCCGCGCGGGTCCGCGCGGGGCTCGGCTCCGCTCCGAACAGCGCCACGACGGCGGGCGCCGTCGCCCGCGCGCGCAGAGCTTCGAGCTCGCCGCGGAGCGCGTCGAGCGACGCCGCCTCCGCGAAGGGACGCGTCGCCCCCGGCGCCGGGTCCCCGCGCCGCATGAGCCGCACGAAGGGCGCGATGGCCGCATCCTTGGGACCGAGCGCCAGCAGCGTCTCCCGCAGGCCCAGGGATTCCCGCGCGCTCCTGGCCTTGGCGCGCTCGGCGACGGCGAAGGCGCGCTCCACCGCGCCGGCGGCCAGCAGGACGCGCGCCAGGCTCTCGTACGCCGCGGTCTTGTCCCGCAGGGAGTTCGTCCGCTCCTCTTCGGTGGGCAGGCGCGCGCGCAGCACCTCGACGGTTTGCACGGCCTGCGCGTACTCGTTCTCGGCCGCGGCCAAATCGCCCGCCTCCTCGGCGATTCGGCCTAGGTACAGGCGCGCGCGCCACTGGACTTCCGGGTAGCCGAGCGTCTCGGCGGCGGCAAGCGCCGCGCTTGAACGCTCCCGCGCCTGGGCCCTGTCGCCGCGGTCAAGCAGAATTTCGGCCAGGTTCGCGCAGGCGACGGCCGCCAAGCGGCTTCCGCGCGGGGCGGCCTGGAGCGCCCGGCGCATGCAGGCCTCGGCTTCGCCGAGCAGCCGCGGAACCCCTTCGGCCATGGCGCGGGCGTGCTTCGCGTTCCCCAGATTGGTCTGCAGCAGGGCCGCCAGATACTCGCGCTCCTCGCAGGCGGGCAAGTCCCCCAGGCGCGCCTCCGCCCGGGCGTAGATCGCCTCGGCATCCTCCAGCGCCGCCGGATCGTCGTGCCGCCGGGCGAAGGCGACGTTGCCCAGGAGAACCCGCAGCCAGAGCTCGCTCTCGGGAGCCGCGGCCGCGGCCAACTCGCGCCTGAGGAGCGCCTCGGCCTCGCCGCGCAGGTTCTGTCCCAGCAGCGCCGACACCAGGTTCACCAACTGCGCCGTCGCGAACTTCGGATCCGCCGCGGCAAGCAGGCGCGCGCGCCCGAAAGCCTCGGCGGCCTCGGCGTAGTACCCCAGGCTCTCGAAGCACACTCCGCCCGCGCTCTCAAGCAGCGCCCCCAGATACCCGTCCAGCTCGGCCCGGCGGGCCTCGCGGAAAAGCGGCAGCGCGGCCTCGTGATCCCCCGCCCCCATGGCATAGCTCGCCGCGGCGAAGTGAAGCATCGCCCGCGTCCGGCCCTGGAGCGCCCACGTGCCCGCCGCGGCGCTCAGCGTCTCCGCGGCCTTCGCAAGCTCGGCTTTTCGGCCCGTGAAGAACGTCCTCATGGCAAGCACGGGGTTCTCGGCCTGACCGGCCTTTCCGCCCAGCTTGCGCAGCGCCGCGGCGACCTCCCCGGCGGCTTCGTCCCGCCCCAGAAACCTGAGCGCCCCGTGCAGGCAGCTCAGCGTTTCGACGGCGCGTTCGGGCGCCATGCCCGAGGCGTCCGCCAGAAGCGGCGCAAGCTGCGCCGCCGCCTCGAAACGTCTCAGGTGATACAGCGCAACCACCGCGCGGCCGGCGTCGCGCGCGGCTTGCGCCGCCTGAAGCTCCGCCAAGAACGCCTTGTCGGCCTCGCGCAGCAGCCGATCGCCCCGCAGCCGCCACAAAAGGCCGCGCGTCTCCAAGAACAGATACGTGAGCCACACGTGCCGCGACGCATCCTCGAAGAACGCCGCGCGCTGCTCTTCCAGCAGCGCGAGCACGGCGTCGATTTCATCCGGGGAAGGCGCCTCGGCGGCGCTCGGCGTGTACGCCGCCTCCGTGCCGCCCAGCTTCCGGAACGTCTCCCAAGCCAGCGCCGCGCAGGCCAATTCGCGCCTCGTCTCCGCGATCTCCCCCGCCGCGCGCTCTTCGCGCGCGTTGCGCGCCACCCAGTCAAGATCCTGATCGGCGTTGCGGAAGGCTTCGACCGCGCGGGCGTGCAGCGCATGCGCGTCTCCGGCGGGCGCCGCCCGCATGAGGCCGGCGCAAAGCAACAGTGTGATCGCGGAACGCGCTCGCATGCGCCTACTTCAGTCCCTCCAGCAGGAACATCCGCACCCGACCGCCGTCCGCGCCGGCCTTGTCAGGCCCCGCGAACAGCGCGCGGTAGCAATGTTCCGCGCCCGCGTCGATGGAGCGCGCCCGGGCGAGCGTCCGCCCCTCGGCTTCCGGCTCGCCCAGAAGCCTGTGCGCCAGCGCGATCCGGAGCAGCGTGTCGGCCCGCGCCGGCCCGTCGCCTTCCGGCGCCAGCGCAAGCGCGCGTTCGAGCTCGGCGAGGGCCGCGCGGGGATCGCGTTGCTCCGGCCGGCCCAAAAGCAGCGTCTCGCCGAGATTGAACCTGGCGGCGAAGCCTTCGGCCTCGCCGATCGCGCGGCCGAAGGCTTCCCGAGCCGCGTCGATCATGCCGCACGCGGCGTAGAGGCGCCCCAGGGCGCGCGTGCCCTCGGCCGTCTCCGCGAGGGCGGCGGCGGCGGCCTCGAGCCGCGCCCGCACCAGGTCGCCGAGGGCGCGCGTCTCGCGCTCGATGCGGGCGCTCAGCCCGTCCGTAGCGATGGACGCGGGGCCGGAAGCGCGGCCGGGCGGCGGCCACGTCTTCCACGCCTCGCGAACGGCGATGAACTCGGCCTCGCCGCTCTCCAGAAGCGCCCGGGCGGGCCGCGCCTCATCCCACGCGGCCGAAAACGCGGCCCCGCGGGTCAGCGCCGTCGCCTCGACCGGCAACCACGCCCGGCCGTCGCGCACGACGAGCGCGTCCTCGCCCAGCACGGCGCCGGCAAGGCCGGGCGGAAGCCCCGTGTCCACGGAAACGAGCACGTGATCCGCGCTCACGACGATGCCGGAGGGGATGCCGGCGGTCTCCAGCGCCGCGGCGTACAGCACGGCCAGGTCATCGCAGTCGCCCGCCCCCTCGCACAGCGTTTGTCCGGGGAAGTTCACGCGATCGATCGCCGCCCGCGCCGCGACGGCCGCATCAGGCCGGTACTTGAGCCCCAGCGCGGCCAGCGCCCCGTAGATCGCACCGGCGCGCGCCAGCGCCGGAGTGGGAATCTCGCGCTCGGGAAGCGCGCGCCACACGGCCGCGAGCAGCGCCTTCACGGCCGCATCGTCGGGATCGACGTACGCGGCGATCGCCCGCGGCTCGCGCCAACTGAACGCGTTCCGGCCGTGGACCAGCACGGCGCGCGTCAGGTTCCGAACCGCGGCGCCGCCCGGCTCGGCCAGCGCAATGCGGGCGGGAACCTCGCCGCCGGCCGCGTCCAGGAGCTTCGCGTCGAGAACGCCGCGCACCGGCACGGCGCGCTCCGCGCCCGCCGGCAGCACGCCGACCTCGGCCCGAAAAGGCTCGACCAGGAGCGAATCGCCCAGCGCGACGGAGATGACGAAGGGACCCGCGGGCTCCTCCCCCGTGTTCCGCACGAGGATCCGGCCGAAGGGTTGAGCGGGATATCCGCGCAGGAGCGCGGCGTAGATCGGCCCGAGATCGCAGCTCACGCGCACGTCCGCCCGCTTCCACGCCGCAATCTCCTTGACGAGCGCATCGGCGGTCAGGCGGAAGATCGCGTCGCGCGCGCGGCGCTCGGCCTCGGTCTTCCGCGCCGGAATCTCGTCCTGGAAGTCGAGGCTGATCGCCGCGACGACCTCCGCGGTGGCGCAGCTCAGGACGCGCACGCGCGCCTCGCCGATGCCGGTCCACACACCCTTCAGATGCGTTTCCTCGGCTTTCGCGCGCACCGTGCCCACGCACGCAAGCTCCGCGAGCACCCGCAGGCCGAGTTCCGCGGCGTCGGGTTGTCCGCCGAGCATGCCCCTCAAGCTCCGATACCTGGAGAGCGTCTCGAGCTGAACCGGGTCGACGATCCTAAGGTTGTCGGTGCGCGCGCGAAGCTCCGCGGTCAGGCGCGTGACCGCATCGTCCGAGCGGCCGGTCTCTTCCGTCACCGCCAACACGATGGTGCGCGGCGCCGCGATATCCTGCAGGGCGCCGCGAAGAGCGTCAACCGCGATGCGGGCCTGAACTTCAGCCCGCGCGCGCCCGTTTTCCTCGTCCAGAGCGAGCACCTTGACCTCGGGGACGAAGGCCTCGGGGCGCGCTTCGATGCGCGCGCGCAGCTCGGCGGCGTTCTCCGCCAGGGCCTGAGGCGCCAGGTATCCCTCGAGGAACGAGTGCACCGCGTCGGCCACCGCCCGGTCGACCGCCTGCCGCTCCCCGGCCGGCCCTGATTCGAGCGCCGCGCCCGTCCCCGTCGAAAACTCGGCCGCGCCGTCGCCGGCCGTCTCGCCCCCCGCCAGGGGCGCTTGGAGCGCGGACACGACCGGCGCCAGGACAAAAAACAGGACGAGTCTTGCCGTCTGCACGTCGTTCTCCTGTCCAGGAACCGCCTGGAACGCCGCCCCGCGAGGCCGGCGCCCCCCGCGAGAGCCTTATGGCACAGTATGTCTCTCTTGAAACTACGCCGGCCGTGTTCGGGGTGTTTGGGTGAAAGGGGCTTTATGAATGACTTTACACGTCGGACGGAGGGGCCCTTTCAGGCCGCTCGCGGCCGGGCAAGTCAGCGGGGAGGGGCCGCGGCCGGGGACGCTACGGTGCCGCGCCCAGGACCACCGAATAGTCGCAGGAAACGCGGTTCGAGAGCTCCGAGGTGAAGGGATAGGAATAACTCGCCACCGCGAAGTACCAACGCCCCGAGGCGGGAAGCATGCCCGCGCCTTGGAGCTCCCCGAGAGGCACCTCGATTCGGTACCCGATGTTGAAGGGCGGGTGCTCTCGGTCCGGGAACGCGCGCGGGTCGGGGCCGACATACACCAGAAAGCCCTCCGCGAACTCGGCCGGGGCATCCCATCTCAACCTACCTAATGAAACCACGGTGCTCGCGCGGCTGCCGCACGGCGCCACGACGAAGGTGTACCTGAAAACGCCCAGGGAAGCCTCCCGCGCGCTGAAACCGACGGCGTCCCCGGGAAGCGTCGCGATCGGCGAGCCGCCCCGGAACACGTCGATGTGGCTGCCGGGCGCGAAAATCTGCCAGGAAAAGTTGATCACGCCGCGGTTGTTGCTCCACGACAGACCGTCGATCAGAGCGCAGTTGTAGCAGAAACCTTGCTTCAACACGGCTCGCGCCCTGGGCGTCGCGACGATCACGTCCACACACCCTTCGACCCGCGACGGCGGAGTCGTGCACTGGATCGTCCAGGGATCCGAGACGTTGATCCGGTCGGCAAGATATCCGTTGAATTCAACCGTAGTACGAGCATCGAAACCGCCGCCTCTAACGGTGACGAGCGTGCCGCCGGACGACGGCCCGCCGCCCGGGGAGATTCCCCCGACCGAGAGAACCATCGAGGATGCCGGCCTCACGGGCGGCGCGGCTCCGCCGTCCCCTCCATCACCGCTTTTTCCGCCTCCCCCGCACCCCGACATGCAGGCCGCCACCAACGCCCCTACCCCGGCGGTCATCCACCTACCCACGCCCAGACCTCATCCTTCTCGCTCTTCTCTTGCCGTCTCGGTCCTTCTTGTCGGAAACGCCGCCTGGAGACCTTGCCGCAAAGTCCCGCTTCTGGTCCGCTCCACGCGGTTTTCCGGCTCAGAATCACGTAGTTTAGAGCCTCGCCGCCCCATCTCCAAAGATCATTATCGGAACAAGGCGGGATTTCTGCGATTTCATCTTGAAGCCGGGCCGCAGCCCCTGTCTCGCCGCCGCCGCCGCGTCTCCGCCCACCCCTACGGCGCGCGTTCCCCGTGCCGGTCCAGCAAGATGCCGGCGATCGCGTAGGCCGCGGCCATGCCCGCCGCGGCCGGAACGAAGGGCGCCGAGCCCAGCGGCCTGAGGGGCTCCGGTCCCGCGTGTTTCGCGGCGGGCTCCTCCGAGAAGACGGCGGTGACATTCGCGAGCGCCTCCGGCGCCTCCGCGCGGACCGCCGCCCGCAACGCCCGCGCCAGAGGGCACGCCCGCGTCTTGCCCAGGGGCGCCACGCGCACCGACGTCGGGTTCAACCGGCGCGCCGCGCCCAGGCAACACACCATGGGCAGACTCCGCCGCGCGCAATAAACGACGAGCGCGCTCTTCGACGCGACATCGTCGATCGCGTCGAGCACGGCATCGAGGTCCGGCGCCAGGAGGTCGGCGAGGTTGCCGCGGCGGACCGCGGCGACCACGGCGTTGAAGACGCCGTCGGGGTTGATCGTGCGCAGGCGGGCGGCAAGGGCCTCGGCTTTCGACCCGCCGAGGGTCAGAACGGTGGCCTGCACCTGGCGATTGAGGTTGCTCGGTTCGACGACGTCCGGGTCGATCAGGGTGAGCCTTCCCACCCCGGCGCGGCACAACCCCTCGGCGGCGTGCGATCCCACGCCGCCCAGGCCCGCCACCGCGACGTGGGCGCGGGCAAGCCGCGCGACGCCTTCTTCTCCAATCAGCTTCGCGGTCCTCGAGAAGCGCGTCTCACCCATGCGCCGCCTCGAACATCGCCTCGCACGTGCGCGCGAGGGCCTCAGCCACCGCGTCCTCGCCCTCGGCCCGCAAGCGGCACAGCGCCGCGAAAATCTCCGCCAGGTAGGCCGGTTCGTTGCGCTCGCCGCGATGCGGCTCGGGCGCGAGGTCGGGGCAATCGGTCTCCACCACCAGAGCCGCGAGCGGCAGCCCCGCAACTAGAGCGCGCAGCCTTGCGGCGTTGCCGTAGGTCAGCGCGCCGCCCAGGCCGAGCCGAACGCCCAGCGCCATCAGCTCCTCGGCCATCTCGCGGCTGCCGCTGAAGGCATGGCTCTGCCAACCGAATTGCTCGTGCGCAAGCTCGGCCTGCACACCATCGCTCCGGATGAGCTTTTCACTGTGCTCTTCACCTCCGGTTCGACCGGTGAACCCAAGGGCGTGATGTTGACGCATGCCAACTTCGCCTTTGAAATTCGTACGGCCCGTGAAACGCTCGAAGTCTCTTCTCGCGACGAGCAACTGCTATTTCTTCCTCTTGCCCACATCATGGGCAAGCTGTTGTATGTGATGCACTACGAGATCGGCGGCGTGATCTCGTTTGCGGAAAACATGCTGCGCGCGGTGGATAACGCTGCGGAAATCAATCC
>ERZ1026796.1906-NODE-1906-length-12966-cov-2.837371_pt1 | contig 12966 bp, 18 predicted proteins | sample MGYA00520874_ERZ1026796 | MGnify/ENA primary metagenome ERZ1026796 (study PRJEB33270, sample SAMEA104284474) | anaerobic digester metagenome | biome: Anaerobic digester microbiome; feature: mesophilic sludge digester; material: Anaerobic digester biomass...
CGGAGTTTGACGCGAACCCCCGGCTTGGCAATAATCCGTCACCCTTCGGTGCCCCAGTAGCTCAGTTGGATAGAGCGTCGGTTTCCTAAACCGCAGGTCGTGCGTTCGAGTCGCGCCTGGGGCACCAGGTTCTCTTCAGTACCCTCAGACACACCACAAGTGGTTGATTCACATGCCACTTGTGGTGTTCCAAGTGACTGCGTCCCCCCTGATGCGGCCTTACAGCCTTTTCCATCACAAGCATGGCTGGAACTCGTTATTGAGCATGGTGATAGACCATGTACACCTGTGTTCCAAGTGCCATTTTCGCCTGAACTGCTGGTCGTTCGTGTCTTCGCCAGGAGACGGCACATCATGGACAGGGGAGTGTCTATGGGTTTGAGTTCACCCTCGCTTGAGATCGTGATCCCGCTCGGAAAGAGAGCCGACTGAAGCGCGAGCATGCTTTCCAGGTCGAGCCTGGGCCAGAGAGCAGGAGATCGCTGAGTTATCTGAAGCGCCTTCTTGACATCCTTCTCCGTGATCTTGTCCAGGTTGGCTAGCTGCTCAGACCTAGACTCAAGGTTCTGAAGGCGTTTCATCAATTCGCATTCCAGCAGCTTGTAAGCATCTTCCGCAATCACTCCGGAAGCCATCTTCTGAGCTATGCCGACCAGATCCTGCCTGGTCTTTCGAGCGTCCTGCTGGACCCGCTCACGCATCGTTCCAGTAGAAGCGATCTGCTCCTTCATGACCCATCTGATGGCTCGTTCCAGTAGTATTAAGACTGCCTTCGGAGGGACTTGCCTCTTCAGTTCCTCGATGAACCGTTCGTGGAGGAGATCAGCTCTGACGTTCACGTGTCCACAGCGCCAGCAGCGATAGTTTCCATATTTCTTCTTCTGTCTGTTCGAACTGCAGCTGGCTGTGAGTCCAGAGCCGCAGTTCTCACAGCGGATGAACCTGCGTAATGGGAACTCATCCCTATCTGAAAGGTGAGGGACCGCTTGAGGTGAGTTCGCGAAGTTCAGGGACCTCTGAACCTGGTCGAACTCCTCCTCATCTACGATCGCACTGTGGTTCCCGAGAGCCCACTTCTCGCCCTCGACGCGCACCCGTCCTGCGTAGAACCTGTTCGTGAGGATCCGATGTATGGTGTCCTTGTCGATCAGCTTGTCCTTCCGGTATCGCATCGTCGCGCCCTGTGCAGCTGCCATCTGCTGAATGATGTGCATCCGGTGGCCTTGGAGAGCCAGTTTCCATATCAGTTGGGCATACGGGAACAGCTCGGGATCCTCGATGGTCTGCCGCTCGAAGTCAGTTGAGCCAGGCATCTGTCGAGGTGGCCCCTTGGTGTATCCATACGGAGGGTTGCTGGTTGTCTCTCCAGCCTCGCGGGCAGTCATCATGCCTCGCTTTGTGCGTTCGATGCCTGCCTTGCCAGCTTCCTCGTTTTGGTCTTCCTTTTGACGCAACTGGGATTCACTCATCTCCTCCATCTTGTCTGTGACAGAGCAGACAGTGATCCCAAGTCCCTTCAGGAACTTCCTGGTCAATGCCGAGAGGATAGCCTCTCGAGCAAATCTGTCGCTGCAGTAGACCATGAAGTGCGATACCTTGTCAGCGTTTATAATGGCGTAATCTATCGCCTTCTTGAAGTTAGGTCTGTCTAGTCTCCGCCCGGATACACCCTCATCGCTGAAGAAGGCTCCAGGGATGAAGGGAACACCCATCTCTTTGATTCTGCGAAGGGATTCCCGCTTCTGATCCGCCAGGCTGTTGGTTTCGACCTGATCCTGGGTCGAGACTCGTACGTAGATGATCGCGCCATCAGAGCGAGTCTGATTCTTTAGCTTCTTGGCTCTCTCCTGGAGATAGCTCAGAACATCGATCAGATCGCCGTACTTGTTAAGAAGCTGCCTATTTGAGTACTTGATCATCTCTTGGCCCGACTTGTTCTCTTACGCTTTTGTTGTCCAGGCGTGCCACACTTCTTGGCGGCTTTCCTCTTCGATGATAGCCCGGCGCATTCGGTCAGGTCCACTGAGGTCAGAGCTATCAATAGGATGTGGTCTAAGAAATCGTCGAGCAATCTGTCCGGGATCTGTTTTCCCAAAGCTCCAAGTATCTCCCGGGCTTCCTTCCTCGAGATCCACTTCTCCCCACACAGTGTGGTTGACTGTGGAGATGCCTCGTCAGGTGTACTTGTAGCATCTGGCGGGGCATCAATAACGCTTCGCTTCCGAGCCACCCCTTTCCGCCTGCCTGCGCTTCGCGTAGCGCACACGTAGGCAATGAATCATGTGCATCTCCATCTTATTCGCTGACTTCCAGATAGGCATTGTTTTATGGTCATGTTCGCTACGTTGGGCGGCGATCGCCCTTTAAAGCATCTGCCACCTGCCTATTCGGTGGTAGACGCCCATGCTCGTCATTTCTGGTCCAGAACTTCATCTCCACCAGCCCATCGTCTCTCGTAGTCTGTCGGGTCATTTCTCGGACTGATCATGCCTCTCACGGGACATTGCCCGGTTAGATCGGCAGGGCATAGTGGGAAGTGAGGAGGGAGATTCTTCATCGCCTTGAGAAGCAGATTCGACCCCTTCAAGACACTGTTAATGTCCCCTTGCTTCACGAGATCCATCGAGGCTTCGATCACCTTTGTCAGTATCTTTGAAGTATCCTGCCGATGATCCTCCCAGATCTTATCAAGACGTTCCTGGAAGATCAACTGGAAGAGCGTGCCTGGTCTCATCCAACGCCATACGGTTGTCGGATGGAGCTTCAGTGCTCGTGCGGCTGCTGCTTGAGACATCCCGGCTGAAAGAAGTAGCAGGCAGGTTTCTTGTCGGGGAGTCAACTCGGATCGGATCATGATGCTACCTCCCGGCGGACTTCCACGTGTGCCGCGGTCCTGGGACATGGTCCTCTTTAGTCAGGTGATCTCGCCATGTCTGAGGGCTCATCAGTTCGCCGACTCCCTCCCAGTAATCGCCGAGACTACGAGCCGCAGAGAATCGCTCACACTCCTGTTCTTGTGTGAGCGTGAAGCGGAAGCCATTGGGCACTATTGACTTCATCATCTTGAAAACCACGCCCGAAGCCTTGATGGCGTCTGAGTCCTTGCCCTTGGCGATGATGCTCAGCAGTCGCTTCTGGCTCTCACGGATCAGCCGGAGGGTCATCAGCGCGCAGCTGCCCCAACTCCCATCCAACTTCTCTCGCTTGATCTCCTCGAATGCCGTGCCCAACCTGTCCCACTTCAGGCGCTCTTCCATGGATACGCCTTCGTTGTCGGTGGCTTCCAGAAAGCTCTCACCTGAGAGCATTCGGTCGACAACCCTCTCCTGAATCTCCGTCAGAGGTTTTCTGACGCGCTCATGCGACGGAATGTGTTTCTTCTTTTCGTCCATATACAAAAACCTACCTTTCACTGCTGCCCGACAGAAGTATACGACGCCATTTCCAGGATCAAAACTGAACCTCCAGTGCTTCAATTCCTCCCGGTATCAGGTATAAAGTATTGGGAGGGAGTATGATGGCGTGACAGTCATTCTGTTGAAAGCATTCCCGAACGGTTCCTCAGCAGCCCAATTACACCCTGACCGAGCTATCGGTCGGAGTGGCTGAGTCGCCTTGCTGAATCAACTAAGGAGGTGAGACATGCTAGGCCCCATCATCGGAGCGCTCGTCGAGGAGATCATCATCCGCATCGCCGAGAACAAGGAGAAGCCGTCCACGTCAACGGAAAGGACATCGAAAGATGGCAGCAGATCCGGGAACTCAGGCTCCCGCTAGGGAGCGCCCCGCCAGTATCCGAAGCATCGTGTCCGCTTCTGACCCCTTCTCGCCGGCGAGGCTCTCGCCGGTCTCGGTCAACGGCAGTGCAGTGCCCCAGGTAGGAGTAGAGGTCCTCAACGACGAAGGCCGCTGGGAGTGCGTCGACATCCACAGCCAGGGCTACCAGCTCATCCCCAACTCCCTCGTCCAGCAGGTAGCCCGGGAGATCACCTCCCGCAGCTCGATGAACTGGACCGAGGAGAAGACGATCTGGACCGGGCGCTTCCTGAGCGTCCTCTACAGGTCGGACCACCTGAAGGAGCTCCCCGAGGTTGGCGATGCCGTCTCCCTCGGCCTCCGTGTCGAGAACTCCTACGATGGCTCGGCCAAGTTCAGGCTCGCCCTCATGGCCTTCGTGCTGTCCTGCACCAACGGTCTGATGAGCCCGAGGCTCTTCACAACCTATACGGTGAAGCACACCGCATCGAGAGGCTTCGACGTCGACGAGGCTATCGACGTCATCCGGGATGGAGCCTTCTCCCTCGAGACCCTGGCTCCAAAGATCGCCGAGCTCTCCAGGATACCCCTCAACGTGAAGAGGCTCGCATCGGTGGCCAAGAGCATCGACCTGCCGAACCGTGACTGGGGGCATGTCCTCCAGCAGCTCGAGCCCGCCCGCAGCATGTGGGACCTCATGCAGGCTCTCACGCACCGCGTCACCAGGAACACCCGAGGCCGCAGCCTCATCACCACCTCGGAGACGATCGGGGACTACTTCCTGACCCGCATGGTCGCCTGACCCCGCCAGACATCTTCTCGGAAGATCTACTCGACCTGGATCGAAAACCCGCAGTCACAATTTGTGACTTCGGATCATCTGGTTGCAGTACATGTAGATAGCTGTGTGCTGAAAGGAGGCCGCCCCAATGGCGACCCGTCTTGCACCTGCCCGGGCCAAGCGCCCGGGCATTCTCATGCCCTTCCCCGAGTACCGTGCTGCCCCCGGGATCCACTTCTCTACGCTCCGGTTCATGGGGCAGAGCCCTCTCCACTACCGCCATGCCCAGGACAACCCACCAGCCGAGACCCAGGCGATGCTCCTGGGCCGTGCCACCCACACGGCCGTCTTCGAGCCGATGCGCTTCCAGCTCGACTACGCCATCTGGCAGGGAGATCGCCGGGGATCAGCCTACCAGCAGTTCGCAGACGAAGCTGCCGCCCAGGGCCGCTCGATCCTGAAGGAGGGTGAGTACAACACCGCCCTGGCGATCCGCGACTCCGTCCGGGGCATCCCCGAGATCGCCGCCCTCCTCGAGAAGGGCTATCCCGAGACCAGCCTCTTCTGGGTGAATCCCCAGACGGGTCTGGCCTGCAAGGGACGGCTCGACTGGATCGCAGGGGAAGGTGCCATCCTCGATCTCAAGACGACCACCTCCATCGATCCTCATGCCTTCGCCGGCCATGCCTGGAGGATGGGCTACTTCCACCAGGCTGCCATGTACCAGGAGGGCTATGCCGTCTCCTCGGGCATGGGATCGATCCTGCGATACGGGATCGTTGCCGTTGAGAAGGAGCCTCCTCACGCTTGCCGGCTCTACTGGCTGGATCCCGACTCCCTGAGCAGAGCGTGGGGTGAGTACCAGGGCTGGCTCCGACAGGTGAAGGACTGCATCGCCTCGGACACCTGGCCGGGTCCCGGGCCTGTGGAGTCCGAGCTTGCAGCCCCGTCCTGGGCAATGACCGAAGACGAGGCCGTCGACTTCGGCGGCCTGGAGGAGTGAGATGCCTAAGAAGATGGAGAACCCGAACCCCGACCTTCACGTCGACCTGATGTTCCCCAGCCGCTACCTCAGGGCGGCCGACTTCGAGGGGAAGCCGGTGACGCTGACCATCGCCGAGGTGGTCAAGGACAAGGTGCAGATGGCAACAGGCCAGAAGGCCGAGAAGTACATCCTGCGGTTCCGCGAGACCGAGAAGGAGCTGATCCTCAACAAGACCAACGCCAAGTCGGTAGCGAAGGTCCTCGCCGAACCCAGGGCGGTCAACTGGCCTGGCTCGCGGATCACCCTGAAGCCCACTACCTGCGAAGCCTTCGGGGAGATCGTCGACTGCATACGAATAGCTTTAACTAGTAGCTCTCACTAAAGGCAACGAGGGCTCTCAGATAGAAGATATTGAGAGCCCAGCCTCGGCAGTGTATCAGAAAACAGCACCAACAAATGCGATACATAGCGCGACAGTGAGTAGCATAAAGAGCGATGACTTCACCAAGCAACAACCACTACCGGGGTTTTGGCTTGGTGTAGTATCAAGAAATGTGGGATCGGAGTCATCAATATGTCGATAGTCACAGAAAGCTGCCTTGAATACAGAGTAGGAGTTGGGTTCAGTAGAGATGAACAGTTCAGGACCACCATCAAGTAGTGTGATGCGGTAACATGCGGGTTGTCTAGTATTGCGACGTACTTTATGAATATCATCGTACTTTATCGAACGGAAAGACTTAAATGACCTAATCAGTAATCTCATGTTTGAAATAGTGAGCCTGCCACGAAAAGAACCATCAAGATTCGTTGCATCAGCCCAGTCGGTTGCATCGAGAGGGTAAGCTCCATAGTAGCCAAGGAGGATTTCCTCTTCCTCAATCCTAAAACGACATTTTGAACAGAACTTCAGATCCCATCGGATCCCAGTCCCGCATTGTGGGCATTCTTGCGTTAAGGGATGCCCACATTTCCCACAAAAATCTGACTTCTTCTCATTATCGAAACCGCATTTTGGGCATACCCAGACTAGAAGGTTTAGAAAATGCCCTGATTCGTCCTGTTCGGAAGTGACGCCGCAGTGCTGGCATCGAAACCTGTTTCTTCCGATCTCAGAAAGATCGCCACTACCACACTGAGGACAACAAAGAGCATTCACGATCATTAACCTCGCTTGTTGAGAGCGATAACTCGGAAAGCCATTACTCGCTAAATGTAGACACACTCATTAACTGCTGCAAGTCGCTCGTGAGATATGTACACAACCGGACGGTCGTGTACACTGGTGATCTGACATCGGGGGCTTCTATGGGTTCTAGGCCCATAGGAGCCCCTTCAACGCATGGAAGGGGTTTCAGGGTGTCAGAACACTCTGCCGCGACAAAAACCCGCCTAATCATCGCTGAGAAGGCTGTATGCTACCGTAAGGTCCGGAGCCACTCCCTGCCCTTCTCTCCCGAGCCAGTGGATACTGTGGAGAAGGCCAAGCTCCTCCTGGGACGACTCCTCGACCCGAAACCCGTCGAAGGGCTCTACGCTATCGCCCTGAACTCCAGCGGCGACTTCCTCGGCCTCGTAAGGCTCGCCGAGGGTACAGTGGACCGGGCATCCGTCTATCCACGCGAGCTGGTCAGCTTCCTCCTCATCGAGACGAACGCCACGTCCCTGATCCTGGCCCACTCCCACCCGGGAGGAAAAGCCGAGGCCAGCCACGAGGACAAGGTCCTCACCACGAAGTTGAAAGGCATCCTGCAGGACCTGGGAGTAAAGCTCATCGACCACTTCATCTACGCCTGCGGCAGACCGGGGATAACTCCGGAGTGGGTCTCCATGAGGGAGAGGGGAGACCTGTGAAGGGCAAGGCCATGGAGGCAGTGGGATACATCAGGGTGAGCACTGAAGACCAGGCCCGGAACGGCATCAGCCTCGAGGCTCAGCGTGCCAAGATCGAAGCCTGGGCAACTGCGAACGATGCCTCGCTCATAGGCTTCTACGAGGATGCAGGGATCTCGGGATCCAGAACGGAGAATCGGGAGGGGCTCACCCAAGCGCTGACGCTTGCATGCGAGAGAAAGGCCGCCTTCGTCGTTTACTCCATCTCCAGGCTCTCCCGCAGTACCAGGGACACGATAACCCTGGCCGAGAAACTGGGGAAGGCAGGCGCTGATCTGGTAAGCCTCTCCGAGAAGATCGACACCACCAGCGCGGCAGGGAAGATGGTCTTCCGGCTCCTCGCTGTCCTAAACGAGTTCGAGCGGGACCAGATCTCGGAACGAACGGCTGCTGCCCTCCGGCACAAGAAGCAGCAGCACCGAGCCTACTCCCCGACGCCCTATGGCTTCGACCGGGTCGGAGACACACTCGTCGAGAACGATAGGGAGCGAGGAGTCTTCGAGATGATCAGATCCCTCCGTGCCCAGGGGCAGAGCCTCCGGCAGATTGCCGCTACTCTTAACGAGGAGAGCATACCAGCCAAGAACGGAGGAAAATGGTATCCGTCAGCGGTCAGATCGGTCCTGCTGACCGCGCAGAACAGGTGATCGGGAGGGGGGCGAATGCCCCCTGACCCGGCTATTCTTTTAGTCTCCAATAGGTTGACGCAGTCAAAACCTCGGGGGATGTTCAGGAAGAATCAGGAGCTGAAGAAAAGAACAATGCACCAAATTGAAGTCAAACGATGGTTGGTCGAGCATCTGTTCCGACCCAGCGATGGGTGGTCGGTGGTTGTTGATGTGGACGGCATGGAAAAGGGTAAGGGAGGCCAGCATTCACAAGGGAAAGGCGAGATCGCGACAGAGCAAATCACATGGATGAAAGTGCATGGCGTGACCGTAGGGTCACATCCCGTTTACGGTCGAACGGACATTGTAGCAGAGCACGTTGTTCATGGCGTGTACTTGCTCGAAGTTGAAGGTGATACCAGCAAGCAGAAAGAGCAAGCTATGTATTCAGCGCTTGGTCAAGCCATCCTGATGATGGATCAGGAGAACTCTACAGCCACCTTCGGGCTTGCCGTTCCCGACGATGCGGCATGGGAAACTCACATTAGCAAGATCCCCTCCCGTATTTGTGACTTGCTTGGACTGAAGCTCTGGCTTGTGTCGAAGAAAGGGGTCCGGGAACACAGGAGGGGCGAACAATGAGGCGCATCGAATTCCCCCCCAGCGGTGGTCTCAAATATGATGGCCTCCAACGTTATCCGGTCAAGGGACCGGAGAATCGGATCGGAACAGATGGCGCGTGAGCCCGACGAAATAATTCCGCCGGCAGGTAAACTTCAGCTCACAGAAGATCAGATTGCCCAAGCTCTTGCGGCTCTGCCCTCTGGGAAGCGCCGAAAGTCCACCCGCTTCGTACTCGCCGCCCTATCTAGCATTCCATGGGTCGGTGGCCTATTAGCCGGGGCGGCGGCTCTCGATTCGGAGGCCGAGCAGGGCAAGGTGAACCAGCTCTACCGGGACTGGCTCGAGGAGCACAAGCGACACCTCGGGGAACTTGCAAAGGATCTAGCTGAGATCATGAAGCGCGTCGAGCAAATAGGAGCAGCCGCCGAGCAACGGCTCGAGTCCGATGAGTACCTCGGCGTGGTGCGTAAGGGCTTTAGGATTTGGGACGCCGCAGACACACGCGAGAAGCGCGACTACGTGAGAAGGCTGATTTCAAACGCCGCTGGGACCACCCTCTGCAGCGACGATGTCGTACGCTTGTTCCTCCAGTGGATTGATTACTACCAAGAGGTTCACTTCTCTGTAATCCGAGTCTTGTACAAGCACCCCATGTCCACCCGGTGGGGCATGTGGCAGCAGTTGCACGGTGGGCGGGTTAGAGAGGATTCTGCGGATGCGGACCTCTTTAGCCTGGTGGTATCCGATCTAACCTTGGGTAGAGTTATCCGGCAACATCGCGAGACAACCGGGGACGGCGCATTCCTTAAAAAACCGCACACGAACGTTCCCAAGGGAAGCGCAGCACGAACCATGAAGTCCCGGCTCGACGACATTGACGAATACGAGCTGACCGAGCTGGGCAGACAGTTCGTTCATTATGTAATGACGGATGCGGTTCCAAGGATCGGTGGAGGGCCTGGCAAGGAAAGGAGCGCCGAATAACACCAGAAAAACCTGATAGCGCTCGCTCCTAGGCACTCGCTGCGCTCGCATGCAATGTCGGTGTTGGGCAGCAGGAGGCATTCCGTTCAACAACAGGAGACGGCATTTCGCGCCGGCGCCAATGCAGAGCATTAGAGCCTATCCGTAAATAGTTGACTTCGAGTGCCTCCTCTTCTATGCTCTGGGAGGAGGTGACGCGATGCCGAAAGTGCAGTTATGGGAGGTATCTGACGAGTTCTGGAAGCGTGTCGAGCCCTTCCTGCCCGAGAAGAAGCGTGATCCGGAGAAGCAGTATCAGAGGAAGGCCGGAGCTGGCAGGAAGGCCAAGGACCCGAGGAAGGTATTCGAGGCGATCATCTATGTTCTCAGAACAGGCTGTCAGTGGAAAGCGCTTCCGTCAGAGAGGTACGGAAGCGCCTCTTCAGTCCACTCCTATTTCCGGACCTGGCTGAAGCAGGGGTTCTTCCTGTCTCTATGGCAGGCTGGCCTGGCAGAGTACGACGACATGGAAGGGATTGCCTGGTCATGGCAGAGCCTCGATGGGACGATGTTGAAAGCGCCTCTTGGAGGCATCGAAGATGCAGGTCCGAACCCCACGGACCGGGGGAAAAAAAGGAAGCAAGCGGCATCTTCTGGTCGACGGGCATGGAGTCCCGCTGTCCCTCGTCGTGACCGGGGCGAACAGGCATGACTCCACACAGGTCGGAGCGGTACTCGATACACTTGCGAGTCCTGTTCCAGAGGGCATCAAGCACTGGTTGTATGCCGACAAGGGCTACGATGGCGAGCCTGTGGATCGCCAGTTGAAGGAGAGAGGCTACGCCAGCAGAGTGATCAGGAAGAAGCGGAAGCCGGGTCGTCCGCCGAAGAACCGGCGCTGGGTGGTGGAAGCAGCACACTCCTGGTTCAATCGATTCAGGAAGCTGCTCGTGAGATACGAGAAGAAGACCGAGAGCTATCTGGCTCTGCTACACCTGGCAGCAGCGATCATCTGTTGGAGGAAAGTTGCTCCTATTTACGGATAGGCTCTTAGTCTGGAAAGAAACCTTATCTCTCTCCAGATCAGGCTTTTCGCAGTTTCGACCAAGACTGCAGTGTGAGCAATATCCCGGGCATCACAAGATGATCCCTAGATCATCTCTATTTCTACATCTTCGACCACGAAGAGTACGATATACCTCTCTATATCTGTAGAATCATAGATCAGATCATCATTTTTTGATTTTGAGAGAGATTCTCGTCCATAATGACAGAGATATCCTCTCTAGTTCAGCATCTTCATCTATGGTGACTTCAGCCAGAGACCTATGTGACCTGGAGAAAAGTGTCGATTCTGGTCGAAACTCGATTGATCTAGCGAAGATATCTATCTGGACGTGATTTACGACGATGAGCAATTACGACAGCACCATTCATCCAGGATACGGCGGTTTCTCTCCTGGAATGGTCATCATCCTCCGAGATCAGGTACGTGGGACAACTATCCGTGATCATATCTGCATGTCTTCCAGTCAATTCCAACACGCTCAGTATGGTTTCGACCAAGACTGCAGACTTTCTATCCTCTCAGGATGCTAGAGAAGATGATGCCCAGATCCTCTCTATTCTTTCATATTCAACTATGGCATGAACGATATCTATCTCCAAATCGATATCACCATGGGTCAGATCGTCGTATTAACTGATTCCAAGAGAGATTGTCTTTCAACTAAGAAGAAAGATCATCTCTAATTCAGCATCTTCAGTGAAGACCATCACAACGTCTACTACAAAGACGACTACTACTTGAACGACTACTACTATGATGATTGCCACTGAGGATATAGGGGCAGGAGTTCATTTGCCGGTTCTGGTCGAAACCAGGAGTATCCTTCGTTGATGCTGATATTGAGAGGATTTTCTTCAAGTAAAGGTTTCTACAGAACGCTGAGTTAGGATCTGAGGGAGAGACTCTAGACCCAGAGCTTGTCCCAATCGCTGTAGTCTCCTAGACCCAACGCAGCGTCTTGAAGGTAGGTGAACCGTCTTAACCGACGGTGAGCTAAGTTTCCGAGTACGCCGAATCCTCCATCCTTCACAATCTGACCTATCAGTCTCAACAGACATTCGATCGATACTTGGACTTCATAAACGACTTCTAAACGTCTTTGAGCAGGTTCGATGCTTCTCAACATCGGATTATTCAAGTAGAGAGGCGATTCGACTTGTTCTCCCCATAACCGATCGAAGTCACACTTCGGATCATGGCCTGATTCTAGTGTATTGAGACTGTAATATCTTCCTTGATTCCCAAAGACTGATAACACCTCAAGGATCGCTCTTGTCATCGGATCGGATAACTTCCCCCCTAGAGCAGAAATTGCCATCATATGATGATCCGTTGGACTTTGCTGCATCTCCTGTTCTACTCGTTCAAGGGCTTTAACAAGATCGTGACCGTTGATCAGTGAACGGCAAGGCATTTCATGCTTTCGTTTGAAATAGAGCATGCAGAACACAACTTTAGTGATTCTTTCAATTCCACTTGATAGCATCATCAGTGGGAAAAACAACCTTCTCTCGTACAGCGCGGACTTCTTCATCATATTGATACCCAAACATATAAGGCCCACCGCATTCTCAATTTCATCCGCGAGAGCCATCCTTTTACCTGGATCTGGCGACTCACTACCAATCCCAGCGGGGTCCATCTGGCTCAGATCCATCAAAATCCTGCCCACGCCTCTGACAGCACTTCGGCTTGCTCGAGGACAGTCTGGGTCGCTTTCGGCTCCCTGTCGGGTGGGTAACCGTGCTTTCGAAGGATGTGCTTCACCATGACGCGGATCCTGGCGCGGACGTTCTCCCGCACCTTCCAGTCGATCGTCACGCTATTCCGGATAGAGTTTGTAAGCTCCCGGGCGATGGCGCGAAGAGTGTCATCTCCCAGGACCTTCACCGCGCTGTCGTTAATCCCGAGGGCATCGTAGAAGGCCAGCTCGTCGTCGGTCAGACCGAGATCCTCGCCGCGGTTTGACGACTGTCGGAACTCTTTCGCGATGCGGATCAGCTCCTCGATGATCTCCGCAGTCTCTATAGCCCGGTTCTGGTAGCGCCTGATGGTCTGTTCCAGCATCTCGGCGAAGGACCGTGCCTCGACCACGTTCTTCCTCTGGCGGCTCCGGATGTCGTCTTCCAGGAGCTTCCTCAGGAGCTCGATCGCGAGGTTCTGGTGCGGCATCCCCTTCACCTCAGCCAGGAACTCGTCGGAGAGGATCGAGATGTCTGGCTTCTTCAGACCGGCTGCCGCAAAGATGTCGATCACCTCGTCGGAGGACACGGCACGGGAGACGATC
>ERZ1026796.1908-NODE-1908-length-12954-cov-3.793015_pt1 | contig 12954 bp, 12 predicted proteins | sample MGYA00520874_ERZ1026796 | MGnify/ENA primary metagenome ERZ1026796 (study PRJEB33270, sample SAMEA104284474) | anaerobic digester metagenome | biome: Anaerobic digester microbiome; feature: mesophilic sludge digester; material: Anaerobic digester biomass...
AAGCTTGATAGTGCCGGCGACTCCCCCTGCGATCCAGGTGGCACCGAGACAGGCTGCCACACTGACCTTCTCGTCAGAGACATAGCCGGCAGCATCGCCATGGATGAACTTGACTTGATCGGCGACGCCAAGTTCTTTAGCACGGAGTTTCGCTTGCTCGGTGAACAACTGGCTCATGTCGATGCCGATGCCGATGATGCTGTGATCGCGTGCCCAGGTGCACAGCATCTCCCCCGAACCGCTGCCGAGGTCGAGCACTCGGGCCCCCGATTCCAGACGGAGCGCCGCGCCGAGGGTGGCGAGCTTTTCGGGTGTGATCGGGTTGTGAATGCGGTGAGCACTCTCAGTAATGGTCATGATCCGTGGAATATCCATGCAGAGAACCTCCTTTGGTAGCCTCACCTATGATTTCCAGAGCTCGGATGACGGCAAAGTTGCTGCGGAAGTCTTCTTCAAACGCGTGATAGGTAAAACCTTCAAAGATTTCGGCGTTCAGGAGTTATTTGATCTCCCCAAGTGTCTTCATCAGCTTCTGCCTCTCCATCTACCATTATAGCCGACTTGTGCCCTCACGACAAGTCAACCAGGCTGCCGCTGCACTACTGATGGATAGCAGAAGGAGCCGGGGCACGCACCCCGGCTCCCTGATTTCCTGATTCCCCGCTGCCGGCTATCCTGCTAGCCGCGCGTACTCCTCCTCGATCACGCTCTCATCCAGCTTTCTCGCCGTCGGCGCAGCGGCCCCTTTAGGGCCGGCAGCTCGCTCCTGCTCCACGCCTGCACTGAGCGTAGCGAACGTGTCCCGACGGCCCCGCTGTGGTCGTACGTCAGCGCCACGTGTGCTTGCGCACAGTGCAAGCAGGTGGGAGCGGGTTTCCTCCTGGTATTCCTCGACCTGCTGCGTGCCGAAGAACTGCCCCTCGTAGCCCAGGTACTCGCGCCGCAGGCGAGCCGCTGTGTCGTGTGGGGCACGCTGCGCGCCGGCGCCAGGATGATCTTCAGGTTGTCGACGACCCGCACGCTCCGCGTCACGTAGACGCTGGTCGCCGCCGCGTGCCGGTCCTACTTGATCTGGAACCAGGGCGCCTTGCGGTCCAGATAGCCGTTGGCTTGGCGGGCCAGCCCCATGGCTTCGCCCAGGGCAGCCCGGAACTTGCAGGCGTCGTACAGCCCGCCCACCGTTTCAAACCCGGCCTCCCCCTGGCCAGCAAGGCCCGGTCCTCGTCGTCTAGCGGGCCCGGCTCGGGCACCACCCCGTCAAAGCGCTCATAGGCGAACGATAGCATGCGGTTGGCCAGATTGCCCCACGCATGCACTGAGCGTAGCGAATGTGTCGCCACCAGCTCGTTGTTGTCCCTTGGGGCTCAACGAAATCCTCCCACGAAAACCGCCGTAGGCGTATCGCGGGTCTCCGGTGCCATCGCCGTCAGGTAGTAGCGCAGGGGGTCGGGGTCGTAGCGGCTGAGGAAGTAGGGCACGTCCACAGCCGCGCCCCGGCTCTTGCTGAACTTGCCCCCACGGAAGTTCAGGTATTCTTGGATACAGGGTGCAAAAGCTGTATTGGGCTTGTGAGCCAAACGGCACAAGAACTCGTCTGCAGGAGGGACCAGATCCGTTTACGTTGACGTCGCGGTTGATTATTGCTCCGGCGAGGCTTGGCTGACCCGGTTCTGACAATGCCCGCAGTTCACGAGGCGCAGAGTTTTTCCTGCAACCAAATGTTGATCAAAGTCTCTGTTGACACACCTTGCTGGCGTGCTCGACTGCGAACTTGGCGAACTAGGTCCTTCGCCACTGGACAATACACTCGGCTCGTGGACAGGTCGACCTCTACCTCGACGGATTCCATGATATCTTCGTAGTCAGCGCTACTATGTGTGTCCCAGAAGCTCCACAGTTCCTCAACCGTATCAAAGTTTTCTGGCAGCATATCTCTTGCCATGGACTCCTCATCGGACATAGCTTTTTCGCTCCTTTTCATCCATGTCCCGTGCACTCAAGATCAACGCCTCACCGGTCAGCTTGTGGATAAAAAAGATGGTCAGATAGCGACCGGCCTCTGTTTGCCCCAACGCTCGAAAAACATCTTCACCGCGATAGTGGCCCCTGTTCATTCGCCTGATTCTTGGGTTGCTGACAAAGACATGCTCAACCTCTTCGGGCATCACTTGATGCTTCACCTCAAGTTTGTCAACAATCTCCTCCAGCCAAATGAAGCCAACTATCTTCATGCTTGACCATCCTTGTGGTTTCGCACTACCGTCTCGATGGTCTCAGTTTAGCACACTGTACCGTTTTGCGCAAATGAGATCAGCCGGTCTCGAGAATGCAGGAGCCAGGACTTGCGCCCCCGCTCCCTGATTTCTCGATTCTCCGTTCCCCCGCTCCCGTCTACCCCGCCAACCGCGCGTACTCCTCCTCGATCACACTCTCCTCCAGCTTCTTGAACAGCGGCCCCGGCTCCCGCAGCGCCTGCCCCGGAGCCAAAGGCCCCCTTTAGGGCCGGCAGCTCGCTCTTGGTCCAGGTGCCGACCGCCCCGCTGTGATCGTACGTCGGCGCCTCGTGGCTCCGCGTCTCCTCCTCGTACTCGACCACCTGCTGCGTGCCCGGTGGAGAGGCACCGCAACTGCCCGTCGTAGCCCAGGTACTCGTGCAGCCTCTGCGCGGTATGCGGCAGGACCGGCGCCAGGAGCGTCTTCAGGTTGTCCACAACGCGCAGGATGACGTATACACTGGTCGCCGCCACCCGGCGGTCCTCCTTGATCTGGAACCACGGCGCCTTGTGGTCCAGATAGCCGTTGGCCTCGCGCGCCAGCCCCATGGCCTCGCCCAGGCATGTCCTGAGGTACCGAAGGAGCGGCGCGGAACTTGCAGGCACTGTACAGCTCGCCAACGGTTTGGAAGCCGGCCTCCACCTTTGTCAGCAGCGCCCGGTCCTCCTCATCCAGCGCCCCCGGCTCCGGCACCCGGCCGTCGAACCGCTTGTAGGCAAACGACAGCATGCGGTTGGCCAGGTTGCCCCACGTCGCCACCAACTCGTTGTTGTTACGCTCCAAGAAGTCCTCCCACGAGAACTCTGTATCGCGCGACTCGGGGGCCGTGGCGGTCAGGTAGTAGCGCAGGGCGTCCGGGTCGTACTTGCTCAGGAAGTAGGGCACGTCCACGGCGGCGCCGCGGCTCTTGCTGAACTTGCCGCCGCGAAAGTTCAGGTATTCATTGGCAAAAGGGTAAAATGGATGACCTGCCCTCGATGTCCGAGGGATCATGCGGTGACGAGCAAGAGGGACAAGAGGGACAAGAAGGTGATTTTACCCTAAACCCAATGAATTCTTGCACTCATATTCATAAGGGTCAAATCCCCTTCGTTCTGACCAGGCGGTTCGTGCTTCCCCAGGCTCGAAAAGCCGGAAATGCAGCATAATTCGACAGAAGAGAATCTGGTACGGAAACCAAGTTGTGCTCATCGTCGCTCAGAACTTTGCCTGCATACGAGTTTCGTGGGGTAAAGTTCTGGACACATCAAATTCTTACACGGAAAATAGATCGGCGCGCATCTTGGAGCGCCGGTTCGATGACCAGCAGATTGTCGGCGAGACAAACGTTCACTCGCAGATGTGGCCACAATCTAGCACATGGCACAGGGACAACGACAAACGCCAATTCCACTATGAGCTGGTCACAACCTACTACGTACTTCCCATTTTTCTGCCTGAGCCGCTGGTCTGCTGGATGCATATCGGCGATGCCGCTAACAACGTGGAGACTGACGACTTGATACACATCAAATTGTCAGTCAACATGAGCGCGACAGTTTGGGCTTTGAAGATCCATTCATTGAGATTTCAGGTTTGAATTCGTAGTCAGTCTCATGTCCTTATGATACAGACTCGAACCACGTTCAATACCATCTTTCATATTTGAAGGATGTGGCACTACTGCCCGCACTTTTTTGAAGATTGCATTCACGACAAAGTAATTGAATGTTGGTCACATCATTCATACCGCCTTTGGCCAGGGGTACAATATGGTCGAAGTGCTCTTCAGAATCAATGCTTACTAAGCCGGAAATGTCACGATGACATAGAGCACATCTTCCACGGTCACGAAAGAAGACGGCGTTGCGTGCCCATACAGGAATCCTTTTGCGTGCCAGCACCCCATCACGTTTGAACAAAGCTTTTTCCTCGGGAGGAAGTCCATCAATGAGAATCTCGCTAATCACGAACTGAGCAATCATGATATTGAAGTCACGAAGAGACGTCCGGTTATGAAACATAACAAAAAACACCTCTTCGGTCATTTTCTCCACAAGGGAATCGATTATCCCTGTAAGCCATAAATACTCCTGAAAATAGTCGAACACATCATCTTCGTCAGCGTTCTCGAACGATTTGGACTTGTCTCCAAGATATTCTTCAAAGGATTCATGCTCAATTTGATGGTGGGCTAATGCGTCGTTAATCGGTAATTGGCGGAAGTTGTAAAGGTCAGGAGCAAATCTTCCATATCGCTTTTCTCGATTTCTGGCATCTTCCAAGTCTACATCAGTTGATACTTCGTAGAGAGAATCATGAATTATGAATGCAATGAACTGATGAAAAACCGAGAACTTCGGGAAAGGCTGGATGAAACTCACATACGCATCGTCTCCGTAGAAAGCATCTAGCTTGTGAATATATGGGAATGGATCGGAGAGAATATTCTTGATAATGTTTGCAAAATAATAAGTTTCATAATATCTTGCCTCAAATAGGGCAGTTCTCATAACAACACCTCTTCATCGCATACTGGGCAAGCTTTGTGCAGATTGCCCATCTCGTGCTGGCAGCCCCTAACGGATTAGCAGCAATTCTCACACGAACCACTGGCCTAGTCATATACTGCAAAGCGGTGCCCGGTCGTTGCGCAATAGTGCGCGATTGGTCTTTTCCTTCTTGTTCAATCAAGATCGAGCGGTGCTAAACCTGGAATAAACTGCTTGGCAATGTTCGTTGGTAGCTTCGTAGCAGCATACGGATTGATGATCAGCCATTCCCGCCATTCAGCTCCTGCTTCCGGCTGTCCAGAGCGCAACCATACTGCGCTTATTCTTGGGCACAGATTAGGTCCAAACGAATCACGTATCTGCTTGGCCCACTGCTCGGGCCTCAAACTCATGCTTGTCCGGCTCATGTCGATCACGACCACTCCGGCACTACCTGGCGGAAGCTGCTGGTGCTTCTGTTCTGCTTTACCCCACGCACGCGAGTCCAGGACCGGTCTATGTATTCTAACGATCAGCTTGGCGCGTAAAGAGCGGTTTCCCTGAAAGCCTCCCCTAATGGCTATCTCCGAATACATTGGAGTGAGGATCTTCAACTTTGACTTCACCTCATAATACGCTGGATCGGTCACAGGAAAAGCATAGTCGTCATTTTCCCCAAGCAAATCCTCACGCGGCAGAGCAATCCGTTCATGAAGTACAGGATCGTAAGTGAGAAAAGCTCTGTCGGCAAGGTGTAGTTCGTGGGTATGCGTGGTGTCGTCGGACAAGAGCCTGACGGCCGAGATGATAGCATTGACTGTATCTGCAGTAGGACTGATCTCGGTCAGATAGATGTTCAATGTGCCGGATGCTAGGAGCACTGTACACTCGGATAACATCGCAGCCAATTGCCGGTTCTCAGATAAATCCTGAAAAGACAGAGTCGGGAAGACTACCTCAAACGCGACCTGCTGAGTCCCCCAATTTGCCAAAAAATCTGGTCTCTTGGTAGTGCTTGGCAACTGTGGCTCGTATTGAACCGTTGCCCCACTTGCCAAAAGACGTTCGGCAGTGAGAGCCTCAGCAATTGCTCCTTGGCACTCGTCTGATAGGTAATCAGTGCATAGCTTTAGCTTGAGTAAGTTGCCATCTATCACTGCATCCGCTGTTTTGAGGCATTTTGCGAATTCAACCATCCTACCAAGCGCTGAGGTAGTCGCAAGACTCGCTTTGGTCGCTTTGATCCAGCTCAGACCCAATTCTCGCTCCAGGCGAGAGAGAGCATCAAAGACTTCATCCCTTGAGGCACGAGTGAACTCGACGTCCCGGCCAAAGACCATCTCTACATACTCCCAGTCAATTCTGTGTCTACTCCTTCAACTGTGAATGGCGAATACTGGCGCCAGACCGGCTAGTACTCTCTGTAGTCTTTGAGATGAACTTGCGAAGCTTGCGCATGAGAATCCCTCTTATCCACTAGTGCCGTGCTGCGAGAGTCACCCGTGTTTGGCTGATTGCCGAAACCTGCTCAAAAGCTATGAGCGGCCTAACGCTCAATCTCTGTGGCAGCGGCCCGCCAGCGCCGACGACGTCGGCAGGAGCGCCTTGTTGGGCGGCGACTCGACACTCTACCGACTCGCTCCACAGCACCGCTTGTACTTCTTGCCCGATCCACATGGACAGGGGGCGTTCCGACCAGTCTTTCTACGCGAAGTAGCGCGGCCGTCAGCATCAACGAAGACGGGCTGGTCAGAGATGAGTGAGCGCGTGAGCTCCATAAGCACTGGCGCAGTTTGCTTGAGCGTAACAGGTGGCCCTCCCAGGTGCAAGTGCCTGTAGAGATCGTCAAAGAGGCTTGAGTAATCAGCATCAAGCTGTAGCAGATCGGCATGCGTCTTGATCGCAGAATCAAAGCCGCCATGGCTCATGAAATACCCAGCGTAATCGAGCTCATCATCGGAGAACACTTTTCCATGAAGCATGAGGCGTTGCTCTAAATACTTTCGAAATTCCGTCGGACCCCAGTTGAAGTAGGACCAAGCTTCCGCAAGATTCGAGAGGTCGATAATGTTAACGACCCAAGGGTAAGAATCAGGCGCGTCTTTCTCGAGTAGAAGAGCCAGGTTCGTAGCGAGCGGCCCAAAGTTGTCACGAGTGACGCAAACAGCAACCGTCAGCTTCGACGGGTCCGGCAACAGACGACCTACTTCGTGGCCACGCGCGTCGTAGAGCGGCACAACGTTGCCAACCTTCAGTTTCCGAACAATACGATTGGCCTGTTCGAACGCCTTCTGAATTCCCCTATCGGCTCTGAACGCATCTCGCAGACGAGCAAACGCTTTGTCTGGATCCCGAAAGGGCTCGATTGGAGGTGAAGCCTTCGCTTCGATAAGGAGACACAAGCCGTCATCGACGGCAATAGCGTCGTGTTCGTATTGGGAATCGGACGTCTCGTATACCTCGGACCAGACAGTCGCCTTTGGGCTAAGGAAGGCTCTTATGTTCGTGAGCGTTTCATATTCCAGTGCTTTGTCCCGTACCCGGAGGAACCTGTCACGGGCGGGACTCTGCCGCAGTGTCCGCTCGCCCACAAGAAGTAGTGCGGTGAACAATGCGTTAACCGACGGGCAGAACGCTTCTGTGTCGCTTATTCTAACCAAGGGGCGTTCTTCATAGATGCTTTGCTCAGTGGGGTACCGGATCTCCGGCGCCTCTCCACGCTGCACCGAGAACTGTCGCCAGAAAGCATCGGCTATTTCGGGGAAAGCGCTTTCTAAGTCAGGAAGTGAAACAAGCCCCAAGTCTTTAAGTCCGGAAAGGAGCTTTTCGGCTTTCTTCAGGTACACCGGAGCCCGAAATACGTCTTTCAACGCATCTAATGACCGTTTCTTATTCTTTGCCTTTTCGAGAAGCTGTAGTCGTTGCTTGCGCTCCGAGTCCGCCGACTTTTGAAGATCGTCGAGCGAGCCTTGAAGTTGATTGGAAATCCATTGGCAGATAGCAATTGTCTGGCTTGCGCTGATTCCGATGACCTCTGAGAGCTCAGTGTCAAATGGCACCAAGTAGATTTGTATGCGCTCTACAATTTGATGAACGGAAGCTAGCAGCCCGGTATTGAAGTAATGAAGGAAGGCCAACATTGATACTTCCCGCACTCGATGCCACTCTGGAGCCAAAGTGCCGAGGTCTTCCTTCGTTGGTATGTAGAGGCGCATGTATGCGAAGAACAGCCTTTCGAGAATGGACTTTGCCCGTTCCCATTCGGCCTTACCGAAGTCGCTGGGTTGTGTGGGCTCCGGTCCGGACAGAAGAACCCCCAATAGGAAGGGAATCTGTTTGGCTGGAGAAGTCAAGCGTACTTCCGAGTCGCTGATGTGTGAAGTATGCATGTGGTACGCGAAGCACCACCCAGCGACGGAGTAGGTCGAACAATTAGCTAAAAGGCCGCGGAGTTCGGTTAGGCCCGCCGTGATCTCCTGTTCCAGCACTTTGTTTGGATCTATCGCTGGCATTGCGCTGACTCCTAATGTGCCCCCCAACTTTTGAGTAGACTGAACTGTTCCAGTCTATTTACATGGATCCCTATGTTGAACAAGCTCAGTATTGCTGCACACTCAGGGGTTGTCTTATGCCGAATTTCGGCTTTGACTAATCAAACTGAACCACATTTGGATACTTGCGTGCAATGTCTTGATGTCTTGATAACCTCTCCTCGAGCTCACTTCTCGTCCACCAGTCAACCCAAATATCGCCTCGACGACGTAGTGTATCTAAATGGTCTGTTAGAGTAGTGGTAATCTGTGAAGATACAGCAAGAAAATAGCCTGTTGCTTCATGATGATCAACTGTATCGCGGATATCACGTACGTCAGATTTGCCTACAGACTTGCTATACGCTTTACACTGCACTATCACCCGACGAAAGACAGTGGGCGGCGCTTCGTCAGAAACGTCATCAGTCGTCGTCGGCGTTGTGAACCATTCGCACAAGATGTCCTTGCCCCCATCTCGTTCGTTTGCCACACTGACTAGTCTGGCTCGATGAACACCCGGTTCGCGTTTGAGTAGATCAAGAACCAGTCTTTCAAATTCAGCGTCACCTATTTGTTCGTTCCAATGAAAATTGACTAGGGGGAAAAGCAGACTTGATTCTTTTTCATGCCGTTTACGAATTTTCTCTCGTTCATTCTCGAATTGTCTTCTGCCGCACTCGCGCCGCATAAAAACCAGATGTTGGCGTGATATCGCGACGAAATCTTGTTCCAAAGGTACAAAAACAATATTTGGCTTATCATCTGGCAAGCACAAAGTTGAAAGAATTTTGGTAGCGAAGTCTAAATTGTCATATGCTATTGCAGTTCGGCTTCTTTCGGAAAGAAATAGCTTGGAGTCGATACCCTCTACGCAGTCCCAGGGCGGGTTCGCCTGAATACGTTCAAGTAGAACAGATGCCGCAGCTCGTGCTTCGTAGACTGTGATCCCAGTGTTTATGCTTCTGTAATGCTTCCAGTCAGGATTCGCCCTAAAAACGAATTGAATCCCTTCATTCCCATCAATTTCTACTTTCCCGCTGTCCGAAAGTTCGAGTAATTCTTCGAAGGTATCTGGCCAATCAAATTCAACCCACGGTTCGCCGATTGTATTTGCGATATATCCTGCCCACCTCGATGCTTTGTTCCAATCGTAACCCGGTACTGTAACCATCTCGCCATCCCTTTCTTCTGGCGACCAATCAAACAGGTGTGGCAGAAGTAATTTGAAATATTGGGTAACGGCTAAAATCCTTTTGAGCTGCTCCACTCCTTCATCATTCAAGATATAAGTTGCATTTTGCGGTTGCTCTGGAACAATATATCTAGCATAGATTTCTGTTTCCGGCATGTCACCTGCCGGATGAGGAATGTCGATCAAAGAACAAGACAACCCTAACTCCACGTGGAGAAAGGTTGCCAGAAGGACAGAGATCAACTCGTTGGCATCGGTCCTTTCTCCTGGCAGATCCCAAGAGGTAGTACGAACATAAAAGTAAACAAACACACTCCTTGTTTCTTCGTCAATAAAGTCAAAATGGACGATCAATGGAGCTAAACTATCACTAAAGGAAGCACGGGTATCACCAACCACGCCCTCAAGCTCAAGCTGGTCAGAGATGGTCTCGAATATCGTGTCAAAAGCTGCTTGTGATTTCATAGAGAAGTGAAACGCCTTGTCTGGTCAATGCTGTATCAGTGCTGATTATGCTCCGCCGTTTTGACCTACTCCCTCAGGTGCCTGCATTAAAAACACAGCCTAACATAGCTCATGATCTGACTTATTCCTGATAACTATTGGAAGAAGCCCGAGCCTGTCCTGGGCTTGTCGAAAGGACGCCACCCACCTTCAAGGTTATTTCTTTACGGGTAGCGGACCTGTAGCATATTGTACCGGGAGATGAGAAAATGGTCAAGTAAGGCGACGAGTCCCAGAGCTGTCCCCAAAAGTCCCCACGAGTCCCACCAAATATGGTACAGTGTACGGGCACAATCGTCAGGGATAGATGGAGATGGAGAACAAACATGCACAAAACCGAACGACTGGGCCTGCTACTCACGCCGGCGGAAAAGACCGCCGTGTTGCAGATGGCCGAGGCCGAGGGCGACCTGTCCCAGAGCGCCCTGGTGAGGCGGCTCATCCGCAATGCCGCCCGCGAGCGGGGCATCTGGCCGCCGGACAAGCCGAAACATACCATCCAGCACATCCGGGAGGTGCAGCGTGGCTGAGCTCAAGATCGTGCCCGTCCGCACTGTCGTCAGCCCGGAAGACCGGAAACGGCGATTGAGCCGGGTCTACACGATCCTGCTTGATCTTGCGGCGCAGCAGGAAGCTGCTGAGCGGGCCAGCGCCGGTGTTGCGCGCATAACACAGGTTGAGGAGGTTCTACCGCCGCAGGCGCTTGTGTTTGATGCGGAGGGGCTGGCCAGTGTCTGACTCGAAGATCAACGACATCCAGCACCTGGGCAGCATCGACGGGACGCAGATCGCCGTCGTGGCCAGCTGGCTGGAGCAGCGCACACTCGTCTACCAGGGTGAGTTCGAGCAGCGCCTGGTCCGGCTCTCACAAGCTCTGTAGGGCGAGCTGCTTCGCCTGGCTTCTGTCGTCCTGCGAGGCAATTTTATAGCCAATTGCCTTGTACCCGGCTCGCCGCTTGCTGTGCATCTTTGCCAACACCGGGACATTCTCATCCACATAGTCGTAGATGATCACTTCTCTCTTGGTTTCGTTCAGCCGGTGCAGCCGGCCGGCGTATTGAGTCAGAGTGCCGCGCCAGGAGATGGGCAGAGCCAGAAAAAGGGTGTCCAACTGGTCGTTGTCAAACCCTTCGCCCAGATAACGCCCAGTGGCAACGATGACACGAGGCTGGTCAACAGGCAGGGTGACGATTTGATCTGCCAGCCTCTGCCGTTGCCGTTTACCCATGCCACCGGTCATCACAATGACGTTCTTGATGTGCGGAGCAAGCAAATCGGCAAGAACTCCTATGTGCTCCCGACGCTCCGTCAGGAGAACTGGAAACCGCTTGGCCTGTGCAGCAGCAACTACATCCCGGACGATCAGTTGGTTGCGCTCGTCATCGGCGGACAACAGAGAGTAAATTTCCTGGATCGAATAGGTAGCCGTGTCTTCCAGGTGAGATGGCAAGCGAAAGCCGGTGGGGCGAACGATGACTTTGTGGTCAAATGGTCGTTTCTCTGCTTGTCGGCGAGCGTCCACCCGGTAGCGCACAGGGCCACACTGCATCAGGATGATCGGGTGGTGACCGTCCTTGCGCACGACGGTAGCAGACAACCCGGTCACGTACCTGGCCTTGGTCTGCCTGATCACTTGCTCAAAGCTGACAGCCGAAATGTGGTGGCATTCGTCGACGATCACATAGCCGTACTTGCCGACCACGTCGTCGACAACACCCTGGCGATACAGACTCTGAATCATCGCCACGTCGATCCTTTCTGTCGGCTTGCGCTTGCCGCCCCCGATCTGGCCCATCTCTTTCGTCTCGATACCATGAAACTGGCTCAGTGCCTTGACCCATTGATCGAGTAACTGTTGGCGATGAACCACCACCAGGGTATTGACCTTGCGCTGCGCGATCAGATAGGCTGCCACGACGGTTTTGCCGAAGGCAGTTGACGCCGACAGAACGCCGGTTTCCTCCTGCAGCAAAGCGTCAGCAGCCTGCTGCTGTTCGGGCCGTAGCGCTCCGCAAAACTCGACATCTATGGGGACGCCACCGTATCGTTCATCGGCCAGGGTTACGTCAATCTTGAGCGCTTGCAGCAGATCAAGCAGCTCATCGAGACAACCCCGCGGCAGGCCCAGGTGTTTAGGAAAATCCTCGCAGCAACTGATGATCCGCGGCTTGCCGAACGTGGACAGACGCATCGCCTGCGCCTGGTAGAACGCTGGGTTCTGAAAAGCGGCCAGGCGGATCAGGCGGTTGCGGAGGGAAGGTGTTAGTTCAGCCTTGGGCACGTAAACCTGGTTGCCAAGCACCACGGTCATGTGCTCAGGCAATGGGCCAACGACCGGCGACTCTTTGCTTTGCCTCGAAGGCGGCGCCGCCCAGGGTTGCTCCTCATTCTCGTCTGTCACGGGAAGGCGGATTCCCAGTAAGTCGCCGCGTCTCTCGGCTTTGCCCACAAAGGTCTGGACTTCCTGGCGGCTCATAGGCTGGACCGACGAGAGAAAAGCCCATTGGTCAGGATACGGAACGAACGCAGCGTCCAGGAAAACGCTGTTGCCGTTTTCGCGTGGCCTTTTCTGCAGGGGCAACGCGATCAGGTTGCCAAAACCTCCCCTTGGCAGGGTATCCTGGCTTGGAAAGAAACGGTCGTAGGAGTCCAACCCGATCTCGGGACGGCGTTCCATTGTCTGGGTCAGAAGGATGGCGCCCATTTGGCGTGCCAGGGCGGCTGGTATCGGCTCGGAGAAGAAAAACCAGAAGTGAGCGCCATTGCCCGAACGCGACCTCTCCAACGCGACCGGAACACCGCTGGCCTGGCAAGTTTCCCAGAAGGCTTTGGCGTCTTCCTGCCAGGAAGCCTTGTCCAGGTCGACGGCCAGGAACCAGCAAGCCTCGTCCTGCAACATGGGGTAAACGCCCATGACAAAGTCACGCCTGGACCTGTCCTGCGGATCCATGCCTGAAAGGTGGTTCCTCACCACATCATC
>ERZ1026796.1909-NODE-1909-length-12952-cov-16.501442_pt1 | contig 12952 bp, 6 predicted proteins | sample MGYA00520874_ERZ1026796 | MGnify/ENA primary metagenome ERZ1026796 (study PRJEB33270, sample SAMEA104284474) | anaerobic digester metagenome | biome: Anaerobic digester microbiome; feature: mesophilic sludge digester; material: Anaerobic digester biomass...
CGTAATAGGTGGAATACCATCCCCCGACATAAACGCCGAAGCTGATCTTCGGGTTGACGGCCTTCACCCGGCTGCGCGCCTTGCCCATGAAATCATGGATCGTCTTGGCCCTGAATTCCAGCCATTGTTTAAAATAAACCGGCAGCGTCGCGGGCAGGCTCCCCGTCTTGGTCCCGTATGTCATCACGTCGCCCGGGAAATTGAGTACCTTGTACCCCAGAAACGCTTCGAATTTCGTTCGCGTGTAAGGTGAGAAATCGCTGTTCAGGTTGTTGAACCGTGCGCGGTCAAGGATAATGCCGTCGAGATCCCGGTAGGCTGCCAGATCCTCCAGCATCGCGCAGAGGTACTCCTGCACCTCTTCCCGCACGGGATTGAAGAACTTCTCGTTGCTACCCAACTCCATAACATTGACAGCTCCCGTGGAGGTGAGCAGATGGGTCGCCCACTCCTTTTTGGCCTCCTCCCTGTATAGTACCCCCTGGTTCCCCAGCGCGTTGCCGTTGCCCCCCGTGAAGGTGTTGACCCCGGCATGGACTTTCAGTCCCAGGGCATGTCCCTCCTCGATGAAGGCCTGCAGGTAATCCCACGTGGCCGTCCGCTCATATTTAGCGTAGACCCCGTTCCGCCATGCCCCCAGCCACTGCACCTGCCCCACCACATCGGTCGTGAAAAGCGCGTCACCCGTCGTGGGCCGCACATCCACCACCACATCGGTGAACCCCGCATCTTTGGCCAGCGCCAGATCACGCCGGATGTTCTCCCTGCTGTTGGCAAAATCGGGGAAATTGGCCGCCGCATCAATCCAGATAAACCGCGGCTTCTTGGCCGCATCTTCCTCCTCTTCCCACTCCCACTCGTACTCCTTCTCCTTATCCTTTCCGCAGGAAACCAGTAACGACCCCATCGCCAGGAGCAGGGCGGTCACCAAAATCATCCATCGTTCCTTTTTGATCTTCATAATTTGTGGTGTTGGGAGCAACCCCCGGATGGGGGTTGCTCCTCACCTTTCATTTACATATCTATGCAGTCGAATTGATAACCTACGACATAGCCGTTGGTGAACATGAAGTAAAGATAAAGGAAATAACCGTCGTCAGAAAGTCTGAATGCGACATCGCCCGTGCCGTTGGTATTGGGCACCACCGGAGTGATCGCTTTGGGTCCCCACTTGTCACGGTCGCATTCCCACACAACGGCCGGACAGGTATAGGTTTCGAGGTTGCCGGAAAAGCCGGCATCGTTGCTCACGTCGAGTATCCAGACGGCATCGGAGGCACCCCAGTTGAAACTGTTGACCCAGTTGAGCGTGATGTACTTCGCGTTGTTGAAGATCACATAATCCACCGCGTTGGGGATGTAGTTGACGCTGATGGGGTCGAGGCTCTTGCGTACCGTATTGGTGTTCCCGTTCACCCAGGCAAAGGTGTTGTCGGAATAACTGGCCACGAAATAGTCGCTGTTGACGTCGGTCGCCGAGGTGTAGATAATATCAGCATTGGTGGTCCATCCCTTGGCCAGTCCGGTCATGGTGACGACCTCGGGTTCCTGGGAAGCCAGCACCCCGCCGGTCACCTTCCACCGGGCAAATTTCTGTCCTTCTGCCAGGATGGGCGCCGTGATGATGGCATCGCTATCGATGCTGCCCTGAATCGAGAGCTTCCGCCCGATAGCCACCCCGCCGTTCCACTCGATCATCAGTTCCGGAGATGAAGTCACCGAAGTGAGCTTCCACACCTTAAAGGATCCGGCATTGGGTGCCAGGTTGCAGATCAGCACGTTGCCGTCATCATCAGCGGTATTGTAAAAATTTATGAGGTTTCCCTTGATGTCACCCAGGTCAATCTCTCCCATCTTCTCGCCCGTCTTGGGATTGAGGTAGATCGAGTTGGCATTCCGGGTGTTGAGGATCACGTAATCCTTTGTCACGGCCATACCGCCCGTAACGTGGTCGGCGGTGATCCCCAGATCGGCCTTCAGCTTCTTGGCGAAGAGCATCTTGGCGCTTCCGCTGCGAATCCCGTAGGGCAGCTTTCCGGGGGTCTCCTTCAGCACGGTGTAAACAGCGGTGGTCGTCCCGTCGTGGGCCGTCACCGTCAGCTTGGGCTGGTTGTTGTAGTTAAGTTCCGTGGTCCGCGGATCAGGCGAAATGGTGGCGTGGTACGAGATCGTCACCTCAGCCAGCGCCGGCGGCAGTTCCTCAATGGCCACCAATGAAATGGTCTTGGCGTTTTCATTGATCACTCCCGAAAGTCCCAGCGAAGGAATCGAGAACTCTGTGATCAGGCACTCGGAACTCTTGCGGATCTCCCCACGCACCGTGTACTGTTTGGGTTTCTTGAGCTGGTCGGTGACCGTGATCGTGTTGGACTGCGTGAGGTCCATAAACAGCAGCGCGGGAGTCACCACCACGTTGTCGTCGAGGTTGGCCTTGACACGCATCTTCTTCAGTTGATTCTGGGTCACCGCATTGTCGCTGCTCTCAGGGTAAAAGAAGGGAATGGGAATGATGATCTCCTGGCTCCCTTCGGTGAAATAACCCGTGAAGCTGCCCGTGCCGTCCTCAAAGGTGGCGGTGATGCTGTTGATCCCGTGGCGCGATACCGGGGGCAGCAGCTCGTCGGGTTCATGACACCCGCCGGCCATCAGCATGACGCCCACCATCAGTATGGTTAATAATCTGTTCTTCCTGTTCATATCCATATAACGTTTAAATATTCTTTCTATGATACGCATACATTCTCATCTTATTTCCACTCATCATATTGTTCGATGGCGCCGTTGTTCTCCATTTCGCTGTAGGGAACCGGAAGAACATAGGTCTTCTCGAGGAATTTGCGGTTCTGGAGGTCGCAGTCGACATATTCGTAGAGCCAGCCGGCCTCGTTTTTCGAGATTTTCATCCCATGGACGCGGTAGCCGTTGTATTCGGTATGGGCGAGGCGCCAGCGGCGCATGTCCCAATAAAGGTGTCCCTCGTAGGCCAGTTCGATTTTACGTTCCTGCCTGATGGCTTTGAAGAGGGCATCTCCGGAAAGGCCGCTGAGGGGAGGCAGGGCCACGCCGGCGCGGCCGCGAACGGTGTTAAGATCGCTGATGGCAGGACCGTTGTTGCCCAGCCGGAAGTTGGCCTCGGCACGGTTCAGGTAGACTTCCGCCAGGCGAAGCTCCACCCAGGTCTGGGTGCTCCGGTAGGTGATCAGGTCGGTATGGGCCTCATTCATGAACTTCCGGAGGTAATAACCCGTGGTGGTACGCCCCTTGGCATAGGTGTCGTCGCGGTAACCCATATATCTTCCGGCGGTGCCATTGACGCTGTTCTCCATCGTCCGTCCCTTCCAGGTTGCCCCGTTGTAGGTGACGGTAGCCGCAAAGCGGGGATCCAGGTTCTCATAAGGCGGACGCGCGGTCGTTCCCCCGGCGGCATGCCAGGCGCTCCAATCCACCTTCTTCCCGTCTTTGCTCTCATAGGCCTCCACCATCTCCTGGGTTGGGCAACCGCTACCCCCCTGGTTCTCGATCTCGCCGAAGGTGGCGTAATCCTTGTCAAAGGTATGGTTCGGACCCGTAATCAGGTAGTTGTACTCAAGGATCGACTCGGCATTGCCTCCTTTCCAGGCATCCTTATACTGGGGCATCAACTGGTAGACGCTCAGGGCGATTACCTCGTCGGCAGCCGCCTTGGCTGCGTCCCACCGCTGGGCATAGAGCATCGCCCGCGATTTGAAGGCCAGGGCTGCCCCTTTAGTCACCCGTCCACGCTCCTCATTCTTCCAATTCACCGGCAATACCGACGCAGCATAGTCGAGGTCTTCCGCAATCAAATTCCAGGTATCCTCAGCCGAAGAACGGTTTTTGTCCTTCTTGAGGTCCATGTTGGTATACAATATCACCCCGCCATGCCGCTTGGCCAGTTGGAAGTAGAGGAACGCCCTGAAGAAGCGGGCCTGTCCTTCGAAAATCTTGTTCTCCTCTTCGCTCACCGTGGAATATTTCTCCAGTCCGACGAGAAACTCGTTGACCCTGCGGATACGCTCATAGGTAGCTCCCCACGTGTTGAGCAGGTTTCCGGAAGGATTCATCATTTCCGGAGTGAAGACGTACATGTTGGCATCGCCGGCCTTACTCCCCGGAACATAACTGCCGTACTTTAGGGTTTCGGTGAGCCCTTCGGTCAGGTTGCCGCTGAACTGGGCGGCGCCGAAGCTGCCGTACCGGTCGATATAGGGATAAAAACCGTTCAGGTAAAGGGTGATGTTCGAGGCGCTCTCCCAGACGATCTTGTCGGAGATCCGGTCAGTAGCCGTGGTATCCAGAAAGTCGTCACACCCGGTGAAGAGGCACATGGTAAGCAGCAGGGCTGCAGAAATTATCTTGTTTCGCATAACATCAGGTTTTGATCGTTAAAATGTCAGTTTGATCCCCAAGGAGAAAACTCTCTGCTGCGGATAGTAACCATTGGAGACGCCGGGTTGCTCGGGGTCGATGTTGTATTTGTTCAGCTTACTGAAAGTGAGCAGGTTCTGACCATCGGCATAGATGCGAAGGCCATAGACACCAATACCTTTCAAGAGGCTCTGCGGGAGAGTGTAGCCGACCTGGGCGGTCTTCAGGCGGAGGTAGTCGCCGTTGCGGTACCAGTAGGTCGAGGAGAAAGCGTTGTTGGAGCTGGCTGACACCAGGGCCAGGCGCGGGAATTCGGCGTCGGTATGGTCTTCGCGCCACGAGTTCTCGACCAGGTAGGCGGGTGCGTTGCCGCCATGGTAGAAGGGTTTTGTCATCGAGGTATTGTCCATGATGCCGCCGCTGTAAACCCCGGTGAGGGCTACGTCGCGTCCCAGAGCTCCCTGCCAGATGAAGGCCAGGTCAAAGCCTTTCCAGTTGGCATCGAAGGTGAACCCTCCGATGAACTTCGGGTAGGCAGAAAGGCCGATGTAGCCGCGGTCCTGCTCATAGCTGATTTTGCCGTCGCCATTGCGGTCAAGGTATTTGATGTCGCCCGGACGGACGGCCTTGCCCTCGATGAGCGGCGAATTGTCGATATCTTCCTGATCTTTGAAGAGTCCCAGGTCGATGAATCCCACCTGGGAACCCACCTCTTTTCCAGTAAGCTTCAGCCAGTCGGGGGTGTTGGCGGAATCGCCGTAGCGCAACCACCGCCGCTTGGTGTAGGTGCCGTTGAGGCCTACCCGGTAGCTGAAGTCGCCAATTTTGTGGCGATGGCTCACCATCACCTCAAAACCCTTGTGGTCCTGCTTGTTGTTGTTGGCATAACCATAGACATAGCCGCCGTAGCTGTCGGGATAGGTGGCGTCGACCGAGCTGAGCATATCGTAGATATATTTGTAGAAGACATCAAACTCGAAGCCCAGGAGACCGCCCCACAGGGTGGCGTCCACACCAGCGTTGTACTGGAGGGCTTTGGCCCAGGTGAGGTTGATATTGGCCGGACGACTGGTGAGAAGCCCGCTCTGGGCCACTCCACCGATGACCACCGCCGGACCGGTCAGGAAGGAGAGCGTATTCAGGTAATAGTACGCCGGAATTTCCGTGGTGCCAGTCAGACCGATACTCCCCCTCAGTTTGAGGTTGTCGACGTTAGGTATCGCCTGTTTGAACCACTCCTCATTGGAGATCCGCCAGCCCAAAGAGCCCGCCGGAAAAGGACTCCACCGTTTGCCCTTGACCATCCCGCCGAAGACATAACTGCCGTCGTAGCGGAAAGAGAATTCCGCGAGGTATTTGTTGTCGAAGTCGTAGTTAAGGCGTCCCAGGAAACCTGCCGTGCGCTGCTGATAGCTGCTCCCCGACACATCGTTCTTCTCCTTCAGCTTGGCAAAACTCAGCTCGTCGAGTTGCGGGATGTCAAAGCCGTAACCATAGGCGCCGAAGAGGTTGCCGTCGCGCTGAATGGTCTCCACCAGCCCGAGGAGTTCCAGGTTGTGCAGGCCGAATTTGTTGACATATTTCACGCTGCTGTTGGTGGTCAGGTGGGTGTAGTGACCCAATCCCTCGACCAGACTGGTCGTGGTGCCGCGGGCATCGTAAGTCTTCACATAGCTGATATCGCCCGTGGGCGCCGTGGGGGCCGTGGCCACCCAGGTATAATAAGGCGTTGAGAAGCCCTTGGAGGTCTGGTAGGAGGCGTCAAAAGCCGTCAGAAATTTGAAGCTCAGCCCCTTCAGGAAGGGAGCGTCATAATTGAGCGCCAGGTTGGTCTGCAGGATGTTTGTTTTGTTCCGGTTATAGCCCGTGAGGTCGGAGGCGGCCAGCGGGTTCACATAGGAACTGGCGGTACGCGTCGACACGGGCACTCCGTCGATCTCTGCCGGAACGTATGGATGCGCTCTGATGGCCTGCTGGGGGATGTTGTTCCAGTCGCCGGGAGAGGCGCTGTATCCCGGCCGGTGGCGCGATTCGATCCTTCCCGACACGTCAAAGGTCAGGGTGAGGTGATTCGCAATGATGGCGTCGATATTCGAGCGGAGGTTAAGCCGGTTGTAATCGAAGCCTCTGACATTCCCATCCTGGGAGTAGTTGCCCAGGGAGACGAAATACTTGATCTTATCGGTACCCCCGGTGGCGTTGACGTTCAGGTTGGTGTTGGTGCCGATGCCGAAGGTCTCCTCATACCAGTTGGTATTGTGCCATCCGTCGGAAGGATCGCCGTTAGTCATCATTTCAACGTGCGCCTGCGAAAAGACGGGGGCATCGCCGTCCATCTCCCGCGCCTTGTTGTACCAGTAGGCATAACCAGGAGCATCTAACATATTGAGCATCAAGGTATTGGTACTCACACCATAGGCGCCCGTGAAGGTGATCCGCGAGGGAGCCGTGGCACCGCGCTTGGTGGTAACGATTACCACCGTGTTGGCATCCAGCCCGTACACCGATGCGGAAGAAGCATCCTTCAGTACGGAGATGGACGCGATTTCGTTAGGGTCGATTTCGGAGATGCTCCGCTCGATGCCGTCGACAATGTATTTGGCCGATGAGCCGCGGACGATGATGCTGGAGCCGTCAGCCCCCGGCTGTCCCGATTGCTGGAGGGAGATGACGCCCGAGACGACGCCCCCAAGCATGTTGGTGATATTCCCGGCGGGCCGTTTGAGGAGTTCTTCGCCGCCGATGGCGCTGACCGCCCCCGTGATGCTGCCCCGCTTCTGGGTGCCGTAACCTACGACCACCACCTCGTTAATGCCTTCGCTTTGTTCGCGCATAGCGATGCGGATCGTTTTCTGGTTTCGCACCGGCATCTCTACCCGTTCGTAGCCGATGAAGGCGAAGACCAGGGTCTCACCTCCCGTGGGCAGGCTAAGGGTAAATTGGCCGTTTGCATCCGTAGTAGTTCCCGTAGTCGTCCCCTTGACGACGATGGTCGCTCCGGCGAGAGGCAGACCGTTCTGGTCGGTCACCGTCCCTCTCACCAGGCTCTGTGCCCAGGAGACAGGCGCCAGCAGCAGCAGGAGCGCTACCAGGGCACACATCCTGAGACTTGCCCGTTTTGTCATTTTCATGTGGATCATGCAATAGTTATTAATGGTTATTAAAGAGCTATAATGAATTAAATCAGCTTTAGTTTCCGCAGTACCATGGCCCCGGCACCCTTGACAGCCGCATCGGAGCCCAGCGTGGAAAAAATCAGTTCACAGGAACGTAGGGGTAATATAAGTCCGGTATGGCGCATACCCGACTTAACGGCATCGAGCAGGATCTCGTGCACAGCGCTAAAGGTGCCGCCGATGATGATCACCCCCGGGTTGAGCAGGTTGATCATGCTTCCCAGCGCCTTTCCCAGCCGGAAGCCAACCTGGTGGACCAACGATATGGAAATGACATCGCCCTTAAGAGCCGCCTCCAGGATCTCGCCGTACTGGACGCTCCCGTTATGCACATGACTCCCGCTGTGCCCGCTTTCAGAGATTCCGGGGATCCTGCTATCTGGGGTACCCGAGAGAAGCGACACCGCGCCGGCAGACATCTGCTCCCTGAAATTTTGCTCCAGGGCATACCCCGACACCTCAGTACCCAGGCATCCCCGCTTACCGCAGAGGCACAACCGATCGGAATCGCCGAACTGGATGTGGCCGAACTCCCCGGCAAACGACTCCTCCCCCTCCACGATCTCCCCGTTGCTGATGATCACCAGCCCCAGCCCGCGGCTCAGATTGACCACGAAGGCGTTCTTCCGCTCCCGCGCCTGCCCGAACACCTGCTCGGCCAGTCCCGATACCCTGGTGTCATTATCCAGACAAACGGGAAAGGGGAAGTGCTTCCCGATAAGAGTCGCCACCGGTCTCTCGGGGAAGTCAAAATAGTTATAGGAGTGACCTGTACGGGAATTTACCCGGCCGGTAATCCCGATCCCCATCCCCAGAACCCGGCTGGCCGGAATCCCTGACTGCTCCAGCGACCTGCTCAGGAAGCCAATCACCTCCTCCAGGCATTCTGGAGTGTTTTCCAGCACAAATGCCTTGTTTTCGCAACCATATACCTTTTCCATAGAGAGGTTAAAGATCGAAAAGGAGATCCCCTTCAGGAGGATCACCACCCCAAGGGTAAAGGCATAAGCGGGGTCGACCCGGTAGAGAAGAGGACGGCGGCCACTCTCGGTCTCCAACTTGCCGGCCTCCACGATCACCCCGTCCTCGAACAACTCGTTGATCAGCTTGGTCCCCGTCGGAATACTCAGCTTCACCTTCTGGCAAATAGCTGGAATGGTAAGGGGCTGCTCCGACTTGTTCAGCAACGAGACAATCTTCCGCTTCTGCGCAAACTGCCGGTTCTGAACGTTAAACTCCTCGATGTCTTTCAGGAACAGTTTCATTTTCGTTGATCTGTTGAATCGACCTGCTGTTTAACAAGCCCTCACGGGCACCTCCTTCCCATCCCTTCACCTGATGCCGGTCCCGGATGGTACCGGAGCCGGAGATACCGGAGCCGGAGGTCCCGTTCAGGTAATCAGGCCAGGGAGATCAGAAAGGTGCAATCCAGATTTATTTTTTAATTAGTTTTATTTATACTGATCAAATTTATAAAATATTTTATTAATTATGCACAATTAAAATATGTTTTATAATATATTTTGGAAAACAGCTTTTATTTCCGGAAAAACGACACAGGAAAAGATTTTTATGTTCCGGACGAGCACTTGACCATTCAGGTGGGTTATAGCATACAGAATAAAGAAACACGCAGGCACGGGGAAAATGCCTTTTGAAAAATACGCCTGCCGGAATTCAAAGAGAACCAGTTATGTATACGTCAGAAAAAAAAACAACAGCCATCATTGGGGTGCGTCGGTGCCGTGCCGATAGCAATTTTCCTTATATTTGCACCCGATTTCTGAATGGACCGCTTTAGTTCCTTTAACGGAGATGATCAGGGATGAAAAAGTTCAATCGGCAGCTTGCCTGGAATTTAACTGTCATTTTACTGGTATTTCTCCTTTCCATGTGGATCCACCCGGGTCCCCTGAAAGAGGAGATAGGAGTATTCGGCGGACCGGCCTTATGCTTCTATGGATTTCACATCGTGGTCTCCCTCCTCCTCGGAAAATATGAGAGGGGAACCCGCTACACCACCGCCAAGCTGATCCACCGCTACAACCTGAGCTGGATCCTCTCCTGTTTGTTCGCCCTGGTTGCTGTGGTCCTCCTGCAGTTTCAAGAATTTTCGCGACAGGTCATCTTCACCAACATCTTCGGACTGCTGGCCGGTGAATACCTGATCATTCTCTTTTTCACCCTCTTCCGCGAATCGGTTCCTCTGCGCGATCCCGAAGAGATTACCCTGGCCAAAGAATCCGGTTCCACCAGTCGGTTCCTCACCCTCCGGGAGGGCGAAACCGGCAAGGGAGCCCTTATAGGGCCGTCTGCCCTGGAAAATGCCGGACCGGAGATTCTGGAATTCATCAGCCACCACTGTCCCCCGACCTCCGGGAGTTACCTGGTTGCCGACACTCCCGATTCTTCCCCGCTCCTCTCTTACCCCGCAGAGGAGTTCCGCTGCCTCATCAACATCCGCCAGATCAACCGGGTGCGGCATATCAACCACTTCCTGCAGGTGGCCCACAGCAGGCTCCGCAATGAGGGAATGCTGGTGGTATGCGCTGAAACCAGTCACCAGCGCAAGGCCCGCATCATGCGCAAATATCCGCCGCTGCTCAACAAACTCTACTATTCAGGCGACTACCTGCTGATGCGGGTGATCCCCTCGCTCCCCCCCTTCCGGAAAATATGGTCCTATTTCACCCACGGACAGAGCAAGGTGGTTAGCAGGCCAGAAATCCTGGGACGCCTCAGCGCCTGCGGATTCACCATCGCCGAAGAGAAGGGCTCCAACGGCCTTTTCATGGTGGCCGCACGTAAAACAGGACTTCCTGTGAAAAACGGATATCCCTCCTACGGCTTGCTCATTCACCTTAACCGCATTGGCCAGAACGGAAAGATGATCAAAATGTACAAGCTTCGAACCATGCACCCCTACAGTGAATTCATCCAGGAATATGCCTTCGAGCAGAACCACCTGGCATTGGGCGGCAAGATCAGGAATGACTTCCGGATCACCAGGGTGGGACGGCGACTGCGGCGCTACTGGATCGACGAACTGCCCGGATTGTTGAACTGGCTGCGCGGCGACGTGAAGCTGGTGGGCGTAAGACCCCTCAGCAAGCACTATTTCAACCTCTACTCTCCTGAATTGCAGCAACGGCGAATCCGTGTAAAACCCGGACTCATCCCTCCCTTCTATGCCGACCTGCCGGAAACGCTGGAGGAGATCCAGGCTTCTGAGATGCGCTACCTCGACGCCTATGAGAAGGCGCCGCTGCGGACCGATTTCCGCTACTTCAGGAGGGCGGTGTACAATATCGTGTGGAAGGGAGCGAAAAGCAGGTGAAAACCCCGGCGTTGGGGTCCTGTGCACCGCAAATATTAGTGCCTGGCATTCCGCACCCATTCCCCAGGCGCTGCCCATCGCCACTAATCCCAGCTCATCCCTGCCCATCGCTACTCATCGCTGCCCATCGCCACTCATCCTACCGACATCACCGACTGCAAGGACCATGCAGTCCCTCCAGGGTAGTCGTCAGAAGGGCCACAACCTTCTCCTATACGGAGACCCCCAACACTAAAGGATGATGTACCACCTTAAAATGCAGGAAAGACATCCGGCCTCAGCTTTCAAACCACATGTAAGATAACAAGGCGGCTTCAATCACCGGGCGTTGCCCTGGATTATGTTGTTTCAGCCTTTCAGTCTCTCTTTTTCACAGCCTTTTGTTCCCTGTCACTGAAGTTTTTGCGGTACGCATTTGGTGAAGGAGGATTAAACCACTTCGTACGCCGTAGCCTGCATCACCCATCGGCTGCCAAATGCTTCCCGGCGGCAAAGCACTGAAGATATAGTTGTACGAGGTTGGCGAAGGAGGGTTGAACCACTTTTGAACACCCAAATTCGTCGGACGCACCTGACTATTTTGGGCAAAGTCCGAAGTGCCTGGAACCTCATCTTCGTCGGACACAGCCTGCCTTGACCAACTGAGCAAATGAAGGATTGCAGCGATACAGCAGTAGTGGTCTTTGTCGAGCGAAGCACGAAACCTTTGAACGGCGAAGCCTTCAAACCATTTAAACTCTCATCGGATCCCCTTTTCCCCTATTTTTATAATAATTGCGATCCGGCATATGCAATTTGTAAAAAAAAAATCTTAATTTAGTTCAATATTATACACAAACTCGTCAGTGAATAAAATTCTGTCATAGAGGTGTTTATGTTTTCAGGCAATGCCTTATCCCTGGCGAAAGAGGTATAAATAGTGGTCAAATACGACGTTCTCTCCCCCGGCAGGATCCCCCCTTCCGGCAGGCAGAAACAGAAAAAGACCTGTATATGAAACAGAAATTTAAACAGGGACTAAATGCAGAGAAATGAGCAGGGATACTGAAGAACTAAAAATGTCATTAAGAAGATTGCAAATTGCTGCTACATTGAGAAAAGAGATATCAGCTGAATTTTTAAAACCGTTTGTATTTAAGAAGTCGCTTCTCATTTCAGTATTATTATTGATTTTTACATTTTCAACATTTGGGCAACCCATTTATAATGTATCGGGTGGTGGAAGTTATTGTCAGGGAGGAAGTGGAGTATCAATTTATTTGTCCGGTTCTCAAAGCGGAGATACTTATACCCTTTATAAGAATGGAATTTCAACAGGAGACTCTCTACTGGGAACAGGCTCTTCTTTGACCTTCAACCATGTTACTGCAGAAGGCACCTATACAATAAGAGATGGTTCTACCCTCATGAATGGTAATGCTGTGGTGACGATCAACAATGTGACCGCAGGCACTATTGCAGGAGATCAGACCATCTGCTCCGGTAGCAGTACTGCCGCGTTTAGCAGCAACGCGGATGGTGCCGGTAATGGGACGGTAACCTACCGCTGGGAAATCAACACCAACATGACCACACCCTCATGGAGTACAATTTCAGGGGCTACAGGAAATATCTACAACCCGGGAACCCTGACGGCTGATGCCCAGTACCGAAGAGTAACGATCAACACGTTGAACAACGTGGCCTGCGAAGCCATCAGCAATGTACTGACGGTGACGGTCAACAACGTGACGGCAGGTACTATTGCAGGAGATCAGACCATCTGCTCCGGTAGCAGTACTGCCGCGTTTAGCAGCAACGCGGATGGTGCCGGTAATGGGACGATAACCTACCGCTGGGAAATCAACACCAACATGACCACACCCTCATGGAGTACAATTTCAGGGGCTACAGGAAATATCTACAACCCGGGAACCCTGACGGCTGATGCCCAGTACCGAAGAGTAACGATCAACACGTTGAACAACGTGGCCTGCGAAGCCATCAGCAATGTACTGACGGTGACGGTCAACAACGTGACGGCAGGTACTATTGCAGGAGATCAGACCATCTG
>ERZ1026796.1911-NODE-1911-length-12937-cov-2.803981_pt1 | contig 12937 bp, 11 predicted proteins | sample MGYA00520874_ERZ1026796 | MGnify/ENA primary metagenome ERZ1026796 (study PRJEB33270, sample SAMEA104284474) | anaerobic digester metagenome | biome: Anaerobic digester microbiome; feature: mesophilic sludge digester; material: Anaerobic digester biomass...
GGGGTGCGCAGCGAACCGCTCAGCGGTTGGCAAACCACGCTTTCGCTCTGGCAGCTCGATTCGGCATCGGAACTTCTTTTCGTCGGCGACGCCGGCACGACCGAAGCGTCGCGCCCGTCACGCCGTTACGGGGTGGAGTGGAACAATCTCTATCTTCCGACCAGTTGGCTGGCTTTCGACGCCGATCTCGCCTGGTCCCACGCCCAGTTTACCGACGGCGACCCCGTGGGCAAGTACGTCCCCGGCGCAGTGCAGACCACCGCCAATGTCGGCCTGACAATCGACCAGCTCGGTCCGTGGTTCGGCGCCTTGCGCTGGCGCTACTTCGGCCCGCGTCCGCTGGTTGAGGACAACACGGTGCGCTCGGCTTCCTCGTCGCTGACCAACCTGCGTGTCGGCTACCGGTTGAGTCCGAGAACCCAAGTCTCTATTGATGTCTTCAACCTGTTCGACAACGACGTGAACGACATCGAATACTGGTATGACTCGCAGTTACCCAATGAAACCGCGCCGGTGTTCGACCGCCACATTCATCCGGCTGAGCCGCGAACCTTCAGGCTGACCTTCGCGCATCGTTTCTGATCCTGGAAATCCATAATTACGCTTTGCCGCGCAGGAGGCTTTCCGGTACCCTAGCGGGTTTCGCCCAATAGCAGAAACTCGGAGGAGAGTTCGTGGAAAAGGATCTGCGCGAAGCCGCACTTGAATATCATCGCCTGCCAGCGCCGGGCAAGATCTCGGTCCGCCCCACCAAGAGCCTCACCAATCAGCGCGATCTCGCGCTGGCCTATTCGCCCGGCGTCGCCGCCGCCTGCCCGGTCCTCACGTGGACCACGACGATCGAGAAGGTGATCTACGTCGTCTACGGCCTGGACCTCGACCGATACGGCGCGGTCGGCGGCAGGCTCGACATCGTCCGCGGCCGCCCCTGGCGCGGCGGGAACGAGCTCCTCCTCGACACGCGCCTCGCCTCCGCGAACGGCTACAGGGCCGGGGATTCGATCGCGCTCCTCGGCTCGCGCTTCACGGTGGCGGGGATCTTCCGGAGCGGCGTGGGCGCGCGCGTATACCTCCCCCTCGCCACGCTCCAGGATACGATGCGCCTAGAGGGGATGTGTTCGCTCTTCTTCGTTAAGACGGCCGCGGGGGCCGACCCGGCCGAGGTGGCGTCGAGGATCGACGCGCGCCTCCCGGCGCTCCGGGCGAGCGCCCTCGACCGCTACGAGGACGTTATGGTGAACGAGATCACGGGGCTGAACGAGTTCTTCGGCGTCATCACCTCCACCGCGCTCGTCATCAGCTTCCTCGTCATTCTCCTGACGATGTACACGACGATCATCGAGCGGACTAGGGAGATCGGGATTCTCCGCTCCCTCGGCGCGACCCGCGGCTGGATCCTGCGCCTCGTGCTGAAGGAGTCGCTCTTCCTGTGCGGCCTCGGCGCCGCGGCCGGGATCGTCTTCACCCTCGGCGCGCGGCTTTGGCTCGCCTCGTACCACCCGCTTCTCACCATGCAGCTCAGCGCGGGCGGCGCCGCGAAGGCGGCGCTGCTCGCCCTCGCGGGGGGGGTCCTCGGGGCGCTCTACCCCGCCCTGCGGGCCGCCCGCGTGGACCCGGTGGAGGCGCTCGGTTATGAGTGAGGCGCCGTTCATCCGCGCCGCGCGCCTCCGCAAGACATATCGCGGCGGGGGCGGCGAGTACGAGGCCCTCCGCGGGGTGAACCTCGATGTTGCGCGCGGCGAATTCGCCGCGATCGTCGGCCCTTCCGGCTGCGGCAAGTCCACCCTCCTCTACGTTCTCGGCGGGCTCACCTCCCCCACGTCGGGCGAGGTGACCGTGGCGGGCGAGGCGCTCGGCGGCCTCGGAGACGCCGCCCTCTCCCGGGTCCGCGGGAGGGTCACCGGCTTCGTCTTTCAGCGTTTCAACCTCCTCCCCACTCTCTCCATCCGGGACAACCTCGTCCTCGCGCAGGGGATACGAGGCGCGGACCCGGCAGGGGTCGACGAGCTCCTCGCCGGCGTGGGGCTCGCGGGGAAGGCCCGGCGCCGCCCGGGCGAGCTCTCCATGGGGGAGCAGCAGCGCGCGGCGATCGCCCGGGCGATCGTCCATCGCCCGGCCGTCCTCCTCGCCGACGAGCCGACCGGCAACCTCGACTCGGGAAACTCAGCCCTCATACTCGGGCTCCTTGCCCGGATGCACGGGGAATCGGGGCAGACGATCCTGCTGGTGACGCACGACTCCGGCGTGGCGGGCGCGGCGGGGCGGATCATCCGGATGCGCGACGGAAGAATCGAAGAGTGACGGCATGCGTTCCGGCACGGCGCGCCGGGGGGACCACGGGGAAATGACCGTACGCCGTAAGTGGCCCATCGGCGCGCGGGGAAGCCGCCCGCGAACATCCCCGGCGCCGGGGAAAGGGCCCGCGCCCCCTTCCGCCGCCCTGCGGCAAGACCTTGAACCATGAATCCAGATCGCCGCCGCCTCTCCCCGCTGCGCTGGTTCGCCGGGTTCGCCGTATGCGCCGGCGCCATCGCCCTCCTCTCCTGGCGGGCGGGGGCGGCGGGGCGCGCCGGGGCGAGGGACCTCCTCCTCTTCACGCTTGTCGTGGGGTGCGCCTGCCAATTCGTCCCGATCCCGATCATCCCCCTTTTCCTCTGGATCGGGCGCAGCTGGAACCCGTTCATCGTGGCCCTCGCCGGCTCGGCGGCGACCGCCGTCGCCAATCTCCACGACTACTACATCCTCACCGCGCTCCTTAGGATCGAGCGGGTCGACCGGGCACGGGACGCGGGGTGGTACCGTCGCGCGGCGGAGTGGTTCGGGAGGCACCCGTTCTGGACGCTCGCGGCCTCGAACGTGGTGGTCCTCCCCGTGGACGTCCCGCGACTCCTCGCGATCTCCACCCGCTACAGCCGGCTGCGCTTCGTTCTCGCGACGCTCATAGGACGCTACCCCCGCTACCTGCTGCTGGCCGGCCTAGGGTACGAGTTCAAGCCCACCAACCGCCAGATCCTCGCCGTGCTGGCCCTCCTCGCGGCCATCTGGGGGGCGAAGGCGCTGCACCGCAGATGCGCGGGGCGGGATGGAAGCGGGAATGATCCCCCGCAGGGAGAAGAACGATGAAAAAGCTTTTGGTCGCCTTCGTCGCCGCCGCGGCGGGCGCGGGGTGCGCGCGCGCGGCGCCCACCCCGCCCCCTGCGCGAGGCGTCGGGGTCGGGGCCGTGGAGACGCTCGCGAAGATGGAGGCGGCGGGGAAGGCCCTCGTCGCCCTACAGGCCGATTTCAGGCAGGAGAGGACCTACGCCCTCTTCGGGGATAAGCGCGTCTCCTCCGGCGCCATCCGCTACAAGAAGCCGGGCATGATGCTCTGGGAGTACCGGGAGCCGGAGCGCAGCGCGATATACCTGAAGGGGGGGGCCGCGCTCATGTACATCCCGGCCATCAAGCAGGCGCAGAGGATCTCCCTCGCGCGCGACCGGAAGACGGAGTCTCTCCTCATCGGTTTCGGCAACACGGCGGAGGAGATCACCCGCAACTTCGACGTCGAGGCCTCCGTCTCGCCGGAGGGCTACCCGGTGCTCGATCTAGCACCGAAGACCGCGGACCTCTCCTCCGCCTTCCGGAAGCTCCGCCTTGTCATCGACCCGAAGCGCTGGGTCCCGGTGCGGAGCGAGCGGATCGAGCACGGGGGGGACACGACCGTTTTCACATTCTCCAACGTCCGCACCGACGCGGCGATCGACGACAGCGTCTTCGACTTCGCCATCCCGCCCGGGACGGAGGTGGTGGAGTACTAGCCCCGGCTGCGGCGGCGGGCGGCGCGCGCCTGATGCATGAAGGCCTCGAGGCGCGTGCTGTCGTCGCCCCCGTTCTGACCGTCGTATGTCATGTTCAGCCACGGGACATCCCTGAACCGGTCCCTGACCTTCTGCGAGACCGCGGTGGCTACCATTCCCGGCATGCATGTGAACGGCATGGCGTTCACTATCCCGGAGGCGCCCTTGCGGATATAGTCGATCCCCTTGCCGATCGTCAGGATCGCCTCCCCCCCGAAGGAGTGGTGCATATACGGGGCGCTGAGGGAGAGCAACTCCTCTATCCCCGTCTCGTGCAGGTTGAGGAGCGCGCCTTCGAAGATCTCCAGCATTCGCGCCTCGTCGCGCAGCTGCACCTTCTCCTTGATGTATCCCTTCACGAAGTCGGCGTACCTGCCCGCGGAGATGCTGTTCTCCAGGTAGCGGTTCGTGACGTAGAAGACCCACTCGGTGACCGGGGCGACCCACGCCTCCCCTCCGAAGCGCTCTATCATGGCGACGAGATCGTTGTTGCAGAAGCGGTTGCTCCTGACGTAGATCTCCCCCACCACGCCGATAACCGGCTTCCTCCCGGCGCCGCGGTCGATACGTAGGGAGGCGAAGATGCGGCGGACCTCCTTGAGACGGCTGAAGATCCGGTCGCCCCCCTCCTCGATTCCCTTGACCACGAGGCGGAGCGACTCCTCGAACGCGCGGTCCGCGTCGCCCGGGACGACCTCGTACGGGCGGTGTTCCCGCAAAAGCTTCTCCAGTATGTCCACCGCAAGGAGGCCGCGCCAGGCGAGGCGCCTGAACTCGTTCCCCCGCACGCCGATCGGGGAGGCGTACGAGTTGCTCGACTCGGGGGCGACGATCGGGACGTCCTTCAGGCCGAGATCGTCCAGGATCATCCGGTGCATCTGGACATATTGCCCGAACCGGCACGGGCCGGTGGCGGTCGGCATAAAGAAGGCGGCGGTCCGGTGGTCAAAGCCCGGCTCGAAGAGCTTCTTGAGCATGTCGCCGGTGGTGGTGATGAACGGGAGGCACTCCCTCCCCGAGGCGAACTGCCTGCCTATCTCGATCGTCCGCTCGTCCGACTCCGGCAGGGCCTCGGACGGGTAGCCGAGCGCCCGGACGGCCGCGGCGAAGGCGTGGGCGTGCAGGGACATGAGCGGGATGTAGAGCGTCCTACGCGTCTTCGACGGGACGTGGCGGAACTTCCAGTCGCGGGCGGGGGGCGCCCCGCGGTGGTTGGCGAGGCTGTCGAGGAACGCCTCGCACCGGGTGATGATCCCGGCGTCGGCGCTGTGCTCGTCGATCTCAATCTGGAGGTACGGCTTCCCCTCCATCTTGCTCCGGAAAAAGTGCTCGATGAACGAATCCGGCCCGCACTTGAAATTCGAGAGGTAGACCGCGAAGAGGCGGGGGTCGTTCCTGACGATATGCGCCGATGCGACAAGGCGCTGCCCGTACCTCCAGAACATGTTCGGAAACTGGTCGTAGATGTCCACGGCGTCCGCGTCGAGGAACTCCTGCGGTATCGGCGTCGCCCCCAGGTTCCTGAGCTTCCTGGGGAGGTTGAGGTTCACCCCGGCGTCGTAGTTGTTGTACGGCCTGCCCATGACCACAACCGCCCGGTCGGATGGGCCGAGGGCGTCGAGGGCCTTCCGCCCCAGCGCCCGCATCTCCCGCCAGAAGCGGGCCTGCGCCTCCTCGGCCGCCGCGAGCGCCTCGCGCACCCTCCCGGGCGCCACCCCCATCCCCCGCGCCATCGACCGGAGCGACCGCTCGACGGCCTCCCTCCCCCGCAGGTAGAGGAGCGGGGGTTCGAGGATTTTCACCCCCGCCCGGTCCATGTCGAGCGACGACCGCAGTATGTACGGGATCGCCTGGACGAGCGGGCAGCAGTAGGACTGGACGGCTCGCGCGCTGGACCTGGCCATGCTGATCACGCTCGGGAGGAAGAGGTAATCCGGCTTCTCATCGAGGAGGCTCATGGCGTGCCCGTGCGCGATCTTGACGGGGAAACATGTCTCCGTGGCGACCTTCTCCACGGAGGAGTGGATGATGGAGGGGTTTGTGCACTCCGACAGCACCACCTCGTAGCCGAGCGTCCTGAAGAACTCGCGCCAGTACGGGAAGAAGTCGTAGAGGTGCAGAATGCGGGGGATCGCGACCCGGCCGAGCGGCGGGGAATGTGGCGGGTAGCGCCGGACCGCATCGAGATCCCCCTGCGTCTCCGCCCCGCCCGCGGCGAGAAGCAGCCTCTCCCGGGCGGCGAAATAGTCCGGGATCCCGCGCGCCTTCCTGCCGTCGTCTCTTTCGTACCGCTCGCAGCGCGCCCCGTAGAAGAGCGGGCGCTCGCCGCCGAAACTGACCCTCCGGATCTCGCAGAGGTTGTCGCACCCCTTGCAGGTGAACGACGTGGAGTCGCAGGCCCTTGCGGAGAGGTCGAAGCCGTGGAACCTCCGCCCGCCCTCCCCCCGCGTCTCCCGCATCGCGAGAAGCGCCGCGCCTATCGCGCCGGTGACATCGTGGTGAGGGGGGACGATGATCCTCTTTCCCGTCACCTTTTCGAACGCCGCGACCACGCCGCGGTTCCACGCGACCCCGCCCTGGAAGAAGATAACGTCCCCGATCCGCCTGTCCCCGACGACCTTGTTGAGGTAGTTGTGAACGATGGAGTAGGCCAGCCCGGCCACGAGGTTTCTCTTGCTCATCCCCTTCTGCTGGTGCGCCACGAGGTCGGACTCCATGAAGACGGTGCACCGGTCCCCGAAACGCCCCGGGTTTTCCGCCTCGAGGGCGAGCCGCCCGAACTCCTCCTCGATGCTGATGCCGAGCTTCTCGGCCTGCTCCTCCAGGAAAGATCCCGTGCCCGCCGCGCAAACCTTGTTCATCTCGAAGTCCACTACGGCGCCGTGGCTAAGGCTGATGTATTTGGAATCCTGGCCGCCGATCTCGAAGATGGTGTCCACTTCCGGATTGATCCTGAGCGCCGCGACCGCCTGGGCGGTGATCTCGTTGCGGACCACGTCCGCGCCGATATAATCCCCAGTGAGGTAGCGCCCCGACCCGGTCGTCCCGACCCCGCAGACGCGGACCTTGCCGCCGACCTCCCCCCCGACCTCCGCCAGCCCCTGCCTCACCGCCTCGAGCGGGCGCCCGGCGGTGGGGAGATAGCGCCGGGCGAGGACGGCCCCGTCGCGGTCGATCACCACGACGTTTGTCGAGAGCGATCCGATGTCCACCCCGACATACGCCTCCACCGGCACCGGCCCGGACGCCGGCACGCCCTTCACATCCACCCGCCGCGCCTCGGACGCCGTCCCGGCGGAGAGCGGATCGCAGCCGCGGCCCTCCCCGCGCGAGGACGAGAAGTAGCGGGCGACAGCCCCGGGCCCCTTGAACCTGCCGGCGTTGGAGAAGCCGTGCTCGGCCGCGTAGAGGGCGGCGCCGATGGCGCCCATGACCGCGTGCTTGGGGGGGACGATCAGCCCCCCCGGGGGGAGCCCCAGCACGTCCTCGAAGGCGCGGACGACCCCCGCGTTGGCGGCCACCCCGCCCTGGAATACGATCGGGGGGGTAAACACCCTCCCCCTTCCGACATTGCTCTTGAAGGTGCGCGCGACCGCCCAGCAGAGCCCGGCTACGATATCGTAATCCGGGGTCCCGATCTGCTGCAGGTGGATCATGTCCGACTTGGCGAAGACCGAGCAGCGGCCGGCTATGCGCGGCGGGTGGGCGGAGCGGAGCGCGTGCTCGGCGAACTCCTTTTCGATCGAGAGGCCCATCCGGCTCGCCTGCTGGTCGAGGAAAGAACCGGTGCCCGCCGCGCAGACGGTGTTCATCGAGAAATCCTCGATGATCCCCCGGCCGGAGGAGGGATCGTCCCGGACTAGGATCATCTTCGAGTCCTCCCCCCCCATCTCGATGATCGTCCGGGCACCGGGGCAGAGCCGCGCGGCGGCGCGCGCCTGCGCGATGATCTCGTTCACGAAGTCGGCGCCTATTATGCCGCCGGCGAGCGGCCCGCCGGAGCCGGTCACGGCGAAGGCCCGGATCCGCCCGGGCGGATACCCCCGGAGGATCTCGCCCAGCATCTCCTCCATCGCCGAGAGCGGATGGCCGCGGTGGCGGAGATACCGGTCGCCCAGCAGCGCGCCGCCGGCGTCTACGACGGCCGTCTTCACGCTCACGGAGCCGATGTCTATGCCGACGTAGAGCGGCGGTTCGCCCGGCCGCGCGGCCCCCGTGATCATCTCCCGCCGTCCTTCCCGCCCGTTTTCCGGCCTCTCGCGAGCGCCGCGTTTAGGCTTCCCATCCTGTACCCGTCCAGGTCCGCCGAGACGGTATGGAAGCCGAGCCGCCTCAGGCCCCGGCCTATCCCCTCCCGGGTCCCCCGCGAGAAGAGCCTTCCGACCTCCCCCGGCGCCACCTCGATCCTGGCGACCCCTCCGTCCGCGCGCACGCGGACGGAGGAGAAGCCGCGCTTGCGCAGCAGCCCCTCGGCGCGCTCGACGCGGCGCAAGACGGCACGGTCGATCCCGCGGCCATAGGGGATGCGCGACGCGAGGCACGCCGCCGCCTCGCGCCCCGAACCGGGGAGCCCCAGCCTGCGCGAGAGGGCGCGAACATCCCTCTTGGAGAACCCGGCCTCCCTGAGCGGGCTCGCCGCCCTCATCTCCCGAACGGCCCGCTCCCCGGGGCGGTAGTCGCCGAGATCGTCGATCTGCGACCCCACGGCGACGGCGGCGATCCGCTCCCTGGCGGCCATGGAACGGAGGGCGCCGAGGAGCTCCCGCTTGCACCAGTAGCATCTGTCGGGCGGGTTGCGCGCGAACCGCGGGTCGTCGAGTTCGCGGGAGGCGATGACGCGGTGCCGGATACCGAGGCGCCGCGCCAGGACGCGCGCCTCTCTCCGCTCCCGTGCCGGGAACGTGGGCGAGTCGGCCGTTACGGCGAGCAGGCGCCGGCCCAGCACCTCGGCGGCGACCGCGACGAGGAGCGTGCTGTCCACGCCCCCCGAGTACGCCACGAGGAGGCTTCCGTAAGAGGCGATGATCCGCTTCAGGCGTTCGTGTTTCTCGGCCAGCGCGTCCATGGATATCCTTCCGCTGCGGGGGGGCGCGGCGGACGGCGGGCTGATCTCCCGCGAGGCGCCCGTCAGCCGGCGTCGTTCAGGATCTGTATCTTCCACGCCGAGGGGTCGAGGAACTGCTCCCAACTCGCGCACACCCCGCGCCTGAATGCTATCTGGTTGAACGGCGACCATCGCGGCTTCCTCGGGGTCTTCAGCAGTCCCATCCCGGAGCCGTCGAGCGTTTTCTCGCCCTTCTTGAGATTGCACCCCACGCAACTGCAGACGATATTCGTCCACGTGGTCGTCCCGCCGAGCCGGCGCGGGACGACATGGTCCAGGTTGAGCTCGTGCTCCCTGAAGGAGCGCCCGCAATATTGGCAGGTGTTGCGATCGCGGAGGTAGATATTCCGCCGCGTGAGCTTCACCTCGCGCGCGGGGAGGCGGTCGTAGGTGCGGAGGATGATGATCTCCGGCGCGCGGATCTTCATGCTCACCGTGGATACGCAGGCCGCCCCGTCCCCCCAATCCCATTCTGCGCCGGCCCACCGGTCGAAATCGTAGACGGAGAACGAGCCGTTCTCCCTGGAAACCACCTGTGCGGCCCCGCGGTAGATGAGCGAGAACGCCCTCCGCATCCCGCAGACGTGCACAGGCTGCCAGAGGCGGTTTAGGACGAGTACGCATCGCGATAGGCCGGAACCGTTCTGAATCATAGAAGGGGGTAAGTATAGCAAGGCGTGGGGACGTGGTCAAACACGCGGGGGGCGGGGGCGCAGGACGGTCCAAGGCCGGGGCGCGGACGGGCCCCGCGCGCTTCCCCCGGGGGGCGGACCGGTGCTAGGCGTCGGAAGTGGCTTGGGCGTACGCGCCCTCGGAGCCCGCGCCCGGGGCGGTCTGCTTGTCGAGGCACCTGAGCAGCGTGCCCTCCGTCGGCTTGTACTCGCAATGGTCCTTCTTGAGGCAATCCTCGCAATATCGCTGCGCCGCCATTGTCCCCCTCCCCCCGTTCGCCGCCTAACGGCCGTTTGAACCCAACGACCCTACCATATCCCGGCTCGGCTGCATACCCCGTCCGTCGCGCTCACGTGGCGGCCGGCGCCCCGCCGGCGAGCAGGCGCGCGTAGATCTCGTCGAGCGCCTGCGAAATGACCTTCGTCCCCCCCGTCACCGCCATGAAGTTGGTGTCGCCCTTCCATCTCGGGACCACGTGCACATGCAGGTGTCCGGCGACGCCGGCCCCGGCCTCCCCCCCGAGGTTGATCCCGACGTTGAACCCGGCCGGGGAGAGAACCCGCCGCAGGAGCTCGACCGAGTCCCTGACGAGGAGCATGATCCCCTGGAGTTCGGCGGGCGAGAGCCCGTCGAGGCCCGCGACGTGCCTGAACGGGGCGACCATCAGATGGCCGCCGTTGTACGGGTAGCGGTTCAACATCGAGAAGCACGCCTCCGAGCGCGAGAGGATATGGTTCGCCCGGTCATCCCCGGCGCGCGGCTTGTCGCAGAAGATACACCCGTCCGGCGCGCCCCGCTCGATGTACGCGCCCCTCCACGGCGCCCAGAGACGCTCCATGGCCCCTCCGCGAAATAAATCGCCGTCGCGCCGCGCGGGCGGGACGGATCAACCCCCGCCGCACGTCGCGCACCGCCCCGGAGCCGGCCTGCACCCTGCGCATCCGGCGCCCCCGCCCCCGGCGCCGCCATGCCCCGATGCGGGGGCGAGCCCGAAGGAAGAGAACAGGCGCCGCGCCCCCCGCGCCCCGCAGGCCGGGCAGGCGGGGCGCGGGGGTTTCGAGGCGCTCCGCACCAGGATCTCGAAACGCTTCCCGCACGACCCGCAATCGTACTCGTAGATGGGCATCGCGCGCTCCCCCCGGCAGGAAGTATATCAGGATCGCCCGGGGCGCGGGCGCGGAAAAATCGATCCCCCTCGCGCCCCGCCGCGCGTCGACGGGCTTGGGATGCCGGCGAAGCCGTCGCCGCACCCTTTACGAGCGCGGCCCCCGCGTCCCCCGCGCCGGCATGAGGGGGCCGATCCGGTCACTCCCTCCTGTACGCCCGGAGCAGGGCGCCCGGATATGCCGGGTCCCGCGCAAAGGCAGCGAGGAGGACGATCGTCACGAGGTACGGGAGGAGGAGCAGGTACTGGTACGGCAGCACGACGCCCGCCGCCTGGAGCCGGAGCTGGAGGGCGTCGATGAGGCCGAAGAGCAGCGCCCCTAGGAAGATCGCCCCCGGGCGCCATTTCCCGAAGACGACGAGGGCGATCGCGACCCATCCGCGCCCCGCCACCATGCCGGGGAGAAACATGTTGAACTGCGCGACCGAAAGGAATGCCCCGCCCACAGCCATCAACCCGCCGCCGGCGACGACGCTCGCGTACCGGACCAGAAAGACGTCGACCCCCATCGCGTCCGCCGCCTCGGGGTTCTCCCCCGTCGCGCGGAGCGCGAGCCCCCAGCGCGTCCGCCGGAGGAGGATGGCGAGGAGCGGGACGAGGGCGGCCGCCGCGTAGGTGAGCGCGTACTGCCGGAACAAAACGGGGCCGAGGAACGGGATGGCGGATAGGATCGGCACCCCCACGACACTGAACGGCGTAACCTGCGGCGGCGTGGCGGGGGTCCCGACGGCGAGGCGGTAGAGGAAGAGGGCGAGCCCCGAGCTGAAGATCGTCAGGCCGAGGCCGCTCACGTGCTGGGAGACGCCGAGCGACACGACGAGGGCGGCGTGCACCAGCGCGAGGGCGGCGCCCGAGAGGAACGCGGCGGCGACGGCGAGGAGGAGGTTCCCGGTGACGTGCGCCGTCAGGAAGGCGGCGAGCGCGCCGGTGAACATGATCCCCTCGATCCCCAGATTGAGCACCCCGGATCGCTCCGAGAGGCACTCCCCCAGCGCGGCGAAGAGGATCGGAGTGGCCATCCGGATCATCGCCGCAAGGAGGCCCGCGAGGAACGCCGCCGTCAGCATCTCCATCATCGCGCGCCCCCTTCCGTCGCGCCCCGCGCATCGCACACCGGGGACTCCTCCCCGCCGCGCGACACCCTCACCCGGCAGCGCGTGAAGACGAAGACCGCGCACATCACGAGGAGCACGATCCCCTGGAGCGCGTCGGCGAGAAAGACGGGTACGCCGGTGTAACGGCTCATCAGCTCAGCGCCCGTGACGAGGACGCCGAAGAGAATAGCGGCACACACGACGCCGAACGGGTCGAGCCCGCCGAGCATGGCGATCACCACGCCGGCGTAGCCGTAGTTGGGCGAGATCTTCTCGACGAGGTTGTAGTGCAGCCCGACCACCTCCCCCGCCCCTGCGAGGCCCGCGAGCCCGCCGCTCAGAAGGGAGACGAGGATCACCGTCCTCCCCACCGGGATGCCGGCGTACGCGGCAGCCCTCGGATTCGCCCCTACCGCCGCTATCTCGAATCCGAGCACGGACCTCCTCATAACCCACCAGAGGGCTCCCGCCGCCGCCAGCGCGACCAGCGCCCCGGCGTGGAGCCTGGTGCCGGGGACGATCAGCGGGTACCGCGCGCTGTCGAGGATCGGGGCGGAGTTCGGCCACATGGTGCGCGGATCCTTGAGCGGCCCGTCGAGAAGGGCCGAGATGACGCATATGACGATGTAGTTCGAGAGGAGGGTGACCACCACCTCGTCCACCTTTAGGCGCGTTTTGAGGAGGCCCGCCAAGAGCGCCCACGCCGCCCCGGCGGCGCATCCCGCGGCCACGATCGCCGGGACGGCGAGGGCTCGGGGGAGCGCCAGGCGCACGCCGAGCACGGCCGCGGGCGGGAGACGGCTGTTTCGGGGGAGATGACGCGGAAGTCAAGTCAAGGTGTGACCGATGTCACACCCGCGTGCAGGCCGTTCCATCATTATGCCGAAAAATGCAATGCTGTGGCTGGCGCGGTTGAGGGGCACGGGCGACATGCGACGCTGGTTTTGTCTGATGGCGACCATCGCCTCGTTGGGATTTGCCGATACGAGGGCGCACGCCGACGATAAGGACGCTTGCTTCAATTCGTCCGGCGATATCGCCATCGCCGGCTGCACTCAAGATATAC